>WBZV01000141.1_pt1 | contig 49669 bp, 54 predicted proteins | sample 5204221 | NCBI WGS metagenome assembly WBZV01 (sample SAMN12344360, study PRJNA552823) | activated sludge metagenome | biome: Activated sludge suspended growth; feature: Nitrification reactor; material: Wastewater; isolation source: activated sludge from nitrification reactor of wastewater... | reverse complement strand
GGAAGACTTCGACGAAGCCCGTCAGCTCGCCCAGCAGGCCCAGGTCGATGCCCAGCTCGCCGAGGCCAAGTCCCGCTCGGGCACGGCCCGCAAGGCGGCCGGCGAACTCCGGGAGGGCGTTCGCGTATTGAGCGAAGAGCTCGAACGCAAGAACAAGTGACCGCCCCGACACCACTTACCGAAAAAGGAATGACCATGACCAGAAACCGGATCTTCGCGATGAGCATCATCGCGCTCGCCACCCTAGCCGGCTGCAGTTCGCAGCCCGAAAAGAACGCCTTGCTGGACGAGGCACGCAGCAACTATCGGGTCGCCCAGAACGACCCCCAGGCCCGCGATCTTGCAGGTGCCGAGATGAGGCAGGCCGATGAGGCCATGAAGCTGGCCAACGCCGCATCGGAACGCGGCGACAAGGCCGCCGACGTGGACCATCTGGCCTATCTGGCCAAGCAGCGGGTTGCCATCGCCCAGGAAACCGGGCGCCAGAAGGCCGCCGAGAAGTCCGTCGACAGCGCCGAGGCCGGCCGCGACAAGGTACGCCTCGCCGCCCGCACAACCGAGGCAGACATGGCCCACCGCAGCGCCGACAGCGCCCGCCGGACCAGCGACGACGCCCAGGCCCGGAACCGTGACCTGGAAGCCCAGTTGAAGGCCCTCAACGCACGGCAGACACCCCGCGGCATGGTGATCACCATCGGCGATGTCCTCTTCGATGTGGACCGGGCCGAGATCAAGCCCGGCGGCACCCGCAACCTGGAGCAGTTGGTCGCCTTCCTCAAGACCTACCCCCAGCGCAGAGCCGCCATTGAGGGATTCACCGACAGCACCGGTAGCGACAGTCACAACCAGGCGCTTTCGGGCCGACGTGCCGAGGCGGTGCTCGCAGCCCTTGCGGGCATGGGCATCTCCAGTGATCGCCTCACCGCCCATGGCTACGGCGAGGCCTATCCGGTGGCCGGCAACGGCAACGCCGCGGGTCGTCAGATGAATCACCGGGTGGAAATACTCTTGTCCGACGAGAGCGGGAAGATCTCCAGCCGCTGAGCGCGGGAGAGCAAATCCGGGGCCGGGTCGGCGGTAGCTGACCCGGCCCTTTGTTGCGTTCCGTGTCGCTCAATGGGCCACCCGCAGGTGCACGAAGGCCTCCGGAGACATCGGACGGTTCAAGTATGTGCGCAGACCTGGGTCGCATTGCGCGTGATGCAGAACATCAGCCTGGATTCCCGTCTCGATGCCCGCGGCGCCGGTCCGCACACCAGCGACCCCTTCAATCAGCAGCGGGCACTGGAGCCCCGGAACTCACCCTGCGCCGACGCTCGGCGGCTTACTGCTTTCGACGGGCAGCGACCGGACGGCGCCGGTACTCATCTCGGCCCGGAAGAACTGATAGTTGTTGCGACCGCGGGCCTTGGCGCAGTACATGGCCGTATCGGCGTTCCGCAGCACTGTTTCGGCGCAACCACCGTCATCGGGATAGACGCTGATACCGATGCTGAGCGTCACGTGCAGCGCGTGCCCTCCGATACACTGGGGTTGGGAGAAAACCTGCAGCAGCTTGTCGGCGACACGGGCCGCATCCTCGATCTGCTCGATCTCGGACAACAGGATGACGAACTCATCGCCCCCCCTCCGGCACACCGTATCGGTCGTCCGCACACAGGCCGCGAGCCGCTCAGCCACGACCTGCAACACAAGGTCACCGATGGCATGCCCAAGCGAATCATTGATGTACTTGAAGTAGTCCAGGTCGAGAAAGAGCAATGCCACCTGCTTGCCGCGACGACGGGCCATGCCGATGGCCTGGGTAAGACGCTCGTTGAGCAAGGCCCGGTTGGGCAAACCGGTCAGAAAATCATGGTGGGCCAAGCGCTCCATGCGCGCAGCCATCGCCCGGGATTCACTCACGTCGTGAAAGACGATCACCGCGCCCGTCACCCGCCCTTCCCGGTTGTGGATTGGCGCTGCGGAATCCTCAATCGAGGTCTCGACGCCATCGCGGCGCAGCAACACGCAACCCGCGGCCAGGCCAACGATCCGGTCCTCGCTCATGGCGAGCAGGGCGGGATTTCGGGCCGTCTCACGGCTGATGCCGTCGAGAATATGAAAGACCTCCGCAAGGGGCTGGCCCAAAGCTTCGTCCCGGGCCCAGCCCGTCATGGTCTCGGCAACCAGATTCAGGTAGGTGACCGTTCCGTCCACATCCGTGGTCAGCACCGCATCACCGATCGAATTGAGTGTGACCTGGGCGCGCTCCTTCTCGGCGAACAGCGCCTCTTCGGCCATGCACGCCGTGAGGTCGGCGGCCTTGCGCGCGGTGATGTCCTCAACCGTCAGCACACGCCCGCCGCCCCCCTGCGCGTCGGCCATCGCTGCCGCGTGCAGGCGCGCCCAGAGGATGCGCCCTTCCGCCAGCACCAGGCGCACCTCCAGCGGGTCCGGCGCGGCCCCCTCCGCCGCCTTTGTCCAGGCAGCCATCGCTCTCGGGCGATCATCCGGGTGCACGGCGTTCAGCCAGTCCGAGCCTTGCGCGCCCCCGAAATCCTGCCCCACGATCCCTCGATACACAGCGTTGGTGTAAACACAGTCATCGTGCCGATCAGTGACGAAGATACCCAGCGGCAGCGCCTCGCCCATGGCCCTGAATAGCGCTTCGCGACCCGTCTGGGCACCTTGCGCACCATTGGGGCCGATCAGCAGGTTCGCAGGCGACTCGATCATGACCCCCCCTTCAGGCGCGCAGACTGGCCTTGGCCGGTGCGCCCCCGACACGCAGATTCCCTTCCCAGCCACATCCCATCGCGCGACAGCGATAGCGACGCACGGCAATGAACAGGCTCAACAGGCGCTCGGCAAAACGGGATGGCCCGCGACAGATTTCCCCATGGCAACGGGGGCAGCAATGGGCATCACTGCGGGGCTCCGGCTCGCCCGAGCTCACGGCCGGAGCGGAGGCGGTGGAGAGGCGACAGGGGCAGCCTCCTCTTCCCGAACATTGAGCAAGCCCCTTGATCGCCGCGTGCGACTCCCCTGGTTTTCGATCATTTGCAGGGCGAAGCGCGACTGCCCGGCATCGGCCTCCTTAGGCACGACGGGCGGCGTGAACCGCATGAATCTGCTCATGACTTGAGTCCTTCAGTGTGTGCGCCGGCCCCGCCGATCCACCGGCAGGGCACGGTGTGCGGGGTCAGGAGGGGTCCTTGGGCGAGGCCTTTTTGCTCAGTGCTTCAAAACGCTTGATCTCCTCCTCAGCCTGATCCTTGGTGATGCCATAGCTCTCCTGGATCTGGCCAGCCAGGGAGTCACGCTTGCCCGCAATGACGTCCAGGTGGTCGTCGGTGAGCTTGCCCCACTGCGCCTTGACCTCACCCTTGAATTGCTTCCAGTTTCCTTCAACGATGTCCCAGTTCATGTGATGCTCCTCAAGTGGATAGACCTGCCGGCAGGATTGCCGGCAAGGTGTGCGGCTCAACGGCGGTTGAGCATGAAACCGGTGACGAATCCGAGCACCGCGGCGCCGGCCAGCACCTGCCAGGGGTGCTCCCGGACGAAATGGTCGGTGGCATCGGCCGAATGGCGGGCCTGGCGTGTGACGCTGTCGCGGGCATCGCACAGGGCGCTCCCGGCAGCGGAACGGGCGTCGGCCAACCCTTCCGTGGTCGCCTTGCCCATATCCGTAAGCAAGGCATCGGCACTGCCGACAATTCCTTTGAAATCGTTCATGAAACTCTCCTCCCGGCAATGGCCGGCAGCGTGAAATAGGGGCCGGACGGCCAACGGCGGCTGTCACCCGTCCGTCGAGACACAGCCTGCCCCTCTGCACTCCCACCGTCCGTACGCCAGCGAACACAGCCGGCCCTGCGTCGCTGCCGGGCGGGTATGTACGGTGGCGTACATGCGCGACCCGCTCCCCCGCCGACAATGAATCGGTTACCAGGAAAGGAAGTTCGCCATGCTGATCGTTTTCAAATCCGCCGCCAGCGGTGACCTCATCACCTTCGAGAAGAACGCCAAGGAAATGCTCGATGTGCTGGGCAAGGACAGGAACGAGGGAAAGGGCATCATCACGCTGGCTCAACTCCCTGCCGCCATCACCCGCCTCAGGCAAGCCATCGACGAAGACGCGGCACGGCATGCCGCCGTGCCCGGCGAGGACGTGCCGGTGGCCGATGGAAGCGTGAGCTTTCACCAGCGGGCAGTGCCACTGCTCGACATGCTGGAGCGCGCCCTCAAGGATGCGGTGCCGGTCACCTGGGGAGTGTGATATCCGCATGCAGGGCACACCTGGCGGCAGACACGGCGAGGCGGTCCGCGAAGTCGCGCGTGTCTCTCATGCAGCGTGTCACGCCAGCGTTCGCCGCCGTGCTCCGGGAAAGGCGCCAAATCCGCATTCCGGCATGTGTGCGCTAGCGCCCCGACGCACCTCCCGTTCTGCCTCACCCTGCCGGAGATCAATCCTGGGAGCGCCCCTTGCCAGGAGCACCCGCCCTCAGGAGAGCCCCGTGTCGATGCTGCCCCTTGCCGCCACCAATAACCGCCTTCTCGCCGCGCTCCCCCGCGGCGAACGGCTGCACGTGCTCGAAGGCTGCGAACGGGTGGACCTGAAGTTCGGCGAAGTCCTCGCGGAGAGTGGCGAACCCATCCGTCACGTCTATTTTCCGACCCGCTGCGCCATCGTGCTGATCACCCTGCTGGATGAGCGGGCCAGCGTGGAGGTGGGGCTGGTGGGCAATGAGGGCGTGCTCGGCACGGCGCTCGCCCTCGACATGGGGGTGTCACCCCAGCGCGCCCTCGTTCAAGGGCCGGGTGGCGCACTGCGCATGACGGCAGACCTCTTCTGCCGCGCGCTCGAAGACAACCCGGAGTTCCAGCACGTGCTGAGACGTTACGTGCACGCGGTGATGGCCCAGTTGGCACAGACCGCGGGCTGCACCCGTTTCCATGTGGTGGAGGCGCGTCTGGCCCGCTGGCTGCTCATGACCCAGGATCGGGCCGACTCGAACGGATTTCATGTCACCCACGAGTTCCTGGCCCGGGTACTGGGCGTGCGGCGCGTCGGCATCACCCGGGCTGCCAAACGCCTGCAGGACCAGGGGCTGATCCGCTACGCCCGCGGAAACATCGTCGTGGTAGATCGCGCCGGACTCGAAACATCCGCCTGCGGCTGCTACGCCGCCGACAAGGCCAGTTACGCACGCAGCCTGTCGGGCAGAGGTATCGAAGCATGAACCGCCCCGGCCTGGTGATCACCTGCGAGCACGGCGGAAACCACATCCCCGCCGCCTACCGCCAGTACTTCCAGGGGCAGGACGCCGTGCTCCAGTCCCACCGGGGATTCGATGCTGGCGCGCTGATCATGGCGGAAGATCTGGCCAAGTCCTTCGGTGCCCCACTGGTATCGGCAACCGTGAGCCGCCTGCTCGTGGACCTGAACCGATCCGAACACAATCGAACACTCCACGCCATTGCGATCCGGCACCTGCCCTTCGCCGAGCGGCAGCACATCCTCGCGCGCTACTACCAGCCCTACCGCAGCCAGGCCGAGGATACGATTCGCCGGACCCTGGCAGTCCATGGCAGCGTTGTGCATCTGTCGTCCCACAGCTTCACGCCAGTGCTGGATGGACAGGTGCGTCACGCCGACATCGGCCTGCTCTACGATCCCCGCCGACCCGGCGAGCGGGCCCTGTGCTCCCATTGGAAAGCGGTGCTCTCCCGCATGGCGCCCCAACTCATCGTGCGTCGCAACTACCCCTACGCCGGCAGGGGCGACGGATTGACGTCCCACCTGCGCCGACACCTGGGGCCGGAGGCCTATCTGGGCATTGAGCTGGAAATCAATCAAAAGCACGTCGTCGCTACGGGTATCGATTGGCCCGCATTGCGCCGGCTCATCATCACCTCCCTGGGTGAGGCTCTGCTTGAAAGCACGGCGCCCGACTCCCCCCTTCCCCCCGCGCCATAGGTAGCCCGCCATGAAGATCCGCATTGGTTTCAGCCTGACCTACGAATGCCCCAACCCCACCCCGATGATCCTGAACCTGAACGTGCACTTCTCGCGCGCCGGCGACATGATCAGCGCCGACCACCTTCATGCCGACCCCCCTGTACCGCTGACCGGCTTCCGCGACAACTTTGGCAACTGGAGCACCCGCCTGGTTGCACCCCGGGGGCTGTTCACCCTCTCGAACGATGCGCTGATCCTCGACAGTGGCGCGCCCGACCCAGTTGTGCCCTACGCCAGGCAGACACCGGTGAATGAACTCCCCGACGACACCCTGATGTATCTGCTCGGCAGCCGCTACTGCGAGACCGACCGCCTGTCCGAAGTGGCCTGGCAGCTCTTCCACCACACCCCCCCGGGCTGGGCGCGGGTGCAGGCAATCTGCGACCACGTGCATGGACACATCCGGTTCGACTATGCCCACGCCCGCCCCACCAAGTCCGCCTGGGACGCCTGGCACGAAAAAGTGGGCGTGTGCCGGGACTTCGCCCACCTGGCCATCACCTTCTGCCGCTGCATGAACATTCCCGCCCGCTATTGCACCGGCTACCTGGGCGACATGGGCACGCCCCCGCCCTATGGCCCCATGGACTTCGCCGGCTGGTTCGAGGCCTGGCTGGACGGCCACTGGTACACCTTCGATGCCCGCAACAACGTCCCCCGCATCGGGCGCGTACTCATCGCCCGCGGCCGTGATGCCACCGACGTGGCCATCAGCAATACCTTCGGCCCCAACATCCTGAAGAACTTTGTTGTCCGCACCGACGCAGTGGCCGAAAGCCCCGATGCCAAGGGGCCGACCGGGCTCTGAGCCAGGCCCGGAAATCCGCGCCGACGGCCGGAATGGGCCGATTCCGTGTTACCAAAGGAGGATTCCATGCTATACACCATCGCCATAGTTCTGCTTGTCCTGTGGGTGCTTGGCCTCGTCACGTCTAGCTCCATCGGCGGCTTTGTCCACATACTGCTGGTCATCGCCATCATCGTTGTGGTCGTCCAGCTCGTCAGCGGACGCCGCTGAACCCACTGCGCCGCACCGCGCTCCGGATCAAAGTTCCACCCAGCATGGACTGAAGCATGACCAAAGGCAGCGCACCCCCTCCGCCATCCGCCGACGAGCTGCACGGAACGGCCCCGGTCGAGATCGGCTCGGTCGACATCAGCCAGGAAATGGCCCGATCCGACTTTCCGATTCTCGGCATCGGCTGCTCCGCCGGCGGGCTTGAAGCCCTGGATGCCCTGCTGGGAGGCGCACCCGCGGACAGCGGCATGGCCTTTGTCATCGTCCAGCACCTCGATCCGGAGCACGTCAGCACCTTGCCCGAGCTGCTGCAGCGCTCAACCGGAATGCAGGTGATCGAAGCCGGAGAGGGCGTACGGATCGAGCCGAACCACGTATACGTCATTCCGCCCAACAAGGATCTGTCTTTGCTCCATGGCGTCCTGCACCTGCTCGACCCCCTGGAAAAACGCGGCCTGCGCCTGCCCATCGACTTCTTCCTGCGCACACTGGCCGACGACTGTCGCGAGAGGGCCATCGGCGCGATCCTCTCCGGCATGGGCTCCGACGGCATGCTGGGCTTGGGCGCCATCAAGGAAAAAGGGGGCCTGACCCTGGCCCAAACCCCCGCAGATGCCCGCGCCAGCAGCATGCCCGACAGCGCCATCCAATCCGGTGTGGTCGATATCATCGCGCCGGCCGATGAAATGGTATCCCGCATCCTGGCTTACCTTCACCGCAGGCCGCTGCCGGCCGACCGGACACCCGAATCGGCCGAGCAAAGTGCCCTGGACCAGATCATCGTGCTGCTCCGCAACCGCAGCGGCAACGATCTCTCGCTCTACAAGCCGAGTACGCTGCACCGACGCATCGAGCGCCGCCTTGCCCTCCTCCAGATGGATGGCATTGCCGCCTACGTGACTTACCTGCGCAACAACCCGCAGGAGCTTGACCTGCTCTTCAAGGAGGTCTTGATCGGCGTCACCAGCTTCTTCCGCGATCCGGCGGTCTGGGCGTTTCTGAGCGACATTGCGCTCCCCGCCCTGCTCGCCCGACTGCCGGACCACTACACCCTGCGCGCCTGGGTTCCGGCCTGCTCGACGGGGGAGGAGGCCTATTCGCTGGCCATCGTCTTCAAGGAAGTCATTGAGCGCTTGAAGCCCGACAGGCACATCACGCTGCAGATCTACGCCACCGACCTGGATGGGGATGCCATCGACAAGGCTCGCAAGGCTTGCTACCCGATCAATATCGCCGCCGATCTGTCGCCGGAGCGCCTGGCCCGCCGCTTCATCGCCGAGGACGGCGGGTACCAGGTGGACCGGAATATCCGGGAGATGGTGATCTTCGCACCGCAGAATGTCATTTCCGACCCACCCTTCACCCGCATCGACATCCTCTGCTGCCGCAACCTGCTGATCTACTTTGGCCAGGCCCTGCAAAAAAGTTCCGGTGTCAAGTGTTTTGTGAAAACAGCCTGATGGCCGGAAGTCTATATGGGGCGCGGGTTTAGCTCTACTTCGGGCCGCTTTGCGGGGCTGCGGCGTTGTGGACTAGGAGCCACATAAGAGCGTCGCGGTAGAAAGCCGGAGCGTGCTGCATCGGGGACGATTGCCAGCAGACGGCGGCCGCGTCTCATCATCATAGCCCACAACGCCGCAGCCCTCCAGAACGAAGAACGCGCAGCCTTGGGCTGCGCGTTCGAGGGATGGATACCACGGGAACCGGCGTCATCAGCTTGGCTTCGACGGCGCGGCCTTGCCCGCGCCTCCCTTCCTGAATCCCCGATCCCCCGCCATGAAGGCTTCCAGCATGTGCGGAATCAGCACCGTGGCATCGACCGCTTCGCCGTAGGTCTGCGCGTGCAGCGCGGCGTAGCGGTCGAGGTCGGCTTTCAGGCTGGCCGGGCAAGCAAAGGTCAGCTTCGTGGATTCGGTTTTCGGCAGCGGCCCCAGCCGCAGCTTGCGCGTCGTCATCGTGAAGTCCCCCTGTTGAAGAAAAGCGGCTGGTACGGCCGCAGCACCAGATCGCGGTTGACGATGATGCGAACCGGCAGGCCCGGCCGTTCGGTCAGCGTCGGTTGGATGTTCATGTTGCGCCGTGTCATCTCTTGGCCGACCTGATTGATGCTGTCTTGGGCGCTGTCGCGGCCGGCGATGATGACGCGATCACCGTCCTGCCGGTTCTCCGGCGCGGCCAGCTCGGCACCGACACCCAGCAGCGTGGTCAGCGCCGCGCCGGCAAAGATGCGGCCCCAATGCCAATCCACGTCGTCTTCCAGCCCGGCATAACCGGCCGGGTCGGTGCCGGCCAGGTTGTCGAGCGTGAGCGAAGACGTGTCGGGCAGGATGATCCGGTTCCACACCACCTGCACGCGGCTCTGCCCGTAGCTGACCTGGCTGTTGTATTTGCCCAGGATGCGCGAACCCTGCGGGATCAGCAGGAACTTGCCGGTGGCCGTGTCATAGACCGGCTCCGTCACCGTGGCGATCACGTCGCCCGGCAAGTCCGACTTGATGCCCGTCACCAGCGCCCCGGCGACCACCGTTCCGGCCATGACCTGATACGGCGAAGCCGGCAGGGTCAGATTGCCGGAATTACGGGTTTCCGTGGTTCCGGCTTTCTGGAACGCCTCTTTCTGGTCTTGCCGGTTCTGTACGGCGGTCGGGTCGGCAGGCTGGGCCGCCGTCGAGGCCGGGCCAGCCGCCAGTGGGTCGAACGCCGCATTGGCGGCGAAGCCCTGCGAGGCAGCCACCTGCGTCTGCGCTACCGGCGCGGCCTTCTGCGAACCCGAGCGGAAGAACACCGACGATGCCGCAGCCGCTTCGGCTTCCTTGCGCAGCGCGTCGTTCGGGTCGTGGCCGGGGGCCGCGTAGGCGGCCGTCACCGGCTGCTGCGACTTCACGATGGCCGGGCCAAGATCGCCCGGTAGTGGCGGCCCCAGCTCGGGTGCGGCGGGCGGCAAGGCCGGCAGCTTCGAGTAATCGGTTGGCAGCGCGTCCAGCCCTTCGGACTTCGACACGCGATCGACGTTGTAAAGCTCGGTCTGCTCGCCGGCTCCGCGCCGCTGTGGCTGCAATGACCAGATCGTGGCGCCGAGCACGGCGACCGACAGGCTGCCGACGAGGATGGCCAGCGTGCGCCGGTTCAGGCGCGTGACCGGGCGCGGCTGGGCGCGCAGCGCCACCGCCTCGGGCGCGACCTTGCCCGCCTGCGGCGTGGCGAGGTCGGGGGTGTCGTCCTGGCTCATGGTCAGTTCCTCCGCGCAACGCCGTCCGTGCGCTCGATTCGCACCACGTCGCCCTTGTCGCCGCCCAGGCGCAGTTCGGCCGCGCCGAACAGCCGATCCACGATGTAGTACGGCGAGCGGAAGCGGTAGTTCACCAGTTGTCCATCGCCCTGCGCGCCGATGACGAACAGGGGCGGCAGCTCGCCTTGCGCGATGCCCGCCGGAAACTGGATATAGACCTTCTCGCCGTCATCGAAAGCGCGCAGCGGCTTCCACGGCGGATTGCTGCCGCTGATCGCGTAGCGGAAGCGCAGGTTCTCCAGCGCCAGCCCGGTATCGACCGGCGCTGCGGCGCTGGCCGCCTGCGCCTGGCGCTGCAAGGCCAGCATCCGGTCGCGCGGGTACTCCCAGGACGCCGACGCCATCCACGTCTTTTCCGTCGAGGTCAGCTCCAGCAGATAGGTGCGGCGGCTGGTCGTGATGACGAGATTGGTCTTGAGTCCCGAGCGGATCGGCTTGACCAGCACGTTCACGCGCAGGTCGGCGCCGCTGCCGCTGGACGTGTCGCCCACGATCCAGCGCACGGTATCGCCGGCGGCCACCGTCACCAGTTCCTCGCCCGGCTGGAGCGAAATCACGGTCACGCGGCCCACGGCCGCATAGACCTGATAGAGCGCGCCATCGGTGAAGGGCCACACCTGAATCGCGTTGACGTAGCCCTCGCGCGTGGGCGCGACGCGGGCCTCGGCGTTGGCGCGCGAGACACGCACCTTCTCGTCGGCCGGTTCCGGCGTAGGTTTGGCGTCTTCGGCCTCGGGCACCGGCATCAACTGCGCCGGCATCGGCAGCACCTCGGGCACGGCCACCACCTCCACCGGCGCGGGCGGTTCGGGCAGCGGCTGGGCCTGCACCGGCTCATCGAGCGAGATGGTCGGCGGCGGCTTGCCTTGCGTGGCGCAGCCCGTGAACAAGACAGTCGAAGCCAGCAGGATCACCGGCAAGGCGGATTTACGGAAAAGTGCATTCATGGTTTGGCTCCTTCGGAAGAATCCAGCTCGCGGCTCCACGACAAGCCGTTGACGTAGATGCCCAGGGGGTTCTTGCGCAGGCGTTCTTCGGTGCGCGGCGGCTGGAGCACGATGGACACCACGGCCGTCCACCGCTCCAGGCCCGCCGCGGCGCCGTTGACGTAGCGGCGCTCCGTCCAGCGCACGTTGAAAGACGTGTCGCTTGCGCGCACGACGCTGGTGATCTGCACCGTCACCGACTCGCGACCGATACGAGCGAACGGGTCACTGGTGCGGGCGTAGTCGTTGAGCACGGCCGCGCCCTTGTCGGTCGTGTAGTCGTAGGCATCGAGCCAGTTCTGCCGCACGACGATCGGGTCGATGGACAGTGAGCGCACCAGCGTCACGAAACGCGCGATGTGGTGCGCCGTCTGCGCATCGTTGGGCCGGTACGGCGTGGCCGCTTCGCCCACGGCGCGCACCTGGCCTGCGTTGTCCACCTCCACCACGTAGGGCGTCACGATGGATTGCGCCGAGCGCCACACTAGGCCGCCGGCCATCAGCAGCGCGAGCGTCAGGCAGCCGAAGGCCATGAGGCGCCAGTTCTTCGCCTGCACGCGCGGCGAGCCGATGCGCTCGTCCCACACCTGGCCGGCAGCTTGGTACGGCGTGGCAGGCTGCGGCGTGTCGGCGTAGCGCACCTGCGGTCGCTTGAATCGCATGGTCAGTTCTCCTTATGAATCGGAATCGCGCAGGCTTGGGCCTTGGCCCGAGCCGCCGCCATCGCCGCCGCGCAGCGTGTGCGCGGTGGTGGTCGCGGCATGGGTGAGTTGCTGGCGGCGATGCAGCCGCTTGGCCCAAGCGGGTTGCGCATTGGCTGCGCCGGAAGTGGCCTCGCCTGCGGCGGCCCGGCCGGATGCCCCGGCTCCACCGGCTGCCGTGCCATCGTCAGCAGCAGCGCCGCTCCAGCCGGAGCGGAAGGGAGCTGCCATGCGTTGCCCAGCAGCGGAAGCACGGGATGCGATGCCGCGCCCGGCGGACTGCGCGCCGGTCTTGGCGACATTGCCCAAGCCGGCCATCGCGCCCTTCGCGCCACCGCCTGCGGCGGCGGAACCGGCCTGGAACGCCGAGCGTGCGCTGCTGGCCGTCGAGGCGGCAGCACGCGCGCCGCTGCCGGCGAGCTTGGCGGCGGCAGGCGCCATGCGCGCCCCGGCCATGACCGCGCCGCCCACGCCCGTCGCGGCAGCGCCTACGGCAACGGCCGTGCCGGCTGCGCCTACAGCAGCGCCGGCCATAGCGCCGGCGCCGAGCTGCGGCGCACCGGACACCAGGCCCGTAGCGATGCCAGGGCCGAAGATGCCCAGCGCCAGCAAGGTGAGCGACGCAAGCATGATGACCAGCGCGTGGTCGATGGACGGGTCATCGGGATGAACCTGGAACTCGGCGAACAGGCCCGAGCCGATGCCGACGATCACGGCCAGCACCAGTACCTTGACGCCGGACGACACCACGTTGCCCAGCACCTTCTCGGCGAGGAACGCCGTCTTGTTCCACAAGGCAAACGGCACCAGCACGAAGCCCGCGAGCGTCGTCAGCTTGAACTCGATCAGCGTGATGAAAAGCTGGATTGCCAGCACGAAGAAGCACAAGACCACGACCAGCCAAGCGAGGAACATCACCGTGATGGCATCGAGGTTCACAAACACCTCGGGGAAACCGGCCATCTCGCCGACTTGCTCCAGAATCGGAGCGCCTGCGTCGATGCCGGTTTTCGCCAGTCGGCCCGGCTGCAAGAAGTTCTCCATCGTGATGGTCGAGCCGGTGGCCGTCAGGCCCAGCCCGGCGAAGGAGCGGAACACGATGCCGGCCAGCCAGTTGAAGTTGCCGATGATGTAAGCGAAGGCACCGACGTAGAGCACCTTGCGCAGCAGCTTGGCGATCACGTCCTCGCCCTGGCCGGTGGCGTGACTCATCGCCCAATACAGTCCGGCGATCGTCATGTCGATGACGATCAGCGTGGCGGTGAGGAAGGCCACTTCGCCCTGCAACAGCCCGAAACCCGAGTCGATGTAGGTGGAGAAGATGTTGAGGAAGCGGTCGATGATGGTCACGTCATTCATGGCGTGTCCTCCGGTACGGCGGTCAAGGGCGGCGCTTCGCCATCGGCCGGTTCATCGAAGCTCGGCGGGATCGGCGGCAGGTCGGCCAGCGTCTGGTATTCATCCGGCCCGGCCTGGCCGGAGAAGAAGCGCCGCCGGAAGGCTTCGGCGGCGGCACGGCAAGCGTCCTCGCCCGTGGCCTGCCGGTCGGCCGCGCATTGCGCGCGCAATGCCTTCAACCGCGCGGGATCGGCGGCCAGGGCATCGGCAAGGTGGTCGGCCGGCTGCTCGCCGCAAGCGGCAAGCAGCGCGACACACAGGACGAGGACGCATCGCATAGCGGCCTCCCGTCAGTTGCCGTAGAAGTTCACGGACTGCGGCGTGTACGGCGTGCCGTCGCCCAGGAAGCGCCGCCGCACCTCGCGGGCGCGCTCCGTGGCTGCCGCCTGCCGCGCCAGCTCCAGCGACGCCGCCCGGTCTTGCGTGATCTGGAGCCGCTGCGACTGGATCGACTGCTTGGCCTGCAAGGCCAGCAACTGGTTCATGGCCTGCATCGCCTGCAACGCACCTTCGGCCGACTGGCTCTTGCCCACAAGATCCGCCAGCACACTTTCGTCTTCGCCCAGGTTCTGCGACACCTGCGCCTGCATTTGCATGGTGGTCTGCAAGCCGTTGAGCGTGTTCCGCCAACGCTCCTGCGCGTCGCGGTACATCTGGTCGCCGCTGACGGTGGCGGCGTACTGCTCGGGATACAGGCGTGCGAACTCCCGATCCAGATTCGTCACGTCGTAGGCCAAGCCGCGCGCCTGGTCGATCAGCCGCTGCGTGGTTGCCAGATTGGCGCGCAACTGGCCGACCACGCTGGACGGCAGGCTGGCGAGGTTGCGTGCCTGGTTCATCAGCATCTGCGCTTCGTTCTGGAGCTGCTGAATCTGGTTGTTGATCTGCTGCAACGTGCGGATCGCGGTCAGCGTGTTCTGCACGAGGTTCGTGGGATCGACCACGACCCATTGCGCATGGGCGGTGGCGGTGCAAAGCATGGCCGCGATGGCGGCGGCGACAAGACGCTTCTTCATGACAGGCTCTCCTGTGGGTGGTCGGTGGTACGGAGGGAACCCGGCGCCAGGCCGGGGAACGAGGGCAGCAGGTCGGCCGCCCAATCGAGGCCGCGATGGCGCAGCCAGGCGCCCGCGAAGCCGGGTGCGCCGGCGTCCAGCAGCACGCGGTCTATGTCGCGCTGGTCTTGCGGCGTGGAAGCGCCCGCGAAGGCCAGCGTCGCCGGCCCCAGGTCGAGGTCGAACAGGCGGTTGCCGAGACGGGATTGGTAGTAGTAGTCGCGCTTGGGCTGCGCGGTGGCGACGATCTCGATCTGCCGGCTGTTGAGGCCGAAGCCCTCGTAGATCGTGCGAATCTGCGGCTCGGTGGCCTGCGGGTTCGGCAGGAAGATGCGGCTAGCGCAGCTTTCGATGATCGCCGGGGCGATGCTCGAATCCTTGATGTCGGCGAGCGACTGCGTGGCGAAGATGACGCTGACGTTCTTCTTGCGTAGCGTCTTGAGCCACTGGCGGATACGCGCGGCAAACACCGGGTCATCGAGGAACAGCCACGCTTCATCGAGGATCAGCAGCGTGGGCGCACCGTCAAAGCGTTCATCGAAACGCGCAAAGAGGTAATGCAGCACGGCCATGACGGCGGCCTTGCTGTGCATCAGTTCCTCCATCTCGAAGCACTGCACGTCGGCCATGCCCAGCCGGTCATGGTCGGCGTCCAGCAGCTTGCCGTGGATACCGCCGAGCACATAAGGCGACAGCGCCTGCCGCAGCGTGTTCGATTGCAGCAGCACGGAAAGCCCCGTCATCGTGCGCTGCTCCACCGGCGCACCGGCGAGGCTTCCCAGCGCCGACCAGATAGCCGCTTTCTCGTCGGGGCCTACCGCCACGCCTTCGTGCAGCAAGCGGCCTTCGATCCACTCGGCGGCCCAGGTGCGGTAGCCCTCACGGTCGATGCGTGCCAAGGGCTGGAAGGCGATTTCTCCGTCCGTGCCCAAGTCGTAGTGTTCGCCGCCCAGCCCAAGGATCGTGGCTCGCATGGAGCGGCCCATGTCGAAGGCGAAGATGCGTGAGCCGCGATAGCGGCGGAATTGCATCGCCAGCGTGGCGAGCAAGACCGACTTGCCCATGCCAGTCGGCCCCGCGACCAGCGTGTGGCCCACGTCGCCGATGTGCGTCACCAGCCGGAACGGCGTGGCGCCATCGGTGCGCGTGACGATCAGCGGCGGGCCGTCGAGGTGATCGTTCTTCTCCGGCCCGGCCCATACCGCCGACACCGGCATCATGTGAGCCAGGTTCAGTGTCGAGACGATGGGCTGGCGTACGTTGGCGTAGGCGTTGCCCGGAATGGACGACAGCCACGCATCCACGGCGTTGAGCGTTTCGGGGATGGTGACGAAGCCGCGTCCCTGGATGACACGCTCCACCATGCGCAGCTTTTCGTCGGCCACGGCCGGGTCGGCATCGAGCACCGTCACCGTGGCAGTGAGGTAGCCGAAGGCGACTTGATCGCTGCCCAACTCCTGCAGGGCGGCATCGGCGTCGGCCGCCTTGTTGCTGGCGTCGGTATCGACCAGCGGGCTTTCCTGCTGGAAGATCGTTTCGCGCAGCAGCGCGACGACGTTCTTGCGCTTGGCGAACCACTGGCGGCGCAGGCGGGCGAGTTCTTTTTCCGCCTCGGCCTTGTCCAGGCAGAGAAAGCGCGTACTCCAGCGATAGGCAAATCCGAGGCGGTTGAGGTCGTCCAGAATCCCCGGCCAGGTCGAGGTCGGGAAGCCCCGCACCGATACCACGCGCAGGTGCTGGTCGCCCAGCATGGGCGCCAGACCACCGACCAGCGCAGAGTCGGTCAGCAGCGCGTCGATATGGAACGGCACTTCGGGCACGCCGACGCGGTAGCGCTGCGTCGATATGGTGGCGTGCAGGTAGGTCAGCGTCTGGCTGTCATCGAGCCAAGCGATTTCCGGCATCACGCCATCGAGCAGGTCAAAGACGCGATCCGTCTCCGCGACGAAGGCTTGCAGCCGCTCGCGCCAGTCCACGCCTTCGGTGGGCCGGTTCTCGTACAGCATCCCCGCCGCGCGGGCACGCGATTCCTCGGGCGGCAGGTACACCAGCGTCAGGTGATAGCCGCTCTCGAAGTCGTTGCCCGATTCCTCGAAGGTGGCTCGGCGCTCCTCCTCCACGAGCCACGACAGCGGCTCGGGAAACTCCGAGTGCGGATAGTCGGCAGCGGGTCGGCGCTCGGCCTCAATGAACAGCGCCCAGCCCGAACCCATGCGACGCAGCGCGTTGTTCAAGCGCGCCGACGTGGCGATCAACTCGCCTTGCGTCGCACTGTCGAGGTCAGGCCCGCGAAACCGGGCCGTGCGCTGGAAACTACCGTCCTTGTTCAAGATGACGCCCGGCGCGACCAACCCGGCCCACGGTAGCCAGTCGGCGAGCAGTGCGGGCCGCTGGCGGTATTCGGCAAGGTTCAGCATGGCGGCGTCCCCTCACACGTCCAGCAGCGGGCGGTGCTTGATGTGCCGCGCGAACACGGTCATGAACTGCGGATCGACGCGCGCGCCCCATACCGCCAGCGAGTGGCCGACGATCCAGAGCACGACACCGGGAATCCACAGTTGCAGGCCCAGCCCCACTGCGGCAGCGAGCGTGCCGTTGGCGATCGCCACGGTGCGTGGCGCACCGCCCAGCAGGATCGGCTCGGTCAGCGAGCGATGCAGCGGCACTTCAAACCCGGCCGCAAAGGCATCCGGGGCACTCATACGACGGCCCCGCCGGAGAAGCTGAAGAACGACAGGAAGAAGCTCGAAGCCGCGAAGGCGATGGACAGGCCGAAGACGATCTGGATCAGCTTGCGGAATCCGCCGGACGTGTCGCCGAACGCGAGTGCGAGGCCCGTGGCGATGATGATGATGACCGCGACGATGCGCGCCACTGGCCCCTGGATGGATTCGAGGATGGATTGCAGCGGGCCTTCCCACGGCATCGAGGAACCGGCGGCCTGCGCGGTTCCGGCCATGAACAGCAGCAGCGCGGCCAGCAGCAGTCCTTGCCCCGCAGGGCGTGCCAGGCTGCGCAGCCGTGCCAAGCCGGTCAGGTGAGGAAGCGGATCTACGAAAATACGGAAAGCAGGAACGTGCATCTGCGTCATGGCAGTTCTCCAGGGTGGTTGAGGGACGGGGAAGAAAGGTCGGACTGCGATGGCAGCTCGGGAAATGGCGCATCCATCGCGTCCGCCAGTTGGTAGCCCACGCCGTCGAAGCCGACGACGCGGGCGATGCTCTCGATGCGGCGCTTGCGCCCACGCCCGGCGATGTAGATCACCACGTTGACCGCCTCAGCGATCAGCGCACGCGGCGGGTTCACGGCCACTTCGAGAATCAGTTGCTCCAAGCGCAGCAGCGCGCCGAGCGCGGAACCGGCGTGGATCGTGGCGATGCCGCCGGGGTGGCCCGTTCCCCACACCTTGATGAGATCCAGTGCTTCGGCGCCGCGCACCTCGCCGACGACGACGCGATCAGGCCGCAGGCGCATGGACGAGCGAACCAGCTCGGTCATCGACACCACGCCTGCGCGGGTGCGCAGGGGAACGTGGTCGCGGGCCGCGCATTGCAGTTCCACCGTGTCTTCGAGCACCAGCACGCGGTCGCCGGTGGCGGCGATTTCGGCGAGCAAAGCATTGGCGAGCGTGGTCTTGCCGCTGCTGGTGGCGCCGGCGATCAGCACGTTCTGCCGCTCGCGCACGGCCCGTACCAGAAAGCCCGCCTGCGCGCTGGTCATCATCCCGTCGATGACGTACCGCTCCAGCGGGATCACGCCGATGGCGCGCTTACGCAGCGCGAAGGCTGGCCCCGGCGCGGCGGGCGGCAAGATGCCCTCGAAGCGTTCGCCGGTCTCGGGCAGCTCGGCCGACAGCAGCGGCTGGCCGCGATGCACTTCCGCGCCGACGTGGGCCGCCACAAGACGGATGATTCGCTCGCCGTCCGCTTCGGACAGCTCCACGCCCATCGGCGCACGCCCCGATGAAAGCCGATCCACCCAAAGGGTGCGGTCGGGATTCAGCATGACTTCCACCACGTCCGGGTCTTCGAGCGCGGCGGCGATCAGCGGCCCCATCGCCGTGCGCAACATCTGGATGCGCCGGTCGAGCGACGTGGCGGTCATGGATTGCGGAACGGCGCTCATGACGCACGCTCCTGTGCTTGGGCGACTGCCGCCGCGTCCTCCATCCGCATCGGATCGGGGTGCAGTTCCTCCACCACGTCGCGCACCAGGCTGCGTCCGCGTAGCAGGTGGCGCCCAAGCTGCTCCACGAACTGCTCGAAGCGTGCTTTGCCCTGGGCGCGAGCCGCGTCTTGGTGCGCCTCGGGAACGGGCGTGCTCACGGTCAGGTAGTAGCGGATGAACAGCGCCAGCGTTTCGATGGCGATGTTCTGGTCGCGCTCCATGCGCTCCGCCTGCCGCGACAGGCGATCAAGCCGCTTGGCGATGGCCGCCTCGCGCTGGTCGGCGGCATCAGGCGACAACCACGATGCGAGCGCCGCCGCGACGATGGACGACTTGGACACGCCTTTCTTGGCGGCCAGCTCGTCCAGGCGCTTGGCGTGCTCCGGCTGGATGAACAGGTTGAGGCGGTAGTGGCTCATAGCTCGATTCCGTCGTTGGGGTCGAGGGAAGCCAGCCGCGCCGTGCGCTGCATGGCCGGGTCAAGCTGGCGAGGAAGGGGAAGCGGCAGGTCGTCGTCGTCATCGAGCAGCGCGAGGTCGGCAGCCGGCACGGCCAGCTCGGGGGCGTAGGCGACGGTTTCGGAGAGTTCGGGTTGACGGCGTGGGCCACCGTCATCGGCAGAGGCAGCGAAGCCCTCAGCGGTATCGGACGCAGGCGCGACGGGCATGGCGGGAATAGCCAGGCCGCTCCAATCATCCGAGCGCGACGGCGGCGCGTCCGCGTACTGCCCGTTCGCCAGTGCAGGCGGCGGCAGCACGCGGCGCTTGAAATTGGCGTCCGCGTAGTAGCGCAGCTTCTTCGCCTTGATCGGCGCCACGCTGGACACCATGACCACCGCCTCGTCGGGCGGAAGCTGCATGACTTCGCCCGGCGTCAGCAGCGGCCGGGCCGTCTCCTGGCGCGACACCATCAAGTGGCCCAGCCACGGCGCGAGCCGGTGGCCCGCGTAGTTGCGCTGCGCGCGCAGCTCGGTGGCCGTGCCCAGCGTCTCGGAAATGCGCTTCGCCGTGCGTTCGTCGTTCGTGGCGAACGTCACGCGCACATGGCAGTTATCCAGAATCGAATGGTTCTGGCCGTAGGCTTTGTCGATCTGGTTGAGCGACTGCGCGATGAGGAAGCTGCGGATGCCGTAGCCCGCCATGAAGGCCAGCGCCGTCTCGAAAAAATCGAGCCTGCCCAGCGCCGGGAACTCGTCGAGCATCAGCAGCAGCTTGTGGCGGCGCGCGATGCCGTCGGAGCCATCAAGCGATTCGGTTAGGCGCCGCCCGATCTGGTTGAGGATCAGGCGAATCAGCGGTTTCGTCCGCGAAATGTCCGAAGGCGGCACCACCAGATACAGCGACACCGGATGTTCGGCCGCGATCAGGTCGGCAATGCGCCAGTCGCAGCGCGAAGTGACTTCGGCCACCGTGGGATCGCGGTACAGGCCGAGGAACGACATGGCGGTGCTCAACACGCCGGAGCGCTCGTTATCCGACTTGTTGAGCACTTCGCGCGCCGCCGAGGCCACGACCGGATGCGGGCCATCGCCCAGGTGGGGCGTGGTCATCATCCGGTGCAAGGTCAGCTCGAAAGGGCTGGCCGGATCGGACAGGAAGTTGGCAACGCCGCGCAGCGTCTTGTCTTCGCCCGCGTAGAGCACATGCAGGATGGCCCCGACCAGCAGCGCGTGCGAAGTCTTTTCCCAATGGTTGCGCTTCTCCAGCGCGCCTTCGGGATCGACCAGAATGTCCGCGATGTTCTGAACGTCGCGCACTTCATGCGCGCCGCGCCGCACCTCCAGCAGTGGGTTGTAGGCTGCCGACTTCGCATCGGTCGGGTTGAACAGCAGGCAGTGCGAGAAACGCGAACGCCAGCCGGCGGTGATGCTCCAGTTCTCGCCCTTGATGTCATGGATGACGGCGGATGCCGGCCAACTCAAGAGTGTGGGAATGACTAGGCCCACGCCTTTACCCGAGCGCGTGGGCGCGAAGGTCAGGACGTGTTCCGGTCCTTCATGACGTAGGTACTGGTGATCGTGCTGACCGAGGAACACGCCGGCAGGCTGTGTGAGGCCGGCCTTGCGAATGTCGTGCGCATTCGCCCATCGCGCCGAGCCGTAGGTCGTGACCATGCGTGCCTGGCGCGAGCGCCAGACCGACATGGCGATGGCAACGACCACGGCGACCATGCCGCTGGCGCCGGCAATGGCACCGCCGGTGTCGAAGACCTCCGGCGCATAGGCGCCGAAGAAGAACCACCACTCAAACAGCTTCCACGGGTGGTAGATCGACGTGCCAAGAAAGTCGAACCAGGGCGAGCCAAGGCGTACTTGATAGCCAAGGGCCGCCGCTGTCCATTGTGTGGCACCCCACACACCGGCGATCACGATGCCGAATACCACGGCGATCTGACCGAACAGCACGTTCGTCCCTTGCATGACCTGGCCTCCGCTTTCTCCTGCGCTGGTTCCTCATGGAAAGCGCGGCACAGGGACGTGCCGCAAGCGTCAGGATCGGTGCCGGATCAGTGCTGGTCAAAGACCGTTTCAAGCAGAAAGGTCGAGCAAAAAGACAGAATGAATGCAGCGGCAGGCCAAAGAAAAATGCCGCAAGCGAAGGCGCATTGCGGCGTGTCGAACAGAAATATGAAGGCGAGGCGGCGAGCCGCCAACGGTCAGAACTTCGGCGATTCTTTCGGCGGCGTGTAGGGCGTCTCGCCGTCGCCATAGAATCGCTTGCGCGTGGCTTCGGCCACCCGGTTGCACAGCACGTCGCCTAGCTTGGGGCGATCCGTCTTGCATTGCTGGCGCAGTTCCTTCAACCGTTCGGGGTTGGACGCCAGTTCTTCCACCGTCGGGATATTCGCTTCCGACGTGTTGGCCTTCGGAGGCGTTTCGGACTGGCCGCAAGCAGTCAACGCGGCCGCCAGTAAGAACGGGATGATCTTTTTCATGGCTCAGGTTCCTCCAGGGAATCGGAATGACGGCCCGACTTGGGCCTTGGGGGTTCCGGTGACTCGATGGCCTGCACGCGCTCAATGAACCGCGCCAGCACATCGGACGGCTCGCCGGCGGGGTAAAGCAGGTAGGTTGTCAGCGGCGGCACGCGCAACGCCAGCGGTCGGGCCACTACGCCGGAGTCAGGGTTCGCGGCAATGCGCGCGGCACCCGTAAACCCAAGTGCGAAACCGGCCGATACCAAGGCCATCATCAAATCACACGTAGCGACCCGTTCTGCGACCAGCGGCTCCATGTCGGCCCGACGTAGCACCCGATCGACGAATTTGGCATGGCCTTCGCACACTTGTGGATCGCATAGAACCAGCGGATAGCGCAGCAGTTCCTCCAAAGGGATGCGCTTGTGTGCCAGCAGCGGATGTCGCGCTGGCACCGTCACGATGAGCGTGTCTCTCCAGACAGGCATGGTGGTGATGCCATCGCCCACTTCATCGGACTGCGCAAACCCCACGTCGTACAGATCGTCATGCAGCCCCTTGATCTGCTGTGACAGCGGCACCTCGAAGAATCGGAGTTCAACTTCCGGTTCTTCCTGTCGGCATAGCGCCAGTAAAGCCGGTAAGCGCGACGGTGTGATGCCGTCCGACAACGCCACGCGCAATTGTCCGTGGAAGCCGTGGGCCGCCGCTTTCACGCTATCGCGTGCTTGTTCCAAGACTGTGAACACGCGGCGCACGTGTTCCAAGAACAGCTTTCCAGCACGGGTCAGTCGCGTGCTGCGCGTGGTGCGGGCGAACAGCACAACGCCAAGTTCTTCTTCTAGCTCCTTGATCGCACGCGACAGTGGCGATTGTTCGATGTGCAGCTTTTCCGCCGCGCGGGCGAAGTGGAGTTCTTCGGCCACGGCCAGGAAACAGCGCAGATGCCGAAGTTCCATTTCACCCCTCCCGTATCCGGTAGGACGAATCGCCGCAGTGTTCCCGATCATGCGAGCAGACCAATTCCACAACCAACAACAGTTGATCTGTGCGCTCGGAGTACGCGCTAACGAAGCTCGTCATTTCGTCACGCCGCCTTCCGATAGTTGTGTATTGCCAATGGCCTTGTTGACCATCACGTAGCGGGTGCCCACGCGCCCTTCGCTCGCTGCCAATTCGCGGCGCGCCTGCAAATAGCTACGCTGGCTGTCGAGCACGGAGAGGAAATCGGCCATGCCGCCGTCGTAGCGTGCCTGGGCCAGTTCGTAGGCTTGGCCGGCGCTGTGCATTCGGGCTTGCAGTTCACGTTCCTGCTGCTGCTCTGCGGTGTATCCGCTGAGCGCGTCGTCGATCTCCTGCCAGGCTTTGAGCACGGTCCTCTGGTAGTTCACTGCCGCTTCTTGCTGCTCCAGCTCGCGCAACTGCACCACGCTCTTGCGGCGGCCACGGTCGAACAGCGGCAGGCTCAGAGTCGGTCCTATCGACCATGTGCGGCTGCCCCAGGCTGAGAATTCGCCGCTCAGATAGGACTCGTACCCGAACCGCGCACCCAGGCGGATGCTTGGGTACAGCTCGGCTTGCGCAACGCCGATGCTGGCCGTGGCCCGATGCAGGCGAGCCTCGGCGGCGCGAATGTCGGGCCGGCGCAGGGCAACTTCCGACGGCAGCCCCAGCGCCAAGTCCGGCAACGCCGTCCTGCCGTCGTCGGCGACGGCAGCCAGCTCGTTGCGCAAGGCACCGGGCCGCTCGCCCAGGAGCAGCGCGATCTGGTTGGCGCTGGCGCCTTCCTGCGCCAGCAGCCCCGGCAATTGCGCTTTCACCGCCGCCAATTCGGCGCGCTGGCGCTCCAGGTCCAGGTGATCGACGATGCCACCCTGCACGCGCGCTTCCAGCAGGCCCACGCGCTCCTCCAGCGCGGCGATGTCCTCGCGCGCCAGGCGGATCTGGCGCTGTGTGGTGCGCAGCTCGAAGTAGTTGCGCACCACATCGCTGATGAGGCTCAACCGGGCCAGATCCAGCAGCGCCGCCTGGCCGGACACTTCGGCGTCGGCTGCCTCGATCGAGCGGCGCACGCGGCCCCACAGGTCCAGCTCCCAGGAGGCGTCGAAGCCGATCTGGTAGAGCGTGAAAGGCTCACTCAGCACTTGTGCCAGCGTCGATCGGTCGCCGCCGATGGCGTCGATCATGCGTGTGCTGGCGCCATACTCACTCTGGCGCTGGCGGATCGCGCCGCCGTTGGCGTTGACCTGCGGCCCGCGTTGAGCCTCGACGGTGCTGCGCTGCGCACGCGCCTGGGCGAAGTGCAGCGCGGCCGTTTGCAAGTCCGGGCTTGCCTCGAAAGCCCGTTGCGCAAGGCGGTCCAGCGTCGGATCGCCGAACGCCCGCCACCAGTCCGCCGGCAACGCCTGCTCGTTGCCGACAGGGGTACGCAACGCATCGTCGGCGCTGCGCCAACTTGTCCAGTCATCCGGGGCCGACGGCGTGGGTTTGACGAAATCCGGCCCCACCGCGCAGCCAGCCATTGCGAGGGCGAGCAGGCACACCGCCAAGCGCGACGGTTGACCACGAAGAATGCGAAAGTCGGACATAGCCAATACCCCGGATCAGGAGAGGCGGTTGCGGAACAGCCAGGCCGCCAGCGGCAGCGTGACGATTGCCATCACCAGCATGGGAACGAAGTCGAAGGCGACCTCGCGCAACCCGGCGCCTTCGAGATAGACGCGGCGCACGAGGTCCATGCCAAAGCGCAGCGGATTGGCATAGGTGACGATCTGTAGGGGTTCAGGCATGTTGCTCACCGGCGTGAGCAAGCCCGACAGCAGCATCATCGGCATGATCAGCAGGAAGGTGTAGAGCATGGCCTGCTGCATGTTCAGCGACAGCGCGGAAATCGACAGGCCGAGTCCCACGGTGGCACAGGTGAAAACGACCAGCCCCAGGTAGAGCAGCCACGGGGAGCCGTTCATCGGTATCTGGAACCAGAAGCGGATGATCAGCAAAATGATGGTCGCTTGCGCCACGCCCACGAGCATCGGCGGCACGGCCTTGCCGACCAGAATCTGCATGGGCGTCAGCGGCGTCACCAGCAACTGGTCGAAGGTGCCCTGCTCGCGTTCGCGGGCGACCGACAGCGACGACAGCAGCAAAGTCTGGATCAGGCTCAACGCGGCAATCAGTGCCGGCATCAAGTTCCAGCGCGACTCCAGGTTGAGGTTGTACCAAGCACGTCGCTCCACGCTGACCGCAGGCGTGCCGGTGCGCGATCGGTTGTAAGCGGCGACGATGGCACTGACCTGGGCTGCCGCCGCCCCGGCGGTCGTGGAATTGCGGCCGTCAAGGATCATCTGCAACGGAGCTTGCTGACCACCAGCCAGCCGGGCGTCGAAGTCTGCGGGGAAGTGCAGCACCAGCAGCACATGGCCCCGATCGACGACTTGAGCGATCTGCTGCGGCGTATTCAGCGAGGCTTCGCGCTTGAACACGCCGGTGCCATCCACACGCGCCAGCAACTCGGTCGAGGCCGCGCCCCGGCTCTGGTCCAGCACCGCATAGGGTGCATAGCTGAGATCGTAGGTCGCGCCGTAGCCGTACAGCAGGGCTTGCATCAGAACGGGTACGAACAGAATTGCCCGGCTGGACCGCTCCTTGAACAGCGCCAGAAACTCCTTGCGGCAGAGGAAGCCGATCGACGCCAGTTGAGTGAGAAATGCGTGCATGGCGTCAGTCCAGCGTCTTGCGCAACGTGCGGCGCACGGCGCCGGTCAGCACGAGCGCGTAAAGGCTCAGAATCGCGCAGTCGCGCAGAATCATCGGCCAGTTGTCACCGGCCAGAAACAGCGTTTTGATCAGCCCGACGAAGTGCGTTGCCGGTAGTAGCTGGCTGACCGCCTGAACCACCACGGGCACGTTGCGCAAGTCGAAGATGAAACCCGACAGCATCAATGCCGGCATGAAGCTGACCAGCAGGGCTACCTGACTCGCCTGGAACTGGTTGCGCGTCTTGCCGGAGATGAACAGGCCCAGCAGCAGCGATACCGTCAGGTACAAGAGCGAGGCAAACACGATCACCCACAGCGACCCGCGCATCGGCACGTGGAACAGGAACTTGGCCGCGAGCAGGCACAGCGCCAGGTCAATGGCACCGACCAACAGGTAGGGCGCGAGCTTGGCCAGCACGATTTCCAGCGGCCGTACCGGCGTGACAAACAGCGATTCCAGCGTGCCGCGTTCCCACTCGCGCGCGATCAGCAGCGAAGTCAGGAAGGCGCCGATCAGCGTCATTACCAGCGCAATCAAGCCCGGCACCAGATACCAGGTGCTGGTTGAGGCTTCGTTGAACCACATGCGCTGCACCAGCTCCACGCCACCGGCACCGGATTTGCTGCCAGCGCGGTCGGCCTTCTGTTGCGCCCAGGTTGCGATGGCTCCACCGACATAGCCGTCAACGGCAGCGGCCGTGTTGGAATCGACACCGTTCAGCAGCAACTGCACCTGGGCTTGCCCCGCTGCTAGTCTGCGCGAGAAGTCCGCCGGAACCCGCACGATGGCGCGCACTTCCCCGTCGCGCATCCGGCGCTCGGCCTCCGTCATATTGGTCGTCCACACGGGCGCCAGATAGGGCGATCCCTCCAGGCCGGCAAGCACCTCGCGCGCGGACGGCGAACTGTCCTCCAGCACTACGGCCACCGGCGCGTTTTTCACGTCGAATGACAGGCCATAGCCGAACAGCAGGATCAGCACAGCCGGCAGCATCAGGCCGACCGCCAGCGTGCTCCTGTCGCGCAGCATCTGGCGCACTTCCTTGCGCAGCAGCGCGGAGAATCGCCTGATGAATCCCGAGGTATTCATGCAGCGGCTCCCACTATCGCGCGCTGGCTTTCGGTGCGACCGCGTTCAACGATGGCGATGAACGCACTGTTCATGTCAGTGCTGCCGTCGCCCCCGGCCTGTTCGCGGACCTCCTGCGGCGTGCCCAGTGCCAGCATCTTCCCGGCGTCCTGGATAGCGATGCGGTCGCAGTATTCCGCTTCCTCCATGAAGTGGGTGGTGACGATGACAGTGACGCCACTCTGCGCCAGCGCGGTGATCGTCCGCCAGAAGGCACGCCGTGCCAGCGGGTCGATGCCGCTGGTCGGTTCGTCGAGGAACAGGATTTCCGGCTGGTGCAGCAGGCCAGCGGCCATTGCCAGGCGTTGCTTGTAGCCGCCGGGGAGCAGGCCGCTGACCGCCATCGGTTCCAGCCCGAATTCCTCGATAGTGCCGTTAACGCGCTCGCGCAGCACCTGTCCGCGCAGCCCGTAGGCGCCACCGAAGAACTCCAAGTTCTCGCGCACGGTCAAGTTGCCGTACAGCGCGAATTTCTGCGCCACGTAGCCGATGCGCCCACGCGCCTGCGCGCGCGCCGTGCGCAGGTTGAGTCCAGCGACCTCCAGATGGCCGCTGGTGGCTGGCAGCAACCCGCACAACATGCGGAATGTCGTGGTCTTGCCCGCGCCATTGGGGCCGAGCAAACCGAATATCTCGCCGCGGCTCACCTCGAACGATGTGCTGGCAACGGCGGTGAAGTCGCCGAACTTGCGTACCAGATCGCGGACCACGATCACCGGCCCATCGGCATCGCCATTCATGACCTGCGCGTGCGACGCTGCTCGCAGTTCCGGCGCCTGGCCCTCGTCCTGCTGCTGCTTGCGCAGCATCATCATGAAAGCGTCTTCGAGTTCCGCCGGGCGTGGCTCGCAGCCGGCATCGCCAAGCAGCTTGTTCACCTCGTCGGTGGTGGCCTGCGGTTGGCGGATGAAGTCAACCGCGCCGCCCTGGGGAACCGCATCGACGATCAGTTCGGTGGCGTCGATCAATCGCGCCTGTAGATCGCGGGCAGGCATCCCCGCTGGAGGCGACGTGGTGAAGGTCAAGCCGCGAGCGCGCTCACTCAACGCGGCCGGCGTGCCTTCGTCCAGCAACCGGCCCGCGTTCATCACGAACACCTGCGCGCATCGCTCGGCCTCGTCCATGTACGCGGTGCTGACGATCACGCTCAGGTTCTCGTCATCGACCAATTGCTGCACGATCTTCCACAGGTCGCGCCGCGACAGCGGATCGACACCGACGCTGGGTTCGTCGAGCAGCAGCAGATCGGGTGAGCGCACCAGCGTGCAGGCCAGGCCCAGCTTCTGTTTCATGCCGCCGGACAGCTTGCCGGCCGGGCGTGCGGTGAAGCGCACGAGGTCGGTCATCTCCAGCATCCGGGCGAAGCGTCTGCTGCGCTCGGCAGGCGGCACCCCGTGCAGGTCGGCGTACAAGTCCAGGTTTTCCTGCACGCTCAGGTCTTCGTACAGCCCGAAGCGCTGTGGCATGTAGCTGATGCGGTCTTGCACCGCCTGCGGATTGGCCGCCACGTCGATGCCCAGCACCTCAAGGCGCCCGGCGTCGGGCTTAAGCAGCCCGGCCATCATGCGCAGCAAGGTTGTCTTGCCTGCGCCGTCCGGCCCGACGAGGGCGGTCAGCTCGCCCGCGCGTATCGTCATCGACACATCGTTCACCGCAAGCAACGGGCCGCCGCCCGGCGCCTCGAAGGTCTTGCGCAGGCCCTCGGCAATGACCGTTGTGTCGCTGTCGTTCATTGCGCGGTGCCGGTCGTCAGGTGAACGGTTGCCGGCTGTCCAAGGCGCAGCACGTCCTGCGGGTCATCGACCAGCACCCGTACCTCGTAAACCAGGCTGGTGCGCAGTTCCTCGGTCTGGACCGACTTGGGCGTGAACTCGGCAACCGATGAGATGTAGCCGACCTTGCCAGTGATGGACTGGCCGGGGCGGCCATCAGTGACGACGCGGGCCTCCATGCCGGGCCTGACCCGGCCCAGGTCGGGTTCGCCGACATAGACGCGAACCCACTTCGGCTGCGTCAACGCCAAGGCGAAAACCGGCCGCTGGGGCGTGGCCATGTCGCCCGGCTCAAGAAGCCGCGAACGCACGATCGCGTCGGCGGGCGCCTTGAGTTCGCCCTGGGCGATCTGGTGCTGCAACAAGGCCAGTTGCGCCTGCGCCGCCTTGAGCTGTGCCTCCGCCCCCGCCACGTCTTCCGCACGCGGTCCAAGTTCGGTCAAGCGCAATGCTTCGCGTTGCTCCGCGACCTTCGCCTGCGCGACCTGTAGATGGCTTCGGGCGCGGTCCAGATCCTGCGCGCTCACGGCGCGCCCTTGGGTATTGGCCGCAATGCCTTGCAGGCGCTTGAGGTCTTGTTCGGCTTGCGAGGCGTCAGCCTGTGCTGCGGTCACACGGCTGCGGGCTTGCGCGACCTCCTGCGGCCGTGAGCCGTTGCGCAGGCGCAGGAGCGTCTGCTGCTGGACGCCGATCTGTGCTTGCGCTTGCTCGGCCTGCAACGCCAGCGTGCGGGTATCCAGCACACCCAGCACAGTTCCCGACGTTACGCGGTCGCCTTCCTCGGCGTGCAGTTCCGCCACCCGGCCGCTGCCGTCGAACGCCAGCGAAATCTGCCGAATGTCCACGTTGCCGTACAGCACCAGCGCGCCGTCGCCATCACGGTGGCTGAAATGCCACCAGGCCCAGGCTACGAGAACCACTGCCGCGATGGCTGCAAGGAGGATGAGAGGCTTCTTCATGGACGGTGTTCCGTGGGCTTAGTGGCAACTCGGGCTGTGAGCATACTCTAAGATTAAATGCAATTTAATGTTTAGGCGCAAGCACATCCGCAGGCGCCCGCCATCCGTGGTCAGAATCGCCTGCCGATGGTCAACGTGCCGTAGACCGGGGTTTCCTTCTGGCCGTGGAATTCGCGCGTGCGGAAGTAGCGCGCGAATGCGAATCGCCAGTGGCCGCGGTAGATCGCAGCGCCATAGCCGAGGTCGGCCACGAACGGGCGCTTATCGACGCTGTGGCTGGACTTGAAGGTGTTGCCGTCGAGTGTGATGTCGTGCAGTACCCAGCGGGCGTCTGCGGCCACGAACAAGTGCCAGTTCCAGGGTTGGCCGGCGGCCACCTTCACCGGCGCGGTGTTCTCGCCAGCCGGCCGCAGCGGCGCGGTGCCGAAATCATCCGGGAGGCGCAGGCCGAAGCGCAACTCGCCGCCGGCATTGGCATAGGTCGCAAAATTTCCCAGGCTCATGCCCCAGTGGCGCGTGTAGTCCCAACCCCAGCCACTTGTGCCTACGTGCCGCGCTACGCGCTTGCGGCGCTCATGGATCAACTGCACGACTGGCTCATCACGCAACTGGTGATCCCAGCCGTTGAAGCGATCCACGCCGATGACACCATGCCACCAGTTCTGCACCTGCTCGGCCCGCGAAGCAGGCCCGACGACGCCAACGCGGATTTGCGAAGTACGCAGAGAATCGCCGCGACGGGCGTTGTAGCCAAAACTCAGCATCAACGCGCCGGCGAATGGACGATCATCCTCGATGAGGTGAGAAGGCACCTTGTCGGTCGGGGTATACATCATCTGCCCGATCCCGATCGTCATGTTCTGCTCGTCGAACCCGTCCGGCTGTAGCCAGGCCAAGCGTTGGTTCAGCCGGCGGGCGAGGAATGGCAGACACGGATCATGGGAGTAATCGACCAGGTTGGGCGATACCCAACTGACCAAAAAGCCGTTCGAGTAGCCTTGATCCTGGCCCAGCCTTCCGAACAGATCGTTGTCAATGCGCAGGTTGATCGTCCCGGACGACAACAGAGGTGTCTTCCCGTCAGGGCACGACTGCGCCTGTGCCACCCTACTGGGCACTACGCACAGCAATCCGAGCAACGCGGCGACAGCGGCCATGCGTGAGGCGAGGTGCCGACGGCCAGCACGCGCCGGAGCGCCAGGGCGACCCAAGGCCAAGTCGGCAATGGCGCTGCCGTCGGGTGGAACCAGCCGTTTCGTAAACATGGTGTCTCTCGAAAGGGGGCGTGTAAGGGCGCGCTGGCCTGCGCCCGCTTGGTATGAGCGCGAGCATACACTAAAGTTAAATTGAATTTAAAGTTCAGTTCAAGCACAATCAGCCCGCCCACCCCGATCACAGAACTAGCTATGACCAAACCGCGCCGCAGCCCCCGTACCGATGGCGAGCTGACCCGTACCCGCATCATGGAAGCCGCAGGATCGTTGTTCGCGGCCACCGGGTACGCTGAAACCACCAGCAAAGCCATCGCTGCGAAAGCCGGCGTGGACCTCGCTTCGATCAACTATCACTTTGGCAGTCGCCGCGGCCTCTATCAGGCCGTTCTTGTCGAAGGTCACCGGCGGATCATCAGCTTCGACGATCTGCAACAAGTCGTCGAAGGCGCGCTGCCCGCGCGTGAGAAGCTGAAATGGTGCATCGACAGACTGACCGAAGCCACGATAGGAAACGACGGCTGGCACGCACGGCTCTTTGCACGCGAGTTGCTAGCGCCGTCGTCGAATCTTCAGGTTCTATACCAAGAGGATCTGGAACCGAAGTTCACCTTCATCAGGCGCGTCATCGGCGAGGTCACTGGCATTCCTGAAAGCGACCCAGCATTGCTTCGCTGCATGATCAGCATTGCGGCTCCCTGCTTGATGCTGCTGGTCGCAGGCAACGGCGGACTACCAGGCCCCCCGCAGCAGGTGCTACGGATGCCAAGGCAAGAACTGACGTCACACCTGCACAAGTTCGCTCTTGCAGGGCTGGAGGCGATTGGCCGGGAATATGCTGAGAGTACGCCGAAGGGGCGCAAATCACCCTCGAAGCGACGCAGGGCTAGCGAGACGTGAGTGTGGGCGGCGCGTGCTTCGTCTACCGCAGGGATGCGACTGTCAGCTCAAGGATTGCCCTCGTTGTCGCCCGATCTCCCATGAAACACTGCCGCCGCGCACAGTCGCTGCAATCTGCTGCCCCAGCCGTTGCTCGATCACTGGCTTCCACGGCACCAGGCTGAACCCCTTGCCGTCATCGAGCATCGCGTAGCGCCCGCTGGCGAGCATGACGTTGCGCCGGTAGATGCCGGCCACGCGCTGCCCGTCGCCTACGGGGCGATGCTCCAACCCGGTTTCCGTGGCAATGTCCTTTGCGGCCTGGGCCAGTTCCCGATTGCGCAGAGTCGCCAGCAGATTGCGCGCCAGGATCACGCGCGGGCCGCGCTTCTCGGCCAATCCCTGTTCGGCGAGGAAGTCGGCGCGCTGTTGCAGCGCCTGTCGGGCTTCGCCGCCGAAGCCCAGCTCGCCCAGGCCCTTGCCGCCGCCGATCAACTGCTGATCCAGCCAGGTCGCGCCGATCACGCGGGCCTGCCGCTCGATGGGCAGGTGCGATTTCAGCTCCACAGCCACGCCGCCGAGGCGCTGTGCGTCGTACAGGCGACCGCGCTCGGCCAGGTTGTCCGGCACTTTCCATAGCCCCTCAGCCACGCGCTCCACGATGCCGGCCCGACGCAGGGCTTCGAGCCGGCGGACGTGGGCCGCGACGACTTCCTGCGGATCTCGGCCGGGAACGGCCTGACCTTGCGCGATGGCGAGGTGGTGATCGGTGCGGTACAGGCCATCGCTCGCCAGCGCAGCGATGTTGCGGTCGGCCGCGCGCACGTCGGCCGATCCCTTCACCTCCACCACGGCGCCGGTCTGGTAGTTCGCCAGCTCGTCGCGGACGTTGAGCGCGACGTAGTGGGCCTTGCCGTCCACCCCGTCGATGACCAGATAGCCCCGATCACGCAGCTCGTCGGCCAGCCCCTTCGCGGCCACGCGGCCGATGACGGTACGGCCATCGTCGCTCGGCTCGAACACCGCCAGCTCGCGCAGCTCGCCGCGCATGGCCCGCTGCATCGTGCGGATGATGTCGCCGCGCTCGCCCAGGGCGCGCAAGGTCTTCTCTGCATCTGTATGAATGGCCCAGGTTCCGGGCTGCATTTCGTCGGCCAGGCCCATGCGCTGCAAGCGTTGCAGTCGGCCGACCAATAGCAGGCGTTGGCGTTGCAGCTTCGGTTCGTTGAAGCGTTCGATCTGCACTCGGCCGTCCTCGCCGGCCTCGCGTTGCAGGGTGCGATCCAAGCTCGTCCACCGCTCTTGCTCTACCTCGCGCTGCAAGGTCTGCTGTATCTCCAACTCGGTGCGCGGCCCCAGCCATTCGGTCGCCAGCTCGGCGGCGCGATGGCGAAAGCCGTGCGCGATGTAGTCGCCGGCGATGATGAGGTCTTTGCCGGTGTCGTCACGCCCGCGCACGATCAGGTGAGTGTGCGGGTTATCGGTGTTCCAGTGATCCACCGCCACCCAATCCAGGCGCGTGCCCAGGTCGGCCTCCATGCGGCCCATCAGGTGCCGGGTGTAGGTGCGCAGGTCTTCCAGCTCCTCGCCATCCTCGGGCGAGAGGATGAAGCGAAAATGGTGCCGATCGTCGGCGCAGCGTTCCTTGAACGCATCGAGGTCGGCTTCGTCGGTCTGCGTCCCGTAGGCTTGGCCCGGCTCGCCATCGCGGCCCACGCCATCGCGCTCGATGTAGCGCAGGTGCTTGGCGAGCGACTGCGGGCTGGCCTGGCGCTGGTTGACCAGCAGCGTCTTGATGGTCACGCGCCGCGACATGGGCGTCAGCTTCGCGCCCGCGAAGCGCGCCGCCGTGTGGCCGCGTCCCAGGCGCGAGCCGGGGCGCTGGCCAGCGCGTGCGCCGCTGCCGCTGGCTGCGGGACGGCGCACCGAGGACTTGCCGCTGCTGGCCTTGCCCGCCTGCTTGAGCACCTTGGAGATGAAGCCCTGGCCCCGGTTCTTCGGGGCGCTGGGGCGGATGCGGAAATCGTCATCGCGGCGGTCGGTCATGGCTGTGCTCCCTGCAAGCGCCAGCGTGTCCGGTCGTGCGAAGCACGCGGACATGCCTGGATTGGCGCGGGCTTCGCGCCCCACGCGGCACGGCGGCGAAGCCGCTGCGTGCCGCGCCACCCCCATGTGCAGACAGGCTTTCGACGCGGCCCGGTGCCGCGTCCTTTTGTCTTGCCTTCCGCCTTTGCCCCTCGCTGACGCTCCGGGCAGCGGCGGCCCGGCGGCGCTGCTGCGCGAGCAGCCAGCGCGCCGGCGAACGCGGCGACGGCCGCAGGCCGGCAGCGTTCGAGGCAAGACGCCTGCACATGGGAAGGCGGCGCGAAGCGCGGCGCGGATGCGCTCGCACTGCACGCGCGATGACACGCGGAACACCACGGGATCGACACGCCTGATAGCACGATGATGCGCAGCGAATCGGCGGCGATCATGGGCGCTTCTCCAGCCAGACCGGGTGCGCGACGCCGATCACGGCGGATGCGGCAACCGGCCCGAAATACCGGCTGTCGAACGACGACGGGTTGGTCACGCTCAACAGGAAAAGCTCGCCGGGTTCAAGGCGGCGGCACTGCTGCCAGGATGGCAGCGGGCGGCCCCAGCGGTCGGCGAGCAGCGCGGCGGCCAAAGGCACGCCGTCGATGCGGACGATGCCGCCAGCGATGCACACCTCCTGCGGCGCGACGGCACCCACGCGCTTGAGCAACGGCACGCGCGCCGGCAGGTAGCCGCGCTGCGCGGCCAGCGCGGCGGCGTCTGGCGGCAGCGTGGTCAGCACGATGGAGCCGACGCGCGGCGCATCGGGTGGTGCGATGCGATACCAGCCCACCGGAACGCTGTCGGACGGGTTGTAGATCAGGCGCGGCATCGGATGCACGAAGGACGCCCAGGCGAGCGCAGCGAGGCCGCAGGCGGCGAAGCCCGCGAGCACGATGCGAGCGCGCAGGCGCGAGCGAGGACGCGGTGCCTTTCCAGTGGTGTTGGCGCCAGTGGAAACGGCGGTCATGGCAGCACCCTCCCGGCTAACCAGGCGGCGTGCCGCTCGGCGGTGTACTCGGGCAGCGGCAGGCGCGCGGCGAGCCGGTTGGCGAGCGTGCGCCAGTACGCAGGCGAGACGGCGATGGGCGCGATGCCCAGCGCCTCGATGGCGTCGATGCGTTCCAGCACGGCGCGCACTTGCCCGTCGCCCTCGGCGTGCAGCAGCAGGCGCGCGCCCGGCTGTACGCCGGGGATGCGCTGCGCCGCGTCCAGCGGCGTGCAGGCTTGCATCACCATGAGCTGCCAGCGCACGGTGCCGTAGTCGTTGGCCTGCCAGCGGATGCGGCAGAACACCGCGCCCGGCAGGAACACCGCGCTGCGCCGCCAGCGGTCGAGCTGGTGCGTGCACGCGGGTTCGCCGAAGCGCAGGTAGAGCTTGAAACGGGCCTCGATGTAGGCCAGCGCCACGCGCGTCAGCGGCGCGCTGGCTGGCTGGCCGGAAGGTGCGATGAATGATGGCTGTGGCGCAGCCGTGGCCGTGGCCGCGACAGCGGCAGGCGCGGCGGCTAGTGCAGTGGATGCAGTCATGGTGTGTTCTCCCTGCGGTTCTCGGGAAACTCCCGTTCCAGCAGGCCGCGCAGCAGGTCGGCCACGGTCACGCCTTGCGTGAAGGCAGAGACCTTGATGCGCGCCCGCATGGCGGGCGTGATGTCGAGGGTGAGGCGGGCCGTGTAGAGGTCGCCCTTGCCCAGCGCGTCGGCGTCGCCCTGGCGAATCCACGCCTCGGCGTGCGGATTCGCAGGTGGACGCGCGCCGATGCCGACGCGCTTTGCTGCGCGCTTGCTGTTCGGTGGTGGCTTCGCGGTCATGTCGTCCACCGCAGCAGTTCGTCCACGAGCGCGGTGATTTCGCGCGCGGCGGCGCTGTCCGGCGCCGTCTCGCGTGCAAGCCGGCCAGCGGCCACGCTGTCGGCGAACACGATGCGCTGATGCACTTCCGCGCGCAGCGCAGGAAGCGGCTGATCGGCGAGCGCCTGGCGCGCTTCGCGCCCGATCACGGTGGTACTGACACGCCGATTGATGACAAAGGCCGCGCGCAGCGCAGGCCGAAAGACTTGCGCCTCGCGGATCAGCGCCACCATCTCGGCGCTGGCCCACAGGTCGTAGGGGCTGGGCTGCACCGGGATCAGCACGCGCTCGGCCGCCAGCAGCGCGGAGCGCGCCAAGGCGGCGATGCGCGGCGGGCCGTCGATGACAACGTGATCGGCGCGGCGTGCCAGCTCCGGGGCTTCCTGATGCAGCGTTTCGCGTGCGAGGCCCACGGCGCTGAAAAGCCGTGGCAAGCCTTGCTGGCTTCTGCGCTGTGTCCAGTCGAGCGATGACCCCTGCGGGTCGGCGTCCAGCAGCACGACGTGCTGGCCGCGCATTGCCAGTTCGCCGGCAATGTGGGTGGCGAGCGTGGTCTTGCCCACGCCGCCTTTCTGGTTGAGCAGCGCGACGATCATGGCCTGGCCCTTCGTGTTGGAAAGCCTGGCTGTTCCTGCTGCGTTGGTGGCCGCGTGGCGGTTGTCCACCGCAGCGGCGTTTCCCTACTACAAGTTAGAGAAATTAAGTTAGGGAAGTTAGAGGGCGCGCAAACCCAGTGCTGGCGCGGGTTTGCGGCCGATTGGCACGCCTGATAGCACGATAGTCCCACGCCTGATAGCACGATACCCCGCACGCCTGATAGCACGACACTATTCACAGGCTCTCCCGGAGTTATCCCCGTGCCGTATGCGGCACGGGCCGGAAGGTCAGCAGCTCGGCGCCGCTGTCCGGCATCCGCTCGATGCCCAGGACGTAGCCGGGCAGCGACTGCCGCGCGACGAGCGCGCGCAAGTCGCAGGCGAAGTCGTAGGGCTTGGCGGTGCTGCCGGATTTCTGGTGCAGGTAGCGGAAGTCGAATTGCCAGCCGTATGCCTGCTTGCCGCCGTGCTTGCGCACCAGGCGGTACAGCCACCGCTCGATGCCGCCGGTCAGCCGGAAATACGCCGGGTCGATGGTCAGCACCAGGGCCGCATTCAGCACGCCCGTATAGAACCAGTCCGGCAAGATCAGCTCGATGCCCAACGGCGTGCCGCTGGCATCGGCCAGTTCCTTCCATTCGTTGATCCACGAGAAGCGGTGCAAACGCCGCCCGGTTGTCTCGCGGATGGACGTGGCCACCGTGGTCGATTGCAGGCGATCCAAGGCCGCTTTGAGGCGCTGGTAGTCGCGCAGCGACTTGCCGCGCCCGACGAAGCGCAGGATCTCGTAGGGCGTCGCGCGGATCAGCCGTGATGGCCGCAGGCCCGCATCCTTCGCCTCCACGATCTGCGAGGCCGCCCAAATCAGCACGTCGGCATCCCAAATCGTGGCGATGCCATGCTCCTGCGTGCCTTCCACGCGGATCGTGACGTTGCCCGCCCGGAAGTCGATGGGCTTGACCCGCTTGGACTTGGCGAGCGAGAAGAACGGATAGGCCATCAAGTCCTGGCTGTCGCGCGGTGCCATGTCGCCCGGCAAGGCGCGGAACAGGTCGAGCTGTTCGCGTTCTTGCGGGGGCCGCTGCCGGAATGGCAGCGCGGAGATGGACATGGCTGTGGCCTGGCGCGCGCCAGCGATCAGCGCGCACGGCTGTCCGCCGAGTGGTGCTCGGCGTACTCGGGATCGGAAGTCGTCTCGAAGCTGCGGTCGGCCGCCCAGGCGTCGAGGTCGGCCACGGCGTACATGACGCGCCGGCCGAACTTGCGAAAGCGCGGGCCGCCGCCGATCACGCGCTGCTTTTCCAGCGTGCGCGGCGACAAGCGCAGGTACTCGGCGGCTTCGTCGTTGGTGAGGTAACGCTGCGGCTGCGCGGCAGCGGTCGAGACAGTGGCGGCAGGCCGCAAGGGAGCTGGTCGCATGGGATGAACCTCCATCAAGCCCGGCCACACCACGCAGCCGGATGAAGGCACTTTCAAGAAAGCGAGGCTTCTTGCTAAGGGACGAATTGCAGGGGCTGCGAAACGTCCCCCCTACTGCAACGGCAGTGGCGGAAGCTGTGCCAGGCGGCGATAGCCGCCGCGCATCAGCGCATCGCCACGGCGCACCAGCCGACGCACGCGGGCGCGCAAGGCGCCGTCCTTGTGCCAGTCGCCCGCGACGGTATCGGCGCCGAACAGCCCTTCGGCCACTTCGCGCAAGGACGCGCCCGCCAGGGTCGCGTCGAGCGCCTGCAAGGTGTGCAGCTCCAGCAGTGCGGCAGGCGTGGGCCGCGAACGGGCCGCCGCCGCAGGCGCGGCAACCGTGGCGGCAGCCAGGGCGTCGAGTTCCGCCGCGAGCGTGCGATAGCGCGTGCAGGGCGTGGCGCAGGCACGAGTGGCGTAGAGGTAGGCCACACCGTCCTCCAGGCCCGGCGCGAGCGCGAGCCGCAGGCAGCAGCCGGGCCAATGCGCCACCAGCACCAGGCGCTTGCCATCGTGGATCAGTTGCTTGCGGCCAGGAACGCGCCAGAACTCGAAGGCATGGGCTTCGGGTGGCGGGTCGGCGTCGGGATAGAGCTGCACCACGGCATCGTGGTCAGGGAACCAGGCCGGATGCGCTTCGCGCGCATCCAGGGCTGGGTTTTCCAACAGGCGCAGGCTCCAAGCCTGCGCCGCGTCCGGTCGGCGGCGACGGCGCAGCCAGTCGCGGCGGTAGTCGGGATTCCTGCGCAGGTATTCCCAGGCCAGCGCGGGGCCATCGAGGTGCAGGACGTAGAGATAGGCGGCTGTCGGATACCAGTGGTCGGCGCTGCGATCAGTCATGGCGAAAGCTCCCTGTGCTTGGGATGCGTCGCCACGATTTCCGCGATGCGGGAGCTATCGAAATGCCATCAGGTCATCATCAAAAACGGTTAAGCTGTAACTGTCGGTGTCAAGACCGTTTGGCTCCGGCGTGTTGGGGAAATCGTCTGAATGCGACGGCTGCGCCACCCGGAAATGGTGCGCGGCACCGGATACCGTGCCGCAGCCCGCGCCAAAGATCAGGACTGTTTGCATCAGACTGGCATCGCTTCGGTGCATCAATGCCGATTCAGACCTACCCGGTCTTGACCAAGACTGAAATAGTCACAGTGCGCCCCGGCTGGCCGGGCCGCGCTGGCGTTCATCAGTCCGTGATCGCGTCGTTCTCCTGCGCCAGCCGGACGTACTCCGACAGCGGGCGCACCGCCTGGAAATACCGATCCCGCTGCAACGGCAGCTTGCGCGGCCCGACGATGCCGGCCAGGTCGGACAGCCTGACCGTCCCCAGCGAGGGCATGCCGATGCCGAGGTCGATCAGGCCATAGGCCGTATCGCCATCGGCGGGGTCGAGCGACACCAGCAGCCAGGTCACATGCGCGTCAGGGGTGAACAGGCGCACCACCGGCAGCGGGTCGAGGCGCTGACCAGCGGCGAGCGCCGCGCCGTGGGCCAGCAGCCGGGCGCGTTCATCAGCGGTGACAAGCGGCAAGGTCATGGGCAGAACCCCCACGGAACCGTGCATGCGTGTGGAAGCACGGATGCACAAGCCATCGCATCCGTAGAAGAACGCAAGCGCGGAAGCGCAATTGCAGGAAGCCGGAAAGACACGGATGCGATTCCCCGGTTCTGTGGAAATCCGTAAATGCGGATTTCCGTAAAAGCACGGAACAGCGATTTTTTGGCAATGAGTTAAAGATAACGTGGTTTTAATTGTCCTGCGATTTGACGCTTCTGTCCATGCAGAAGCGCTCCGTCCAACCTGGCCGCCCGGCCGGTGCCACCACCTTCGATGCCGAACTGGCGCAAGCCTTCGGCGCGGCGGTGCGCGCGCTACGGACGGAACGAGGGATCGCGCAGGAATCGCTGGCACACCTGGCCGGCATCGAGCGTTCGCACATGGGCAAGGTCGAGCGCGGCGAACACATGCCCACGCTGGCGCTTATCTTCAAGATCGCCAGCGCGCTCGAATGCAGCACGGCGGTGCTGATGAGCGAGGCTGAAAGCCAGCTCGCAGCAGCAGCGGCCCAGCCGTAGGCGCCGGCCCGGCCGATCCGGCGCAGGCCGGTTCGGCGGCGCTCAAGGGGTGCCAAGCGCAGCGCGGCGGGGATAGCCCGCAGGGCTTTCCCCTGGAGGCAAGCAAAGCGCGCAGCGCCGCAGGCGCGAAGGCGTGAGGGATTGAAGCCGAATGGCCGTGACGACAACGACGGCACGGGGCGCAGCCCGAAAGCCCGGCGGCGCATCGCGCCGACACGCCATGCCCTGACCGACGGCACCAACGCAGCTTCCGCGTATGGAAACGCAACCTGCTATGGATTGCTGCTTGCCGCTGCCAGGTTTGGGGCGAAGAAACAGCGCAGCGCCCCGCCGTGTGGCGGGGCGCTGCGGGCGGCGGTCACGCCGCCTGGGGCTTGCTGCGCGACCAGATCAGGTCGTGCGTGCCGTCCTCGCTTTCGATCAGGCGGGCATAGACCGTGGCTGGGAACGATGGATCGTCGAGGGTCACGGAGATGTACTCCCGCCCGGCCTCGCTGGTCTTCTTCCACGCCGCGCCGATGTCGTGGCTGGCCGCCTGCAAGCGGAAGTCAGGGGCTTTCTCGTTGTCCCCCTTGTCGTTGGGAACCAGCTTGGCCTTGACGTTGAGCGTCAGGGTGCGAAGCGTGCCGGTGAAGCCGTCTTTTTCTGCGGTGAAGGTGCCGATGTTGGCCATGATGTTTTCCTTTCGGTTGAACAAGGTTCGCGCCCATCGCGTCCTTGTTGTGATCCGGCCGGCGGGGGACGGGCTGGCTGCACCGCTTGCGGTCGAAACGCAGTGGAGAGCCGGGAGGCGAAAAGAATTTGCTGCGCGAGGAAGCCGCGCAGCGGCGGGGAAATTGTTTTCGAAGGACGGTTGCAGCCATGAAGCCCGAGGCGCAGCCGCGCCACCGCCAGGATTCACAACGAGACAAGGACGCCTTGGGCCGAACCGCTCCGAAAGGAGATGGGGCCGGCTCGGCATCCCCGCATGAAGGCTGCACCGGCTCGCCCGCTGACGCGGGCCAGGTCAACCCCCCGACGACACGCGAGAACGCCCCTGCCGCACCTTGCGGTGCCGGTCTTGAGGCGTGGCGTGGAAGCTCCATAGCGATGCCGGAAAGGCATACCGTGAACTGGCGTGAACCGTCCTTCGTGACGTGATGGGTACGAACCGCCAGCGTTGAGGACGGCCTGCATTTGCACAACCTGCCGCAGCAAGCGCCAGCGTGTTCGCCAGTGCCGCGCCCATCGCGGTGGGGCGCTGGCCGGGCCGATCCGGCGTAGGCCGGTTCGGCGGTATCAAGGGGTGCCAAGCATCGCGCGGCGGGGATAGCCCGCAGGGCTTTCCCCTGGAGGCAAGCGCAGCGCGCAGCGCCGCAGGCGCGAAGACGTGAGGGATTGAAGCCGAATGGCCGTGACAGCGAAGTCGGCACGGGGCGAAGCCCGCAAAGCCCGGCGGCGCATCGCGCCGACACGCCCAGGCCGTTCTATGCTCTCAGGAAGAAAACCAAGACCAGTCCATGACCCTCCAGCTCCGACACGAAACCCCGGACGACGTTGCCGCCATCGAGGCAGTCACGGTGGCCGCCTTCGCCGATGCACCACATACCAGCCACACCGAGCAATTCATCGTGCGGGCCTTGCGAGCCGCCGGCGAACTGACGCTTTCCATCGTGGCCGAAGAACATGGCCAGGTCGTCGGCCACGTCGCGCTGTCGCCGGTGACGATCACCGATGACCACGGGCGAGAGGCCCAAGGCTGGTACGGCCTGGGGCCAATCTCCGTCCTGCCGCCAAGGCAGGGAAACGGCATCGGTTCGCGCCTGATGGAACAGGCGCTGTCCGAACTGCGAGCCATGCAGGCCGCAGGCTGCGTGCTGCTGGGAGATCCCGCGTATTACGCGCGCTTTGGTTTTGAGGCCCATGCGGGTCTGCAACTGCCGGGCGTACCGCCCGGCTACTTCATGGCGCTGGCTCTGCACGGGCCAGTGCCGGAAGGCGTCGCGCACTACAGCGATGCCTTCAACGCCGCCGCCTGAGCGAGCGCGAAGGCGGCGGCGTTCTGATTCGGCTGTTGGCCTTGAACACCGGGCGCGGCCACCGCCGCGCCCGGATTTGCATTTCACCGCGCCCAGGACGGAACGGCCTGGGCGCGGTGCTGTTCGGGTTATTTCTTCGTCTCGATGAGCCACCATACGGCACGCGGCAAGGCGCGGCCCGTGATGGGGTGAATGTCGGTCAGGTCGGCACGGGCTAACCAGCCCGAGGGCGGGCGGTAGCCGCGCACGTCGCCGTCGCCGTGCCAGCGGCGGGCGCGTACCGCGCCGGGGGCGTAGATCGCCGCCATGCGTAGGCGGCTGGTGGTGGTGTGGGTCATGGGGCGTTCTCCTTCAAGCGAAGCGCCCCGGTTCAAGGCCGGGGCGCTTGCCATCGGCGCAGGTCAAGCGGCCAGCGCCACGGCGGGTTCATCCGCCAGTGCCTCGGCATCCTCCGGGGCGTCATCCTGCGCCTGCGGTTCTGCCTGCGTGGCTTCCTGCGTGCCTTCGGTGGCGAAGATGGCGGGCATCCATCCGGTTCCATCCGCCAGCCGCTCGGCTTCGCTGGCAATGTCGGCCTTCTTCAACTTCGCCAGCCGGGTGACGTGCGACGGTGCGAACTGCTCAACGGCTTCCAGAATCGCGGCCTTCGGCACATGCCGGAAATAACCTTCATTGGATGGCTTCCACCACGCGGCCATGTCCAGCCCCACGGCCTGCGCCAGTTCTTCGCCCGGCTGCTGCCGCGTGGTGCGGGGTGTCACCACGTCCACCGTGACGGCCACGCATACCGCCAGCAGCCGCACCAGTTCGTCTTGCGACTTCGCCAGCAGCGCGGCGAACAGTTCGGCGCTGTCCTCGGGCAAGGCTTCGCCCGCCACCTGTTGCAGTTCGCGCAGCGCCACGGCGGCGGGCGATTCCGGCCAGTCCGGGGCCATGCCTTCCAGCCGGTCTTGCACTTTCAGGCTCACGCCCAGCGGCAGATCGTGGCCGTAGTGGCTTTCCTGCAAAACGGTCTGCACCATGCCATGCACCAGCGCGGCCAGCGCCACTTGCGGATGCCGTGCCACTTCGATTTGCAGCGCGGCGGTGCGATGGGCGCTCAACCGTTGCGCCAGCCGGTCGGACATGGCGGCGGTCTTGGGCTGCCCTTCGCTGTCTCCGTCTTCGCCTTCGTCGTCGTTCACGGCATCCTCGCCGCTGAAACCTTGGCGCAGGCGTTCCAGCGTGCGCAGCGCCTTGGCCTCGGCCTCGCGCAGCAGGCCGCAATGGATGACGGCCTGCCCGTTGCGGTCGATGGTGACGATGGCACCGGCTGCGGCCTTCACGGTCGGGCTGTAGTCCTGCAAGCCATCTTCCAGCGCCTGCAACTGCTCGCCCACGGCTTCGCCTTCTTCCTGCAAGGCATCGGCCTTTTCCTCGTCGTCGACGTCCAGCGCGTCATCCACGGCTGCGGCCAGTTCCTGCATCTTGGCTTGCAGCTTTTCGATGCGCTGCGCTTCGCGCTTGGTCGGTTCGCGCCGCTCCCTCGGCGCACGCTGGAAGGCGTGCAGGTCGGCATGGGTCACGCCCGGCGTGGCATCTACCCATGCCCAGCCTTCGGCCTTCACTTCGGCGGCGATGCCCGCCAGCCGGTCTTGCGCCAGCCTGTCCAGCAACGCAGCATCGGTCAGGTACACGCCCGCGTCACCTTCGGCGAACAGGTCACGGCGCACGCCACCGCCTGCGGCCTCGTAGGTGTCCAGCCCGACGAAGCGCACCAGCGGATGCCGGTAGGCGTCGATTTCCCTTTCGGTGAGGCGGTCGCGCAGCGCGGACGGCTGGCGTTGCCATGTTGGCGCATCGTAGAAGGCGACTTCCTGCGCGGTGTGGTCGTCGGTGATGGCCAGGGCCATCAACTGGTCAAGGCTCACGGCTTCGGCGCGGTAGTCGGCCAGCAGGCGGGGCGATACGTTCGCCAGATTCAAGCGGCGCTGCACCACCAGCGGGGACACGCTGAAATCCGCTGCAATGTCCTCGATGGGTCGGCCTTCGGCCACCAGCGCGGCGAATGCCTCGAACTGGTCTGCCGGGTGCATCGCTTCGCGCTGCACGTTCTCGGTGAGGCTGGCCGTGCGGGCGGTGCCATCGGCCACCAGCAGGCAAGGCACCTCCCATTCCTTGCTGATGCGGTGCTTCTTCGCCAGCAGCTTCAACGCGGCCAGCCTGCGGCCACCGGCCACGACTTCGTAGTGCTCGCCATCGGCGGATGCAATCACGATCAGGTTTTGCAGCAGGCCCACGCGCTGGATGCTCGCGGCCAATTCGGGGATGGACATGCGCGGGGTCTTGCGCACGTTGCGGCCCGTGGGGCGCAGCACCAGCCGCGACAGCGGAACCAGAATCAGGTTCTTGGTCGGGTCGGCGGCTTCCAGCGGGACAGCGGCGGCGGTGTTGACGGCGCGGGCTTCGGTGTAGGTGATGGCGTTCATGGTGGTTCTCCAATCAAGTGAAACAAGGGAATGGAGGGGAAACCGCCCCTCCGGCGGGTGAAACATCGGAAGGGGTCAGGCTTTCAACTGGCGCAGGCCATCGGCCAGCATCCAGAGGGCGCGGTTCAGGCGCACATCGGAATCAATGCCCTGCACCGGGCGGGTTTGCTGGCGGCGTCCGTTGGCGCTGCGGCCATGCAATCCGCCTTTGGTCAGGTTTTCTTGCGTGCGGTTGAACACGCTCCACAAGTCCGGGCGGCGGTCGTCGAACCGGCGCGGCATCAGGATTTGCGATTCGGTGATGGGCGCGGGCTTGTTGTCGGTGGGGTCGTACTTGAGGGCCAGCGCGGCGCGGGCGAACACTTCGGCCTCGCCTTCGTCCAGCGTGATTGCGCGCATGGCATCGCGGGAATCCTTCACCCGGTCGAAGCCGCGCAAAACTTCGTAAGCGCCTTCGATGACGTGCCCGGAAACGTCGCCCTTGTGGGGCACGCGCACATCGGCCACGGTGTCGCCGCACACAAGGCCATTGCTGCACACGAACCGGAACATCCCGGCCAGCATCTGATAGCTGCTCGTGCCATCGTGCGAGTTCAGCAGCACGATTTCATTGGCCTCCGCGCCGTTGATCTGGCTGGCGTGGCGCAGGCGAATCATGTGCTTGGTGTGCTCGCGCTTGCCTTCGTCGCGCACGCGGGTTTGCGTCACCATGAAGGGTTGAAACCCCTCTTTGCGAAGCTCGGTCAGCACGGCAGCGGTGGGGATGTAGGCGTACCGCTGCGAACGGCTTTCATGCGGCGCGTCCGCGAAGATGGACGGCGCTACGCGGTGAATCTGGTCATCGGACAGCGGGTAGTCGCTGCGCAGCGAGGGGGAACGGGAAGCGAATCGGGATGCGAGTTGCATTTCATTTCTCCTGACAAAGAAAAAAGGGTTTGCTGTTCACACCGCACACCGGATTCCTAGATTCGGAGCCCAGCCTTTCGGCTGTTTGGTGCGGTCGGCGAGAGGAACCCGGTTGGCCCTGTTGCCACCGTCTTTCCTGAGTTCATCGCCCGCGACGGTCAGGAGCGCGCGAACGTGTGCCGTCAAGGAGGCAAGCGCAGGGTTGGTGCGGCCCGCAGGCGCAGCCGAGGACACGGCCCTGCGCGCCTTGACGGCACACGGGCGCGGGCTACAGTCGCGGACAAGGTGATGAAGTCAGGGGAGACGGCTGGACATGGCAACGGCCTTCCCCTTGCGCTGACCGCACGGCAAGCGAAGCGCGCAGGCCCGAAGCTGGAAGCCGGGCCGGAGGCGTCAGCCGAGCGGAGCGAGGGAACGATGGAAGCCCGACAGGGGCGAAACCCCGAAGGGGGTTTGATGCGCTACGCGCACGACAGCGCGACCGGCCATCTCCCAGGTGGCCGGGGACGCCCAGCCTTCAAGGTTCGATGAGCACCAAGCGCACTACGCCCCACACATCGGGAAGCGGGTTCTGCTGTGGCTGCGGATTTCTGGCCGATCCGGCGCAGCCGGTTCGGCGGTCTTTAGGGGTGCCAAGCCTCGCGCGGCGGGGATAGCCCGCAGGGCTTTCCCCTGGAGGCAAGCGCAGCGCGCAGCGCCCCGGAAGGGGCGCGAAGGCATCAGGCCGAGTCGTCAGGGCGCAGGCTGGATTGCGCAACCGGCATCCACGGCGCTGACGAATCGAGGTAGTAGCGCATACCGCGCGCATACAGCCCCGAAGGCTCGGTCGGGCGGTAGAACCCGTTGATGCAGCTACGGAACTGCACGCCGTATTCGTTGGTGTAGATCACCGCGTCACCGATCTTGAAGCGCAGCGGCTGGCCGTTCTCCGGCGCGAACGGCTTGAGCGCATCATGCTGGGCGGTGATTTCGATGATGTAGTCGTGATGGCTGCTCATGGCATTGATCTCCTGTGATGGTCGAAAAAGCGCAAGGAGCGCCTTGCGGCGCTCCAAGGGCGAAGTCAGACGACGATTCGCCCGGCCAGCCGCGCATCACGCGCATAGCCGCTTAGACGCTTCTCTGCCCGGAAAGACAGGTCGCGCTCGATCGGCAGGCCCAGCCCGCCGCGCACGCTCGCCAGCTCGTCCAAGCTGACCCAGCCGATTTCCGGCTCCCCCAGGCCCAGGTCGCAAAGACCAAAGGCGTGGTCGTGGTCGTCTGGATCAATCTCGGTCAGCAGCCAAGTCGCGCCGCCGTCCGGCGTGAACAGCTTGACCACTGGAGCCGGATCGAAGTCCGGGTTCTCCAGCGATGCGCGGCCGTTGGCCAGCAGCACGATGCGCTGCTCGGTAGTGATGAGTAGGTTGTTCATGGTGAACTCCTGAAAGGTTGCCGGGCGGAATTGCCCGACCCTTCCGGGGCACGGCGCAGCGCAAGCAGTCAGGGGTCAACGACGGCCGCCAGGACGCAAGCGCCATCGGCGCGCAGCCCTTGACGGCGAGAACGCCGTGGCACGATGAAGGGAACAGCAAGACCGCCTCCCTCACACCTCCACGCACCCCGGCTTTCGGCAAGTGCGCAGCACGCGCAGGCCCGCGAGGGCCGGAGTTGCGCCACCAGGCGCAGCAAAAAGGGGCCGAAGCCCCCAAGGTCAAATCAGGCCGCGTTCGGCGAAGGATGCCGTGCTGTTGCCCGCGACGATGACGTGATCCAGCACGCGCACGTCCACCAGCCTCAGCGCCTCATTGAGCCGCTGCGTCAGTACCTTGTCGGCCTGCGACGGCTCGGGATTGCCGCTCGGGTGGTTGTGCGAAATGATGACCGCCGCCGCGTTGTGCCGCAGCGCTTCCTTGACCAGCTCGCGCGGATACACCGATGCGCCGTCGATGGTGCCGCGGAACATCTCGGCGTATTCGATCAACCGATGGTGTGTATCGAGGAACAGCACCGCGAAGACTTCATGCTCGAAGCCGGCCAGCTTGGCGCACAGGTATTCCTTGACTGCCGCCGGCGATGTGAACGACGTACCGCGCTGCATCTTGCGCTCGATGGCCTGGCGCGCGGCGTCCAGAATCTGCTCGGCAGTCGCCAGCAGGTAGCGGCCCTGCGTGTCACGCACCATCAGCGAGGAATCGAACGAGGAAAAGGACAGTTGCGACATGATCGTGCTCCGGTTGCTCGGGCGGAATTGCCCGGAACCGTCGCCAGCACGGCGCAGCGCAAGCAGTCAGGGGTCGCAGACGGCCGCCAGGACGCAAGCGCGCATGGCGCGCGCCGCCCTTGACGGCGAGAACGCCGTGATACGGTGAAGGGAACAGCAAGACCGCCTACACCCCGCCCACTGCACACCCTCGGCTGTTGGGGCAAGCGGAGCGCGCAGGCCCGCCAGGGCCGGAGGCGTCAGTGATGGAAGCCCGCATGGGGCGAGACTCGCGCAGCGAGGCTCGATGCGCAGCACGACAGCGCGACGGCGGAACGCCGGGACGCCCGACTGCTGGGAACAGGACTACCCGCTATCGGTCTTGCGCTGCTCGATCTGCAACTGTGCCCGCTGCGTTGCCTGTTGCAACCGCTCCACCAGCACACCCCTTGGCGGCAAGGCGGTCAGGTACTCGGCGACGTGGATGCCCGACTTGTCCAGCTCCAGCAACTCGATCTGCTCGCGCTTCTTGCCGGTGCAAAGGATGATGCCCAGCGGCGAGGCTTCCTCCGGCTCCCGTTCGTGCTTGTCGAGCCAGCGAAGGTAAAGCTCCATCTGGCCCTTGTAGGCCGCCTTGAACTCGCCGACCTTCAACTCCACCGCCACCAGCCGCCGCAGCTTGCGGTTGTAGAAAAGCAGGTCGAGGTGGAAATCCTCGTCGTCAATCGGGATGCGCTTCTGCCGGGCCACGAAGCTGAAACCTGCGCCCAGCTCCAGCAGGAATGACTCCATTTCACGAATGATCGCGGCTTCGAGGTCGCTTTCCTGCCAAGTGTCACGCAGCCCCAGGAAGTCGAGAATGTACGGGTCGCGCATGACCAGCGCGGGCGACATGCGCTGCGCATCGCGCATCGTCGCCAGCTCCTGCGCGATCATCTCCCCTGGCTTCTGCGACAGCGCCGTGCGCTCGTACAGCATCGAGTCGATGCGCTCGCGCAGCGTTCGCACGCTCCAGCGTTCGGCGCTCGCCATCTGCGCGTAGTAGTCCCGCTGGAGCGGGTCTTTCAGCGGGATCAGGGCGATGAAATGCGTCCAGCTCAATTGTCGTATCAGTGATACGACAATTCGCTCGTCCGGGTAGGCGGCGGCGAACTGCACCATGCGGCGCAGGTTCTTGACCGCGAAACTGCCGCCGTACTCCTTGACCAACTGCGCCGCCAGGGTCAACACCACTTCCTCGCCGTAGTCGGCTCGCCGGCCCTCCAAGACCTGCGTGTGGATGCGCTGGCCGATGCGCCAATAGAGCATCGTCAACTCGCTATTCACCGCCGAGGCGGCGCGTTGCCGCGCCGCCTCGATCAGTGCCCGAATGTCGCCCAGCAGCGCCGAAGGCGCTGCGGGTGACGCTACGGATGCCTTGCGCTGGTTCATGCCGCCACTCCTTCGGCCTGCCGTGCGCCAGTGATGGCCTGGCGTCGGCTGGCCACCAGCTCGGCCGCATCGCGCACCGGCTTGTCCTCGGTGTGGACGTAGTGCATGAACATCGCCACGGTCTTGTGGCCCGTCAGCTTCATGCCTACCTTGGTCGGTACGCCCGAATTGGCAATGTCGGTCGTGGAGCGGTGGCGGATGCCGTGCGTGCCGACATGCGGGACGCCAGCGGCCTTGAGTACCCGGCACCAGCCGCCATAGTGCTCGCCGAAGGTCAGGTGCCGGGCCGGGTCGTTGGGAGACGGCAGGACATACGGGCAACCCTCCCGGCGCGGGGCCGTCGAAAGCAGCCGATGGGCTTCCGCGCTCATGGGCTTGGAAAGGCCGCCGGTCTTGCTGTCGGGCCACACGACGCGGCGATTTTCCAGGTCGATCCAGCTCCATTCGAGCGTGCAGATTTCAGAACGGCGGCCAGCGAACTCGAATTGCAGGCGGATCGCCAGCGGGATGACGTAGTTCTCCAGCCCTTCGGCCTCCAGCTTCTCCAGTTGGCGAAAGATCAGCGCCAGCTCGTCGTCAACGATGAGCCGGGTTTCCTCGCCGGGCGGGAACATCGGAACGTGGCGGCACGGGTTCGTGCCGTCCGGGCGGTAGCCCCACACTTCGGCCAGGTTGAACATCTTGCGCAGCACGCCAAAGGCGTTGTTCGCCTCGGCCGGCTTGTAGGCGAACTTTTCCATCAACGCGGCAATGTCGGGCCGCTTCACGTCCTGCACTTTCTTGCGCCCCAGCACCGGAACGATGCAGCGGTCAATGACGGCCTGGTAGCCGCGCTGCGTGGTGGGCTTGTTGCGCTTCTTGGAGTAGTCCTCCATGAACTTTTTGCACAGCGCCTCCATCGTGGGCGCCTTGCGCGCCTCGGCCTTGGCGCCGCCGGGGTCGCCACCCCGGCGAACCTCGGCCAGCCAGTCCTGCGCCATGACGCGCGCCTGCTCCACGGTCAGTTCCCCGTACAGCCCCAGCGAGGGCTTGCGGGGCTGACCGGCGTTCGTGCGGTACTGGAGCATGAACACCTTGCGGCCCGCTGGGGTAATCTTGCACAGGAAGCCGGGCACTACGGTATCCCGCAGTTCGACGTCCTTGGCCTGGGGTTGCGCCGCCTCTACGGCGGTCTTGGTGAGCTTGATCTTTGCCATGATGACTCCTTGGAACGACCCGGTTCCAAGAGCCACATAGGAGCGGCGCGAGGGGAAACCGGGTCAAGTTTCAGAAAGCACCGGCATATGATGGACGCGCCTAAGTTATTGATAAACCTGCTGTATCGAGCTTCGGCGTAGTCCAGCGAAGTACCGGGCTGGAGTCATCG
>WBZV01000138.1_pt1 | contig 49892 bp, 47 predicted proteins | sample 5204221 | NCBI WGS metagenome assembly WBZV01 (sample SAMN12344360, study PRJNA552823) | activated sludge metagenome | biome: Activated sludge suspended growth; feature: Nitrification reactor; material: Wastewater; isolation source: activated sludge from nitrification reactor of wastewater... | reverse complement strand
AGCACGGCCTGAAGAAGGGCGTGGCCGGCCTGTGCATCGGCGGCGGCGAGGCCACCGCAATGGCCATCGAGCTCGTTTAAGTCTGGGGTACCGGCGCCGCCGCTCCGCAAGGGCGGCGGCGTCCGCTTTCCCAGGAGGGCCGTCGGCCTCGGTTGCCGTGCGGTCGTCCGGGTAACACGCCAAACACCATGAGCATCGCCGGGGCAGAGGTCGCCAGCAGTGAGCACGGCCGCCACGCCGCCGGCCTTTAACACAAGGGGACAAGAAAATGGACGTGAAGGGTCAAGCGGCAATCATCACCGGCGGCGGCTCGGGTCTCGGCGAGACCACGGCACGCGCGCTGGCGGCGGCCGGCTGCAAGGTGGCGCTGTTCGACGTTGTGGCCGACGCCGCCGAGCGGGTGGCGAAGGACATCGGCGGCGTTGCTTGCATTTGCGACGTGACCGACGGTCCGTCGACGGAAGCCGCCGTCGCCAAGGCGCGCGAGGCCCACGGTGTGGCGCGCATTGTCGTGCAATGCGCCGGCATTGCCCCGCCAGCGAAGATCGTCGGCCGCAAGGGCCCGCACGGCCTCGATCTGTACGCCAAGGTGATCGGTGTCAACCTCATCGGCATCTTCAACGTCATGCGCCTGGCCGCTGCCGACATCCTGACGCAGGAGCCGCTGGCGAATGGCGAGCGTGGCGTGATCATCAACACTGCGTCGATCGCCGCGTTCGAAGGCCAGGTCGGACAGGCTGCGTATGCGTCATCGAAGGCCGGTGTCGTCGGCCTGACGCTGCCGTCCGCCCGCGAGTTCGCGCCGTCCGGGCTGCGCGTCGTCTGCATCGCACCAGGCATCTTCAAAACGCCGATGATGGCGGGCCTGCCGGAAGAGACGCAGACATCGCTGGGCAAGGCCGTGCCATTCCCGTCGCGGCTCGGCGATCCGGCGGAATACGCGAAACTGGCGATGCACATCATCGATAATCCGTATCTGAACGGCGAAGTCATCCGCTGCGACGGCGCACTGCGTATGCAGGGCTGACCAGGGCATTCGCCCGATCAATAACAAAGCCGGCCCCATCCTCTCATCCCGCGGATGGGGTCAGGACCGAGTCTGCCGGCCAGCAAGGGGGCCATGACTTACGACGTCGAGGCGTTCAAGGCGGATATACCGCCGGAAATCCTGGCGATCCTTGGCGATGCCATGGCACCCCACAGCCAGCCGGAGCAAGCGGAACGGGCGATTGCTGCGGCCTTGCAGCGCGCCCCGGACAACCTGGGCCTGCGCATCGTCGCCTACGGGTTCTACTTCTACAATAACCGGTTGGAAGAGGCAGTTCCCCACGCCGAGGCATGTCTGGCGATCGCCGCCGACACACTGGGCTTGCCTCGGGACTGGCAAAGCGTCAGCGCGGAAAGCGCCGACTTCAGCTTGCTGGAACAGCCGCAGCGGGTCTACCTGAAGTCGCTGGTGGCGCTGGGCTATTGCCGCGCCCGTCTGGGTGACCTCGAAGCCGGCGAAGCGCTTTTGCGCAAGGCGGCGAGCCTGGATCCACAGGACCAACTCGGCGCCGCCGCCCTGGCCGATCTGGTCGCCCGTCGCGGCATCGAAGACGAGGACGAAGAGTCGTAGCGCGTGAATTGCCTCCCATGGTAGCGCCGTCTGGAAGGTGAGGACGTACCGTATCGAACCCTTTCCCGGTCCCAGCGGGCGCTGCCGGCTGTCCAACGTCCTTCTTAAGTGCCGCTGCCGGATCAGCGGGAACGAGTTCACAGACGCCGGTAAGCAAGCTCCATAGTCTAACCATTCTACGCAAGATCAAGGGATCCTGGCGTTTTACCCGCGCTGGGATGAAATGCTATTGATACTTAAAGATATGGGACGACGTGAAATGTCTGAATATGGAGAAAAGTATGGACCGTATCCGATGCGGGTACAGGTGTTGCCCGGATCGGAGGCAGAGCGCAAACACTACGGGGCAGCGGCGCGTTACAGCGACGAAACTGTCGAGCAGGAAGCTTTAGCGCCCGGTGTTACCCCGTCTCCGCAAGACATCTGGTCTTTCGCGGCGGCAAGGTCGTGCCTCAGATGGGCTTTCAAAATATCTACTTGGGCCGCTCCGCCGACTTCGCGCCAGGTGATGTAGAGTCGATCGACGACGCCATTACCAGCCTGATGCGCGACGAACGATTGAAGGACATCATCCAGCAATACTTTCCCGGGAAAGTGCTGTCCTATAACGTTGCGGAATCGGTCATGCTGGATGAGCCCAGACCGGCTCAAATGGGCGAGGCCGATGTTCAGAATAAGATCGTGGACCTGTTCGATCGCGGCCTGATCCTTGGCACCGACCATGATCGAACGTGCTTCAACTTGGTGCTTCCACCCGGCACAACCTTGACGCTGGACGACTCCCCGTCTCTGGAGGGCTTAGGCGGTTACCATGGTTCGGTCCATTTCCGCCGGCTAGGGCAGAATCGAACCCTCTACTATTCCGCCAACGTCTACTCCGAGGACAGGGGAAGCGGCCGGAACGGCATCCCGGTCTTCTCACAGCCCTGGAAGAACATCGTCTGCACATTATACCACGAACTCGTCGAGTTTCAGACCGATCCGGACGTTGGTGACGCCATTCGCCAGCAAGATCAGCGCTTCATCGGGTTCAACTCCAGCCGCGGCCACGAGATTGGCGACCAGCCGATAGCGGCCAACTCCCTCAACAAGGTGTTCAAGGAAGTACTTACGCTTCCCGGCCCGCGGCCGACGCCGGTTCAATTCATGTATTCCAACAGGGTCCACGGCGCGGAGGGGCCGGACGAAATTCCGAGCCGGGAGCTCGCAGTCGGCGGGCCGGCGTTCGCAGCGGCGTCAACGCCGCAGCCGGCCGCGACCGCTACAAAATCGGTGTGACCACGGCAGTTTGAGACATCTCGCGGCGGGCCAATACTTTACTTTGTAGTGGCACGCCGTCCCTCTGCGGGCAGACGGCGCGGCCGCCTCAGTTAAAAAAGGCGTCGATGTCGTCCTGGGAGATCTTGTTCTTGTCGAGTTGCGGGCCGCAGAGCAGGTCGGCCTCGTCTGCAGCAGCGTGTTGCGGAGGAGGAGGGGTCACCGGTGTCAGGTCCTCGAAGGCCTGCGTGCCGCCCAGAATCTCGATCATCCGCTCGACGCGCTGCTCGATGAACTTCATCGCGTTCACCACCTTGGTGATCCGCTGGCCGGTGATGTCCTGAAAGTTGCACGACTCGAAGATGCGGGTCACTTGCTCGCCAATCTCGTCGAGTCCTGCCCGTTCGTCGGGATCGGCCGCCTGGTTGCGCAGCCCGACCACCAGGGAGTCGATGCGCTCGCTCGCGGCCAGGATGCATTCGGTGGCCGATTCCGTCGCCTGCACCACCGCATCGAGCTCATTGGTGGCGGTGGCCAGCGACGCCGGCGGTTCACCCATGGCGCGCAGGGCGGCGATCTCGCGCTTTGTCTCGGCGATGGCGCTCTTCAAGGCCCGGAGTTCGATCAGCAGCGTCGGGGAACCGTCCGCTGCTGCTTTCGCCGGCCCGGGCACTTCCCCTACTTCAGGCGTCGGCTCGGCCGGTGGCGTGCCGCCGAGGCGGCGGACGATGTCGGCGAGCGCCTCCATCAGTTCGCGATGCCGAGCCTCAGCCTCGCGGCTGCCGTCTCCGGCTGCAACCAGGTTCCGCCGTTCGGAAGGTGTTGCACCGGCCTTGCGGATCTCGGCGGTGAACGGCCGCTTTTGCGCACTTGAGGACATGGGAGGTCTCTCGACTGGCGATGGTAATGGGATTCGACATCGGGATCTTCGCTCACCACCCGTTAACATCCGGTAAGCCCCCGGTTTTTGCGGGCAGGCCATGCAGCCGGGTCGAATTGTGCGTTCGCCTGACGCGTGCTAGTGTGGGCTTCTGCTCGTGCACACGTTGCTGCTATTGAGAACCGCCGCTTGACCACCACGCCCGCCGTTCCCCCCGGCGCCGATTTCGGCCTCGTAACCATCGAGGAGGAGATGCGGCGTTCGTACCTGGACTACGCGATGAGCGTGATCGTCGCGCGCGCCCTTCCCGACGTGCGTGACGGCCTCAAGCCGGTTCATCGGCGCATCATCTACGCTATGCACGAAGGCGGCTATACGCACGACAAGCCGTTCCGTAAGTCGGCGCGCATCGTCGGTGACGTGATGGGTAAGTACCACCCGCACGGCGATCAATCGATTTACGACGCTCTGGTGCGCATGGCGCAGGACTTCGCCATGCGCCTGCCGCTGATCGACGCCCAGGGGAACTTTGGCTCCATCGACGGCGACAAGCCGGCGGCGATGCGCTACACCGAAGCACGGCTGGCCCGTTCCGGCCATGCGCTGATCGACGACATCGATAAAGAAACCGTCGATTTTCTGCCGAACTACGATGAGTCCTCGCAAGAGCCGGCGGTCCTGCCGGCGCGGTTCCCGAATGTGCTGGTCAACGGCGCCGGCGGCATCGCCGTCGGCATGGCGACCAACATCCCGCCGCACAACCTGGGCGAGATGATCGACGCCTGCTGCGCACTGATCGCCGATCCTGAGATGTCGGTGGGCGAGCTCATCGAAAAGCACGTGCCGGGGCCGGATTTCCCCACCGGCGCCGTCATCATCGGGCGTCAGGGTATCCTGTCTGCCTACCAGACCGGCCGCGGTTCGATCCTGATGCGGGCGCGCACGCGCGTCGAGGAGATCCGCAAGGACCGATCGGCGATCATCGTCGACGAAGTTCCCTACCAGGTGAACAAGGCGCGAATGGTCGAGATCATTGCCGAAGGGGTGCGCGACAAGCGCATCGAAGGGATCTCCGACCTGCGCGACGAGAGCGATCGGGACGGCATCCGCGTGGTCATCGAGATCAAGCGCGACGCCGACCCTGAGATCGTCCTGAACCAGCTCTGGCGCTTCACCCCGCTGCAGACCTCGTTCGGCGTCAGCATGCTGGCTCTCGACGGGCGTCGGCCGCGGACGATGACCCTGAAGGAGATGCTGGTTGCCTTCCTCGATTTTCGCGAGGAGGTGATCCGCCGACGCTCCATCTTCCTGCTCGGCAAGGCACGGGAGCGTGCCCACATCCTCGCCGGTCTGGCCATTGCCGTCGCCAATATCGACGAGATCGTGGCGACGATCCGCCGTTCACCTGATCCGGCCTCAGCTCGCGAAGCGCTGATGGGGCGCGACTGGCCGATCGAGGACGTGGGTCCGCTGCTGGCGCTGGTCGAGGAGACCGGGCAGGTCGGGCCCGCCGCGGGATTCTATCGCCTTTCCGAGGCTCAGGCACGCGCCATTCTCGAGTTGCGCCTGCAGCGGCTGACCGGTCTGGAGCGCGACAAGATCGGCGAGGATCTGAAAACGCTGGGCGCGGAGATTGCCGAATACCTGAACATCCTCGGTTCGCGCGCCCGCCTTCTCGAAGTGATGCAGGCGGAACTGCTGGAAATCAAGGAGCGGTTTGCGACGCCAAGGCGGACGCAGCTGGAAGAAGGCACCGCCGAGGCGGACATCGAGGATCTGATCCAGCGTGAAGATATGGTCGTCACGGTCACCCACGGCGGTTACGTCAAGCGGGTGCCGCTCAGCGCCTACCGGGCGCAGCGCCGGGGCGGCAAAGGGCGCTCCGGTATGGCGACCCGCGAGGAGGACTTCGTCAGCCAGATCTTCGTCGTCAACACGCACACACCGGTGCTGTTCTTCTCGTCCTCGGGCATGGTCTACAAGCTCAAGGTGTGGCAGTTGCCGCAGGGCGCACCGCAGGCGCGCGGCAAGGCAATGATCAACCTGCTGCCACTGTCCGCCGGCGAGACCATCACCACACTGATGCCGTTGCCGGAGGATGAGGATCGCTGGGGCGAATTGACCGTGGTTTTCGCCACGGCGTCCGGCAAGGTGCGGCGCAATGCGCTCAGCGACTTCACCAACGTCATGGCGAACGGCAAGATCGCGATGAAGCTGGAAGAGGGCGACCGTCTCGTTCGCGTCCGGACGTTCACCGATGCCGACGATATCCTGCTCTTCACCCGACGCGGGCAGTGCATTCGCTTTGCCGTAGATGAAGTGCGGATCTTCAGTGGGCGGACCTCGACCGGTGTGCGCGGCGTCCGGCTGGCCGAGGGCGATGCCGTGATCAGCATGAGCGGCCTGCGCCACGTCGAGGTCGACGCCACGCGTCGGGATGAATACCTGCGCGCGGTCAATGCCCGCCGGCGTCTCTCCGGCAGCGATTACAGCGAGCGGCCGGAAGACTTGGAGCGGGACAGGATGCTCGCGGCCCGGCTCGATCTGCCTGAGTTCGTGGAAATGGCCGCCAACGAGGAATATCTGTTGACGGTCGCCGACGACGGCTTTGGCAAGCGCACCTCGTCCTACGAATATCGCATCACCGGGCGCGACGGCAGCGGTATCGCCGCCCTGGATCTTGGCCGCGCCGGTGCCGGTTCGATGGCCGTGGCGGCGTTCCCGGTCCTGCCGGTCGATCAGATCGTCATGGTGACCGACTCCGGCCAGCTCATCCGCTGTCCTGTGGCGGACATCAGCATCAACGGCCGCACCACCCGCGGCGTCAAGCTGTTCGCCACCGGCGAGGGTGAACGGGTCGTTTCCGTCTCGCGGATTCGCGATGTGGAGGAGGGGGCGTCCGACGCGACAGCCACCCAGCCGGCCGACGAGGACCAATCTGCCGGCGAAATGGGGGATGCCTTGCCGGGAGGTGACGGCGAGGCCGGCACGCGGGACGGCAAGGGGGCGGATACGGAAGGGGGAGTCGATACCGCCGACGGAAGAGATGCGGGGGACCACGCCGGCGAAAAAGAGTAAGCACGCCATCGCCGGCAAACGGGAGGACAGGGACAGACATGGGTCAGCCGCGCATCGGGATTTATCCCGGAACTTTTGATCCGATCACCAACGGCCACGTCGACATCATCGGGCGCGGGACGCGGATTGTGGACCGGTTGATCATTGCCGTTGCTGCCAATCCCGGCAAGGGGCCCCTGTTCACTCTGCAGGAGCGCGTCGAGATGCTGCTTGAACAGGTCTCGTTGATGCGCAATGGCGACGGATCGCACATCGAGGTGCGGCCGTTCGACAAGCTGTTGATGCATTTCGTTCAGGACCTGGGAGCCACCATCATCCTGCGCGGTCTCCGCGCGGTTTCCGACTTCGAGTACGAGTTTCAGATGGCGGGCATGAACACGCGGCTGGACCCGGGCGTCGAAACGATCTTTCTGATGGCGTCGGAGCGCCAGCAGTTCATCGCGTCCCGCTTCGTCAAGGAGGTCGCCCGCCTGGGCGGAGACATTTCTTCCTTCGTGCCGAAGGAGGTGGCGGCGCGGACCGCGCGCAAGCTGGCCCAGCAGGATCGAAAGTTCGCATGAGGCGACCGGGGATCTTTGCCGGCCGGCATCTTTTTGCGACCGGACGGCTGCATTGAGCCATCGGCAAGGCCGCCATTATCGTCTAAAAGGGGCCGAAGACAAAAGGCCACTTGGTTCGAGCCCGTAGCTCAGCGGTAGAGCATCTGACTTTTAATCAGAGGGTCCTGGGTTCGATCCCCAGCGGGCTCACCAATAAAAACAATACGTTACGGCGAACCTGCCATCACTTGATCTAAGAAAAAGATCGAAACCTGGGCAAAAGGGTAGCAAAATGGTAGCGGATTTCGAAGTTTCCGTCTGCCACTTGGTTTGCCCGGTGCAGTCCTGTCGTCTGAGCAACTCAGCTTCGTCGTCCTCGCAGAACAGGCCAATCAGACGCATGCAGTCATGAGTTGACGGGCGAGAAGGGACCTGCCGGTTCCGCCGTCACCTTGAGCGCCGTGACGTATCTCCACGGCATCCAGTCGCGGACCACCCATCGCCGCTCTGGAACGGGCCGGTCCTGCCACCACGGCAGATCGATGGACCGCAGCGCTGACCGGGCGTCGTTCTGTGATTCGTCCGGGGATACGCTTCGGCACCGTCAACGAAAGCCTGCACCTAGCTAGGAATCGTCACGCACGATCGACGCTCCGAGCGTCGGCGAATTCATGCCATCGTCCGTGGTGTCTGCCGGCCAAAGTGACGCGCAGAGATTGTCCCGGCTTTCCCCCGATCGATCCGACGCACCACTCGCGCTCTTGCCGCCATCCGGCGGGAAACAGGGTTCGGACCAGCGTGTGCTTGTCCTGCAAACTGCTGTGCGATTTCCGCCGCGCTCAAGTCACCAATGAATCGCGTTGGCGAAGGAATACCCGTAATACGGGCATAATTCTTAATGTAAGCTCTTTATGCGCGCTTTTTGTTGCAACGCCCGCAAAAGGGGTATAATATTAATCATGTTAACGCAATACGGGTATTCGGGGGTTGTGATGTCAAATAAATCGCTTAGCCATGCGGCTGCTGACGCGGGCGAACGCAAAATGAGCAAAGCGGGCCCCGTCACAACAATCGTCGTGGCGGCTTTTCTTACAGCGTTCACGTTCGGGAATGCGTGGGCATGGACCGATCCGGACGGGGCCCACACCGGCGTCGTCGAGGAGAAATCCGCGCAGGTCAACGTGGTCTCCGCCGCCGAGATCGCCAAGGTGTGCAGATCGCACGGTCTTCGTGCCAACTGCCGCGGCATGGCAGCGTACGATCGAGAATATCGCCAATGCATTATCTGGGTGCGGGGCGGGGCTTATGACGAGGTTGCCGGCATCATTGCCCACGAGTTGAAGAACTGCAGCGAAGGCAACGGCTGGTACAAAGCCAACGGTGGCCAAGCCTACGACTATCTGGCGCGGCGGTAGCCGAGGCAACCGGTGGATCGCGCTCTGTTTACGCGCCCATGTTCTGCAGCGCAGCCACCAGACCAACGCTTACGAAATGCCTTGCCGGCGGCCTGGCAAGGGGCCTCACTCTGCCGCCTGCGTATCCGCGAACCCAACCCACCCATTCTGCGGGTCGATGATCACGCGGCGGTCGTGAAAGCGATCGACGGTCGACTTATGAGCGATGCTGACGATGGTGGCTTCGGGCAGGCGCTCCCTCAGGAGCCGGTACAGCTCCGCTTCGGTCGCCTCGTCCAGTGCTGAGGTCGCCTCGTCGAGGAAAAGCCATTCTGGGCGATAGAGCAGCGCCCGTGCGAATGCGAGGCGCTGCTGCTCGCCGGGAGAAAGCGCCATTGTCCAGTTGCTGCTTTCATCGAGCTGTTCCGTCAGATGCTGCAGCCGACAGGTTCTCAATGCGTCGGTAAATGCTCGATCCGTCTCCATCCCTGGCTTTTCCGGATAGCCCAGCGCCTCTCGCAAGGTACCAATAGGCAAATACGGGCGTTGCGGCAGGAAGAGAACGCGCGCGCCTTCCGGCAGCGTGATCAAACCGTGGCCAAATGGCCAGATGCCGGCCAGAACCCGGAAGAGCGTCGTCTTGCCGCTGCCCGAGGGGCCCTGTATCAGCACGGCGCTCCCACGCTCGATGGTCAGACAAACGTTACGTAACAGCACCGTCCCGTCGGGAAGCGTTACGTCGACATCGGCCAGCGTCAGTGCACGGCCATCCCCGCGCTGAAAATCGAGCGTGCGCTCGCTCGCCTGCGCGATTTTCGTGGCCGCCATGATCTCGCCAAAGGTCGTGAGCCGATCGATTGTCGCCTTCCAGTCGGCTAGGCTCGCGAACGTATCGATGAACCAGGAGAGCGCACCCTGCACCCGGCCGAACGCATTCGCGGTCTGCGTCAGGACCCCGAACGGAATGACGCCTGCAAAATAACGCGGCGAGGCGACCACCATCGGAAAGACGTCGGCCGCCTGGCCGTAGAACGCGGTGAACCACGTCAGCCGCTTGTTGTAGCGCATATACTCCCACCAGATCGAATAGACCCGGCGGAAGGCGTCGTCGAGACGGCGCACCTCGTCCTGCTCGCCGTTGTAGAGCGCAATACTCTCGGCGTTCTCGCGCACACGGATCATCCGGTAGCGGAAATCCGCGTTGTAACGCTGCAGTTCAAAGTTCACCCGCACCAGCGGCCGGCCGATCTTGTAGGTGAGCCACGAGCCGATGCCCGCATAGATCACGGCAACCCACATCATGTAGCCGGGGATTTCAATGCCGCCGAAGATCGGCACGGTGATGCTGCCGGACAGCCCCCAGAGCACCACCGTGAAGGTCACGAGGGTGAGCACCTCGGAGATCAGCCCGAGCACGATTCCAAGGGTCTGCGCGGTAAATGCGTCGCAATCCTCCTGGATCCGCTGCTCGGGATTGTCGGTGCCATGCCGGATCAGTTCCATCCGGTAGTAGGTGCGGTCCCGGAGCCACTCGCCATAGTAGATTTCGGTGAGCCAGCGGCGCCAACGGATCTGCAGCATCTGGCGGAACCACAGGCGATAGACGGCCACGACAATGAAGAGCGTGGCAATGACGATGAAATAGCGCAGCTCGATCCAGAAGGCCTCGACGTTCTTCTCTTCCAGCGCATTGAAAAAACGCGCATTCCAGTCGTTTGCGAGCTTCAGGATCCAGACGATGAACAGATTGAGGAAAAGCACCACTGCCAGCAGGCCACGGGCAATCCAGCGCTCGGGCACACGCAACCTGCGCCCCAGCATCTCGATCTCGGCCGTTTCCTGGTTCCACCAGTAGGGTGCTGCGAGCCGCCAAAGCTTGCCCAAAAAACTCGGTGCCTTGGCGAGTTGTCTGATTAGATCCAGAGTCACCGTTTTTTCCTACACCAAGCCAACACCACCTCCCCTGACGACGACGTTAGGAGAGGGGTGGCCGCCCAACGCGAGCGCACGTGAACTCGGATTACTGCCGCCGCATGCCTGGCCCAGGCGGATCACGCGAAAGTCATGCCGCCCAATCTTCGTGTACCATAGGCAATCAGCCAGGACATGGCCTCATGGACACGATGCCGGTGGGCGCATCTGCAGACGAGGGTTTGGTCGCGTCCGCGCGGGGATTCCCCGACCCGATCGGCTGGGGCTTGGGGTGCTCGGCGCTCCTTCACCTGCTCATTGCGCTGCTGTTCGCCATTGTCCTCCCGGTGCAGGTGCCGTCCCAGAGGGAGGTACCCGTGTCGGTCGAATTTGTGTCGTTCGATCAAGAAGGAACCTCGGCAGGGCGGCAAGAGGAGGGCAGAGGACAGCCGGAAAAGCCGCCGTCCGAGGCCCCGGAACCCAAGCCATCGAAGCGCGATCCCACCGCTGAGGCTAATCCCCAGCCGCAGAACAGTCAGCCCGACCTCTCCAAACGCGAGCTTCCCAAGCGGACTCCGCTGGCCGAGGGCAAGACGCCACGGAAAGCACCCCCAGTTCACGATGACATCGAAACCCTGCTGAGGGTGGTGGAGAACCGGCACCGGGAGACGGCAACCCCAGCCAGTCAAAGTCGGAAAAGTGGGCCGGTACTTTCTGAGCCAGCCGGGACTGACCATAATGCCGGCCAGGGGCAGAAAGGGACGCGGGCGGTAAAGGACTTCATCCGGGCACAGATCGAGCGTCACTGGGAGTTCGATCTGCGCGACCTGGGAGCCGCCGACCTGGTGATCTCGCTCCATTTGGAGCTGGCCGCCGACGGCAGCGTCCGCAGCGCCGACGTCAGTGACGACCCGCGTTACGGCTCCGATGTTCATTACCGTTCCATCGCGATCAGCGCGCGTAACGCCGCACTCGCGTCGTCGCCTCTGCATCTGCCATCTGGCACCTACGACGCTGTCAAGGACATAACCGTGACTCTCGATCCTCGAGCGGCTTTGCGATGATGATCCCCCGACCTCGACCCCCATGCCCAACCGTCCCGCTTAGCCGGGGAGACGTGGGGCCTGTTCACGGCAGCGTCCTCGCGACCCGGAAGCCAACATAAGTCGCATAGTCGTAATTCGAGCCCCCGGCATCGCCCGAGACGCGCGCGGCCGACCGCACAAACACCGGGGAATTGCTCCAGCATCCGCCCCGCATGACGCGCCTGCCACAGTTGCCGGTCGCCCATGTGCTGCCGTCCTTCGGCGCTCCGACGTAATTCTCGTTCCAGCAGTCGCTGGTCCACTGCCAGACATTGCCGAGGACGTCGTAGAGCCCGAAGGGATTGGGCCCGAAACTGCCCGCCGGGGCGATCAACCTGTTGTCCCATCGACTACCGCAGCCATGGCAATTGGCGTTGCCGACCCCGATGGCATCGCCCCACCATCGCGCGGTTGTCGTCTCCGCCCGTGCCGCGTATTCCCACTCGGCTTCAGTCGGCAGGCGGTAGGGACGATGGCCATCCTTCAGCGGCAGCACCTTGTCGTTCAGCCATGCCACATAGGTTTCGGCATCGTACCAACTCAGACAGACTGCCGGCTGGCGCGGCGAATCCGCAGAACCCGGCGAATACGCAAGTCCAGGACGCGGCGAGCGCCAGCCGATATCCAAGAGCGGATCGCAGGGCTTCGGCTGGTAGCCGGTCTGCCGCAGAAAGGTCAGAAATTCTGTTTCCGTTACGTCATACTTGCCCAAGGCGAACGCTTGCACCGAAACGGCATGCTGCGGGCCTTCGGCATCGAATCGCCCGGGCTCCTTTTCCGAGCTGCCCATTATGAATTTTCCGGCGGGAATAACGATCATCTCCGGGCACTCGGAGCAATCCCGGAACGTCTCGCCGGCACGGCGCGATTCAAACCGCAGTGCGCGATCCGATCGCGAAGGCGGGGAGATTTGAGGGGAATTGTCCTTGGCGTGACGCAGTCCGGCGATCAGCGCCCGCACCTCCCGCTGATCCAAGGCATCCGGGGCCGCCTGCAGATATAAATCGAGCGCGCGTGCGGCCTCCCTGTAGTGCCCCGCCTTCTGCAGCAGGATGCCTCGGTTGAACTGATATTCCGCCACCCAAGGTGCGAGCCTCGCCGCGGCGCCATACTCCCTGGCGCTGTCGAGAAACTCCATGGGCGTCTTTGCGGCCTGAGCAGCGGCTCGGGCGCGCTCGAAGTGGCTGATTCCCCCATCCGGAATTGTGGGGGCCGCGCCGAGGCCGCGCACGGCGGCGATCACCCGTGCCATCGCCTGGGCTTCGGCATCGCTGCCCACGGCAGACCCGGCCACCGCGACCATCGCCAGGTCGAAGGCCGCCCTCGCATCGCTCTTCAACTCGGCGAGAGCCGTCGCCTCCCAACCGACGAGCGCCGCTACCGCCAACAGCATTGCCGTCGCCACTTGCCCCGTCGCCATCACCCCTACGGGACAACCCATGTTGTGACCCGGACCCACGACTGAGACCAATGGGTCTGGCCCTCCGGTTGGGCGTTACGCAAAGAGGGGCACAGCCCGGATCAGCCCAGCGCACATCCACAGAGCGGGCACGTCATGCCGGACAGCATTTGTCGCTGCTGGTCCGCAGGTACGTGCTCTCCAGTGAGCTGCGCCTGCACGTCGGCAACAATCTGCGCGTGAAAGGCGTCGCCGCCTTTGGAGCAGGCAGCGCGAGCGGCGAGGTACTGAGCGGCAACCGGCTGCGCAGGCTCTTCGAGCGAAAACGCGCCGGCCTTCGGTGCCGAAGCGATACCAAACCCGACACCCGCACAGCCCAGAGCGGCCGTTGACAGCAACTTCCGGCGGCTGATCATGCGATCCATCTCAGATCCTTTCGCTGCGAGTGTTGTCAGTATAGGAGGGCGCATTGCGCGAGCGAAAGACAGTCGACGATCAAAAACTGCTGATCCGGCGCAGGTTCTTGGCTGAGCATCGGACCGCGGCCGGAACAACAAGGCGAAGCCGTCAGCGATCGATGGCGACGGCGGTTGCGTTTGCTGCTGCCACTCTGTTTTCTCGTCAGCCGAGCGCTGGACAAATTGGGGACTGGGGCCAGCGGGATACGCCTCGCCGGAGTGGTGGTCTTCCGCAGAAGCGCTGAAGGTATGAAGCGGACGACGCCGAAGCTGCCCGCCGCGTGCCAGTGGCCCGCTTCCTCGGACCGCCTCTACGAGCCGGCCAGGGCTCGGGTGAACTCCTCGAGATTGTAGCGGAACATCGCCAGATACGTCGGTGCCGGACCATCAAGAGGGGACAGCGCGTCCGAGTAGACGGTGCCGCCGATCTTCGCGCTGGTTTCCTTGGAGATTTGGGCCAGCAACCGGTTGTCGGATGTGTTCTCAAAGAAAACGGCGGTGATCTTGTCTTTCCGGATCTGCTTGATCAGCTTGGCAACGTCCGCTGCCGAAGGCTCAGCCTCGGTGCTTATCCCCTCGGGGGCGAACAGTTCGACACCATAGGCCTTGCCGAAGTACTGGAAGGCATCGTGGGAGGTGACGATCTTGCGTCGGGCTTGCGGGATCGCCGCGAACTTGGCCTTGACCTCGGCGTCCAGCTTTTCAATCTCGCTGATATAGGCTTGGCCGTTCGCCCGGTACGCTTCGGCGCTTTCGGGATCGGCCGCAACGAGCGCAGCCACGATATTTTGCACATAGACCTTGCCGTTGGCGAGGTTCTGCCAGGCATGCGGATCGTCGACCATGTGCGGCTTTCCGTGGCTGTGCTCATGTTCGTTCGCGGCGTGCTGTCCGTGTTCGTCGTCTTCCTCTTCCATTCTCAGCGGCTTGATGCCCTTTGTCGTCACCACCACCGGCCCCTTGTAGCCGGAGGCTTCGATCAGGCGCGGCATCCAGCCCTGCTCCAGCCTCAGCCCGTTGATGAAGACGACGTTTGCGCCGGCGATCGCTTTGGCGTCGGCGGGTGTCGGCTCAAAGACGTGGGCATCGCCATCGGGGCCCACCAGAGTTGTGACCTGAACGCGGTCGCCGCCCACCGTCTTCACCACATCGCCGAGAATACTGAAGCTGGCGACGACATCGAGCGGCCGATTGTCGGCCTGCGATGGGCTGGCGAAGATGGCGGTGCCGACGCACAAGAAGGCAACGGCGCCGAGTTGCAGCAGGTAGCGACGGGTCAGCATGGATTATTCTCCCAACAGCCGGGTCAGGCTTCCAGGTGTCTCCGACGGAAAAGGCGGACCAGCAGGCCGTCCCGCTCGCCGGCCAGTACGGACATTCCACAGAGTCCTCCGGCCATCAGGATGATCGCCGGCCCGGATGGCAAGTTCGCGTGGTAGGAGAGCAGCAGGCCCCCGTAGCTGGCCACGACTGCGATCAGCAAGGCGGCGAGGGTCATGCTCCATATCTCGCTCGCCCAGAAGCGGGCGGCGACCGCGGGCAGCATCATGATGCCGACGACCATCAGCGTGCCGAGCGCGTGGAAGCCGCCCACCAGGTTGAGAACAACAAGAGCGAGAAAGACGAGGTGAACGAAAGGACCCGAGACGCCGACCGCGCGCAGGAAGCCGGGATCGAAGCACTCGGCGACGAGACCGCGGTAGATCGCCGCCATCGCGAAGAGGGTGATGGTGGCGATCGAAGCGATCAGGCAGAGAGCCGCATCGTTGAGCGCCAGCACCGTTCCGAACAGGATGTGCATCAGATCGACGCTGCTGCCACGCATCGAGACGATGAGCACGCCCGCCGCCAGCGAGATCAGGTAGAAGGCGGCGAAGCTGGCATCTTCGCGCAGCGGCGTGAGCCGAGAGACGAGGCCGGCCAGCAGCGCTACGATCAGACCCGCGGCGAGGCCACCGGCCGTCATCGCCGCGAGCGACAGCCCGGCGACGAGGAAGCCGATCGCGGCACCGGGCAGGATCGCATGGGCCATCACATCGCCCATCAGGCTCATCCGACGCAACATCAGGAACACGCCGATGGGAGCCGCGCCCAGCGCCAGGGCAAAGCAGCCGACGAGCGCCCGGCGCATGAACGAGAATTCCAGGAACGGGGTGATCAGGATGTCGGCAAGCGTCATCAATCCGCCTTCGGGCACAGGTCGGCCGCTTCGTCCCAGAATTCGCTGAGCTGACGTGCCCGCCGCAGGTTCGCCGGCGTCAACACCTCCGCCGTTCGGCCCCACGCGATCGGCTCGCGGGAGAGAAGAAGGGTCTCCGGGAAGTACTCTCGTACCAGATCGAGATGATGCAGAGCGGCCACGATCGTACGCCGTTCGTCATGCCAGCGCACGATGAGCTGCAACAGGTCGGCCGTCGTCCGCACGTCGATGGCGGTAAAAGGCTCATCAAGCAAGATCAGTCGGGCGTCCTGCAGCAGCATGCGCGCGAACAGCATTCGTTGAAACTGGCCGCCCGACAGCGAGCCGATCGGCCGCTGTTCGAACCTGTCGAGTCCGACAGCCGACAGTGCGGCTTCGGCACGAGCCAGCCGTGATCGGCCGACCGCGCGAAACAGACCGATCTCTCCCCACAGCCCGATGCAGAGCACATCGATCACGGTGATCGGGAAGCTGCGGTCGATATCGGCCTGCTGCGGCAGGTAAGCGATGTCACGGCGGCCGAGTCCAGCGATCTGGATATTGCCATCCAGCGGCCTGAGCGCGCCAATGAGGCCCTTTAGGAGCGTCGACTTACCGGCGCCGTTCGGCCCAACGACGGCGGTCAACGACCCTTCCAGAAATGCGCCGTCCAAATGATGGACGGCGGGATGCCGATTGTAGCCGAGCGTGAGGTCGGTCAGCCGGACCACGGCGGGGGCGACGATGGCAGGAGCGATGCCGTTTCTCACGATGTCGCCCACAGAACAGCCAGCCAAAGCACGGCCGCCGCCGCTGCCGCACAGGCGAGACGCGTGGCCAAGCCGAGCCTCACCGGCGAGATCGGCCGTCTCGAACGGACCAACGGCAGTTTCTCGATCGAAGAATCGTCGACGCTCCGCAATTGCGTCACCGTGCCTCATCCCGCGCGACGGTGCGTCGGCAGGGGGCGCATGTGCCGATGAGTTCGACCGCACTGCGAGAGAGAAGGAAACCCTCGGCTTCGCACCAATCATCGACGAACCGACGCAGGCGCTGGTCATCAACCTCGTCGACCCGGCCGCAGGCTTCGCAAATCGCAAAGCAGACGTCTTCCACGTGACGAGGATGGGGACACACCACATAGGCGTTCAGGGCTTCGAGCCGGTGCACGAGCCGCATGTCGATCAGCGCCTTCAGCGCCCGATAGACGGTCGTCGGCGCACTGACTCCGTCCGGGCGCAGCCGGTCGAGCAGATCGTATGCCGAGATCGGTCGTCCGAATTCCCTCAACACCGCCAGCACGCGGCCTGCGTTGCCGACCGGTTCCTTCGCGGCCGCTTCCGCTGGCTTCGTCTCTGTGCCCAAGCTCATCTCCCGTCCTGTAGCTTGCTATGTTATAGTATAGCGACACAGCAAGGTTCGTCTACGCGCTTCCGGCGGCCAACACCTGCGGCGTGTCCGGTCTCGACGGCTTTTCCGTTGAGCGCTCGCGCCTTGCCGGCCGTCCTGGAACTCTTTGAGGGCTGATTCTGCGCTTTAAGCGCCGCGATCTGCTCGTTGGCCGATGTCAATCGCTCGAGAGTGGCCGAAGCCGGGTCCGGCGCGGCGAGAGCCCAACCCATGAAAAGCAGCATGCTCACATGAGCAGCCGATAAAACCGCGCATTGCGCTTCTCCGTTGTCCCACGGCCGCCGCTGCTGCCTACCGCTCCGCCAGTTGATAGCCGACGTTGGGCACGGTTCGGATGATTCCTGGGCCGCCGTCACCGGTTCGCGCCGTCTTGCGGCCGGCATCGCCGAGCTTTGCGCGCAGGCGGCTGATCAGCACATCCACGGTGCGGTCCTGAGGGGCTTCGGCGCCATGGCCCAGCGCATCGAGCAGCTTATCGCGTGACAGCGTTCTTCCCCTTGCCCGTGCCAAGGCACAGAGTAGCCGGAACTCTGCCGTGGTCAGGCTGATGCCGCGACCGCTTTCGTCCAGGAGGGTATGGCCCTCGGTATCGAGAGTGAAGCCGGCGAAGTTCAGCAGCCGTCCTTCCTCGGGACTCTTTTTGCCGGCCTCCGCCCGGCACCGCCGGAGTACGGAGCCCACCCGCGCGATCAGTTCCTCGGATTTCCAGAACTTGGAGACGTAGTCATCCGCTCCGATCTCCAGGCCGGCGATGCGGTCGGCATCCTCGGCATGCGCGCTGAGGATCACGACCGGAACAGTCGAGTGCGTCCGAAGTTGCCGCAGCAGAACGAAGCCGTCCTCGTCGGGGAGGGCCTTGTCGAGCAGAACCAGATCGGGCATCCGCCGTGCCAGCTTCTCGTGCATTTCCCGACCGTTGGCAGCCTGCTCGACGCGGTACCCCTCGTTTTCGAAACACCGCGCCAGGAGGTTGCGGGTAAACGGATCGTCCTCGGTGATCAGAATTGTGGCCTGAACCATGACTATGCGAACACCCGGAGAAAGCCCCATCCGTTCAAGTTTGGTTGTTGTCTGGCGACCTTTCGTCAAACTGCTCAATTCTGCGAATTTTCGCCGCAATGAGCGCTCTCCGCAAGCGGGTCTCGGGCGCTTCGCCACGCTCGCTTGGCCCAGATTGTGGCACTGTGTCACACCGCGTTCACATGGCGTTCATTCTCGGTAGAACCTCGCCGCATAGGATCCACCCAACAACAGGGCGCGAAACCGAGTGCCCGCCGCAAGAGAAAGAAGATCCTTGCGGGCCGTGGTGCCGGGCCCTCCAAAGTCGAGTCGGTGTGCAGGAGGACGCGATGCAGGCACAGGCGAGCTTCCGTCTCGTTTCGAATGAGTTCGGCGTACCCTTCGGTGGGGCGCTGCTGGGCGCCCTTCAGGCCAGCGTGGTGCGTTCCTCCTTTCCCCCGCTGGCGTTCCTGCGGAAACGTCGCCGGTCGGACGTTGGCAGGTACGAACGCCGCGTTGCGGCCGTCGCCCTCGCCGACGTGGTCGGCTACACCCGGATGATGGGCGAGGACGAAGACGCCACGGTCCGATGCTGGCTGTCGGTGCGGCATGACATCCTCGAGCCCACCGCGCGTCTCTTCGGCGGGCGTTTGGCAAACGCTGTCGGCGACAGTGCGCTCGCCGAGTTTCGCGATGTCTTCGACGCCCTGGCGTGGAGCTACGAGGTCCAGACGGCCATGCGCAGGCTCGACCAGACCGGGCCTGGCCGGGTAAGAGGATTTGAGCTGCGCATCGCCGTCCATATCTGCGAGGTTGTGGTTGCCGGGACGGAAATCTACGGAGACGGGATCAACATCGCGGCTCGCTTGCAGGCACACGCTCCGCCGGGCGGCGTGATCATCTCCGAAGCCGTTCACGACATCATCAGTCCGTCGATCGACGTGGAGGTCCAAACCCTCGGCGCGCTCTCGCTGAAGAATATCGCGACGCCGGTTGGTGCCTACCTGGTCGATCTGCGGAGCATCGGACATCGGCCCCTGCGTCTCTCGGCGATGGGCATTCTGGGCAAACCCGAGCCTCATCCGGATGGGGGGACGGGACCACTGCCGCAGCCGGGCGAATAGAAGGCGGCCGGACTCACGTCATCAGGAAGTGCGCGTGCGCGGCGGCGACCAGGCGCGTGACGTCACTCTGCCAGGCGGTGACACGAACGTTGGCCACGGTGCGGCCCTGGCGGATGATCGAGCCGCGCGCGAAGGTGTCCTCGGCGCGGCACGGGCGCAGGAAATCGACCGAGACGTTGACGATGCGGGGGACCACCTGAACGTCGGTTTCAACCAGCAAGTGCATCATCGCCGCGTGTTCCAGCAGCGCACCGACGACGCCGCCGTGAAGGGCACGGACCACGAAGTTGCCGATGTTGTGCTCGTGGAAGCGCAGCGCGGTGAGCAGGCCGCTGTCGTCGCGCATCAATTCAAGGCCGACGGTCCGGGCGTACGGCACGAGTTCGTTGATCGCCGACAGATCCCCGCCTGCCCGCAGTTCGGCCACGCTCTTTAGCATGGGTTTCCTCCTGCGCGCCGGTCGGGGCCCGGCGAACCTGCGGATCCGGCCGCGGCGGCGGTGGCACTGAAACCGACGCCGCCCAGCATGAAGGTTCCGGTGCAGTGGGCGATCGCATCATCGCGGCGGTGGTGGAAGGCCCGGCCACGGACGAAGGCAACGCTCGTTGTAACTTTGTAACACTCGGCGAAGGCGCGGATCGTCTGTTCGGGCGTCGCAGGCTTGAGATAGTCGATGCGTAGGTCGAGCGTCGCGAGGGGCGTGCCTTCCGGCACGCTCGCCATCACCACCAGCCCGCACAGCGTATCCAGCAGCGCAGTGATGACGCCGCTATGGACGACGCGGGTCTGCGGGTTGCCGACCAGCGTTTCATTCCAGTCGAGGCTCATCATGCCGCTGCCGCGCCGCACTTCATCCAGCCGCATGCCGAGGAGCCGGCAATGCGGGATATCGGCGAAGGCGCTCACGACCCGGGCGAGGTCGGCAAGGTTACGGTTTCGGGACAAGGGTGGCTCTCGCAAACTCCAGTCGCTGGGAACTCGACGTGGCTCGTTCTTATCAGCAATATTGCGCCAGCGAAAAGGATTCGGTTGGCCGGTTGATGGCCGCCGCGGAGGGAGAGGAAAGCATGGGCGAGAGCATCCGGCTGCGCGCCGAGGATGGAGTGCCGTTTGGCGCATGGCGTGCCGATCCCGATGGGCCCCGCCGCGGCGCTGTCGTGGTCGTTCAGGAGGTGTTCGGCGTCAATGCGCACATCCGGGACGTCTGCGACCGCTTTGCGTCGGCAGGCTACGCGGCGATCGCACCGGCGTTGTTCGACCGGCTGAGGCCGGGTGTCGAACTCGGCTACGACGAGGCAGGGATCACCGAAGGCAGGGCGCTGGTAGGCCAGCTCGGCTGGAAGGCGCCCGTGCAGGATATCTGGGCAGCGGCGCAGTCCTTGCGGGCCGATGGCCGGGTCGGTGTCGTCGGCTACTGCTGGGGGGGCACCGTCGCCTGGCTCGCCGGCTGCCGGCTCGATGTCGCCTGCGTCTCGGCCTATTACGGCCGGCAGATCGTTGATTTCACAGCCGAACGGCCGCGCTGTCCGGCCATCCTGCATTTTGGAGCCGAGGATCCCCTCATTCCCCAAGACAACGTCGAGAAGGTCCGCGCTGCCTATCCGGATGTGCCCCTCTTCCTCTATGAAGCCGCCGGCCACGGGTTCAACTGCGACCGCCGAGCCGACTTCCGCCCTGCGGCCGCCGAAGCGGCACTCACGCGCACGCTCTCGCTATTCACCGAACATCTCGAATAGTGCAGGCGGAACCGGAACGGTCGTGGCCCCCCGCGGCAGCAACAGGCGCGTCCTCGGCTGGACAGGGGCGACAGCGAACTGCTATAAGCGCGGGCTTCGCTGAAGCGGGCCGCGGCGCCCGTGCCAGCGATTTGCCCAGGTAGCTCAGTTGGTAGAGCAGCGGACTGAAAATCCGCGTGTCGGTGGTTCGAATCCGCCCCTGGGCACCACCTATTTCAAAGCCTTAGCCCTGACTTTGGCGCATTTCTCCTGTCGTCTCGGCTGTTCGAGCCAACCCGGCCAAGTCTATGTCTTCACAGCATTGCGCATTATTGCCCCGCGCGTCCGCGCGACTAGAACGCTGGCGCCGGGGGACGATCGCGGAGTGCCGCATCATCGAAACACTCGCCCCGGCGTCAGCGTAGGGCCTTTGCTCGGCCTGAGAAGCGAGCACCGATGTCTTGCCGCCGATCCCACGCCATCGTCGCCGCCTGGTGCGTTCAACACCCCGGCCGAGTTCGTGCGCGAAGGTGGGCCAACGCCGCCACCGATCTGCACGTCGCGGATGCGTGTTGACGCACCGGTGAATTCGTTCGAACATGCTGGCGACGGTTTTCCGAAGGCTGCCGCCTAGGAAATGAAAAGGGAACACGGTGCGGCGTACCCTCCAGGGGCCAAATCCGTGACTGCCCCCGCAACTGTGAGCGGATAGCTGCGACCATTAACGCCACTGGGAAACCGGGAAGGCTGGTCAAAGGCGACAACCCGCGAGTCAGGAGACCTGCCGTCGATCAGCGGTACCGGATGATTTCGGTGTCGCTCTGCAACCGGGCGCCGGGGTGTGCGTTTGGCGGTAGGATTGGCGGCGGCCTCGGCGCCGTTGCCCCTCAATACTGCCGTACTCCGTTCGTCCTCCCACTGATACCCCGCCCGAGTATCTGCTCCGGCGAAGGGCTTTTTGTGAGAGAAGCGAGACGATGAAAATTGGCAAGATCCTGAAGATCGCCGTGGTGGCGGCCGGAGTGGCTGGAGCCCTCCTGCCGATGGGAGCCCAGGCCCATTTCCAACTGATCTACACGCCGAACGGGAACCTGGAGAAGCCGACGAACATTCCGATCCTGCTGGTGTTCTGGCACCCGTTCGACAACGGCTATGCCATGGACATGGGCAAGCCGGAACAGTTCTTCGTCACCTACAAGGACAAAAAGACGGACCTGCTCGACACGCTGACACCAGTAACCTTCAAGGGTGCGGAGAATTCGGCGGCTGCCTTCGAGACCAAGTACCAGCTCAAGGGCCTCGGTGACTATATTTTCACCCTCGTGCCGGCACCTTACTTGGAAAAGACCGAAGACAAATACATCCAGCAGATCACCAAGTCCTACGTGAATCTGGGAGAAACGCCGACCGGCTGGGATGAACCGATCGGCCTGCCGACCGAGATCGTGCCGCTCGTCAAGCCGACAGCGGTCGTCACCAGCTCGACGTTCACCGGTCGCCTCCTGTCCGAAGGCAAGCCCGTCGCCGGCGCCGAGCTCGAGATCGAATATATCGCCAGCGAACCCAATCTCGCCACCCACACCGCCGGCAAGCCTACGGTGACGCCGCCGCCGGGCGGCGCGCTGGTCGTCCACACGGACGACAACGGCCTTTTCACCGTCGGGATTCCCAAGGCGGGCACCTGGGGCTTCGCGGCTCTCGGAACGGGCCCGGCGAAGGAGCTCCAAGGCAAGGAACTTTCGCAGGACGCCGTCCTGTGGATCCGCGCCAACGACCTCAAATAGGCTAGGAGCGGGACATGCACATTGTTGACGGTGCCCTCTCGACGCCGGTCATCGTCGCCGGCTCGGCGATCGCCGTTGCCGGGATCGGTCTCGGCCTGCGCCAGTTGCCGATGGAGAAGATGCCCGCCGCCGCCGTGCTGAGTGGCACCTTCTTCGTCGCATCCCTGGTGCACGTCCCGGTCGGTCCGTCGAGCGTCCACCTGATTCTGAATGGCCTGGCCGGGCTGGTGCTTGGCTGGGCCGCCTTTCCGGCGCTGTTCGTCGCTCTGCTGCTGCAGGCGGTGTTCTTCGGCTTCGGCGGCCTCACGGTGCTGGGCGTCAATACGGTGGACATCACCCTGCCGGCGGTGATCGTCGGCTACCTCTGCCGGCCCGGCATCATCCGTTCGTCGCCGCGAGGGGCGGCGGTCTGGGGGGCGATCGGCGGCGCGCTTGCCATCGCGTTGACGACCGTCTGCGTCGGCATTGCGCTTGCCTTCTCCGGAGAGGAGTTCATCACCGCCGCCAAGCTCGTCTTTTTCGCCCACATCCCGATCATGGCGATCGAAGCTGCTATCACGGCGGCTGCCGTGTATCTCGCCCGCCGGGTCAAACCCGAACTTTTTGCCGCCGTCGTCGGGGGCGGGAGTGCCACACCATGAAAAATGTCTTCGCCACTCTGTTCCTGGGTCTGGCCCTCGCCGCCGTCGCATGCGCGCCAGCATGGGCGCACAAGGTTGTGGCCGGTGCCTATGCCTCCGGTGACCACATCGAAGGCGAGGTCGGCTTCTCCGACGGCACCATGGCCAAGAATGTCGTGGTCGAGGTTCTCTCCGAGGACGGCACCAGGCTCGGAGAGGTGAAAACCGGCGAGGATGGGACATTCGTCTTTACCCCGACGCAGCAGATCGTCCATATCTTCCATGCCGACCTCGGCGGCGGTCATGTCGCCAATATCCGGATGGAGGTGGCCGATCTGCCGATGATCGCCTCGGGTCCTTCGGCCGGATCCGCGCCGGCGACGGCGGCGGCGGGAACGCCCGCGGGCGAGGCTTCGGGCGCCGTCACCAAGGCCCAGATGGTCGCCCTCGCCGACGCGGTGGCCAACGAAATGAAGCCGCTGCGCCGCGAGATCATCGCGCTGAAGGAAAAGAACGACATGCAGTCGATCCTTGGCGGGATCGGCTACATACTCGGTCTGTTCGGCATCGGCTTTTATATCGCCGGTTGGTATCGCTTCAGGAAGGCTTGAACCGTGGCGCATCTCCTCGGCATGGACGGCGGCACGTTCCCGGAAGCTGGAGGCGTGCCCCGCCGGCCCCGGATCAACCGTGTCGATCCGCGTTCACGGATCGTTGCGGCGGTGATCTTCGCGTTGGTGATCGTCGCCCTCAATGACCTGGTGGTCCTCAGTCTCGGTCTCGGCGTTGCCCTCGTCCTGATGACGATGGCGCAGATGCCTATCGGCCAGACCCTTCGCCGCATGATCATGATGGACACCTTCATCATCTTCATGCTCGCGCTCCTGCCCTTCACCGTTCCGGGCCAGCCGATATTCACTCTCTTCGGAGTTGCCGCCAGTTGGGAGGGGCTTATCAAGGCGGCCCAGATCGGCCTGAAGGCGAACGCCATCATTCTCGCGCTGATGTCGCTGGTCGGCTCCATGGAGCCGGTCACGCTGGGATACGCGCTGCACCGTCTCTGGGTGCCGGAAAGGCTCGTTCATCTCATCCTGTTCACGATCCGCTACCTCGAAGTGCTGCACCAGGAATACCAGCGCCTGCGCGCGGCAATGAAAGCGCGCGGATTCCGTCCGCGAAGCAACCGCCACACCTATCGCTCCGTCGGCTATCTCATCGGCATGATGCTGGTGCGGGCGGTGGAACGCTCGGAACGGATTCTCGAGGCCATGAAGTGCCGCGGTTTCAACGGTAAGTTCCCGATTATCGACACGCTCGTCTTCTCGCGAAGCGATGTCGTCTTCGGCCTTGTCATGGGAGCGGCGATGATCGGCCTCGTTGTGCTGCAAACCGCTTCGCTGAGCGGGCGGTTTTTTCAATGAAGGGAGCAGCCTCTTGTCTTCGCTGATCGAACTCTCGGATCTTCATTTCACCTATCCTGAGCATCCGGGGGTGCTGCGGGGTGTCGATCTGGCCCTCAAGGCGGGGGAGCGTCTTTGTGTGACCGGGCCGAACGGCGCCGGGAAAAGCACGCTTCTGCGCATCATCGTCGGCCTGCTTCAGCCGCAGGGCGGCAGCATCGTCGCCTTCGGCAAGACCCGCAGTCGCGAAGCGGATTTCCACGAAGTCCGTTGCCTCGCCGGGCTGGTCTTCCAGGACCCGGACGACCAGCTTTTCTGCCCCACAGTCGCCGAGGACGTCGCCTTCGGCCCCCTCAACCTCGGCAAGTCCAGGGACGAAGCCCTGGAGGTCGTCGACCGGGTGCTCGGCGACCTCGACTTGATGCGGCTGCGCGACCGGGTGACGCACAAGCTGTCGGGCGGGGAGAAGCGGCTGGTGACGCTCGCGGCTGTCCTTGCCATGGAGCCGCAGGTGCTGTTGCTCGACGAGCCGACCAATGCCTTGGATGAGACAAACGAGGCGCGGCTGGTGGAGATTCTGCTCGGGCTGCCGCAGGCGATGCTCGTGATCTCCCATGACGCCCACTTCCGCCGCAAGATCGCCACCCGAACCTTGCGCCTGGTCGACGGAGTGTTGGTATCCCCCCAGACACCTGCTTGTCAGCATGCCGTAGAATCAAGCACTTAATTTTTTTATTCTCTTATCCCCTCCCCTAGGATAGGATTACTACATGAAGCATGCGCAACATCAGGAAGTCCTCAAGCGCCTGAAGCGGGCGCACGGCCATCTGCGATGCACCATGGAGATGATCGAGGCCGGGCGGCCCTGTCCCGAAGTCGCCCAACAACTCCAGGCGGTGTCGAAAGCGATCGAGCAGGCGAAGCGGATCTACATCCACGATCATATCGATCATTGCCTGGAGGACGGTGTCGACGGAGGAGAGCAACAGAGCGCGCTGATCGCCGAATTCAAGGAAATTTCCAAGTATCTCTAAGGAGGTCGGCGCGATGAATCTCTCCGAACTGGTTGTGCGGGGCGAAGCCAATCCCGCCCTGCTGCTGGTGATGGCAATTGCCCTCGGCGCCCTGCACGGGCTCGAGCCGGGACACAGCAAAACGATGATCGCCGCCTACGTCATCGCCATCCGGGGCACGGTCGGTCAGGCGGTGCTGCTGGGTCTGTCGGCCGCCTTTTCGCACGTCGTCATCGTCTGGATCCTCGCCCTGCTGGGCCTGCGCTACGGCGACGAACTCATCGGCGAGCGGATGGAACCCTGGTTCATCATGGCGTCCGGCGCGATCATCCTCCTGCTCAGCGTCTGGATGCTTTGGCAGTCCCGGCATGCCCGGAAGGAGAAGAGCGCGGGCCGTGGTCTTCCCCATGGCGAAGATGCCGACCACAGTCACCCGCATCACCCCCCACACGATCCAAACGGGGCCGCCACATCATGAACCCGCATCATCACGATCACGGTCATGCTCACGGTCATGCTCACGATCACGGTCATCACCACCCCCACACCCGCGTTCCGCTGGATGCGCATGCGCTTGCCCACGCGCGGGAAATCGAGGCGCGCATCGGCTCCGGCCGGACCTCGACCCTGCAGACGATCCTCTTCGGACTGACCGGCGGGCTGATCCCCTGTCCCGCCGCAATCACGGTGCTGCTACTCTGCCTGGCACTGGGGCAGGTCGCGCTCGGCGTGATCCTCGTTGCCGGCTTCAGCGTCGGATTGGCCGTCACGCTGGTCGCGGTGGGGACGCTCGCCGCAGTCGGCATGAGATTTGCCGCAGCGCACACGTCCCGGTTCGATGCGCTGTTGAATTGGGCGCCCTACGTCTCCTCGGCGTTGATCGGGGGCGTCGGCCTGCTGATGATCTACGCCGGCTGGTCACATCTTCAGCATTAGCTGTTCACCGCCAGCCGCTTTTTCAGCAGCCTGTTAGTGGAGCTTAACGAGAAGCGCTGGTCCCTGTGAAATTCCGGAACGATGTAGTGATAGTTCGTATCGAACCACTTCGTCATCTCCATCGCCGGCGCATCATCGCTGCCGCGTGCCATCGCGATGTAGGTCTCCGGACCGACGCTCCCCCCGGCATGGCAGAAGCGGGGCGGAACTGCCCCGAGCATCGCGGTGGCATCGAGAACATGGTCATACAGCGAGAAATCGTCGGACGGGATGACATCGATGCCGGCTTCCTGCTGCAGGCGCCAATGTCCGGCCCGCAGACCAGCGCTGGTGGCCGCCAGCGCCGAGTGGTCGGTCTCCCCTTTCCAGAAGGCTTCCGTTGCGGTCTTCAGTTGCCTTCGGGCACCGATGCGGGGAAAGCCGAGGTTGGCGGAGCGTGTCATGGAATTGATCTCCTCATGTTGGATTAAACTTTTGGGCCGCTAGGCGCGCGTGCGCAGCGATGCCGGCTGATGAAAGCGAGCAGATCGAGCATCTGGCGCTGTTGGTCGGACAAGAGCGCGCGGTCGCGGCCGGCCAGTCGGTCGAGCAGCGATCGCCCGGCATCCGGTGGTTGGATGGACGGCGGGAGCACGACAAGCCACGCAAGGATGACCGTGGCCGGATCCTCGTTGGCGAAGCGCTGTTCGTCAAAGATGGCGCCGATCAAGCCTGCCGGGTCGTCCTGAAACCTTTCGTCGGGGTACGTTCGCCCGTCCGCCCCTTGCGAAGGGCGTTGAGCGAATCCCGGATCGTTGGTTTCGTCGGGCTTGAAAACCTCGGCGGTCGCCTCGGGCTGCGCGGCCACGGCAGCATGCCGCTGGAAACGCTGCTCGAGCTGAAGCCCGATATCCTGATCCGCGACGACCAGCAGCCGGAGATGCCGGCGCTCGCCCGGGCGTTGCTGGGCGGGCAACGAGACGGTGCGTGAGATCATCATCTGGCTGCTCTGGGTGCCCCGCACGCTGCTGGCGATGCTGATTGGCGCCAGCCTTGGCCTGTCCGGCGCGGTGCTGCAAAGGTTGCTGCGCAACCCGCTCGCAGAGCCGGGACTGCTCGGCATTTCCGGCGCCGCCACTTTCGGCGCCGTCGTTGCCTTCTACTCCGGCTTCGCGAGTCTGTTCCTGCTTGCCCTGCCGCTGGGAGGCATGGCCGGCGCCGGCGGTGCGGTCGCGCTGCTGCTGCTTCTGGGGGCCCGCGCGCCAGCACGCTGACGCTGATTCTCGCAGGTGTCGCGGTCAGCAGCCTGGCCGGCGCATTGACCGCGCTGGCGCTCAATCTTTCGCCCAAACCCTATGCGGCGACCGAAATCATCTTCTGGATGAAGGGCTCGCTCGCTGACCGCAGCTTCGAGCACGTGACCATGGCGACGATCTGCATGCTTCCCGGCCGGCTGCTGCTGTTCAGCACCCGCCGGGCCCTCGACGCGCTGAGCCTCGGCGAGGACACCGCCACCAGCCTTGGCTTCAGCATCCGGACCGCTCGACTTTGCGCGGTACTCGGCACCGCGCTGGCGGTCGGATCGGCCGTCTCCGTCAGCGGCACCATCGGCTTCGTCGGCCTCGTCGTTCCGCATCTGCTGCGGCCGCTGGTGGGAGCGCAACCCGGCCGGCCGCTTGCCGTCAGCGCGCTCTTCGGGGCGCTGCTGCTGACCGTCACGGATATCGTTGTCCGCCTGTTTTCGACAGGACCCGAGTTCAAGATCGGAGTTCTCACCGCGCTGCTGGGCGCCCCCTTCTTTCTCGTTCTGCTGATGCGGCTGCGAACGGAACCGTCGTGATGCTGGCGACGAGGCAGCTCGAAGTGGCGCTGGGAGGCCGGACGGTCCTGACCGATGTCACTCTTTCCTTGTCCGGCGGGACGGTGATCGGATTGATCGGACCCAACGGTGCCGGCAAGACGACGCTGTTGCGTGCCTTGACGGGCATCATCCCGGAAGACGCCGGGGTCATCACGCTGGACGATCGCCCGCTCGCCGGCTGGCCTCGGCGGACGCTGGCTCGAAACATCACCTACGTGGCGCAGGATGCTCCTTGTTCCTGGCCGATGACGGTCCGGCGTGTCGTAGCTCTGGGCCGGCTGCCGCATCTTCAGCCATGGCAGCAGCCCACCCCGGCGGATGGCGAGGCTATCGAGGAGGTCCTGCAGCAGGCCGACGTGCTGTTCCTCGACAACCGCAATATCCTCACGCTTTCAGGAGGGGAACGGGCGCGGGTGATGCTGGCCTGCGCCCTGGCCGGCGGCCCGCGCTTCCTGGTCGCCGATGAGGCGGTGGCCGGCCTGGATCCCGCGCATCAGCTGCAGGTGATGGCGTTGCTGCGTGCGCGGGCTAAGGCCGGCGCCGGCCATCGATCCGAAACCGGCACAGGCCGACGGCGTGCCGGAAGCGGCCGGCTCGCATCCAGGAACAGGCAGTGCGGGCGACGGCACCGGCTCGGGCCAGGCCGGGGACGGTGGCTCAGGCGCAGGCGGCGGCTCCGGCTCGTCCGGCAGCGGCGGGGGGCCCGGATACCGGATCGGTTCGACAGCAAACCCTTTTCCGCCGTATCCGCCGGCGGCACGCCGTCGCGGAACTGAGGGCACGGTCGTCCTCCGCGTCGTGGTCGCCGCTGACGGATCTCCGCGCTCCGTCTAGATCGCCCGTTCCAGCGGCTCGGACCTGCTGGACGAGGCCGCGCGCGACACCATCGCGCGGTGGCGCTTTCGCCCGGCAACGCGCGGCGGCGAAGCCGTCGAAGGAAAAGCGACGGTCCCGGTTCGATTCACGCTTCTCGATCGCCGATCAGGCACATTCCCGCAGGGATGATAGGCGATCGGGGCGGATGCACAGCCGCTATCAGCAATGTCTGGCGGCCTCTTGCCAAGAAGGTGCTGACGTCGCTCAAGGCGGTTCTCGGCGAAGCACAGCGCTGTGGTCGGGTGGCTCATAATGCCGCGATGGGTATCAAGAGCGAGATCGCCAAGCGGCATCAGCGCAGGCTGCAAGTCGGCGTCGATGTGCCGACTGCGAAGCCCGCTGATCCTCAACCGATCAGAGGTGCAATCCGTCGACGTTCTGCCCGCCTCCAGTGCCTTGGAACCAGCCGCGTTTCTTGTCGTTTTATCCGCTGATATCTACACAAGACTCGAACGGATTGGCTCCATGAACAGTATCATCTACCTTGTCGGATTGGTCGTCGTCATCCTCGCGGTCCTCTCGTTCGTGGGCCTCAGATAGCTGCTCGTTCTGTCTCTCGATCTTGACCGTCGTTCTTTGTCACGAATAATTTGTTCTTGGCACGACCTTCCGCGCGCCTCGACCGGTGGCCCGGGCCAGCAGCGACCATGTAACTTGATTTGCGTCCTCCCAGCATAACCTGCGATATTGTCTCTCTGGTTTTTCGCAAGAGGTCCGGGCGGCACACGCATCGCGTACAGCGATAAGACAAGCGGGCGGCACAGAGGAGGTGCTCCGCTCGTTTATGCCTGCGGCAGGTCGTTTTAATCTGGTAGCGAGGGTCTTATCGCTCATGCCTTACACCATCGTCCCGGTCACGCCGTTCCAGCAAAATTGCTCCGTGATCTGGTGCGGGAAGACGATGCGGGGGGCGGTGGTGGATCCGGGCGGTGATGTCGATCAAATCCTGAAGGCGGCGGACGCGGCCAGTGTGGTTCTGGAGAAGGTGTTGCTGACGCACGGCCACCTGGATCACGCCGGTGGCGCGGCGGATCTTGCCGCTCGTCGCAATCTGCCGATTGAAGGACCGCACCTCGACGATAAGTTCTGGCTGGATGGCATGCCGCAACAATGCCGGATGTTCGGCATGCCATCGATGCCAGCAGTCGCGCCGAGCCGGTGGCTGTCGGCGGGCGAGCGCGTCGGGATCGGAGAAATGGTGCTCGAGGTCCGCCACTGTCCCGGCCACACCCCGGGCCATATCGTCTTCTTCGATGCGGCGGCCCGTCTCGGGCTGGTGGGAGACGTATTGTTCGCCGGCTCTATCGGTCGCACCGATTTTCCCGGTGGAGATTACGATACGCTTATCGCCTCGATCCGCGAGCAGCTGTTCCCGCTGGGCGACGATGTCGCGTTCATTCCGGGGCATGGACCGATGTCGACCTTCGGCGAGGAGCGGCGGTCGAACCCCTTCGTCGCCGACCGTTCTCACGGCTGGCGGTCGCGGCTCTGACCACGGCCGCGAGGCAGTAGCCTGGGGAGCCATTTAGGCGAGTGCGGGTCGGAGTGACCTTAGGCCGCTCGCCCGTCCGAACAGCGGACGTCCGTCCTGTTTGACGGAGCGGCTTGTCGGGACAGCGGCGTCCGGCACCGGATTTCCCCAACATACCCTCTCGTAGAGCACGGAGTTTCCGTGGCCCTGGAACCGCGGCGTGTGCCGAGCCCAGCTTGAGCCCGCAAGTCTCCCAAAGCGCTGAACTCCCAATCTCGTCGTCCCCGGGCCGGTCAGAGGGGCACATCCCCCAAAGTCTGTGCCCCAAATGCAGATATCAGTATCTCTGCCAATAATCTACACAAATGGGGCCATAATCTTAGGTAAACTCCCATTTTGTAGTAGTAATTATTGTTTAAATAATTTCTTTAGGACGAATCTGTGGCTTTTTGTTCCAAAATTCGGCAAATTATTGTTAGAACATAATTGTTGAATTGATCGTGTACAATCGTCAAGAAGAGTTCTATCGGAGAATCCATTGGCCGAACTAAAATGCGGGTACCAAGTCGTTTCCCAATTGAGGGCTTGAGCGCGGGCAGGGGAATTGTCGACATGAACAGGCTGCGATACGAACATCTCCTTATCCCATCATTCCTGGCGCTTGTCTTGGCGTATCCGCAGCCAGCTGGCGCTGCGGCCTTGTCGCCCATCGAGAGTCTAGGTAAGAACGTTTTTTTTGATAAGATTTCCAAGCCAGAGGATCAGCAGGCCTGTGCTTCCTGCCACGATCCCAAAAAGGGCGGAACACTGCCCAACTCCGTCGTCAACGAGACGATTGTGGTGGCGCCGGGCGCCAAGCCCAAGAGGCTCGGCAACATGAAGACGCCGACCAACACTTATGCGACCTTCATCCCTCCCTTCCGCTTCCTGTCGTCACCTCCCGCTTTCGTGCCGCCGTGGGAAGGCGGCAACTTCTGGGACGGCCGCGCCGAAGGTTTCGGGGTGCAGGATCTGCGCGACGGCGGCGGCCCGTCGGACGACGATCCTCTGGGTGATTCAAATGTCTCGCTGACAGTGACGCTCGACGACCTGCCGCCGACGAAGCGAGCGGCCTATGAAAAGTATCTCGGCCCCACCGCCGACCAGGCGCTGAATCCATTTCCGAACAAAGTGGAGCAGAACATTCGGATCAAGCGGGTCTGTAAGACGGTTCAGGACGCGAGCTACAGCTATCTCTACACGCTCGCATTCGGTGAACCGATCAGCTGCCGTCCGGCGGACTTCCTCACCAGCTACAAGAGAATCGCGGTGGCGCTTGCGGCGTACCAAGCGTCGGTAGAGGTCAATCCGTTCAGCTCAAAGCGCGACAAGGCGCTGGCGAGTGACGCTGACAAGCGCTTTCCTCTCGATGGCCTTAGCCCACAGGAAAATCTCGGGCACGACCTGTTCTACGGGCGCGCCCGCTGTATTGGCTGCCATAACGGCGTGCCACAGGGCGATGTGCTCGTCGGAGATGGCACCGAACCGAGGCAACTTTACACGGACCAGCTTTACCACAACATCGGCACGCCGTTTAATCGCGAGATTCCGACGGTCGCAAAAGGAGAAAAGACCGGCCTGACCGCCCACGTCACGAGCGTTGATGCCGGGCACGTCAAGACCCCGACTCTCCGCAATGTCGCCAAGGGCGCGACCAAAAAGTTTACCAAGGCCTATGCCCATAACGGCTGGTTCAAGAGCCTGAAAAGTTTGGTCCACTTCTACAACACGCGGGACGCTCTCGGCCCTGACTGCGAGACCCGCTGGGGCATCGTGGACGCCACCGAAGGGGAGGCCCTGGCCAACAACTGCTGGCCGAAGCCCGAATTCCCCGATACCGCTGCCGCGTTCGTCGTCGGTAACCTGGGACTTTCCTCGGCGGAGGAAGATGCTATCGTCGCCTATCTGGCAACGCTTTCCGACAAGTAGACGTTCGCCCCGGTTTCATCCTGGGCCACGAACCGCGACGTGGCCCAGGTTCGGCTGACGAACCTCGGCGAAAACGCCAAATCCGCCACCCGGCCCCGGTTCTATCCGGTCCGGGGGCGGGCGCCGCTCTGTCCGCCGCCGGCCGCGCCAAGTGACGTCGCGCAGCAGGGATCAGGGGGCGCTGTCCGCCATGGTGGGAACAGTGGGTCCGAGGTCTCCGATCTCCACCTGGCGTTTTTTGGTGTAGACGAACCGGACAAGATCGTACTCGAAGGGCGAACCGCTCTCGAAGTAACGAAATGGCTGAATGTAGCGGGCGTTGACGATATCCAGGGCCAAGATCGCCGGATAACGGGATTGGATCGAGGACGCTCCGAACGGATCAATCACGGCAAACGCCGCCGTGTCGGCAACCAGTCCGGCCGTATCGCGAACGTTGGACGGCCCGAGAATCGGCAGAACGAGATAGGGACCGACCTCAAACCCCCAGTATCCGAGTGTCTTGCCGAAGTCCTCGTCGTGCTTGGGCAGCCCCATCGCAGAGGCGATGTCGACAATGCCGAGCATGCCGAGCAGGGAGTTTGCTCCGAACCGCATCGCGGTTTCGAAGGCACCCTCGAGCTTCAGCTGCAGCACCTGATTCGCGAACGTGACCAAACTCCCGATGTTGGCAAAGAAGTCGGAGATGCGGTCGCGGAACGGCCACGGGACCACTTCGGTATAAGTGTCCACCACAGGGAGCAACACCCAGCGGTCGGCCAGGGCGTTGAAGGCGTAGATATTGCGATTGACGCCCTCCCACGGGTCGTCGACCGGGATGAGCGAAGAGCGATGCGGGGCACGTCCGTCGGCGCTGGCGAGGTCGATCGCCTCATTGCCATTCACTCCGGCACACCCGGCAAGAAGGGCGAGCGCAGCCAGCAGAATTCCGCTGCAACAACCCCGGCCCCAGGCGTTTGTCACTGCCGTCATGGAGCGAGAAACCGCGCCGCCGCCGCGACCACATGCGGATCCTGCATGTTGCCGAGGTGGCCACCGGTGGGAAAGATCGTCATGCGCCCAGCGAATGTTTTCTTCAGGAAATCGAGGTCTCCTGGCGCCAGGATCACGTCGTCGGAGTTGGTCACCACACCGACGTAGTCGGCATGCGCGAGAAAAGGCTCGATATATTCCAGGCTGGCCTCTTCAACGAAGCGCTCCCGGGTCAGGGTCGGGTCGCGCCCTTTATAGTAAGGGTAGAGGAAGTTTTCGAAATATTCGATGAAGCCGCGTCCCATGGCGGCATCGAAGTAAGGTGTCAGCGACGACGAGATCCGCAACCTGGCATCGCTCGCTACCAGGTAGCCGAAGTGGCTCATGACATCGGCGGTGAAGCTGATGTTTGCAGACGAAAGCCGGAACGCGGCGCCAATCAACGCGGCTAATTGGTCATCGGTCGGTCGAAGGGCAAGATAAGCCTGATAGAGAAGGTCCTGGCCAAAATCGACGGCCGCGGACCGGCGATAGATTTCGGTCAGGCGGGCCAGCAGATTGTTGAGGAAGGCATCCAGCCCATCGACCCCGCCGGGAAGGTTGTTGATCAGCATATCGTCGAGGACCTTGGACGATCGGTAAAGGCTGACGGGGGGATTGATCAGCAGGACCTTCTCGAACCCGATGGCCCGCTCCCGGCTGTCGAGTTCAGCAACGAACGCCGATTGCCAGCCCCCGAGACTGTAGCCGACAAGCGAAACGCTCTCGACGGCGGTGTTTCGTTCCACATCCCGTCGCACCTTCTGCATGACCCGGTAGAGGTCCGAAGCGTCCTGACTGGTGCGCCCGGGGACGCTGGTGGTTGACGCCGTAACCATAAAATTTGGAAAGGTCGGCGAAGAGATCGTGGCGACATGGAAGCCGGCAAGGAAGAAGACCTGCTGGAGAAAGAGGGAAAAGCGGTTGGAGTGCCCCCCATTGGTCCCCGCGACCACGAAGAGCAAGGGCGCGCGGCCGGGCTGTGTGACCAGCGAGTAGCGGAAGCGGTTTTCGTACCAGAACACCTCCGGCACCACCCGATCGTCGACGACGGGCAGGCTCCTCACCCGGATCGGAATTCCCTGGGGAAGAGTGACGCTCCGGTCTGCGGGGGTGCCAATCACGGTGGCGGCATAGGGATTGGCAAACGGATAAGAATAGCTTCCCGGCGGCGAAATCAGGCGTTCGCGCTCGGGCTGGATGGACGGATGACAGGCGCCGACACTCAGCATCAGCGCAACAAACAGGAACTGCGTGAATATCCGCTGTCGCCAGCCCCCCGATCCATGCCTTGCAAGACACGCGAGGATTCGCGGGGTAAGCCAGCGTGGCGATGCGGAGGAAGATCGACGACGCAATGGCATAACCGCCCCGGCGGTAAGCTGAAGCTATTGCACCTGTTTTTGAATGTTCTTGCCTGCTTTCTCGATTCCCTCGCCGGTGGCTTTCACATTTTCCTTCGTATCTTCCTGGACGCCTTTCCAGGTTTCGCTGCACGAGGCTAGGCCAAATGCCAGAAGAAGGCCTGCGACGACTGCCAACCGCACTCTGTTGAACATCTTTATCCCCGTGATCTCGCTGTTACCGCCGGCAGCGTCCTGTTGCCTCTGAAACCGAAGCTTATCTCCCGGTCCGGAGAATGCGCGGCGCCTGCCCACCGGTCAAGGTCACCGACTTTCCGAAGCCTCTGGCAGAAATCGCCGGCATACCCGAACCCCTGCGTTGCACCTGGCACTGCATGTTGGGCATCCTGGGAACGATCGTCGCGGATCGAGGTCAGCCTATGCAGCAGCTGCCATTCATTCACCTGCGTGTCCACACCGCATACTCGCTCCTGGAAGGGGCAATTCGGGTCAAGGAGTTGCCGCAGCTGTGTAAGTCGCGCGGCATGCCAGCGATTGCCGTTACCGACACCGACAATGTCTTCGGCGCCATGGAGGTGTCGAATGTCCTCCGCGAGAAAGGCATTCAGCCGATCATCGGTTGCCAGCTTTCGATCGTCCCCAACGTCCGCACCGCGGCGATGTCGGGGCGGGCCCCTGCCGGACAGCGATCCGCCGGGCGCGAGGCAGTGGTCTTGCTGGTGCAAAACAAGATCGGCTGGCAGAACCTGCTGCAGCTTATCGCTGAAGCCTATTCCGGTGCCAATGATGACGTCGATCCTCGCGTTTCGCTTGCGGCGCTGTGCCGTTATGCCGAGGGTCTCATTCTGCTGACGGGTGGTCCCGAGGGGCCGCTTGGCCGCGCGCTGCTCGATGGGCGACCGGAGATGGCTGCGGCGACTGCCGCGCAACTCCGAGAGGCATTTCCGGATCGGATGTATGTGGAGCTGCACCGGCATGGCCTGGAGGTTGAGGCGGCCGTGGAGCCCGCTCTGTTGGCGCTGGCCCGTGATCTCGACCTGCCGATCGTCGCGACCAACGATGCCTATTTTGCCGGCCCCGAGATGAACGAAGCGCACGACGCGTTGCTGTGCGTGGCGCAGGGGGTGCATGTCGCCGACGACAACCGACGACGGCTGACGACGGAGCATGGGCTGAAAACCGCCGCGGAAATGTGCGCGGTTTTTGCCGATCTGCCGGACGCTGTGGAGAACACCCTGCTGATCGCGAAGCGTTGCGCTTTTGCCATCGAGTCGGTCAAGCCGATGCTTCCGCCCTACGACTGCGGGTCTGCCGGCGACGAGCAGAGCACCCTGCGAGCCCTGGCCGCCGAAGGACTGACCGAACGGCTGCGTTCGATACCCGGCGGCCTGCCAGCCGGACACGGCGAAAAAGATTACCGGGGGCGCCTGGAGTATGAACTCGACGTGATCTGCCAGATGGGCTTCGCCGGTTACTTTCTGATCGTCGCCGAGTTCATCGGTTGGGCCAAGGCGCGCAACATTCCGGTGGGACCCGGTCGCGGCTCCGGGGCAGGGTCCGTGGTCGCTTGGGCGCTGGGCATCACCGACCTCGATCCCCTGCGCTTCGGCTTGCTGTTCGAACGCTTCCTGAATCCGGAGCGCGTGTCGATGCCCGACTTCGACATCGACTTCTGCCAGGAGCGCCGGGACGAGGTCATCCGCCACGTCCAGGAGAAATACGGCTCGGACCGGGTGGCGCAAATCATCACCTTCGGAAAGCTTCAGGCCCGCGCCGTGCTGCGGGACGTCGGCAGGGTGCTGGGCATGCCCTACGGTCAGGTGGACCGGATCTGCAAGCTCGTTCCCAACAATCCGGCGAATCCCGTCAGTCTTGATGGTGCACTGAAGGCGGAGCCGCAGCTGCAGGCGCTGATCGCCGAAGATGAAACCGTCGCGCGGCTTGTGGAGATCGCCAGACGTCTGGAAGGGCTTTATCGGCATGCGTCGACGCACGCAGCGGGCGTCGTCATCGCCGACCGTCCCCTGTCGGAGTTGATCCCGCTTTATCGCGATCCGCGCTCGGATCTTCTGGTGACCGGTTTCAACATGAAGTGGGTCGAGCAGGCAGGCCTGGTCAAGTTTGACTTTCTCGGACTGAAGACGCTGACCGTGCTGGCGAAAACCCTTGAACTGATCCGGGCAAGTGGCCGCGAGTCGCCCGAGCTCGCGCGGCTGCCGCTCGACGATAAGGCAACCTTCGATCTGCTGGGCAGGGGCGACACCGTGGGCGTGTTCCAGCTTGAGAGTGCGGGCATGCGCGATGCCCTCCGCCGGCTGAAGCCGGACACGTTCGAGGACATCATCGCTGTCGTCGCCCTCTATCGGCCGGGACCGATGGACAACATCCCAAGCTACATCCGCCGCAAACATGGCGAAGAGGAGCCCGATTTTCTCTACCCGACGCTGCAGCCGATCCTGCGCGAAACCCACGGCATCATGATTTACCAGGAACAGGTGATGCAGATTGCTCAGGAGCTGTCCGGATACTCGCTCGGCAGCGCCGACCTGTTACGCCGGGCAATGGGCAAGAAGATCAAGGAGGAGATGGACAAACAGCGGGAGAGCTTTGTCGAGGGGGCGGTGGCCAAGGGCGTTCCCAAGGCCAAGGCCAGCCAGATCTTCGATCTGGTCGCCAAGTTTGCCGGCTACGGCTTCAACAAGTCACATGCGGCAGCCTATGCGTTGATCGCGTATCAGACTGCCTGGCTCAAGACCAACTATCCGCTCGAGTTTTTCGCGGCATCGATGACGCTCGATCTCAATAATTCGGACAAACTCGCGGGCTTCCGCCAGGAACTGAATCGATTGGGCATCCGACTGCTGCCGCCGGATCTGAACGCCTCGGAGGCGACCTTCAGCGTTGAGCGTTCGGGCCCGGACGGCGGGATCCGGTACGCCCTCGCCGGGATCAAGACCATCGGCGAGCCGGCGGCGCGCGGTGTCGTCGCCGAACGCACGAGCGGAGGGCCTTTTCGTTCGCTTGCCGATTTCGCCAGCCGGATCGCCGGCCGCTGCCTGAATAAACGACAGCTCGAAAATCTGGCCCGAGCGGGAGCGTTCGATCGGTTGGATGCCAACCGGCGCCGCGTTCATGACAGTGTCGAAGCGATGATGCGACTGTCGGCCGTCAGCGGGCCCGCCCGGGAAGATGCCAGCCAGATCGCGCTGTTCGGGGCCTCGGACTTGCAGCGGGCTCCCCACCTCCAACTGGCGGATGTCACCGATTGGCCGCCTCTGCCGCGATTGAGCGAAGAGCTGGAGGCGGTCGGCTTCTATCTTTCCGCGCATCCCCTGGGGGCGTGGTCGGAAAAGTTGAGGCGCCTGAAGGTCACCCCCTGGGTGGAGCTGGAAGTTTCGGGGCGATCCGGCCCCGTCATGCTGGCGGGAACGGTAATCGGCCGCAAGGAGCGCACATCGGCGAAGGGGAGCAAGTATGCGTTCGTCCAGCTGTCCGACACGTCGGGTGTCTTCGAAGTGACGGTGTTTTCCGAGCTCCTGGCAGCCGAACGCCGACTTCTCGAGCCCGGCTGCTCGCTTTTGCTGCACGTGAACGCACAGGGCGATGGCGAGTCGGTGAGGTGTGTCGTGCAACGCATCGAGCCTCTAGAGCGGGCGATCGATCGGCTTTGCGACGGCTTAGAAGTGTGTATCGATGGTCCCGACCCGTTGGTCGGTATCGCCGCGGCGCTGGGGGAAGCTGCGTTGGGACGGGGCCAGGTTCGCCTGCTGGCATGGCTCGGCGGCGGTCGGGAAGCCGAGATCGTGCTTCCCCAGCGGTGCCGACTCACTGGAAGCCTGGTGAACCGGCTGCGCTCCATCCCGGGCGTCCGAGACATTCGTGAGGTTTGATCCGGCAGAAGCGCTGCGGGTGGGGTGGCGGTGTGCTGGCTGGGATCGTGGAAACTCATGCCTCCCGAACCAGCGAGCGCCGTATAATAATAAATGGACGCGATTAGCATCGTCCTCTCGCAGACGGCGCGGATCAGCGTGTCCGAGCGAGCTCGTGGCGTGGCGCGGATCAGGGAGGCACGGCCGAGAGTCAGACTTCCCGGTGGGCGAATGAACTGCGACCGCGCCGCGAGCCGGGCTTTTTGCCCGGTTTCGCCGGGTGCTGTGTTGAGCCGAAAGGAAGGGATTTGATGTCATCTCCCGCCTGTCGTCGGTGTCTGCCCGCGTCCACCCAGGGAGGGACGCATGCGCACGCCGCCATCATGACGGTTCGACGTCGTTAAATGTCGTTGGGAGTTCGGCATTTGTCCGCCGAGATCCGGGCCCAGGCGCAGACGTTTGGCTTCGATGCGGTCGGAATTACCCACGCCCAAGCGGACGGGCGCGACCGCCGCAACCTCGCGCAATACATTGCCGAAGGGCGGCATGGCGATATGGATTGGATGGGTCGCGATATCGCCAGGCGCTCCGATCCCCGGACGCGCTGGCCCGAGGTCCGGAGCATTGTCTGCGTCGGGGTCAATTATGGGCCAGCGGTGGACCCGCTCTCTGTGCATGACGAGCCGGAACGGGGCGCCATCAGCGTTTATGCCCGCGGCCGTGATTACCATGATGTGCTGAAGAAGCGGCTTAAGGCTTTCGGCCGGTGGATCGCAACCACCTACACCTGTGAGGTGAAGATATTTGCGGATACCGCCCCGGTGATGGAGAAGCCGCTGGCGATGCGTGCCGGGCTTGGTTGGATTGGCAAACATACCAATCTCGTCTCCCGCCGCTTCGGCTCATGGCTGTTCCTCGGGGAAATCTTCACCACGCTTGATCTGGCGCCAGACCCGCCCGAAGTGGACCATTGCGGCAGCTGTGACGCTTGCGTGCGGGCGTGTCCCACCGGGGCCTTGAGGGAGCCCTATCGCATAGAGCCGCGCCGCTGCATCGCCTATCTGACCGTCGAACACAAGGGCTCTGTCCCGACGAGCTTGGCGGAACTCTCAGGCAACCGGATCTTCGGGTGCGATGATTGTCTCGCCGCATGCCCGTGGAACAAGTTTGCTACACCGACGCCGCATGCGGAATTGCAGTCACGGGCCGCCCTCATAGCACCACGCCTGGCAGAACTGGCACAGCTCGACGAAGCCGGGTTCAAAGCGCTCTTTGCAGGCACCCCCATCCGCCGAACCGGTCATCAGCGCGTGATGCGGAACGTGCGGATAGCCGCCGACAACCAGCAATCCAATTCCCCTGCCAGACGCGCGGAGCCTGGCACATCGGGCATGACGAAACCGGCATCCTGATGCCGCCAGCGCCGGCTGATCCTAGTCTCCCTCGACCATGAGCGCAGCAGGGATGCCATCGCCCACGTCGCCGTCGAAGGCGCCTTGGCTTACCGGCTGGTCTCCAGCGACCTATTTGGCGGCGAGGACCCGCGCCAACTGACTGAGCGCTTCCCGGTGGCGTTCGTTAGGAATCTGAGTGAAATTACGCGCCAGTTCCAGGCACATGCGCTGACGGATCGATAGATCCTCTTCGCTGCCGTTCCCTTCCAGTCCTTCGAAGAAATAGCTCACCGGCACCCGCAGAACGCGCGCGATCTCGAAAAGCCGGCCGGCGGAAATGCGGTTGATTCCGCGCTCGTACTTATGGGCCTGCTGGTAGGTGACGCCGATCAGATGGGCCATTTGCTGCTGGCTGAGGCCAAGCATCACGCGGCGTTCCCGAATTCGGCCGCCAACATAGCGGTCAACATCCGTCCCTTTGGTCGCAGCTCTGGTCAAGTCTTCGTCAAACGGTACCATCTGTCGATCTCCAGATCAGTGGGCGATCGTAAGCTTTTTTCATTGGCTTTTTGGAGTCGCCAACCGAAAACTCCGCGGCCGACTCGTTCCCACATCAGGAGCTCGGCTATTGATGTCAGCCTGTATGTCTCGTGCCGTGGGCCTTCGGACCGCCAACGAACGATCCCGCCGTTCACCTAACGGCAGTCATTGCAATTGACAAGCGCTTTCACTTTAACTGTTATAACTTTTTTAGACAATGCCGTAACCACCTCATCCTGTGGGGCGTGACTCCCATTGCCTCGAATCGGAAGCACACCGCCGCCGAAAGCAACCGACGGTAACAGGCCGGTCGTGGTCCAAATGTAACCCGGCAGGCCAAAAACGAGGCTGGCAAAGGAAAAATGGAGCGAAGAGGCGGGGCCTGAATTCAGCGGACGTGGAACCCTGTGTCAGCCGCGATCCCGGTTGACCAGCGCGTCGAGTTGCTTCTGCATGTCGTTCAGCCGGGTTCTCAGCTCATCGATCTGCGCGTCTGCCGGCTTGGCCGGGTGCTCGTGTTCGCGCTCCGCACTCAACGGATCCTCACCGTAGAATGGTGTCAGCATCCGCATCGTGCGTTCGAAAATTGCCATCTGCTGCTTGCTCATCTCTTCGAAGGAGGCAAAGGGCATCAAGCCGTCGAACGCGGTCCGCAGATAATCACGCATCTGTTCCTGGTTCCGTGCGAAGGATTGCATGGCATGCTCAAGATAACGGGGGACGAGCACCTGCAAGCTGTCGCCATAAAAGCTGATCAAATGACGCAAAAAGCTGACGGGCAGCATGCTGTGCCCTTTGGCTTCTTCCTCAACGATAATGTGGGTCAGCACCGATCGGGTAATGTCTTCGCCGGTTTTGGCATCGTAAACCGCGAATTCCGCACCCGTCTTGACTAACTGCGCAAGATAGTCGAGCGTGACGTAACAACTCGTTGCCGTGTTGTAGAGCCGCCGGTTCGCATACTTTTTAATCGTAATCGGGGTGTGCTCGGAACTGCCAAACCCACCCGCATCTGATCCATCGTGCATAGTCAAGCGCCTTCGCCTGTCGCGGTAAGGCGACAATCGGCACCAGTATCAACCAAAACATGCTGCGATGCAATAAGTAGCTTGGACGCGGCGCTCGAATTATGTCCGTCGAATCGGCTCTCGATCCGTGTGTCTTCGCGCCTGCGAAAGGCATCTTTATCTCAACGGTGAAAGCGGCTAAACGTCTTGATCCTGCTTGCCCCGGGGGGTGTCCGCAATGCGCGCGTACGAGACCGGGAACAAAGTGCACAGCAGCATTTTCGCAACGCCAGCGATTCACCAGGGTATGGAAACCACAAAATGTCAATTAACAAGGTCGGAGTGATCGGGACAGGCGCAATGGGCCTGGGCATCGCACAAGTTTGTGCCCAGGCGGGCTTGGATGTGACCGCGGTGAAGGCCACCCCCGGGTCGTGGGAAAGAGCGAAAGCTTCGGTAGAGGGTGGCCTCTCCAAGGCGGTTGAGCGCGGCAAGATGGCGGCAGAGGATCGCGACGCCCTGCTATCGCGCATCACCTTCACCGCCGATGAACATGCAGTCGCCGACTGTCAGCTGGTGATCGAATCCATCATTGAGGATTTGGAGACAAAGAAGGCGCTGTTCCGTCGCCTGGAACACGTTTGCCAACCCGACGCGCTCCTCACGACCAACACCTCGACGCTTTCGGTGACGGCAATGATGGCGGTTTGCAAGCATCGCGATCGCATCGCCGGCCTGCACTTTTTCAATCCGGCGCCGGTCATGAAGCTCGTGGAGATCATCCACGCGTTCGAGACGACGGACGGAACGATCGAGTCGCTGACCGCCTTCTGCAAGGTGATCGGCAAGGATCCGGTCATCGTTCAGGACACGACGGGCTTCATTGTCAACCGCTTGCTCACGCCCTACATGCTCAATGCCATCCGGATGCTTGAGCGCGGCACCGGAACCATCGAAAGCATCGACCACGCGATGAAATCAGGGGCGGCCCATCCGATGGGGCCATTTGAGCTCGCCGACTACATCGGTCTCGATGTCGTCGAAGCGATGGCGCACAACATCTTTGAGGACGTCCGGCACGAACATCACGCACCGCCTCACACGCTGACCCGTCTCGTGCAATTGGGCTATCTTGGCCGCAAGACGGGCAAGGGATTTTACGACTACTCCGTCAAGCCACCGGTGCAAAACCCGTCGCTGATGCGTCCGGTCGTTTAAATCCTCCCGTTACCCTTGAGGGACAGCACCGCGATGGGCGGTGCCGTCCGCGGCGGCTCCTGACGGTTCCTGCCGCATTCCTGTCATGACGAGGTCTTCCAAAGCCGATCCGAAGCAGCCGGCTGCAGCCGGCAAGCGGACGGCTGCCCGATCGACGCTGATCGGCGCCTCTGCCATCTTGATGTGGTCGACGCTGGCCCTGCTGACGACAGCAACGGGGGAGGTGCCTCCCTTTCTCCTGGTCGCACTCTCCTTCGGCCTTGCGTTTACGGTCGTCATGATCCGCTGGGTCTGGCGAGGCGGCGGGTTGCGGCAGCGCTTTCGTTGGCCGGCTCGGGCATGGCTGCTGGGCGTTGGCGGCCTTTTCGGATACCATTTTTTCTATTTCGTTGCGCTCCGCATCGCCCCGCCGGCCGAGGCCAGTCTGATCAACTACCTGTGGCCGCTGCTGATCGTGCTGTTCTCCGCACTGCTGCCCGGCTACCGTTTGCACTGGTGGCATGTCGCGGGCGCCCTCCTGGGCATGGCCGGCACCGTGGTGCTGATCGGCGATGGCGGGGACCTCGGCTTTTCCGGCGCCTATGCGCCCGGATACGGGGCGGCTTTTGCCTGTGCCATTATCTGGGCAGGCTATTCCGTGCTCAGCCGCCTGTTCGCGCATGTCCCGACGGAGGCGGTGGGCGCGTTCTGCGGCGCGACCGCTGTCCTGGCGGGCCTGTGTCATCTGATGTTCGAACAGACGGTCTGGCCGCAAGGCAGCCAGTGGGTGGCTGTCGTCGCCATGGGACTGGGGCCGGTCGGCGCCGCCTTTTTCGCGTGGGACATCGGGATGAAAGGGGGTGATATCCGGATTCTCGGGGTCTGCGGTTATCTGACGCCTCTGCTTTCCACCACGTTGCTGATCAGCTTCGGTCAGGCCGAATCAAGTTGGCAACTGGCCGCCGCATCGCTCATGATCGCGGGCGGCGCGGCACTCGCCGCGCGCGACGTGTTTTTTCAAAATCCGGATCGCCGGGCCAGGTAGGGACCGGATCCGTCGAGGCCGGCCCAGTCCCCGTTCTCCATGCAAAGTTGTGGTATTTCCTGCGCCACACGGTCCCTGCTTGTTGCGCCGCAGCAACTAGACTTTCTGTCGCGAGATCTGGTATTGGGGTGCCCGCGGCTGTGGACCCCCTGGCAGGCAAATTCAACGACCGGCGGACCGATCTATGGATCATCTCGACGTTCTGGAAAGCAGGACGATCTATATTCTGCGTGAGGCCTTCAATAAGATCGACAAGCTTGCGATGCTTTGGTCGATCGGCAAGGATTCGAACGTGATGCTATGGTGCGCTCGCAAGGCGTTCTTTGGTCACGTACCGTTTCCGTTGGTCAACATCGACACGGGAAAGAAGTTTCCGGAAGTCTACGAGTTCCGGGACCGTATCATCAAGGAATGGAAGCTGGATTGCCTCATCGGTGATTGTCCGCCCGTCGAGGAGATGGACCCGACACTGCCGCCTGCGGCCCGTTCGGGAGCGCGCAAGACCGCTGGCTTGAATAAGATGCTTGCGCGCGAGGGATTCGATGGGCTGATCGCCGGTATTCGGCGAGATGAGGAGGGAACGCGCGCCAAAGAGCGGGTGTTCAGTCCCCGAGGCGCCCAGAATACATGGAACTTTCGAGACCAGCCGCCAGAGTTCTGGGATCAATTTACCACAGACTTTGCGCCCGGTACGCACCTGCGCGTTCATCCTTTGCTGCATTGGACGGAGCTTGATATCTGGCGCTACACGAAGCGCGAGAACATCCCTCTGATCAGTCTTTATTTTGCCAAGAACGGAAAGCGGTACCGTTCTCTGGGCGACAAGGACATCACCTTCCCGATCGATTCCTACGCGGACTCCATCGACTCCATCATCGAGGAACTGCAGCACACCAAGGTATCCGAACGCGCCGGACGGGCGATGGATCACGAGGCCGAGGATTCCTTCGAGCGACTGCGCGCCGAAGGCTACATGTGAGGCCGGGAGTCACGAACATGGATACAATTGGCATGGCCAAATTTGCCGAGGCAGCGGTCCAGACGACCCAGCCACTGAAGATCGTCATCGTCGGTCACGTGGACCACGGCAAGTCAACCCTTGTCGGCAGGCTCTTTCACGACACGGGATCGCTCCCGGAAGGGCGGGTCGAAGCGGTCCGCGCGATGAGTGAAAAACGCGGCATGCCCTTCGAATGGGCCTTCCTGCTGGATGCCTTGCAGGCAGAGCGAGACCAGGGCATCACCATCGATGTCTCGCAGATCTTCTTTCGGACCGATGCTCGCCACTATGTGCTGATCGATGCTCCCGGCCACCGCGAGTTCGTCAAGAACATGGTGACGGGTGCCGCTCAGGCCGATGCCGCCGTCCTTGTGGTCGATGCTCGCGACGGCATGCAGGAGCAGACGCGCCGCCACGCGTATCTTCTCCACCTGTTGGGCATCCATCAGATTATCGTCGCGATCAACAAGATGGACACGGTCGAATACGCAGAGGCGCGCTTCCAGGAAGTCGGCGCGGCAGTGCGTTCCTATCTGTCGGATCTCGGCATCGACTTGCAGCATACGTTCATGATCCCGGTCGTTGCGCGCGACGGCGACAATATCGCCGCGGGCGGCGCGAAGCACATGCCGTGGTATACCGGTCCGACCCTCGCCGGGGCACTCGACCTTCTGCAGCCTCCGATTACGTCCCTGGAGTTGCCGCTGCGCATGCCCGTGCAGGATGTCTACAAATTCGACGACCGTCGGATCATCGCAGGCCGGATCGAAAGCGGCCATTTGCGCCAGGGCGATAGTTTGTTGTTTTCGCCGTCGAACAAGACGGTACGGGTCGCCACAATCGAGGCCTGGAACGCCGAGGAAAAGATTATGGCGGTACGGGCCGGTGAATCCGTCGGCTTCACGCTCGACGAGCAGATTTTTGTGGAGCGGGGCGAGATTTGCAGTTTGGCCACCAATCCGCCAATGCTCAGCAACGTCTTTCGCGGTCGAATCTTCTGGCTCGGGCGGGAGCCCCTCGTCGAAGGCGCGCGCCTGAAAATGAAGCTCTGCACAGCGGAGTATCAGGTCGAGGTGGAAAAGATCGAAAAGGTCATCGACACTCAGGACCTTGGGTCGAGCGAGCAGAAGCACGTCGAGCGAAATGCCATCGCCGAGGTCGTCCTACGTTCCCGACGCATGATGGCGCTCGATCCGTTCGACCAGAATATGTTCACGGGCCGGTTCGTTCTGGTCGAGAATTACGAGATCGTCGGCGGCGGGCTCATCAATATGGATGGGTATGCCGATCAGCGGGCGCGAGCGGTCAAGTCCACGAACATTTTCCGTGTCGAGCACCGGGTTCCCATCGAGGAGCGCTGGAAGGCGAATGGGCACAAGGGCGGCATTTTGTGGATGACCGGCCTGTCAGGCGCCGGAAAATCAACGCTGGCTTTTTCGCTTGAGCAGCACCTGTTCCGCAAAGGCTACTTGGTCTACGTGCTCGACGGCGATAACGTCCGCCATGGACTGTGTTCGGATCTCGGCTTCTCTCCGGAGGATCGCGTCGAGAACATCCGCCGCGTCGGCAATGCTGCGGGCTTGTTTGCTCGCGCGGGCTTTCTGGTTCTGACCGCGTTCATTTCTCCTTATCGCGTCGACCGCGACCGCGTGCGCGCAATGGGACCGGAACTGTTCCATGAGGTGCATATTGATGCCGACATCGCGGTTTGCGAAGGCCGCGACCCGAAGGGTCTCTACAAGAAGGCGCGCAAGGGGGAAATTCACGAATTCACGGGTGTGTCCGCGCCGTACGAGCCGCCGAGTTCCCCGGAACTCCGCGTCGATACCGGCCGACACTCGATCGAGGATTGCTTGGCGCAACTCGACGAGTATATCTCTTCAAACTTCGCACTGACGCGGCACTAATAAATAAAGTTTGAGGGTGCAGACGGGAGAGTTGGTGGCTACACCGGTGGATTTCCACAAGGATGTAGTCGCCAGCGGGGTCATCTCGACATTTGTGAAGGAGTGACGCGAATGAGCCGGATCGTCCACCCGGTCATTCTTTCCGGCGGTGCCGGCACGCGCCTTTGGCCCTTGTCCCGTGCCCTCCGGCCAAAACAGCTGCTGCCGCTTGTCTGCGAGCGGAGCATGCTGCAGGAGTCGGTGCGCCGGGTCACCGCCGAGGGCTTCGCCCCACCGCTGGTCGTCGGAAATGAGGAGCATCGGTTTCTTATCGCCGAACAGGTGCGGGCCCTCGGGATCACCCCGCGGGCCATTCTTCTGGAGCCGGAGGGGCGAAACACGGCTCCGGCCGCGACGGTGGCTGCTCTGCTTCTGGCCGAAGAAGATCCGGACGCGATTCTTGCACTGTTGCCGTCCGACCATGTCGTGGAGGATCTCGATAGCTTTTACGCTGTCTTTCGGGCGGCGACGGAGGCGGCGGCAAGCGGCTCGCTGGTGACGTTCGGCATTCCGGCGACGCGGCCCGAGACGGGCTACGGCTATATCCGCAAGGGCCAGCCGCTGGCAGGCCTCAGCGGTTGCTGGCACATCGATCGCTTCGTCGAAAAGCCCGATCCCGCTACCGCGGAAGCCTATGTCGCCTCGGGCGACTACGCCTGGAACAGCGGCATGTTCGTCCTGCCGGTGCGCACCTATCTCGGCGAAGTGGAGCGCCTGCAGCCGGAATTGTTGCGTTGTTGCAGTGACGCGCTGCACAAGGCTTCCCGCGATCTTGACTTCCTGCGGCTGGCACGGGCGTCCTTTGTCGCAGCCCCATCCATCTCGATTGACTACGCCGTGATGGAACACACGGACAAAGCCGTCGTGGTTGCCGCCGACATGGGCTGGAACGATGTGGGGTCGTGGTCGGCTCTGTGGGAAATCAGCGACAAGGACCCGCAGGGGAACGCCGTCATTGGCGACGTGCTCGTGCAGGATGCGCACAATTGCTACGTTCGCGGTGATGGCAATTTGGTCGCCGCGATCGGTGTCGATGATCTGGTTATCGTCGCCACGGATGACGTCGTCCTGGTGGTGCCGCGAGATCGCGCCCAGGAGGTCAAGAAGATCGTGGCGACGGTCGAACAGGCCGGTCGCACCGAGCACTATGTTCACAGTCAGGTCTTTCGGCCGTGGGGCTGGTACCGGAGTATCCAGGATGGGCCGCGTTTCCAGGTGAAGGAGATCGTCGTAGCTCCCGGCCAAAAGCTCAGTCAGCAGATGCATCACCACCGCGCCGAGCACTGGGTTGTCGTCTCGGGAACGGCAAAGGTGACCCGCGGAAGCGAGAATTTCTTCGTTACCGAAAACCAATCTACCTACATTCCCCACGCGACGAGCCACTGCCTGGAGAATCCGGGCAAAATCCCGCTCCGTATGATCGAGGTGCAATCCGGACCCTACTTGGGCGAGGATGACATTGTTCGCTTCGAGGATGTTTACGGCCGGGCGCCGGCTGCGGTGAAGTAGTGCCGCCGGCCCGTTGCGGCGACAAACCGCTGCGGCCCACGAGATCGCTGAAAGTCTCACCATTTGCCGGGCGCGGTTCGCCACCCGCGCAGCGGGAATGGCGCGTTCCGCCTTGCCTCTGAAACCGACTCTGGCAGCATCCCCTTTTGGTCCTGCGGCGCCATAATTCCGACTAATTGCACCCCAAACGAATGCGTCAAAACCGGGCTGTGCATTGCAACTGTAGACCCCAAAACGGCCATTAAATAACCATATAGCACGCAAAATTGCCTGCTACCGGGCGAATTCTGGGACCCAGTCGGGACATGGGTTTCGAACACACCCGGAGGCAAAAATGACATGTTTGACATTGCAGACATTGCCGTCGCAGGCGGTCATGAAGGGCCGCGGATTATTTGGTCGCTCGGGAAACGATGTCGGCCGCTACTTACCTGCGGTCGGTAGAGGTGGCGGACCGCTGCCTGTGGTTTTTGCCGCAGCGGTGGCGGTCGGGATGCTGATGAGCGGTTCGGCACGCGCGGACTGCACCACGTCGAAAATTCCGTTTCTCAATCCCTTCAGCAAGGATTCTGCGCATCACCGACCGATTGGCGATGAGGCGGTGTACGCAGACGATTCGGACCCGAGCACGGTGAGTTGGCTCGAGAACCCCGGCAAATCGATTAATATTAACGTTGGTGCGCCGTGGGGAGTAAGCGTGGCGTCAACCGTTGCGACGGACCCCATGGTAACGGTGGGAGCGATCAGTCTCAAATGCGACAAAATCGTGGGTCTGCCGGTAACAATCCGGATGCCCGCGGAAGGCTTCATCACGCCGGTCAAGCTGAACAGCAACGGCTGCACCGACGGGGTCGTGGTCCTTTACGATAAGACAAAGTCTCTTCCCCATCAGCTCCGTCAGTACAACTGGAACGGCGGTGTGCCGCTTGCAGGCCAATACAAGACCTGGAGCATCTCCGGCCTCGGCCACGGCACCAAGCCTGGCGAGCGGCTCGGCACCAGCGCTTCGGGCGTGGCAGCCCTGTTCGGCCTGTTGCGTGGCAATGAGATCAACCG
>WBZV01000137.1_pt1 | contig 49904 bp, 35 predicted proteins | sample 5204221 | NCBI WGS metagenome assembly WBZV01 (sample SAMN12344360, study PRJNA552823) | activated sludge metagenome | biome: Activated sludge suspended growth; feature: Nitrification reactor; material: Wastewater; isolation source: activated sludge from nitrification reactor of wastewater... | reverse complement strand
CGTTTGTCCCCCAATGCCAGACGGAGCGCTTCCCCCGGCGCAATTCCGGTATCTTCGATGGTGTGGAGCTCGTCGACGTGCAGGTCGCCCGCTACGTCTATCTGGAGGTCGCAGCCGGAATGTTTAGCGAGTTGGTCGAGCATGTGGTCAAAAAAACCGATCCCGGTGCGGTTTTTGTAGGTTCCGTTTCCATCGAGTCGGAGGTGAACGTCCACTTCCGTTTCTTTCGTTCTCCGGGAAACAGCGGCGCTCCGGGTTTGGTTTTTGAGGAACGCATAGATCTCTGACCAGTTCTGGGTAACCAAGGCGATGGCGCCCTGAAGTTCCGTCAGCCGGCCCGAAACTTCGCCGGCGCCCAGTTCTGGTTCGGTATTGATCCAGATCCCTTGGGCGCCCAGATTTTTTGCGAGCTCGATATCCGTCAGGCGGTCGCCGATGACAAAGGAACGCGCGAGATCCCAGGAGCCGTCCATATAGTGTGTGAGCAAGCCGGTTTGGGGTTTTCGGGTGGGCGCGTTCTCGTGCGGGAAGGTGCGGTCGATGACCACTTCCTTGAATTGGATACCTTCGTTGGCAAATGCTTTCAGGATGGCGTTATGCACCGGCCAGAATGCCTCCTCCGGAAGGGAAGGGGTGCCGAGGCCATCCTGATTGGTTACCATCACCAGTTCGTAATCCAGTTCCGCGGCGATCCGGGAAAGAAACTGAAACACTTTTGGGTAAAATTCGATCTTGTCGAACGCGTCGACCTGATAATCGTGCGGTTCGCGAACCAGGGTTCCGTCGCGATCCAAAAAAAGGATTTTTTTCATCATACATTTTCGTATAGTGGCGATCAACTGTTAGGATATTTTTTGAGCGCGGCAATCAAGTTTGTGTTTTCCTCAGGAGTTCCGATGCTGATGCGTAAACTCCCCTCGCAAAGATGCACATTTGCCCGGTTTCGGACGATGATTCCGTGCTCCACGAGGTAGTTGTACATCGCGTGGGGGTCTTCCACTTTGACCAGAAGAAAATTGGCGTCGGAGGGGTGAACGCGGTGCACAGAGGGGAGTTTAATCAGGTTGTCTTCCAATATTTCGCGCTCCCGAAGGAGGATTTCAACCATCCGGTCTTTTTCTTCCGGATGTTGAAGGGCTTCCAGCGCCTTTTCCTGGGTAAGCTGATTGATATTGTACGGCGGTTTGACCTTGTTGAACAGGTGAATGATTTCTTTGCTGGCAAATGCCATACCCAGACGAATTCCCGCCATGCCCCAGGCCTTCGAAAAAGTTTGCATGACGATCAGGTTGGGAAATTCGGGCAGGAGTTCCAAGGCGCCAGTGTGGGTAGAAAAATCGATATAGGCTTCGTCTACGACCACGATCCCTTGGAATGTGCTGGCTAAACGGCGGATCGCCTCCGGGTCGGCCAGATTTCCCGTTGGGTTGTTGGGGCTGCATACGAACACGATTTTGGACGCCGGAGTGGCCGCCTCCAGAATAGCCTCTACGTCGGGCTGAAAACCGGGGGTCAGCGAGACCGGGCGCACCTCCACATCGGCGATATCGGCGGCTACCTGGTACATACCGTAGGTGGGCGGTAAGATGAGAATATGGTCTTGACGGGGTTCGCAGAAAATGCGTACCACCAGATCGATGGCTTCATCGCTTCCGTTGCCCAGAAAAATTTGGTTTGGAGAAACGCCCTTGAGCTCGGCGATCCGGGCTTTCAATTTGCGCTGCAACGGATCGGGGTAGCGGTTTAGTCCGGTTTGAAAAGGGTTTTCGTTGGCGTCCAGAAAAATATCGGCGCTGCCTTTGAACTCGCTCCGGGCAGAGGAGTAAGGTACGAGCTTCAGAATGTTAGGCCGAACGAGGCGTTGAATATCCATTTTGTAAAGGTTGTTCGTTGATAACTATTTGGCGTGTCAGTGAAAAATGTATGAACTGGCCTTGTTCTAAAAGGGAGTCAGCCATGCTTCTTTTTTTCAATCATGTAGCGCAGTTATTGGCAGTTTTGCACCCAGGCGGTACGGCTAACCACACGCCCGAATTGATATAGCACAAGCCAATAAACGCCATTGGGAAATTGGGCAGGAGAAAACTGAATCTCCTGCGGAACTTCCGGAAACCGCGCCTGAGACTTGCCATCGGCTCGAAACACCTCCAACTGCATTCCTTGCAGCAGGGACTGATCCCCCGGATCAAAATGGATTACCCCGCAACCGGGGTTGGGGTAGAACGAACCAACGGGCAGCGCGGGTTCTGAAGCTCCAGTTGTCCGGCATTCCGGGAGCAACTCGTAGAAATGTTCTTTCAGGTAGGCCAACAGCGTTTTGGCCATGGCGGCGGCAAAAAACTCCCGGCTGATTTCGGTATCCCGCACGCCCTGGAAGTTGCATTCGATCTGGATAGCGTCGATTTTCGCTTCAGCGGCTACGGAGCCATGCCGTTCGGTGTTGTACCCGCCGGAGAAATATGCATCCCCGGTTTTGGGCGCAGGGTCGCCCAAGCTGGGCACAGAGGGATACCCTTCCTGTTCCAGTAGCGTTCCCAACCCGGTCGTTCCCCGGATCAGGCCGGCATGGGTAAGTTGTTGCCGGTTGCCGGCAACCAACTCCCGGATGCTGGACTGGTTGACCGTTTCGGGCAAATTCAGGGCGTCATCGGATTGGCGCAACATCGAAGCGGAGATCAGGTATCCAAGCTCCAGACGCTGAATGGTGTGCCCATGCCCATGCAGGTCGATAAACAGTCCTCGTTTGGCGGGGGATTCTTCTATTTGCGTTTTGGCTTTTTCCAGAAAAAAGTGAAAATCGCGCCAGGCTTGTTCTGCCTCCGGGTTGCCCAGAGCGGCCTCTGCCAAATCCCGGTTGGCGTCCAGTTTCGTGCGTTTCAGGCGGTTGATTACGACGTGGGGATAACATCCGGTGCGCTCAAACAAGGCTTGGCGGATTTGGCGCGCCAGTTCCTGGGTGTTCAGGTCGGTCGTAGTCACGCAGCCAGGACAGCTCCGGTCCGGTATCGTTGCCGGGTCCAGGTCTCCTCCATGCGATGCGGCAAAAATAAGCGGCAGGGTTCCCGGCAGGTATTCGATATACCCCTTGGCTCCGGTATACAAGCTATCCGGCGAATAGGTTTGAGCATGAGCGGGCGGGCGCAAAATAAACGCCAATCCCAACAACAGAAAAAAGGACCGGATATTCATGGAGGGATTAGGGGTTAGGAGGAAGGGATGATGAAATCGCTTGGAGCCGGATTCGCACAGCCTGTTTGTGCGCTTCCAGTTCTTCGGCGGCGGCCATTATTTCTACGGTAGGCCCCAGGATTTTCAGGCCTTCCTGGGTGAGGTGCTGGAAGGTTATTTTCTTTTGAAACGACTCCAGCGTTACCCCGCTGAAAGCGCGGGCAAAGCCATAGGTTGGCAGGGTGTGGTTGGTCCCGGAAGCGTAGTCGCCGACGGATTCAGGGGTATAGTTACCGAGGAATACCGACCCTGCGTTGACAATTCGTCCGGCGACTTCTGCGGCATCCTCCAGCGCCAGGATGAGATGTTCTGGCGCATACGCATTGATCATGTCGACGGCTTCGTTTTTATCCTTAACCAGAATAGCTGCGCTATTGGACAAAGCCTGCCGGGCTATAGCCTGCCTGGGGAGGTTTTGAAGCTGGGCTTCCAGCTCAGCCTGAACGTTGAGGATCATTTGCTTTTCGAACGCTACCAGAACTACCTGGCTGTCTGCGCCGTGTTCGGCTTGGGACAGAAGGTCGGAAGCCACAAAGGCAGGCACGGCAGAATGGTCTGCGCAAACCAGCACCTCCGAAGGCCCTGCGGGCATATCGATTGCAGTTCCCTGACGGCTAACCAGTTGCTTGGCAGCGGTAACATACTGGTTGCCAGGGCCAAAGATTTTGTATACCTGGGGAATCGTTTCCGTGCCATAGGCCATAGCGGCAATTGCTTGAACCCCTCCCGCTTTATATACCTTGGAAATGCCAATGGCCTGAGCGGCGTACAGGATGGCAGGGTGTATCTGACCATTGGCGCCTGGAGGAGAACACAACACGATTTCCCGGCATCCGGCAATCACTGCCGGCACGCCCAGCATAAGTACCGTGGAAAAAAGCGGCGCCGTTCCGCCAGGTACGTACAGCCCCACTTTCTCTATGGGCGCGCTTCGTTGCCAGCACCGGACACCGGGCATGGTTTCTACGTCAGGCCCTTCCGTTTTTTGGGCTTCGTGGAACCGGAATATATTTTGCCGGGCGGTCTCGATAGCTTGTTTCAGTTTGGGAGAAACGGATGCGGCTGCCTCCTCAAACTCTTGGGCAGTTACCTCCAGGCGATCGAGTTCGGCTTTGTCAAACAGAGCAGTATATTCTTTCACCGCTTCGTCGCCGTTCATCCGCACGTCTTCCAGGATTTCCGATACGGTTTGCTCCAGATTCCGGGTTTCCATCTGAGGCCGGGCGAGGATTTCCGCCCATTGCTGTCTTGGAGGAAATTCAACTAGTTTCATAACATTAGAGGTTAGACGTTGGACGTTAGAGGTTAGACGTTGGACGTTAGAGGTTAGACGTTCATTTTTAAACATCTAAGGTCTAACGTCTGACACCTAACGTCTATTCAAAGGATCATTTTTTCAATAGGAATGATGAGAATGCCTTGGGCGCCGTGGGCTTTGAGTTGATCGATTATTTCCCAGAACCGGTCTTCGCTGATGACGGTGTGAACGGAGTTCCAGCCCGGTTCCGCCAGAGGCATGACGGTAGGGCTTTTCATTCCAGGAAGGATGCGGATGAGGTCTTCCAGGGCTTCGGTGGGGGCGTTCATCAAAAGATATTTGTTGTTGCGGGCTGCCAGAACGGATTTGAGGCGAAAAGTAAGCTGATTGAGGAGTTCGTTTGCTTCTTTCGACCGGTTCTTTCCGGCTACCAGCCAGGCTTCGGATTTCAGCACGACTTCCTTTTCCTCCAGGTTATTCATGAACAAGGTATTGCCGGAGCTGACCAAGTCGCAAATGGCGTCGGCGAGGCCGATATTCGGCGCAATTTCTACGGAGCCGGAAATTTCATGGATCTCGGCCCCGAGGTTGTTTTTACGTAAAAAATCCTGAAGCGAGTTGGGGTAAGAGGTGGCGATTTTTTTCCCTTGTAGCCATGACAGTCCGCTATAGGGTGTGCCTTTCGGGACGGCGACCGACAGCCGGCAGCGGGAGAAACCTAAGGGCAGGATCATATCAAGGTCGCGTTGGGTTTCCACTACCGTATTCTCCCCCAAAATAGCCGCATCGGCGATTCCATCGTGTACATAGTGGGGAATGTCGGAGTTGCGCAGGTAGAACACCTCCATAGGGAAGTTGCTGGCTTGAACTTTGAGAGAGTCCTTGCCTTCTTCCACTTTGATCCCGCATTCTTTGAGAATTTTCAAGGAATCTTCCAGAAGGCGGCCGGATTTCTGGACGGCGATTTTGAGGTTGGTTTGCATGATTAAAGGTTTGTTTGGGCAAAGTGAAAAAAAAAGAGGTCTACCGGCAAATGGTAGACCTCTTATTGAGCTTTCAGTGCGCTCACACAGCCATCACCACTTGCTTTGCGGGCAAGAGAACCAATGATGATGGTGATGGATTACAGAATACATAACATTTTTTTGTGGTACGGGGCGGGGTCGAACCGCCGACACCAGGATTTTCAGTCCTGTGCTCTACCGACTGAGCTACCGTACCAAAGCTTTAGGCTTTGCTTTCTAGGAAAGCGACGGCAAATATAACCGGTTTTTTTGTTTGTAACAAGGGGGTGCAAAAAAAATCCTGTTACAATATACAAAGCGTTATTTTTGGGACAGATCATCCCGTTTTTTTGGAAAAATGCACCTTTCCTGTTTATGACGCCATCCAGGATTATTGCCATACCCCTTGCGCTTTTCGCCGCCTTTATGCTGTATTGGGCTTTTTCTTACAATGATCAATACTCGAAGTATGTTATCGTTCCGGTTATTTTGCTGGGAATGATCTACGTGCTCAGCCCGCAACTTGATTGGTGGTGGTACAAGCGCTTTCCTCCGGATGTTCCGGCGCCTATACGCGCTATGTTGGAAGAGCGCTTTGAGCCCTATCAGCGGTTTTCCGGGGTGGAGAAAGACCAATTTCGCCAAAAAACGGCAATGTTCCGAATGAATGTCGAATTTAAAGGGCCTGCTTTTGACGACAAGATAGCAGAGGACATTCAGTTTATCGTGGCGGCTAATGCGGCGCTACTCACCCGGCATAAGGACTCTTTTTTGCTCCCAACCTTCAAGGTCGCGGTCATTTACCCGGGGCCCTTCCCCTCGCCCCAGTATCCGATGGACTTTCACGCATCCGAGTTGTTTCAGGAAGACGGCGTCTTGATCTTTTCCGCCCAGCATTTGATCAAAGGGTTTTTCGAGCCCCGGCATTATTACAATGTGGGCCTTCACGAGTGGGCGCGGGTTTTTATCCTAAGCTATCCCGAAGGTCCATGGCCTGCCGGCGCCGATGCCGACTGGGAGCGGCTTGCCAGGGTAAGCGGATTTCAGAAGGATGCGCTGTTTAAATACGTCAACCGCCCGGACCTGGAACTCATTCCAGCAGCTATCGTCCATTATTTTCATTTTCCGGATCTATTCCGGGAGGTTCTTCCGGATTATGCTGGGGCTTTCGAGCGCATTTTCAATCAGGGTTGAGATCGATTGCCGCAAATGTCAGGCGTTGGCCTTTAGTTTTTCCAGAATCTCCAGCCGCAACTTGAACAGGTATCTTGGGGTAGCCTGGTACAACTCCCGGTAAAGCGTGAGGGCTTTATCCCCGCTTTCGGCGTTATCGGGATCGACCCGGAACAATTCATAATGCAGGGAGGCTTCGTGATCGATACCTTGGGTGGTTTGGAGCAAATCCAGGAGCATGTCCCTGGCCTCTGTGGTTTTTCCAAGTGCGTACTGGGTCTTGGCAGCCAACAGGCGGGCTTCAAAATTAAGATCGGGATTGCCCAGTTCCTGGGCTACGTCTTTCGCTTCCTGGACCACTTTATGAAGTTCGGGCCAATCTCCGGTTTCCAGTAGAACAGTTCCTTTTTCCACAAGGCTGAACCCAAGCACCAGTTTGTTTTTGATCTGGCGGGTCACCTCGATGGCCCGGTTGTAAAAATGCAGAGAACGGGCGTATTGTTGGAGATTGAAGAAAATATCGCCAAGGGTATTGACCGCTTTGGCAATTCCTTTTTGGTAACTCAGTTCTTCGCAAAGCATCAGGTCCTTTTGAAGGTATTCGATGGCCCGGTGAAACTCGCCCTGGATATTCAAGAGTTGGCCGATGAGTCCCAGAGCGATGGCGGTTCCCTGTTTATCTCCCAATTCTTCGCAAAGTTCCAGATCTTTGAGGTAATTCTCCATGGCCTGTTTGTAGTTGCCCTGCCTTTCGTAGACGATGCCGATATTTCCAATAGCGATGGAAATGAGTTGTTTGTTGCCAAGTTCATTGCAAAGAGCCAAGCCTTTTTGGAAGCTGTCCAGGGCTTCCTGATAGCTGCCCTTTTCCAGGTAGACGATGCCCAGATAGGTATCGATGACGGCCATGCCGGATTTGTCGTTTTGCTGTTCGCAGAGGGCCAGATGCTCAAGCTGGCAACTGATCCCTTCCTCGTAATTCCCCCGGTTCATATAGGTCAGGCCCAGGTTGGCAACAATTTGGGCGTCGAGGTCGAAGCCTTCCAGTTGACGGGCCATTTCGATGCTTTGGTGAAAATACTGTTCCGCTTCCGGGTATTTTCCTTGCCGGAAGTAAAGGTTGCCCAGATTGCCCAAAGCCTCTGCCATGCCGGCTTTATCGTGCAGTCGTTCGAAAATCTGAATGGATTCCTGAAGCTGGCGCATCGCCTGGGGGTAGTTGCCCTGAAGCATAAGCAACCGGCCAAAAGCGTTAAAAGCCTGCCCTAGCAGGCCCGTTTGCTGGGTTTTGCGGGAGTTGGAAACCGCATCTTTCAATGAAGAAGCGCAGGCGTCCCAATTGCCGATAAGCTCCAGGATCTTTGCCTTCTTTAGAAGGATCTGGGATTTTTGGTTTGGGTTGTTTTGAACTTCCGAAAGGCGGAGGAGCTTGTCGTAGTATTCCAACGCCTGTTGGTTCAGGAAACGGCTACGGGCAAAATCCCCGGCTTTTTCCAGGTAGAAGATCGTTTTTTCCGGCACGTGGCCTTGTTCAAAATGAAAAGCCAGATCGAAATACCGGTCTTCGAGCTGATCGCGGTACAGCCGCTCCAAAGCTTCAGCGATCATCCGGTGCAAATGCTGGAGTGTGGCGCGCAACTGCATGCTGTAAGCTGCTTCTCTCAACAAGGCATGGCGGAAAATATACCGAAGGTCGGTCATCGCTCTCCAAATCTGTCCTTTTTCAGCCACCTGAACCTGCTCCTGGAGCAGATGCAGGGCGTTTCCATTGTGGCGGAGGTACTCCTCGTGGTTGAGCATGAGTTCCGCCAGAACCGGCAGTTCGAACTCTCTTCCGATCACCGCTGCCGCTTTGACAGTTTCCTTCGCCAGTGCGGAGAGGCGGTCGATGCGTGCAGTTAGGATAGCGTTAATGGAGTTGGAAAGCTGTATGTTGGGGTCTTTGACGGTCCAGACGTGGTTTTGGTATTCCAGAAGCTGCTGCTCGGCAAAATACTCCAACAACTGCTCGAGGTAAAAGGGATTGCTATTGGTGCTTCGAAGCAGAAGATCGAGAAATTCGGAGGTGATTTTTCCGTCGAGCCGGCTTTCGGCAAACTGCCGGACGAAATTGCTTTGCAAAGCATTCAGGTCGATCTCGAGCTTGGGGATATTGGAAGCCCGGGATTGAGCAATCTCAAAAATGGGCGGGTGGCTTCCGTCGTCATTGAAGCGGGAGGTCACCAATAGCATTATGGGGAACCTATTGATCTGGCGAAGGAATTCAACGACGAGTTCCTGGGAGTTCTCGTCGATCCAATGGGCATCTTCCAGTTCGATCACGAGGGGTTGGAGCATGGCTTCGCAACAGAACAGGTTGACGACCGCCTGGATGGTATTTTGGTAGCGTCCCCGGGCATCCAGTTGTTCCCATACCGAGTCGAGGTATACGATGCCGACCAAAGCGCCCAATACGGATTTGGTGCGGACCAGTTCGTCGCGCAACCCCTGTGCTTCTATGCCCTGGATGTTGGCCAAGCGTTCGAACAGGTTTTGGTACCGGCTTTCGAACCGTTCCAGATTTCGGGATGCCTGGTCTTCGGAAGATTGGCCAAAATAATTTTTAAGGAAATATACAAAGGGGTTGAACGGTTTGCGCAGGATCTGGTCTGCCGGGCAATAGGCCCACAGGACATCCTGCTTTTCCGTGGTTTCCTTTCTGGCTTCGTAACTAAGCCGGCTTTTACCGATACCCGCTTCCCCAAAGACGAAGGCGATCCCGGCAGGCCGTTTGAGGGATAACGGGGAGGCAAAATCCAGCAATTTGTTCAACTCGGCGTCCCTGCCGATCAGGGGTCCGGTATATGCCTGGGCTTGTTCTCCGCTGCGGGTCTCCAGCCGGTACGTTGGAATATTGCCTTCGATTCCCTTGTATTGGATGTCCCCGTGATGTTGGAAGATGAAGTGGCGGTTTTTGCTGATCTCTCCGTCGACCAGCACTTCTCCCCAACGGGCGGAAGCCATGAGCCGGGCAGCAAGATTAACCCTGTTGCCTACCATGGCGTACTGGCACCGTTCCTTGCCACCGACCATTCCGGTATACGCCATACCCATGGTGGCGCCTGCCCTGAACTTCACTCCATACGTATCCATAAGTTCCTGCAACTCCTGCCGCAGAGAATAAATGAACTCCAGGGCCCGGTTGTCGTTATTCTCAAAAGATACCGGGGCGCCGAAAAAGCACGACACCATAGAGCCTTTATCGCCAAAATCAAACTCCTTCAGATATCCGGAGAACGTAGTAATCTGCTCCAGCAGGACGTTGATCAGCCGGTTGAGGATGCGTCGTTCACTGATCCCCTCAAAAGCCAGGAACACAGAAACGACCGTTCGGAACTCCCCCCGTTGCTGAAACTCGACGACTTCCTGGGGCAAAAAACTCAACATAACCTCCCGTTGCAGAGGAGGAAGCGAAAGTTCCCTTCTGTTAGAATGCAATCTGGAAGCAGGAGGCGCCAGGGAGAAGAAACCCGGTTCGAATTCCGTTGCGTCCAAAACCAGATCGGCTAAATGCAAAAGCGCAGGGCTATCCAGTACGATCGGATAGTTTTTGTCTTTGGCTTTATCCTGGCATGCCGCGCTTTGGTCAATAGGCGCGCCCCGGAAATAGAACCCATAGTTTACATGGCCGGCAATGCCCCATTCCACTTCGCCGTAAGACAAGCCGATCTTGAGCCCAATAATAAACCCTCCAAAAGAAAAGGACCGTTTTTGGAAAAATTCTACTGCTGTTGCTGCCGCATTAAGAAAACACCCGCCGCTTTGGGGGTCGTTATGGGGAAATAAAGCAAAAAAGGAGTCTCCGGCAAAATGAGGGATAAACCCTCCTCGCTCGTAAACAAAACCGACAAGGGGCTCAAAGATCTCGTTTAGGATAAGGGAAAGTTCTTCAGCTCCCTGATTCCCTTTTTTCATCAACGTCTCCGTCAGAGAGGTAAAACCTGACAAATCGATAAACATGACATAGGCGCGTAGCGAGCCATGCCATTGACGTTCAAGGACTTTTTCCTGGACAAAATGCGGGATGAGGGACTTCACAGTATACGATACACAGATTTATTCAATTTCAAAATTAACAATTTTATACAGGCTGCCAGGTATTTGAACAGAATTCCTGGGCAATTCCTCCTGGCGTGTTTTTCGGAGGCGAAAAAGCGTCACTTGATCGGCTTTTTTGAGCTGATGATCGATAAAACGCTGCTTTCAGCCCAAAACCAAGCCTTTTATGCAACTTCTGCCTGTAATGATCGTCCTTGAACTCGGGAAGGGGTTGTCCTGCACAACTCACTGATCGCTCACACCTTTAAAGAAATCGCCCTATGAAAGCCTTCGTTCCTTTGTTCTTCTTTTTTTTATCCCTCCAATGGACCGGCGCTCAGGCGCCTGTCGTTGCGAAAAAACAGCTTCAGGCCGCCCGCGCCGTGCACGCGATTCAAATAGACGGCGCATTGACGGAAGCCGCCTGGCTGGCAGTCTCCTCAGGAACCGACTTTATCACGCTCGAACCTGTTCCCGGAGAACCTTCATCCCAGAGAACGGAGGTAAAGGTGGTATACGACAATACCGGTATTTATGTTGGCGCCATTTGCTGGGATACGGAACCCGGGGGTATTCAGAAAGAACTCACTCAACGGGACCAGTTTGGCAATACCGATTGGTTTGGCGCTTTTATCGATTCTTACCAGGACGGGCTGAATGCCGTTGGTTTTATTGTAACCCCTGCCGGGGTCCAGTTTGACGCCAAATATTCGGTTTTTGGAGAAGATACCGGCTGGGACGCTGTTTGGGAAAGCGCTGCGGCAATCACCCCTACCGGCTGGATCGCCGAGATCAAGATCCCGTATGCTGCCATCCGCTTTCCCAAAACCGATGCCCAAACCTGGCATATCAACTTCGGCAGGCAGATCCAGCGCCTTCAGCAAAAGAGCTTTTGGAGTCCTATTGACCCCAAGATCGACGGGTTTATCAATCAATCCGGTCTGCTAACCGGTATTCAGGGTATCAAGTCGCCCTTCCGGTTGCAGGCAACGCCTTTTATTGCCGTATACGGGGAACATTACCGGGACAAAAACGCACAGAAAGTCAATAGCTTTGGCCATTCATTTAACGGCGGCATGGATGTCAAATATGGCATCAACGATGCATTCACCTTGGATATGACGTTGGTACCTGATTTTGGAGAAGCCCAATCGGATAATCAGGTGCTCAACCTGTCGCCTTTTGAGGTCCGTTTTGACGAAAACCGCCAGTTTTTTACTGAGGGCACGGAATTGTTCAACAAAGGAGATTTGTTCTATTCCCGTCGTATCGGTGGCCAGCCTTTTTATTACTCCAGACCTTATCAAAACCTGGCGGCGGGCGAACGCGTAGTGGACAACCCCCAACAAGCCCAACTCATCAATGCGACTAAAATTTCGGGCCGGAATAAAAAAGGGCTGGGTCTTGGCTTTTTCAACGCAACAGCTGCCCGGATGCACGCCCGGATCGAAGACAGCGATGGCGGGTTCCGCGAAGTGGAAACCAACCCGCTGACCAATTACAATGTATTCGTGCTGGACCAGAACCTGAAAAACAATTCCTATTTTTCCCTCATAAATACAACCGTGCTGCGCAGCGGGGAAGCGTATGATGCCAACTCCAGCGGCATGGTTTTCGACCTGCGCCCTAAAGGCAACAAAGTCAGCTTCAGAGGTAGCGGAAAGCTCAGCCAGAAATATGAACCCGGGAATGCAGACCTGGGCCATTCATATACCCTCGGCCTACAGAAAATCAGCGGCACATTGAACTACGGCCTAACCTACAACGTCGAAAGCGATACCTACGACCCAAACGACCTCGGCTTTCTATTTTCCAACAATGAGCGCTCCCTTTCGACCGAAGTCAATTACCAGATCGTAAAACCGTTCTGGAAGTTCAACCGCGCTAATTTCGGACTCAATGCAACCTACAACCGCTTGTACCGGCCCGACGAATTCACCGGGTTTGGCCTCGAATCCTGGGTTTGGGGGCAACTGAAAAATTTCTGGGAAGTCAACGCCTGGGTATTTGCGGAACCCGCCGGAAACAAAGATTATTTTGAACCCCGCCGGTCCGGGCGTTTTTATCAGGCGCCCGCTATCTATGGGGCCGGGTTCTGGGTAGGTACCGACGAACGGAAACGCCTCCGGTTCACCATGAACGGAAATTTCAACCACTGGGACGAAGACGACCGCTGGCGCTGGGCATTAAACATAGGCCCCAGATACCGCGTCAACGACCGGCTGAATTTTCAGTTCCGCGTTTTTACCAACAACTCCTTTAATAATGTCGGGTTTGCCAATAACTACCTCCATTCCATCGAGAACCCACACACCGGACTCATGGAAGAAATATCGGATATCGTGTTTGGCTATAGGGATGTGATCAACGTAGAGAACACGTTTAACGCGAACTATACCTTTAACGCCGCTATGGCGCTGAGTTTCAGAATGCGCCACAACTGGACGAAAGTAACCTACAGCAAGTTTCAAATCCTGGAGGAAGACGGCGCCCTGGGAGCAACGGATTACACTGGCAGCCACGACACCAACTTCAACGCGTTCAATATCGACATGGTCTACCGCTGGCGCTTCGCCCCAGGGTCCGACCTGTACCTGGTCTGGAAAAACGCCATATTGGATGCTGAAAACCGTTCCGGAGTGGATTATTTTGACAACCTGGGCGGTTTGTTCGACCAACCTCAGTCCAACAGCCTGTCGCTAAAAGTAATCTATTTCCTGGATTATGCCAGTTTGGCGAAAAAAACGGCCAGAGGGTAGGGTTTTATGGTTTGGAAAAGACCGGGGCTGTCTCAAAAGACCACTCTTTGCCTCCGGCATGTAATTTTATTTTCTTTTTTCAATTTCAATAAAAAATGGCTTTGTCATTTTTTATTGAAATTGAAAAAAGAAAATATTTTTTTGCCGTCTTGGGTAAAAACCGTCTTTTGAGATAGGCCAATTCAGAAATGTAACGGTTTTAGGGTAAAAAACTTCAAATCACTGTATTTTGGGGTAATTCCTTTTCAAATCAAATAAACGAACCATGCGGTATTTCACTAAAGCATTTACGCTCCTTGTGTTCCTCCCTTTGGCGCTTCAGGCGCAGACGGGAGGATACCAACTTCCGCCTAAAGCGATCGTCGACCTGGTTGATGTGCCTCCCACCCCAGCGATCCGGGTTAGCCCTTCCGGGCAATGGATGCTGATGCTGGATCAGGCCAGCATGCCATCGATCGCCGAATTGGCTCAGCCCGAACTCCGGCTGGCCGGATTGCGCCTCAACCCTGCTACCAATGGCCCCAGCCGCTCAGGCGGATTTATTGGTATGTCGCTGATGGCTGTACAAGGAGGTAAAAAAGTATCTATTCAGAGCCTTCCTCAGCCTTCGGAAATTGGAAGTGTGGCTTGGTCTCCCGACAGCAAAAAAGTGGCCTTCACCCAAACCATCGACCAGGGCATCGAGCTATGGGTGGTAGACGTGGAAAAAGCAACCGCCAAACGGCTTACCGGACCGGTGCTCAACGAAACGCTGGGAGGCGCCATGGAGTGGTTCTCCGATAGCCGCCAGATCCTTTATAAATCGGTATTGCCCAATCGCGGAACAGCGCCTCAGGCGCCTTCTGTACCCAAAGGACCGGTGGTTTCAATCAATGAAGGGAAAGCAGCGCCCGCCCGAACCTATCAGGACCTGCTGAAAAACCCTCACGACGAAGCCCTGTTTGAATTCTTTACGCAGTCCCAATTGATGACCGTTGATATTGCCACCGGTGTTTCGGCGCCCATCGGCGCTCCCGGTATGATCGGCAATGCAGACCTTTCGCCCGACGGCAACTTTATCCTCGTTTCGTATACCAAAAGACCTTTTTCTTATCTCGTTCCCGTCAGCAGCTTCCCCGAGGAGGTCAAAATCCTGGACCGGCAGGGAAACGTCGTGAAGGTTCTTGCAGACCTTCCCCTGGCCGAGGATACGCCCGCCGGGTTTGACGCGGTGGCCAAAGGGCCGAGAGGAATCGGCTGGCGGCCCGACGTTCCCGCTACCTTGTTTTGGGTGGAAGCCCAGGATGGGGGGGATTCGAGAAAGGAGGCCGCTGTTAGGGATAAATTGTTCCTGCTACCTGCGCCATTTAGCGCTACGCCCGCAGTGGCCATGGAATTTTCCCTCCGGTTTGCCGGAGTGCGGTGGGGTAACGACGGCCTGGCCATTGCTACTGAGCGCTGGTGGCGGACCCGCAAAGAGATCGTCACCCGGTTTGCTCCCGGCCAGCCCAATGCCGGTAAAGAGGTGTTGTTCGACCGTACCTACGAAGACAGATACAACGACCCCGGACAATTTATGATGGCTACCAATAGCTATGGCCGCCAAGTGCTGCTCGCTTCCGATCAGGGCAAAACCCTCTTCCTCTCCGGGATGGGCGCGTCGCCGGAAGGAAACAGGCCGTTTGTGGATTCTTACGACTTGGGGACCAAAACCGCCAAACGCCTCTGGCGTTCGGAAGCTCCGTATTTTGAGATGCCCATGGCCATGATGGACGCGTCAAAAGGCATTGTGCTGACAAGCCGCGAATCCCAGGAAACGCCGCCCAACTACGTCCTGCGCAACCTGCGCACCGGCCAGATTACCCCGCTGACCAAATTCGAAAATCCTTATACCGCGCTGAAAGGCGTAACAAAACAGATCGTACAGTACCAGCGGGCAGACGGACTGAAACTTAGCGGCACCCTCTACCTTCCTGCCGGCTATAATAAAGATAAGGACGGCCCCCTTCCCGTTTTCATGTGGGCGTACCCACGGGAATTCAAAACCGCCGACGCGGCCAGCCAGATCAATGGCTCCCCGTACCAGTTCATCCGTCCCAATGCTTCTTCGCCCTTGCTATGGGTGACGCAAGGGTATGCCGTGTTCGACGATTTTGCCATGCCTATTCTCGGCGAAGGAGATAAAGAGCCCAATGAAACTTTCGTAGAGCAGCTGCAAATGAGCGCAGAAGCCGCCGTGAATAAACTCGCCGAATTGGGCGTAGCCGACCGCAACCGGCTGGCTGTTGGCGGGCACTCCTACGGCGCGTTCATGACCGCCAACCTGCTGGCCCACACGGATCTGTTCGCCGCAGGCATCGCCCGAAGCGGCGCCTATAACCGCACCTTGACACCGTTCGGCTTCCAGCAGGAAGAGCGCACCTACTGGGAAGCCCCCGACGTCTATTTCAAAATGTCCCCGTTTAACTACGCAGATAAGATCAAAGAGCCGATTCTTCTTATTCACGGCGAAGCAGACAACAACTCCGGCACCTTTCCGATCCAAAGCGAACGGTTTTATAACGCATTAAAAGGCCATGGCGCAACCGCCAAACTCGTATTCCTGCCTCACGAAAGCCACGGCTACCGCGCCAGGGAATCCGTCTTGCACACGCTCTACGAAATGGGCGCCTGGATGGAGAAGTTTGTGAAGAACAAAACGGAAGCCCGGCCAAGACCGTGAAAAAGTTCAAGGGTTCAAGGTTCAAAAGTTCAAAGGGTCGAATTCCATGACCCCTTGAACTTTTGAACCTTGAACTTTTGAACCTTTTTTACATATTCAACCAATACGTGAGTTTCGCCACAACCGCCCGGTTTTTGACCCCAAAAGTATTGGCATTGTAATTGTCGGTAAACACCAGGAAGAAATCGGAAACAGGAGCGAACCGCCATTGGAAGCGGGCATTGATGTTGACGTTGTCGATTTGGTTGTTGTATTGGATAAAAGTAGTCAGGAAAACGCTTTTGCTGAATGTGACGTCGATTCTGGGGCCGATCAGGAGCAAGGAGGCCCGGGCATAGGGAGAAGGCAGGTCGATATACCCGTAGTTGATATTCATTTCCACCGAACCATAGGGTTGATAGCGATAAGTGAGCCCGGCGCTCATGCTATAGCGCCAGCCGTTGAAGTATTGTCCGATATAAGGCGCCAGATTGAAGAAAAACTTCTTGCGGTTGTCCGACATGAAAAATCCTTCGAGATTCCAAAACCGGTATTCGGTATTCGCTTCCAGAGGGGTGGAATCCGTACCCGTGGGGTCAAACGCATCAAACAGGTAGATATAATTTTGAACAATTTGAGCACTTAGCATCCCGCTATTGGATAAATCCGCTTCGAAGGAAAACCTGGTCTCCCGGTCGGTATTCCCAAATCCAGGTTTCCACAGGATCGAGGAGCCGGCGCCAATGGAAAACTGGTTGATGATCTTTTTATTTTTCGGATAGAAAAACCAGGAAAGTTGCGGATTGATCTGAAAAAAATCCGTGCGTGGAGCGAATCCAACCTCGGGCTCATACCCTGCCCGCACCCATTGCTGGTCGTAGGAAACAGCGAAATCCCGCTCCCTGAGTTCAAGGCGTGCGCCGTGGGCAAACCGGTCTTTTAACCCGTATGTTTTATCAGGTGAAAAATTCTGATGAAAAAAGAACTTGCCTGTCCATCGGTTATCTGAAGAAGCCAGATTGTAATCCACCCCAAGCGTCCGGTTGAACCGGGTATCTACCGGAATGTCTCCCCTGTTGGTAAAGGACTCCTTGTCGACAAAGATGATCCCGATGTTCGAGCGGCTGAAGAGTTTTCGCTGCAATGCCGCAACGGTGTAGTTCTGGTTGGGGACCCGGTTTCCCGGATCTTGGCGGGTCTGCATATTCAGCAGTCCCACCCTCCAGTTATTGTCCAACTTGCCGCTCAGCCGTGCGCCATACTGAATCGGTAGCTGGATGGCGTTGTCCTCGGGATCGGCGCCGATACCTATCCGACGGGAAAAAAATGGATTGATCCGGGGATTGCCAAAAGCGCCAAACAGGTCGGCGTTCTCGAGGAAGAACTGCCGCCGCTCCGGGAAAAAGATCTCAAACCGGTCGAGGTTGATCACCTGCCGGTCCACCTCCACCTGTGAAAAGTCGGGGTTGAACGTCAGATCCAGGTTAAGGGAAGGCGTGATGGCTACTTTGGCGTCGCCTCCAATGCCTGAAGAAGTAACCAGTTCTCCGTTTTCTTCAAAATTTTTGCTAAGCCCTCCGGAAACATAGGGAATTACCGCGATGTTGGCGCCTGTTTTGGATGGGGTTTCTTCCCAGACCATGTTGTTCATGTAGGCCAGGTTCATAATGACCTGGTTCTGGGGGATTCGGTTCCAGGAGGACCGGGTATTGGTTTGGGTGTCAAACCGGTAACTGTTAAAATACCATTCCTGTTCCCCTGCATTAAACCGGAGAGCGCTGAACGGGATTGCCAGTTCGCAGGACCAGAACGCATTCCCGATAAACGAGGCGCCTGTCCATCGGTTGTCCCAATTCTCGTTAAAGTCGTCAAACTCCCGCCCGCCATTGGCGATCAGCGCTTCGCGCATGACGCCAAACGGGTTCATCCCGAAAACAAAGGCATTGGTTCGGTCGCGGAAGGGATCGAACAGGAAGGTGATATTGTCGTTCCCGCCGGCGCGGAAATCCCGCTTCAGCGAAGAGATCACATAGTTGTCCCCAACAGAATGGCAAATAGCCCCAATATATAGGGTGTTGTCGTCAAAAAGGAAATAGATTTCGGTCTGGACTTCGGACAGGGAAGTGTCGTTAGGAAAATTTAGCCAAAAATCTTTGGCCGGCGTGCTGGTGAACCAATCTTTTTCCTCCACTTTTCCGTCGATCACGGGCGGTTGCTGGATCTTTTTTACCAGGATGGGCGACTGCTCGAAGCGTTGGGTTTGGGCATTCAGCGTCATATAGCAAAAGGCAAAGGCCAGGGCAAAAAGGGTGTTTTTCATGGTCTCTTGAGTGGGAAGCCATCGTTTTGGAGTCAATGGCTAGGCTGTCATTTAGGGAATTTAGGCCAAAAATACTATTTTGTAGTGCCAATGAACCTGCTGAAATAATTGAACGTGACGTATATCGACCTCACCCATCCTTTTTCGCGTGAAATGCCGGTGTTCCCCGGCGACGCCTATCCGGAATGGAGGCAGTTGGCCACCATCGAAAAGAACGGCTACAACGTCGTTCAACTGCGCACCGGCATGCACGTAGGCACCCACATGGACGCGCCCAACCACATGGTGGAAGGCGGGCGTATGCTGGCGTCCTTCCCGCCGGAGCACCTCATTGGTCCTGCCTGTGTGGTTAATGCGCTTGGGAAATCGAAGGTTACGATGAACGAACTGGACCCGACCGTTCTTCCCCGCGTCTCCATTGTGCTGGTTTATACCGGCTGGGACCGCTTCTTCGGGCAAGCAGTATACTATCGGGATTATCCGGAACTCGATCTGGCATTTGCCTCCGCCCTCGTCGGCGCAGGGATCAAAGTCGTCGGACTCGACTTCCCCAGCCCCGACCGTGAGCCCTACGCCGTGCACAAAAAACTGCTTGGCAACGAGGTGCTGATCGTGGAAAACCTGACCGGACTGGAAGCATTGCTCCCCTATGAGGATATCGAAGTGATGGCCCTGCCTGCCCGCTATGAAGCGGACGGGGCGCCGGTAAGGGTCGTGGCGCGGGTGCGGAAATAGCTTACTCCCTTGCCAAATCCCTTACAATCTCCAGCGCCGCATCGATCTCGTGCTCAAGGTTGTAAATGTGGGTGGAGTGGCGTATGGCGTTTTCGGCGGACGCCCGCGGCTGCAGCTTTTTGCGTTTCCAGAGTTCGTTCTGAAGGTCTACTCCCTTCATTCCTTTGATGCCATAGGTGGTTATGCCGGCACACATATCGGGGTGGGTGGAGGAGAAAATCTCCACGTTGGGAATTTGCCGGAGGCCGTTGCGGAGGTAGTCGCCCAGGAATTTGATGCGGTCGGTGACCTTTCGTGGCCCGAGCTGGTTGTGGAAGTCGACGGCGGCTTCGAGGCCCACGATGAGGGCGGGGTTGCCGGTGCCACGCTGGGTGAAGCGGAAGCCTTCGTCGTCGTGGTTCTCATACTGGTAACTGGCGAGGGTCGTCCAGATGTCTTTCACCACTTCTTTGCGCAAGTACAGGATGCCATTGCCGGCAGGAGCGAGCAGCCATTTGTGCAGGCTGGAGTAATAGGCGTCGCAGCCGATGTCCTGCACGTCGACGGGAATCTGGCCCACGGCCTGGGCGCCATCGAGAATGGTGAAAATGCCCCGCTCCCGCGCCCGGCGGCAGATCTCTTTCACCGGTAAAATGACGCCGTAGAGAGAGAGGATATGCGGAATAGCGATGATGCGGGTCTTTGGCGTCACTTGGTTCATGATGCTATCGACGATCTCCTGAGGGTCGTTGGCGGGCACAGGCAGCTTGGCTTGTTTGTACGTGAGCCCATACCGTGCGGCGGCTACCTGCCAGCCGGCGCGGCCTCCGCCGTGCTCCTGGTCGGTATTGATGATCTCGTCGCCAGGACGCAAATCGAGGCCGTTGGAGACATAATTCATGCCGTAGGTAGCATTCTGGGTGAGGGCGATTTCCTGGTACGAAGAAGCATTTATCAGGGCCGCGATCTTTTTGCGCAGGTCGACATAGGGCTCATAGCCTGAAAGCAACAGAGGCCCCTTACCCTGGTAGTCGGTCTTTGCGCAGTTCACCGCTGCATCGCGCATAGCGGCAATGACCTTCTCCAGCACTGCTTTTGGCTGAACGCCCAACGTGCCGGTGTTGAAATAGACCTCATCGGCAGGCATCGGAAACAGTTTGCGAACAGTTTTCCAGTAAATATCTGCCGGTACGGAAGCGAGGCTTTCCATATCGGGGTCTAGCGCAAAGGAAGGAGCAAGTCCTAGTAAAGGGGTTACGACGGCAGCAGTGGTAGTGCGTTGGAGAAAAAGACGGCGATTAAGCATGATTTTGTCAAAATTTAATTCCGAAACTAAAAATATCACAAGAATAAATTAATTTATTTGTATTATGCCTCACTATTTTACATTGAAAACAGGAAAATCATAAAAACCCGATGTTGAAACCGACCAACATCCATGATCCGGAGTATTTCCACAAAGTAGTGGACTGTCAGTACGCATGCCCAGCGCATACGCCGGTGCCGGAGTATATCCGCCTGATCGCGGCGGAACGCTACACCGAGGCATATATGGTAAACTGGGAATCGAATGTTTTTCCAGGCATTTTGGGGCGCACTTGCGACCGGCCCTGCGAGCCCGCCTGCCGGCGCGGCAGGGTGGAGGAGGAGCCGGTAGCGATTTGCCGCCTCAAACGCGTTGCAGCCGATAACAAAGGCGATGTGAAGGCCCTGATGCCGAAAGCGCCCACCCAAAAGAACGGCATGAAGGTAGCCCTTATCGGGGGCGGCCCGGCCTCCCTGACCGTCGCCCGTGACTTGGCGCCCCTGGGCTACGAGATCCATCTTTACGACGACCAGAAAGCCGGCGGCGGCATGATGCGCAGCCAGATCCCCGCCTTCCGGCTTCCGGAACAGGTGCTCGATGAGGAGGTTGGCTATGTGCTCAACCTCGGTATCCATACCCATTTCAACACCTATGTGTCCAGTATGAAAGACTTACTGGAGAAAGACTACGACGCCGTCTTTGTCGGCACAGGTGCGCCTAAGGGGGGAGACCTGCCCAAACTGCCGGGCCGCTGGGACTGCAAAACGAATAATATCCACCTGGGCATCGAATGGCTGGCTAGTGTGGCTTTCGGGCATACGTCCAAAATCGGCAAGCGCGTGATCGTCCTGGGAGGCGGTAACACTGCGATGGACTGCTGCCGTACCGCCCGCCGCCTTGGCGGGGAAAAAGTCACCGTGGTGGTACGTAGCCCCTTCAAAGATATGAAAGCCTCCCCCTGGGAGATCGCCGACGCACAACGCGAAGATATTCCTATCCTGAACAATATGCCGCCCAAGAAATTTGTCGTGGAAAAGGGCAAGCTCAAAGGCATGTGGTTCGAAAAAGTCGCCGCCGTGTACGACGAACACGGCAAACGAAGCCTCCTGCCCACGGGCGAACCCGACGTCTTCATTGAAGCCGACGACGTGATTATTGCCATAGGCCAGGACAACGCCTTCCCCTGGATCGAGCGCGATCTGGGCCTCAAATTCGGGCAATGGGACATGCCCGTGGTCGACAAACACACGTTTCAATCGACCCTGGACAAGGTCTTCTTTGGCGGAGACGCGGCTTTCGGACCCAAAAACGTCATCACCGCCGTCGCCCACGGCCATCAGGCTGCCATCTCCATCGACCTCTACTGCCGCGGCGAATCCGTTTACCACCGCCCGCCGCCAATGACCCACCTAACCAGCCAGAAAATGGGCATCCACGAGTGGAGCTTCGATAGCGCCGTGGTGACCGACATGCGTTATGCCGTTCCGCACGTGGAGAAACAAGCCGCCCTCGCCAACCGTGCGCTGGAAGTGGAACTGGGCTTCGACCCGTCTACCGGATTCCGGGAAGCCCAGCGCTGCCTAAACTGCGATGTGCAGACGGTGTTCAACACCAGCCGCTGCATCGAGTGCGACGCCTGTATGGACATTTGCCCGACCTCCTGCATCTCCTTTACGCTAAACGGGGAAGAGGCCGAACTGCGCACCCGCCTGAGCGCCCCTGCCAACAACCTGGAGCAGGACCTCTACGTGTCGGAAGACCTGCCCACCGCCCGCGTGATGATCAAAGACGAGGATGTGTGCCTGCACTGCGGCCTGTGCGCCGAACGCTGCCCTACCGCAGCCTGGGATATGCAAAAATACCTCTACCAAGTTTCTAAAGCTGCTCCAATATGGAACATCTCCGCGCTGTAAACGACATGGTCGTCCGGTTTGCCAATGTCAACGGCACCGGATCGGCAAGCGCCAATAACATGTTTGCCAAATCGATCTTCCGCATGGGGATTCCTGTGGCGCCAAAGAATATTTTCCCTTCCAACATCCAGGGGCTGCCTACCTGGTACGAGGTGCGGGTAAGTGAAAAAGGCTACCTGGGCCGCCGCGACGGCATCGACCTCATGGTGTGCGTCAACCCGCAGAGTCTCGCCCAGGATGTAGCTTCCGTCCAACCCGGCGGATATTTTGTGTACGACAACACCAAGCACCTCCACCCGGAATATGTACGGGAGGATATTCACTATATCGGCATCCCGATGACGGAGATCTGTATGCACCATTTCAGCGAACCCCGGCAGCGGCAGCTGTTCAAAAACGTGGTGTACGTCGGCGCGCTTTCCGCCCTGCTGGATATCGAGTGGGAGGTCCTTACCGGCATTATCCGCGATCAGTTCAAAAAAGCGGAGAAGCTCATCGGTCCCAACATCAAAGCCCTGGAACTTGGGCGGCAATATATCCACGACCACTATGCGTATCCGCTTGATATTCGGCTGGAGCGTCGCGACCTGGTAGGCGACAGCGTCCTGATCGACGGCAATACCGCTGCCGGATTGGGGGCTTTATTCGGAGGCGCCACCGTCGCTGCCTGGTACCCTATCACGCCCTCGACCTCGGTGGTCAATGCGTTTGAAAAATACGCCCACCGACTGCGCACCGACCCGGAGACGGGCCGCCGGAAGTTTGCCATCATACAGGCCGAAGACGAACTGGCAGCCATGGGTATGGTTATGGGCGCCACCTGGAACGGAGCGCGTGCGTTCACCGCTACCAGCGGCCCGGGCGTGTCGCTGATGAGCGAATTCCTGGGCTTGGCCTATTTCGCAGAGATCCCTGTGGTACTGGTCAACGTGCAGCGGGGAGGCCCCTCCACTGGCATGCCTACCCGCACCCAGCAAGCCGATCTGCTGCTCGCCGCTTACGCCTCCCACGGCGATACCCGACAGGTACTGCTGTTTCCAAGTACACCCAAAGAATGTTTTGACCATACCGCCGCCGCCTTCGACCTGGCCGACCGCCTGCAGACGCCCATCATCGTCATGACCGACCTCGACCTAGGAATGAACGACCACATGTCGCCCCCATTCCACTGGGACGACCAACGAGCCTTCGACCGCGGCAAGGTGCTTGACGCAGATGCCCTGGAACAAATCCAGCAATTCGGTCGCTACCTGGACATTGACGGCGACGGCATCTGTTACCGGACATTGCCGGGCACCCACCCCACCAAGGGGTCGTTCTTCACCCGGGGGACTTCCAAGGACGAATACGCCCGCTATACCGAAGATGGCGCTGCATACACCCGCAACGTGGACCGGTTGATGACAAAATGGGAAACTACCAAAAAGTATCTCCCGCCGCCAGAACTGTTTCAGGAAAGTAACCGGCACGCCCATGGGCTGTTGTTCTTCGGCACTACAGCCTACCCTGCCCTGGAATCCATGGACCTGATGCAGGAAGAAGGCATAGGGTTTGACGCCATACGGCTTACCGCGTTCCCGTTCAACGAAACCGTGGAGGCTTTCATCCGGGACCACGAGCAGGTGTTTGTGGTCGAACAGAACCGCGACGGGCAGATGCGCAGCCTGCTGATCAATGAGCTTGACATCAACCCGCAAAAGCTGGTATCGGTACTAAACTACGACGGCAAACCCATTTCAGCCGACGTCATCAAAAACCAGATCGTTCGGCATTTCCAGGCCGTTGTTTGATATGAACGTCAAATATCCTTATGCGGCAGCTTTTATTCTAAGGCACAATGCCTGATTCTTGTCCAACATCGCCCTGATTTATTAACCTGAATTATCTCTTTCGCTATGACCTATATCAAACCCAAGTTTCGCCACCCGGACATGCCCACTAATAAGATCGGGTACTCCAAATCGGATTACGAGGGGGCTATTTCTACTCTTTGCGGGGGCTGCGGCCACGACTCCATCAGTGCTGCCATCGTACAGGCATGCTATGAAATGTCGGTCGAGCCGCACCGGCTGGCCAAGCTTTCCGGCATCGGTTGTTCGTCCAAGACACCGACCTATTTTCTCAGTAATTCGCATGGCTTCAACTCTGTGCACGGGCGCATGCCGTCGATTGCCACCGGCGCCAGCCTGGCCAACCGGGAGCTGATCTACCTTGGCGTATCGGGCGACGGAGACTCTGCCTCCATCGGCATGGGGCAGTTCGTACATGTCATTCGCCGCAACGTCAACATGGTATATATCGTGATGAATAACGGCTGTTATGGCCTGACCAAGGGCCAGAACTCCGCTACAGCCGACGTAAACTCCGCCTCAAAAAGCGGGTCGGAGAACGTCTACCCAACGATCGACCTGGTAGGCCTGGCTTTGGAGTTGGGAGCCACCTTCGTTGCCCGCAGCTTTTCAGGTGACAAAACCCAGCTCGTACCCCTGATCAAGGCCGCTATGGCGCACCCCGGGTTCGCATTCATCGACGTAGTGTCGCCCTGCGTCACCTTCAATAACAAGCCGGCCTCCACCAAGTCGTACGACTATGTGCGGGCGCACCAGGAAGCCACCTCCGCTATCGATTTTGTACCCTCCCGCGACGAGATCGTCATCGATTACCGGGAGGGAGACTCTACCGTAGTGGAACTCCACGACGGCTCGGCGCTGCATCTCCACAAACTGGCGCCCCACTGGGACCCGCGCGACCGTGCCTCGGCGGTAAACCGCCTGCTTACCGCCAAAGCCAAAGGGGAAGTGCTTACCGGGTTGCTGTACATCGATCCCGGCAGTCAGGACATGCACGAACTGGAACAAACCGTCCTCCAGCCGCTGAATACGCTTCAGGAAAAAGACCTCTGCCCGGGAGCGGGTGCGCTGGGGACGATTATGGACGGGTTTCGGTGATGCGAGTCGTCCATTACGACGGGCAATGGAACCCTATGAGAAAGAACACCTTTTTTTTATTTCTAATTTGCCTGGGGGCGATCATCTCCTGCCAAAGGGAACCTGCTTTCTTGCTACCCTCAAAAACGCCTCTACCCGCCGATGTGCTCGACTATTCCGGAACCCCGGATTCAGCCCAGGACCGCCGGTTTCTGGCGTTTTCCGACCAAGGCGCCTGGTTCGGATACGGTTTCCCCACGGATACGGCGGACTTTGGCGGATTCTCCGGGCCATTCTTGATGACCCAGGAAAACGGTAAGTGGTGCGGCCCCGCCCTCAGCCGGTTGCAGTTAATCAAAGCAGGAAGCAGGCAGGTGATCGATTGGAAGAGCTTCCGGGTCAGCCACAACAGCTACATCAGCCACCTCGAACAGACGTATACCGGACCCGACCTGAGCATCGGACAGTGGCTGTTTTTTACCTCCCCCCATACGGCGCTGATCATCACGCGTATTACCAACCTGTCGGACCAAAAACTAGAACTCATTCCCGGGTGGAACGGCAGCATTTTCGCAGAAGGGTTGCGGCTGAGGGCCGATGGCAATGTCTTAACCGTTAAGTCAGATAGAAGCCCCGCTACTGGCTACATCAGGATACCCGGAAACGAAAAGGCCATGCTGCAGGTGTCCGATAAGGCGTATTCCCTTCAGGTAGATGCCCTTACTATTCGGCCCCAGGGAACGGCAACCCTGCTGCTCGCCCAAAGCTTCCTGTTTCCTGAATACGACGACGAGCGGGAACAGGAAGAAATTAACCGGCTCGCAGGCAACTACGCGGAAGCGCTGTCAATGCGTATCCACGAAAAAGAAGAACAATTCAAACGGCTTACGGACCGCCTGGGAGGCGCATGGAGCCAGGACCGCCAGTATCGGATTCTGCTCGCCAAAACCCTGCTTACCCTCCAGAACAACTGGCGCATTCCCGCCGGGGAACTGCGCCATGCAGGCCTGTTTCCGAGTTACCACATGATTTGGTTTCATGGGTTTTGGGCATGGGACAGCTGGAAACACGCAGCTGCGCTGGCCCAATACGATCCCACTCTGGCAAAAGAACAGGTGAGGGCAATGTACGACTTCCAGAACGAGCAAGGCTTTCTACCCGATTGCGTATTCCGGGACACCACCATCGAACGGCATAATTACCGTAATACCAAGCCACCCCTTTCCGCCTGGGCCGTGTGGAGTATTTATCAGCGCGATCCTGATCAGGCATTTTTAAAAGAGTTGTACCCGCGGATCAAACTGCAACACGCATGGTGGTACCAAAACCGAGACCACGATCGCGATAGCCTCTGCGAGTATGGTTCCACGGACGGCGCCCTTATCGCGGCTAAATGGGAAAGCGGCATGGATAACGCCGTGCGCTTCGACAACAGTCGCATCTTGAAAAACCGCGAAGGGGCCTATTCCTTAGACCAGGAAAGTGTCGACCTGAATGCCTACCTGTACGCTGAAAAAGGCTATCTGAAAAATATGGCACGGGCACTTAAAATAGAAGCCGACGCCCGCGACTGGGATGCCCAGGCAGAGGCGTTGAAAAAAGCCATTCAAACCCAATTTTACGACCCCAAAACCGGCTGGTTTTACGACACCAGTCTGGATGGGGCGGCGTTTATCCCCGTCATGGGTTGCGAGGGCTGGATACCGCTGTGGGCGGGGGCAGCCAGCACCGGGCAGGCAGAGGCGGTGAAGGCTAAAATGATGGATCCTGCACATTTCAATACCAGGGTACCGCTTCAAACCCTGGATGTCAGCCATCCTGAATTCAGGCCAGAACGAGGCTACTGGCGAGGCCCGAACTGGCTCGACCAGGCCTGGTTTGGAATCAAGGGCTTGCAGCGGTACGGCTTTGAAAGGGAGGCTGCCGAACTGTCCCGCAAACTCGTCCACAACTCCGAAGGGGTGTTGCAGGCAGGCCCCACAATCCGGGAAAACTACAATCCCCTGACTGGGGCCGGAATGGAGGCAGAGAATTTTAGTTGGTCGGCGGCCCATTTTCTGATGCTCCTCTTAAACGAGTGATATGGTTTTAAAAAAAATTTTGCTCCTGCTCGGTTTAACCTGCTTGTACAGCCGGGTGACCGCGCAAACGACTCCCGCGCAGCGTTTCTTTCCCAAAGAAAAGCTTATGGAGATCGGCCTGTTTTACTACCCCGAGCAATGGCCCAGGGAGCAATGGAAACGCGATTTTGACAACATGGCCCGGTTCGGTTTTGAATTCACCCACCTGGCTGAGTTTGCCTGGACCTTCCTGGAACCGGAAGAAGGTAAATTCGACTTCCGATGGCTGGACGAAGCCATCGACCTGGCTTCCCAGGCCGGTTTGAAGGTCATCCTCTGCACCCCTTCGCTTTGTCCCCCAGCCTGGATGGGCGATAAATATCCGGAGATCTACCTCGTCGGCACAGACGGCCGGCGGCGCCAGCACGGTATCCGCGCCAATGCTTCCCTCAGCAATCCGAAATACCGCTTTTTCCTCGCCAGGATCGTCAAGGCCCTCGGCGAGCGCTATGGCAATGACCCCCGCATCTGGGGTTGGCAACTGGACAACGAACCGCTGGCCACACCAGACTATAGTCCTTCCGCCAGAACGGCTTTCCAACAATGGCTCAGGAAGAGGTATGGAACCATTGGCTGCCTGAACGAGGTCTGGGCGGGCAGCTTCTGGAGCACGCGCTATAATACCTTCGAACAGATAATCATCCCTAACGAAGCCCTGAACGAGGAGGACAAACTGAGCCCTCACGCCTTGCTGGATTTCCAAAGGTTCACGGCGGATGTCACGGCGGATTTCCTGAATGAACAGGCCGATATCCTGCGAAAATATATCCGCCCCGGCCAATGGATTACCACGAATTATCTGAATGTCAGCACAGGCGCCGATCCGCGCCGGTCCACCCATATCGATTTTCCTACTTTTACCCTCTACCCTGTCAGCGGACGCAACGAACTGGGTGGCAATAATTTCCGGACGGGAAACCCCTACCGGCTCAGCGAAGCCAATGATTACTACCGGCCTATCAGCGGGGTAACGGGGATCATGGAACTCCAGCCAGGGCAGGTCAATTGGGCCCCCGTGAACCCCCAACTACTCCCCGGCACCGTGCATATGTGGATCATGCATGCCTTCGCAGGTGGATCAGCATTCGTGTGCACGTACCGGTACCGGCATCCCATTCGTGGCAGCGAGATGTACCACGAAGGCATCGTCGGGACCGACGGCGTTACCTTGTCCCAAGGCGGCCGCGAATTTATCCAGGCTATCGAGGAGATGAAACAGCTTCGGGTCGCGTATGACCCCCGCAGCGTCATGCCGGAGAAAATGGCGAAACGAAACACCGCCTTCCTTTGGAGCCACGAAGTGATGTGGGACCTCGACATCCAGAAACAAACCACTCAATGGAACACTTGGCGAAACCGGCACCACTATGCCGCAGCGATTAAATCGGTCGGCGCGCCCATGGATTTCATCTCCGAAACCGACGACTTTTCAAAATACCCCTTTCTCGTAGCTCCTGCCTTCCAACTGGTTGACGCCGCTTTGGTTAAAAAATGGGAAACTTATGTCACCAACGGAGGCCACCTCATTCTGAGCTGCCGCAGCGGGCAAAAGGACAAGAACGGCCACTTTTTCGAAGCCCCGCCGGCAGCGCCCATCCGGCCTCTGATCGGAGCGGATATCGACTTTTTCGACATGTTGCCGGCAGAAAATACGGGTTCGGTGAGCTACCAAGGCAAAACCTATCAATGGAACGCCTGGGCAGAAATCCTTTCCCCACACCCGGGAACACAGGTACTGGCCACCTTCAGCGACCAGTACTACGCCGGAAAACCCGCTGTGATCAGCCGCCGGCTCGGTAAAGGAAGCGTAACCTTCATCGGCGTGAGCACCACCGATGCCCGGTTGGAACGGGAAGTGGTGAGAGCGGTATACGAAAATGCCGGGGTAGCCATTGAAGACTTGCCCAAAGGCGTTTACCTCAACTGGCGGGATGGCTTCTTTGTCGCCGTCAATTATACAGACCAGCCATTTCAGGCGCCGGTTAAACCGGGAAGCGCCGTTCTACTCGGCGAAAACCCCGTAAAAACGGCGCAGGCGCTCATCTGGAAAGAAAACTGAGATTGTTTTATCGAAAAAGAACTTTCCTATGAACGGACCCGACAAACACACCCGGTTCCCTCTGCCGAATGCCGTTGCATCAGGTAGCGCATGGCTTCGGCGGCCCGTTCAACCAGGCTTGCCTTTTGGGTAGCGTCGGCATAACTTGATGCTATTTGCCGGTTGGGAAACACCGTTCTGAGTATACTCGTGCCAGATAGGTCAACGCGAATTGGTTTGGGGAATTTCCCAAACCAATTCGCGTGGTTTTCAGAAGAGGGGAAATCGAGCTTTAGCGCCTGTTTTGGAGGGAGTTACCAGTCGGCTACACCGTCCTTTTGTAAAACCCTTGTGGTGCGCAGCTATCCTTTTTCAGCCTTACGAGCCCGCAAACGGTGTCCCAAATATACCGACGGCCAGTTCTGCCCAAATGAGAAAAAACACAAATAAAACGGCGCCACAGATTAAGATTCTGTTCTCCATGCTTTTAACCATTCTCAATGCAAGTTCACACAATAAGCCAGTTCCAAATAGTAGAACCCCCATAATTGCGAAGTCTGTAATGTTCCAATCAACGTCAGTCGTAAACTGCATGGCAATGAATGGGATTGACAACAGTATTGCCGCTGTTGTCAAAATAAGGATCAATCTTTTGTTTTTCATTATTTTTTTGTTTTAAGCAAATAACTGATTTGGCTGGTTGCTACGGGTCAGGGTGCTGGAAAAACCACACTACGGTACATTTTCGTTCTCCTGGCGCCCAGACCTTCCGGGTTTGAGCAACCTGGAAGGTCTCGTTCCCAAAATGTCCTGTAGTATGACCGGGGACACTTCGTTTTTTATATTTAAAGTACTTTAAAATACAAAGTAAAATATAAAAATGCAACCTGCAAAATGTTTTGCCTAAAAATGTTGGATTTGGCGAAGCATTTACTTAGGGCATACAAACCCCATGTGGCTTGGGCGGAAGGGCAGCCTGGCGTATTGATGAATGGGGGCGGCGTGAAAACCGGCGCGGAGGAGCAGATCGCCCAAGGTGGCCGGGTCGAAAAGAAATTGGCGGTGGGTTTCCATGCCTTTGGCGTAGAAGTCGCCATGACGGGTAAAAAACCAGATCCGGCGTTCGAGTACGGAGGCGGTTTCGTCTACGTGGATTTCCAGAAACAAGGTCGCGTCGGCTTTTTCGATAACCTGTGCTGATGGGGTCTTGCTGATGCCGGTAGTGAGCGCGTCGAACATCAGCAAGCCTTCGGTATGCCCTAAGCGCCAGCCCCCGTTCCCTTCAAAAACCGCACCCCCAAAGCGATCAGCCACAACAGCCAGAGGCTGCTGCCCACCAGACCCGCCAAACTCCATTGCGGGAAGCCTGGAATCACCGTGGCAAACAATTCGCCTTGCGCTAAAAAATAGATCGCTGAGGCCGCCAGTCCCAACGCGCTCAGCCAGGTTGGAAATAGCCGCAACCACCAAATGGCATAGCTGAGCATACCCATCCAGAGTATAGTAAAAAGCTGTCCGAGGTGCTCGCCCAGCAATACGCCTCCAAACTGATGGAAAGCCATAAAGACCACTTTTACGGCTTCTCTGGTAACGGGATTGTCCGTCTCTACGTAGGTTTTGGCCAGGATGGGAACCACGAAGACCCAGCGCAGCAAGCCCACAATTTGCGCCACCCCGGAAAGGACGCCCAGTGTGGTCATCCAGCGGATAAAGGCGAGGCGGCCTTCCAGGGCCTCCCCGATGCGGATATAGGCGATGAGCAAAGGCAGCCCAAGCAGGGCGAACGCCAGCCAAACCAGGATCAGCAGGCTGCCGCCTTCGTGAAATCGAACGAGCACTACGCCCGGGTCCTGGCGCAGGATGTCGGGGTAGTCGAAGATCATCGTGAGGATCAGGTAAGGGATCAAGACCGCTGCCGCGCCAACGATCAGCAGGATTCCAATGGATTGTTGCGCCTTCATGTTGGACTGTAATCGCATATCGTCTTTTATTTTAATGACGATACAAAGGTGCGCTCCAGCGTGCGCTGGCGAGCAAGACAAATGTCTATTAATGCAGGCTAGCGGATATTTTTCCGGATGCGGCTCAGGTGCCGCGGGGTTACGCCCAGGATGGACGCGAGGTAATGCATGGGGATTTGCCGCAGGATATCGGGCTCTTTCAGCATCATTTTTTCGTAGCGCTGTTGGGCGCTGAGCACGATAGCGTCCAGGCGGCTTTCGTCGATGCAACAAATTTGTTCTTCCAGCAGGCCGATGTAAAAGTCTTTAAACCCTGGAATGCGGTGTTGAAGGTTTTCCAGGCCCTCCCGGTCGATCACCCAAAGCACGGAATCGGCCACCGCCCGGATGTATTCCTGAGCTGGGCGTTGCCTTAGAAAGCTCGACAAAGAAACCACAAAGTCATTGGCCCTCACCGTGTAGGTCGTTTTTTCCTCTCCGTCTGCGATCAGGAAATACTGGAAAAACCCTTTTTCCACAAAGCCCAGGTAGCGGCTTGTTTTGCCTTCTTCTACAAAAAAGCTACCTTTCTCCAGAACTTTCACAGCGAAAGCCCCTGCGATGGTCTCCGCTTCGGTTTCGCCAAAGCCTTGTGCTGAAAAATAGGGGAGAAGCGGATTCAATGAATTTTTTCTTTTTCCAAAAATACGGTTTTCATGGCACGATTGCACACCCTCTTTTTTCTACTTTTCTTGGGCGGCGCGGGGTGTCTCGCCGCCCAATCCGGCGCGGAAGCGCCCGCAGTGGGCCCAGCCCGCGGCTCGCTCGTGGTCGTAGGCGGCGGCGCCCTGCCCGACACCATCGTGAAGCGGTTTATCGAGTTGGCGGGAGGGCCCGATGCGCCTATCATCGTCATCCCAACGGCGGGCGGAGAGCCTGCTTACGACCAAAACGTGGGTAAATTCCTCACCGACCGGGGCGCCCGCAACGTGTATACTCTTCATACCTACGACAAAGCCGTGGCCAATACGGACACGTTTTACCAGCACCTGGTGAACGCCAAAGGCGTTTGGTTTGGCGGCGGCAGGCAGTGGCGGCTGGTGGATGCCTATGGTGGCACGCTCTGTGAGGCGCTTTTCCGAAACGTTCTGGAGCGGGGCGGCGTCATCGGAGGCTCTTCCGCCGGCGCAACCATCCAGGGCGCTTACCTGGTGCGCGGCGACTCCAAAAACAACCAGATCATGATGGGCGACCACCAAACCGGGTTTGGCTACCTCAGAAACGTAGCCATTGACCAGCACGTGCTCGTGCGCAACCGGCAGTTCGACCTTTTCGAAGTGATGGAAGCCCACCCCGAATTGCTCGGTATCGGTATCGACGAAAGCACTGCCATCGTAGTGCAGGGCGACCAATTCGACGTCATCGGCCGCAGCTTCGTGCTGATGTACGACGGCAAGTTTTGGTCGCGGGAAGGCAGCGACCTTAAAAAGATCCCCGACCCCGGGAAGCGGTTCTACTTCCTTCGGGCCGGGGACCGGTATGATCTAAAGGAGCGAAAAGTCTTGTAGCTCGGAATTGCATTCCGAAAATGTAGCTCGGAATTTTATTCCGAAAGTGTTTCCCGGAATTCTATTCCGGCGAAGGCCTTTGGAATGCAATTCCGGCCTAACACCTTCGGAATGCAATTCCGGCGAACACCTTCGGAATTGCATTCCGAGCTACATTAGGCCTTCGTCCGTTCGTTGCGCTCGTTGCGGCCGTCGCTGTACTGGAACAGCATCGCAGACACGTTGCCGTTCTGTTGTTCGATCCCAATGCGGAAATCGGTGCGGCCTACCGGAGCGAAGGAGGTTGCGGTGAGGGGGTAGAGTTCCATTTTTGGGCGGCCAACGCGCTGGTAGTAAAGTTTGCCGCCCTCGAAAATCAGGGACCTTTCGCCGTAGCTCCCGGCGAAAGCCTGCAGTTGTTGGGCAGGCACGGCAACGGGCGCCAGCCGCGCTTTGAGGAAAGCGGCATTCCATTCGAAGTACCCTCTCATTTGCTCGTCTTTGGCGCTTTTCTGGAGGTCTTCGAGGGCCAGCAGGTGGGCCGTTTCCAGGGCTTTTTCGGCGGGCGTCTTGACGTCGGGTTCCACGCCCGTGCCTTCCCAGTTGGTTTTGGAGATCGGGTTGATGGCCCGGCCAATGGGCACAAACGCCACAAAGCGGTCCGCTACCGGGCGAGTCCCCCCAGGGTGGGCGCCGCCGCCGGTGGTTTCACCGACAATGGTCGCCCGCTGGAGGTTCTTCAGGTTGTAGGTGAATTCTTCTGCAGCAGAGAATGTGTAGCTGCTGGTAAGCACATACACTTTGGCGTTGGGGTTGCGCTTGCCCGGTACATAGGGCAGCGTCCAGGTTTGGGTGATTTCGTCGGCGGGACGGTAGTAAAAGTTGTTTAGGTGGATCTCGTCGCCTTCCGCATACAGGTAACTGGTGAGGAGCTGGATCATGCCGGGATCGCCGCCCCCGTTTTGCCGCAGATCGAAGATGATCCCGTCGGCGTTCGAGAGGTAATTCATCACGGCAGCAGCGGTTTCGCCCGCCAACGAAGCGGGGTTGAAACCCCGAAGGTCGAGGTAGCCCACGTTGCCTTCCAGCATCTTGACTTCTTTAAATCCGAAATTGTTCCTGCGCAGTTCGTTGAGGTACTCTGCCGGAGGCCCCTGGCGCTCCTGCCCGTCGGCGGGCGGTTGGCGCATGGCCCGGGCCTGAGCGGGGTTGAAGTTCACCCGCAGGTGCTTGTCGCGGCTGATGGCCTGGAGGTCCTGCGTAAGCCGGTCGGCAAACAGCACGGCGTCGTTGATAGACTGATAGCCGCCGGACTTCAGCCGTTGCTTCATGTCGGCCGACATCCGCTTGGCCACGTCCGGAAACACGTAGTTCTCCTCCAGCATCGCGCTCAGGCTGTCAATCACGGTTTGTTTCTCCGCCGCATCAATGCCCTGTTGGGCCGCGGCAGAACAAGAGGCCATGCCGATACAAAACAGCGTAAGGGCGGCCAGGAAAAGAGATCGCTTCATCATAACAGTCGGGTTGAAAAATAAAAAAAGTCGGGTGATTCTATTTATTAAAATTGAAATAGTTTCATTTGCAATTACTAAGACAAAAAAATTAATCCCCAAGGTTCTCGACCATACGGTGAAGGAGTCCCTGCAAAAGGTCCATTTCCTGGGAGGTAAAATCGCGCACGGCGATCTTGCGGTATTCGCGTACGACCGGGATCAGGCGTTCGATCAGGCGCTGGCCTTTAGGGGTGACGAACACCATGTACCGGCGCCGGTCGGAGGGGTCCAGTTGCTTGCCGATCAGTTCTTTTTTTGTGAGCTGATCAATGATCCGGGTCGTAGTAGGGGCATCCTTCACGGTGGAGAGGGCGATCTCCACCTGGCTGCAGCCGTTGTGCTCGCTGATCTGTTTAAGAACCACCCACTGGTCGACGTTGATGCCTGCGTGGTGCTCTTTAAGCGAATGTGCTGCGACTTGCCGGTACCGCTTGATGATCTGCTCCATGAGGAACGCGTACAGTTGTTCGATGCGGTGGTCGGTCATCTTATTTAATTGCAAATGAAACTATTTTAATTGCAAATAAATAAAAAATTTGCACGCCTGTCAAGAGGTGGGGGAAACTATTTTCTGACGTTGGTTTTTTTCAGGTGGTTAGGTGGTTGAGTGGTTGCGTGGTTAGGTGGGTAAATGAAATTAAGTCTTGGCGCCGTGAACTGGCCTCCCCCTAACCCCCTCCGAAGGAGGGGGAACAAGAAAAACTCCTACATTATAAAAAAATGAATAAAATTATATCGTTTTTCCTAAAAAAGCCCTATCAAAACCCTTGCCCACACAGTCGGGCCTGTCTCAAAAGACCGTTGCTTGCTTCCGGTATGAAATTTTCTTTTTTCAATTCTTTTAAAAAATTGCAAAGCAATTTTTTAAAAGAATTGAAAAAAGAAAATATTTTTTGGCGGCCAGGGGCAAGGACGGTCTTTTGAGACAGGCCCGCTAGGGGGAGGCCAAAAGGCAATGGCTTAAACTCAGGCTGACTACCGATTTAAAACTCGCTATAGCCCCTACAAGATTAACCTTTGGTGGCTGAAGGTCCAGACTGTAGCGCTTTGGGAAACAGCATGTTGCCTTTATAATCAACTCCGTCTCCCGTTTCCCATTTCCCGTCTTCCGTCCAAAGTCCCCCCTACTCGTGCGAAAGTTGAAAGGGCGTAAACGGCATTTGACCTTTTGCTGCATCCACTATCCCCGCTTGTAAATGCTGGTATCCTCCTTGTTCGAAAAACTCGATCCGGATCTTGTGTTTTCCGGCCTGGAGGATGGTTTGGCCGGTTTTGGCAATGGCACTGTGGTCGCCGTCGTGATCGATGATCAGGGCGTCGTTGAGGAAGAGTTTGGAGCCGTCGTCGGAGTTGAGGTTGAAGGTATCTACTCTTGTTTGGGCCAGGCCGGGGGGCAACCCCGCCGGAAAAAGCAGGGTCAAAACGATCGAGAGGAGGAGGCTTCTCATGGCGCGCAAGGCAATTTTGGTGTTCAATGCGCCGAAGGTAGGCCATGCACTTTAACCCCATGTTTCGAGGGTATTATTTTTTTCTTGGCATGCGAATTACTAATTTTATTGACTTTTTCCACCCTAACGCATTAAACCGATGAAAAAACTACTTGTGCTCTTCCTTTTCATTCTGGCCGCTTACCTGACCAACAGCCAACCTATGAATATCCAAATCATCCCGCAACCGGTTGATGTTCAGCTGATGAAGGGCGTTTTTGTGCTTTCCAAAACCGCTGCGATCGGCTATGCCCAGCCAGAATGCCAGCGCGTAGCCGATATGCTGGTTCAAAAACTGAATGCGCCGACGGGCCTGGGCCTGAAAGCCGCCCAGAGTACCACGGCGGCGATCCAGCTGCAGCTCAACGCCAGCCCCGACCCGCGCCTGGGTTCCGAGGGATATACGCTGGAAGTGACCTCCAAAAGGATTCTGCTCGCTGCCAATCAGCCGGCAGGCCTGTTTTACGGCATGCAGACCCTGCTCCAGCTTTTCCCCAAAGAGATCGAAAGCCCAACGCCCACGACGGCCGTCTGGCAGGTTCCGGCGGTGAAGATCACCGATTATCCCCGCTTCCAATGGCGCGGGACCATGCTCGATGTGAGCCGCCACTTTTTTTCCAAGCAGGACGTCATGACCTATATCGACCAACTCGCCCGCTATAAGATGAATACCTTCCACTGGCACCTCACCGACGACAACGGGTGGCGCGTGGAGATCAAATCCCTGCCCAAACTCACGGAGGTGGGCGCCTGGCGCGTGGAGCGCGCCGGCCGCTTTGGCGAACGCGACGCCCCGAAGCCCGGCGAACCGGCTACGTATGGCGGCTTTTACACCCACGACGACATCCGCGAGGTCGTGCGCTATGCCCAGGAGCGGTTTATTTCCATTGTGCCGGAGATCGACGTGCCCGGGCACTCCATGGCTGCCATCGCCGCATACCCTGAGTTGAGCTGCCGAAAAGACCCCAACACCAGGGTGGATCCGGGCTCCAAATTTTCGGAGTGGTACGGCAACGGCACCTTCAAAATGCTCATCGAGAATGCCCTTAATCCTTCCGACGAAAAGGTGTACGAGTTCCTCGACAAGGTATTCACCGAAGTGGCCGCGCTTTTCCCAAGCCCGTACATCCATGTTGGCGGCGACGAGTGTTATAAAGGCTTTTGGGCGGAAGACCCCGGCTGCCAGGCGCTGATGAAAAAACTGGGCATCCGCCATGTGGAAGACCTCCAGGGTTACTTCATGAACCGCGTGGAAAAGATCCTTGCGGCCAAAGGGAAAAAACTCCTTGGCTGGGATGAGATCCTGGAAGGCGGTATTTCCCCCGGCGCAACGGTCATGAGTTGGAGAGGAATCAAAGGCGGGATCGAAGCCGCCCACCTTGGCCATGAGGTCGTTATGTCGCCCACCACCCACGCCTACCTCGACTACAACCAGGGCGACCAGACCGTCGACCCGCCCATCTACTCCGGCCTCCGGGTGAGCAAGAGTTACAGCTTCGAGCCTGTGCCCGAGGGCGTAGACCCGAAGTTCATCCTCGGCGGGCAAGGCAACCTGTGGACCGAACAAATCGCTACCCTCAAACATGCCGAATACATGACCTACCCCCGTGCCTGGGCTCTCGCAGAAGTCTATTGGTCGCCGAAGGAAGCTAAAAACTGGGAACGCTTCGCTTCCCGCATGGAAACCCACTTCGACCGCTCCGACGTAGCCGGGGTCAACTACAGCAGAGCCTGCTACGACCCTATCGTGAAAACCCGCACTCAGGATGGCAAATGGCTCCTGGAACTCAGCGCCGAAATGCCAGGCCTCGATATCTACTACACTATCGACGGCGCGATGCCCAACCGCTACAGCCCCAAATATGCCCAACCGGTGGAACTGCCGAAAGGCCCTATCACCCTGCGTGTGATCGCCTACCGCAATGGGAAACCCATCGGGAATATGATTACGTTGAAGCGCGACGAACTGGAGCGGAGACGGTAGGCGGTGGAAAAGAGTTGGGAAAAATGGATTTTTTAAAGCATTTCAATTTTGAGGTTGTTACGAAAAGTACCATTGTGATAAGAAAATGTCTTTTTTGCAAAGACCTTAAAGACAGCCATTTAAATTCAAATGGCTGTCTTTTTTTTGAAAAACATCATTCGATTTAAGGTCTAAATATTGCTTTTGTGCAATATTTTTTTTAAATTGAAAATCTTCAATAATTCCTGTCCGGGAAGTCCCTTCAAGTCATCTATTGAAATAATCCCTCCCACCCGTTCTAACATAGATTCCTTTAGTTCCTGGCAGGCTTAATCCTAGCTCTATGGGAACGAAATCTCACCATGCGCTCCTGTGGAGGGTGGTTTTTTTTGCTATTCTCCACACAACCCTCCAGGGTCAAAACAGCCAAACTGTTCAATTCAACGCTTTTCAACATTCCATCGATACGGTACTTACCGAGATTGAGTAATAGCCAGGCTATTGAATTTTAAGTGGCAAAAACATAATTCCTTAACAAAAAATACAATTAAATATGAGAACGATTTTGTCTTGTTTCCTCTCCTTAGTCGTCCTGGCTGCCTTGGAAGGCCAGGTCTTGGATTCTCTTGGCTGCACCGGCGCCGTGGGCGATGTGAAATATTCCATTCTTGACGAGGCTGCCTTTCAGGCTGAAAACGGGCCCTGCTGGGTCTTACTGGACGGCCGGGATATCTCCGGCTCCCGACTTGCGGCCCTGATCGGGCAGACCAATTTACCGGATGCGCGCGGATACTTCATCCGATCAGCTGATACGAGGTCGGGTGACAGGGTGGACATAGACCGAGAACAGGGGAAAGTCGGTATATTTCAGGATGATATGATAATCTCTCATACCCATGCCGATGATAATTTCGGGTGGGGTTTGGTAAAGAAGACCGTCCAAGGTGAAGATGTTACCTCAGGGAGTATTGATGCCGCTGGGTCCGGTACCGAGCCTAATGTGAAAGCACTTCCTAAGGCTGTGAAGATGGCGAATTTTGGCGGCTACGAAACCCGGCCCAAAAACATTAACCTGTATGTCTATATCCGAATCAATTGACAGCATTTTAAACGTAATAGATTTAAGAATAAAATTATCTGTCAAAATATAGATAAGATGAAAAATTATCTGTTGCTACTCCTGCTTTTTGTGGCAGGAAGCACCAACGCACAAACGCGAGGCGATTCTATCTTCTACCAATTTAACCCCCGGTATATTTCTCTGAAGACCCAAAAGCTCATCGTGAATGAGATCCTGTCCTGTTTTGCGGAGCTGGGGGCGCCGGATACCTTTTCCCTTTATGACCGGTACTACACGGGGTGGTTCAATGACTTGAACAGTGAAGCCGGGGTGTTGCTGAGTGGACCGCTGGATTCCCTGGATGCCGAATTTCCCCAGGACAACCTTCTGGTGAAGTGGAACCAAATGGCGCAGCAGACCAAACGGAGCGCCATAACGGATTTCTCAGCGGAGAATGCCTACACCCTGGAGGGAACGGACCAAACGGATTTTCTGGATGATCAACTGTATTCCGTATTCGGGAATCTTTCCGAAGAATACTTCATCAATACCTTTGATGAAATCCCGGAGCCCCTGCAACAGCAGATGATCGACTATGGTGCCCGGAAGATGGCCTGGTACGCTGCGACCGGACAGGATGTTTTTGCCGAAGCCCGACTTGCGCCGGACTCTACGGATTTTCTTCTTCGCAAACTGAATACCCCTCTATTCCTGGAGGGGGCGGAATACGCTCAATATGCCAACCGATTGCTTCTGTACTACCTGTTATATCAGGAAGACACTATTTCACAAATAATCCAGAACAGTGATTTATTGGCTACGGCACAAACCGCCTACCAGCATTCCGATACGTTGTACGTAAAGACCATCGATGAACTGGGGCTAACGGCCTCAATGGCTTACCGAAACTACCGGGACTCCGTCATGTTGCAATTTGCCCGGGACATGGCCACTATTACAGCCAATACGGAAACGAACTTGGGCCTGCTGGAAGAGATCCAGAATATTCTGGTCTCGGAACTGGCCCATATGGATGGTCTGGAGGCTCAATTGCAGAACGCTCCCGGAGATTCCTTAAACCTGGCTTTTGAACACCTCAATGCCCTGATCAAGAATCTGGCGGGCGCCAATCTGATCAATCAATACCTGAACGGCGATCTGGATCCGGCACAATGGGCGGCCGATCTGCGGGCAGCGGGGGTTACCAACCCCGCCATTTTTGACAGAATGGGAACGATGCAGGCCAAGGATGATATCTGGGATGTGGTATCAGTAACACGCACATTGGGACACATTGGCGAGGGGTTTCAAAGTCCTGCTTTTATTTCAGGGGCGGTAATTGCGTCAGGAACTGCCATTGGAGTTGCAAAATACTTCTATAACATGGTTCCACCTATAACTAAGAAGGCAAAAGTTTCTAATAATATAGCCAAGCGCACCAAGAAGTTAATAAATGAAAGGAAAAATATGTTGAAGAAGTTTGGGGCCAAGTCCCTTTTTAAGCTGGGCACCAATCTGGTGACCGGATTCGTAAAGACGGCAATCCTGGGAGACCTGATATCCGATCTGATTACCGGGCCTATCCTGGAGGAAATGAACCGGCGTTTTGACGTGGTGGATGAAAAGCTGGACCACATCATGGAGGTGCAAATTGAAGTTGCCGAACAATTAATGGACGGCATTCAGGCCAACCGCGAATTGATGCAGTACAACTTCAACAATGTCAATTTACAACTCGCTCAGATCATGCAGAATCAGGCCCAGGCCTCCTCGCTTCTGGAATCCTTGCTGAAACAAGATTTGAGTTCCTGTGTCAACGTCTATGATGAAATCCTGGAAAACGACCTGTTATCCAAATACAGCGATTTGGAATTTATTTACAGGAATCAACCGGGGGCCAATGACTGCATTGAGGGGCTCTTTGTCGCCTTGCAAAACACCATTAACGACCCTGATTGTGCGAACCTTGATTTCTTTATCCATCTCCTGAATGATAACCCATCGGAGTATGTGCAACAGGAAGTTTCCGCATTTGGAAAGACAGCAACCCTGTTTGAGTGGCTTTACGGTTCGGGTTCAGACGTTTATGAAAAAGCCCAGCAACTGTTGATCGAAACGGAATCGACGTTCGACGAACCCTGGCAAAACAGCAAATTGACCGGAGAGGAACTGGATTTCCATATTGATCCGGCAAAGCTTCTCGATGAAACCAAATACATAGACGTTTTCAACGTATCGGCCATTTTGAAGTACTATGAGCTCTTATACAGCTATTACGAGGTGTTTGAAACCAGCGCCGATAATAGCCCGAAAGATCTCGGCAATTACCTTGCGCTAACCGAAAAGGAACGGCGAACCCGCCTGAATAATGTAAAAAGGCAGATCGATAATTTCCGTTGCGTCTCTGACCTGGCTTTGGCGCAACAGGCTTTGATGAGTGGCCGCCTGCTATTGGAGCCGGTCTATGCCATCATCTTCAAAAATGCCTATCAAGACCAAATGATTTCTTACAAAGGTAATGATATTGAGCTACGAAGGTTTTGCATTGATCTGCTCCGCTCCAACCCCACTTTCGCATCCAACTTCATGACGTATGTAATACGCAAGAATTTTGGGATGGATGTTCATTATCCGGCCCAACCCAACCGGGTTTTCCAGGGGAATTTTGATTATGGGGACAGAAGTTTTGAAACGGATTTGGAGTATAGAGGTGTTGGCGGTCCTATCGCCAGCTATATTTCGCAATATACTTTCATAGATACCTTACCTGGGGGGTTTATTGGAGCAGGGTTCAGTAACAGGGTGGACCATACATCCGGGAAAGGGATGTATTTACTAGGAGGACCTACATCGGAATTACCTCTCGTTTGGGAACAATCCTTGGTGTTGGAAGGAGGGAGAGCATTTGCGATTAAAGCATGGGTGGCTCCTGCTGTGACATACCCCACTACTATTGCGATTAAAGTAAACGAAGACAGCTTAGCATCAATAATGCTGGGGTCGGAAATCCCTCTAGGTGAATGGCAAGCGATTTCCACTACGTTTACGCCAGATAAAGCAGGTGTTTTTTCGCTGTCGATCGTTCTTTCTAAAGAATCACCATCACAGAGTGTAAGGATAATGCTGGACGACATCAGCGTCGAGGCAGTGGATAGCAATCGGTACGCACCAAAAAACCTGAGGTCAGAGCTGTTTTTCAACTACGCCTACGACCAAACCCCCAACATCACCTATCCCGGGGATACCTTCATGATTGACGATACTCATTTATTGGGGGTGGATACGGCCATACTGGAAACATATGCGCTGGTTGATTCGCTGGATTTCAAAGTCTACGAGTACCCAAACCGGCAAGAGCGCATGGTTTATCTGTATTTGCAGACGGATGCTAACTGTCAGATTATTGGAAGTGGGCCTTCAGGAATAGCTTGTGAGGCAGCCCTTCCCATACCGCCACGCCCTGTAATTAGCGAAGACAAATTCATTTATACCGAAGCCTATACGCAGCTTTCGGCCGTCAAAAACCGCTTGGATCACCTGCGCACCTATATTTACCTTCCTTCTTATTATGACAATGATTGGCAGAAGCTGCAAATGTATAAGGTAATCTTAATGAACCGATCAAATCAATAGGCTATGAACCGATCCATTATTCCAACAATAATCCTTTTATGCCCAATTTATGGGGTATTTGCACAGATAGAGGCCGGCCTTACTCATTTGCCCTTTGGTTTGCAGGCCGTGGAGTATCACACCAGCATTGATTTTGGAGATTTCAATGGCGACGGGCTTTTGGATATCGTGCTTTGCCGCAGTGCGGACAATAAGACACAAATCCAGATCGCCTATAACGATCCCACAAACCCAAATAGTCTTGGGAGGGTTATTTCCTCCCCGGATTATACCTATGTGGTTCCCGAGTTCCAGCGAAATGCCTATATCGCAGTTGGGGATCTGAATGGAGATACACTTCCCGACATCGTAATTACTGAGCAGGGCGGGAGGCAACAAACCGGGTCAGATCCACTAAATGCTTTATTTGTTACGCAGAGTCGGACGCGGATACTACATAATGTCGGAACCCATACTGAACCCCAGTTTGTTGCGGTTGACGATGGCATACCCAATACTTTTGTCGGTGGCGTACCTTCAATAGTATCGGTAACCGATGACGGATTGCCTGACATCTTCATAAGTGACATACACGGGAAGGTCGTCATTTATAAAAACCTGGGAGAATGGACTTTTGAATTATTCGCCGCGAACCCTCCGGGGTTAGATCACTTCCGTTCTCCCGTAAGCTTTGCGCAACTGGATATCACAAGCAAAACGAAACTTGTAGCTTACAGCTTTGAAAAGGGGTTTGAGATATTCATTGCCGATGATAGGCAGTTCATAGTAGATACTGTACTGGCTTCCTCCTTTTATGACCCCACTCCAATTGGTAATATCTTCTACGAGATCCGCATAAAAGATATCCTGGGCGACGGTACACCAGCGGCTTTTCTCAATGCCAAAAGTTTTGGGCCGCAAACCGGAAAATATTATTCTGAAAGCTGGCATTTTGAAAAAGCAATACGCTGTGTTAATTCCACAGGCGTGCTTCAAGCCGAGGCGTGTGCCAGCATGGTTTCACCAAGTGGTAAATACACCTGGCTGGAAAGCGGCACGTACATGGATACCATTCCAAATGCCAACGGATGCGACAGCATTATTTCGGTGAAACTAACCGTTGTAAAAGTTGATACGGCTGTAACAAAATCTGAAGAATCGCTCATTGCAGCTGCCTCCAACGCGGACTTTCAATGGTTGGATTGCGATCAGGGATTTGCACCGATAGTGGGGGAAACCCAAAGAACTTTCAAACCTTCAGTCAATGGCAATTATGCTGTTCAGATCATGCAAAATGGTTGTGCTGACACTTCGGCATGTATCGCCTTTTTCATTGTGGGTATCGATGAAAAGGATTTTGCTGCTTCTTTGCGGGTATATCCAAATCCAAGCACTGGTCAACTAACCCTGGATCTGGGAAAACCCTATTCAAACGTTCGGGTAAGAGTAAGGAACTTGCTTGGCCAACTTGTTCGGGAAAATATTGCGGACAGGGCCAGTGTGATCAATCTGGAATTGGGCAGCTTAGCCGGAGTTTATTTCATTGAGATTCGAACCTCGAATAACCATTTTGCTGTATTGAAAGTATTAAGGAAATAACCGGCTTGAAAGGATTCTAATTTAGAGAAAATTTCCCTGGAAGCTCCCCCCTCATACCTCACCGCCGTCTGCCGTTCCCGGTTGACGAGCAGGCGGGTGACGTCGGGGCGGGAATAGTGGCCGGCGGGGTCAAAATTTTGCCGTTCTTCCAGAACGCGGTTGAAGTCGAGGGTTTCCACCTGGAGGCCGTGCCCGTCGCGACAAGTCTATTTATTATAAATTTTCACATGCAACTCTTTCAGTCCTTTTTCCTGCAATAATGCGAAGAGCTCCGAGGCATGTTCTCCGCCCATCTTCGCATGATGAAGCAGGGTAAATCCATGTGGCCCAAGGGAGTTCAGCAAGTTGGGAAAGCGTTCCAGGGTAGCCTTTACGATTGCTGTTTCTCCCAACATAGTCAGAACGAAAAGGTCTGCCCGTGCGCCATTCGCCAGCAGAAACTCTGCCGTTTCCCGAAGTCCCATATGTCCTGCGGCGCCGATGGCATTTTCAAAATCGCCGTCGCCCCAGTCCCAGGCCGCATTAATGATGTGTGGATATTCCGAGAAAATCTCTTTCAGCCGGTCCAGGTTATTGTGTGCGACTTTTACAAACTCGTTGACTGCCGAAGAGGGTATCGGGTCAACCGTTAAGGATATACCCTGCATGGGTCTGAGGAGCCCGTAAGGACTAAACCAGACCAAGGCGCCAGCCACGCCTGTGCCTGCATATTTGAAAAAAGTTCTTCTGCTATTTTGCATGGTCTTACTGCTTATTCATCTCCTTCAACATCTTCCGGGCATTGTCTCCTGTGGGACCGTCCGGATCGAGGCGGATCGCTTTGTTGTAGCACTCGATCGCTTTTTCCTTTTGCTCGGACTTCCAGTAGGCTTCCCCCAGGCTATCCCAGGCATTGGCGGATTGGGGAAAAAGTTCGCTATTCATCTGGAGCACAAAAAGAGCGGGTTGAAACTGGTTCCGGATGAGCAATTCATAGCCCCGGGAATTAAGTTCTTCCTCAAAGTTGATGAATTTATATGCCGGGTCTTTGACCATCCGGGCTGCTTCGGATTTCACCTGATCCAGTTTGCTTTCATTGAATAGTTGTTCCAGGTAACTCATCGGGTTTCGGATGAAGGTGGAACCTGTGAAACTAAAAACAGCATCCAGGACCGGATCCTGATTGGCGCGGTACTGTTCGTAGCTCATATCTACGGATACATGCGGCGCCAGCCAGGGGCCGTCCTCCCATTGGGGCTTGTCCTGCCACCAGGCGAAGGAAAGGAATACGGGGATTTTGCTTTTGGGCAGTACCACCTGACGATTGTCCCCATAAAAGTTGATGTTCTCGCTGGTGGGTTCACCCACAAATACGGCCTCGGTGTAGTTGTCGAGTTCGTTCACAAGGTTTTGGCAGGCGGAGAACGTGCGCCGCCCGATGATCACAAAAAACTTGCCGGGCTGGTTGATTTTCGATTTGATCACGCCTTTGACGATGGCTTTGTTCTTGTAGTTATTGCCGCCCCCATTCAGGCGCACATCGAGCACGAGGCGGTCTACGTCATTTTTTTCTATGAAATCAAATACTTTTTTGTAAAACGCGGGGATGGGTTCGGAAGGGTCGTCCTGGATCTGGCTGTGCCGCACATAAACGGTTTTGGTTTCCGGAAGGTATTCGTAGAAGTAAATTTTGTCCAGATTTTTCAGGTACAAAGGCGTTTGGCTTTGATCGCGGCTGCTCAGCCAGTCCGCATTAGGCTGGACGAGGCTGTATTTTCTCGGAAACCGGAACGATTCCACAGCGGCGAAGGTCTGATCGAACGTTTTGCCGTCCTTTTCCAGGGTGAACGTAATGGCGTTTTGAAGGGTTGGGGTCACTTTTTGGGCGTGGAGGGCTTCCGGGATGCAAAGGAAATCCAGTACATAGGCTTTGAAGTATTGTTCGTTCTCTACAGGAAGCAACGGCCGGACTGCCTTCAATGCGTCTTCCACCGGCACGCCGTTCACTTTGAGCAGTTTGGCGCCGAGCGCCTGGGGGTAGTCTTTGTGGATGCCTTCCACGTGAATTCCGTCGTTAAACCAGTACAGGCTTACCGGGATGATATGAAATTTGATTGGACCGCCTGTCCATCCGATATTGGTATGGCCGTACTGGAATGAAGCCACAATACGGGCCAGGCCGGCTACGATCTCATGGGGCTGAAGGCGGGGTATGTCCTGGTGAAGTTGGTTGACCGCAGAATCAAATTGAACGGCTGTTATCTTTTTGAACAGAAACGGATACTCCTTGTGTACGGTTTCTTTGAGAAACGCCAGGTCGGATCGCCAGTCTTCAGCCGAAAGCGCGGGTTCCTGGGCGTTGGCATGGATGCATACCAGACTGAAAGCGAGTAAGAGGGTAGACAATGTTTTCATGGCCGGGTGGTTTTAAGGTTGCGAAGCTGCGAAGTTGCGAGGTAGCGGAGCGTTTTTGTGGAATGGGTCATATTTAAAAGAGGTTAGCCTTTCGTTTCGGGAAAATACCTTGCAGCGACAAATAGAATTTAAAAACCAAGGAGAAAATTTTTTTTAAAAGGTTGCAGAGGGAGGCATGAAATGCGAAAAAGTAGTCTAACCAAAAAATACTATTTTCGGCCCCGGGAATGCGTCCCGTCACTAACCTGATCGTAGCAACATTTTTATGGAATCGCTGAATAAATACCTGGATCTGGCCGCAAAAATGGCGGTGGAATATCTGCCCAAACTGGCCCTGGCCTTACTTCTCCTTTTTGTCGGGTTTAAGCTGACAAACAAACTGTCGAGGGTGCTGGAGCGGATTTTGCTTCAAATGGGCATGAGTTCCAGTTTGCTGACCTTCTCCCGTTCCCTGGCGGATATTGGGTTGAAGGGGTTGCTTTTGTTTACCGTAGCGGCTGTTGCCGGCGTTGATATCACGGCGTTTGTAGCGGTTTTGGCTGCGGCAGGCTTCGCTATCGGTTTGGCGCTGCAAGGCAGCTTGAGCAACTTTGCCGCAGGGATCATTATCGTGCTCTTCCGCCCTTACAAGGTGGGTGACTGGATTGAGGTAGACGGAAAATTCGGGCAGGTGGAAGAGGTGGAGATCTTCAACACCGTCATCGTCACCCCAGGCAACAAAACCCTGATCATCCCCAATGGCAAGGTGGTGGAAAATGTGGTGACCAACTACTCCAAGAAAGGCCATATCCGCCTGGAACTCAGCATCTCCATCCCCTACAGCGAAAGTTTTCCCAAACTCCGCCAAATCATCCTCCAGGAACTGTTCCAAATCGAAGCCATCCTCAAAGATCCGGAACCCGAGGTGGGGATCGAATCCTACGACAGCCACTCCGTTAAATTGGCTATTCGCCCCTTTATCCGGCCGGAGGATTACTGGCAGACTACCTTCGACGTGTATGCGCGCATTAAATCCGCTTTCCACCATCAGAACATCCCGGTAGCCTATTCTGATGGCGTGGAGTTAGGAACCATCGGCCTATAATGTAGCCCGGATTTCCAATCCGGGAATGTTCACCGGATTTTCAATCCGCCGACCTATGAAATTAATAAAAGCCTCTATCGTCCTCTCCTCCATCCTTTTCCTCCTCTTCGCCTGCGAAAAATACGAATTCGAAGGCCTGAGCGGCATGGGTAAAAAACCGGTTTACCTGCCTCTTTCGGAGTTGGCAAACATCCGCAACCTCCCTCCGCAGCCCGTCGGACTTACCGGCACGATCTTCCTCCGGGATTCCCTCTTTTTCATGCTGGAGCAAAAGAAAGGCATCCATGTATTTAATATTAAAGATACGCTCAACCCCGTATCGCTCACTTTTTTCAGCATCCCGGCCATCACCGATTTTACCATCTCAGGCAACCGGCTGTACGCGGATAGCTGGGAAGACCTGGTCACCGTGGACATTAGCGATCTGATGCAAATACGCGAATTCAGCCGGAAAACCGGCGTTTTTTCTCCCCCCTTGTTTCCTCCCCTTTACAATGGTATCTTTGAATGCGTAGACCCGGAAAAAGGCGCCGTTGTCGGGTGGGTAGATGCGCCCCTGGAGCATGTCCGGTGTCAAACGGTAAACTAACCGCAAACTATGCGTACTCCAATCTTTTTCCTTTTAAGCGTTGCCCTGGCGGCATTTTCCTGCAGCTCCAGCGACTCTGCTTTTGCGGATCAGTCGGGGCAATCCGGTTCTATCACGCGCTTTGCGGTGTTCAAGGGCTATATGTATGCGCTGAACCAAAATGAAGTGCAGACCTACCGCCTGAAAGCCGATGGGGACCCGGAGTTGGTCCACCGCTTGCCAACAGATTACGGGTTGGAGACCATCTTTATCTACGACAATGCCATTTTTCTTGGATCCCGGACGGCTATGTACATCCTGGACGTAACCAACCCCGCCGCGCCCGTCCTTTTGTCCAAATCCGACCGGTTGGATTCCTTCTTTGGCGGCTGCGATCCGGTGGTTGTCCAGGGTAATTATGCCTACTCCACGATCAAGATCATCCAGAATATTTGTGGCCGGGCCTCCGCCCAAAGCGCTTTGTTGGTCTATGACGTGACGAACAAAGCGGCGCCTCGGCAAATCGGCGTCTATCCTCTCAACCTTCCCAACGGGCTTGGGATCAAAGACCATTATCTTCTGGTATGCGACGAGGGATCGGACCGGGTAGAGGTGTTTGACATTTCCGACCCAAAGGCCTTAAAGCCAACCCTCTTTTCGTTCGCTCTGGAGGATCCCTACGATCTGATCATCCGGGGCGAAACGATGATCGTCTCAACGAAATCCCGTTTTCAGCTGTATAACGTGCGCGATGTGGCCGATATCCGGCCCGCCGGAAGCATTGCCAAATAATATGAGAACCGGGTTCCTCGCTTTTTTGCTGCTTCCTGTTTATGCCGTAGCTCAGGCTACCGGGGCAGATTCCCTGACTCCTGTTCCGGCCTTAATTCTGAAAACCAACCTGACCGCCCTGCTCAACCCCGCCAAGCCGGCAGCTATGGTCGCGCTGGATGCCCGGCTGTCGCAGAGGTTCGGCGCGGATGCCGGTATTGGATACATTTTGGATTCCCCTGTATTTGCCGACGAAAAAGGCGAGTCGTACCAGGGCCTCCGCTTGCGGGCCGGAGGAAAGTACTATTACCGGTTTACGCGGTATGGCGCTTTCCACGTCGGACTGGAAGCGAAATACCAAGCGGTGGATCATTGGAGCAACCGAAACGCCCTGCGCCAGGGAGGGCAATACCAGGAAATTCTCCACACCAGGCGCGAGGTGCGCACCCTCGGACTTTCAGCACGCGCAGGCGCGCTTTTTTTTAGCGCCCGCAACAGCAGGCTGATCCTGGAGCCTTATATCGGACTGGGGTGGGCCGTCCACCGCGTTCGCTTCTCGCCGCCCCCTGACGCCGAATTGCTCGAAGAAACCGCCGGCTTTTTCTCTTTTGAATATCTGGAAGGCGTCACCGCCCTCCCCGACCTGCTGTTCGGCATCCACCTGGGGATAGACGTTAGTCGTTAGACATTAGACGTTAGAGAATCTAATGTCTAACGTCTAACACCTAACGTCTAATACAGGTATTCCACCTTCAGGTCGAACCCCGTGGAGCAGGTCGGGCAATCGGACCTTAGACGCCAGACATTAG
>WBZV01000136.1_pt1 | contig 50105 bp, 46 predicted proteins | sample 5204221 | NCBI WGS metagenome assembly WBZV01 (sample SAMN12344360, study PRJNA552823) | activated sludge metagenome | biome: Activated sludge suspended growth; feature: Nitrification reactor; material: Wastewater; isolation source: activated sludge from nitrification reactor of wastewater... | reverse complement strand
GCCGGCTTCCCATTGAGGGGGGGCACGCCCATCGTCTGGCAGCGCTGGCCGAAAGCCAGGGAGGCGTACTTGCTGTCCTGGTCCGAGTGATGAATCATCCCCTCGCGCCTGCGCTGCGCCAGTGCCATGTTGAGCGCCGAGAGCACCAGTTCGGTCCTCATGTACTCACCGATGGACCACCCGACAACCCGCCGGCTCCACACGTCGAGGACCACAGCCAGGTAGATGAAGCCCGCCCAGGTCGGCACGTAGGTCATGTCGCCACCCAGAGCTGATCGGGCCGCTCGGCCACGAACTGGCGCTTGACCAGATCGGGCGCCCTGCCCTGTCGGTGATCCCGCCGCGTGGTGACGACAACGCCCCGGCGCCGACTCACGCCCCGCAGTCCGGCCAGACGCATCAGGCGGGCCACCCTTTTGCTGCTGACCTGCATGCCCTGGTCGTGAAGCTCCGCGCGGATCCGCGTCCGTCCGTAGGTGCCATCCGACTCGGCGTGGATCGTCCGGATCCGTTCGAGCAACGCGGCATTGCCGATCGCCCGCCGGCTGGGCTGGTGCCAGGCATAGAAGCCGCTGGCGGACACCTTGAGCACCCGGCACTGGGTGCGTACGGGAAATTCGGCCTGGTTCGCCATCACGAGTTCGAAGAGTTCGACGAAACCGCACCGCTCCTTTTGGCGAACCAGGCCGTAGCCTTTGCCAGGATGTCGCGCTCCATCTTCACCTGGCGCAGTTCCCGGCGCAGTCGCGCGAGCTCCTCGCGCTCCGCCGAGGACAACCCCTCTTTACCCGGCAAGGGTTTGCCGGCATCGCGGGCGGCCTGGGCGAGTCAGTTCATGATGGTCTGGCTAGTTGGACCGAACTCGCGCGACAACTTGGCCGGACTACGGCCGGCCTGCGCCAGTTCGAGGGTCTGCCAGCGGAAATCCGCCGGGTAGGGAGGTTTGGATTTGGGCATGGTGGACTCCTTGTTCCTGAGGGATAGGGTGTCCACGGAAACGGGGCAACTTCATCTAGCTCTATGCGTATCGGATCCACGGACTGCCAAGGGGGCAAATCTCCCTGTCGTCAGGCGGCTACTTAACGTGTTGTCTGATACCGGGCGTTTGTCGTGTGCCAACGGTGCAGCACTTCAGGTCGCATACGGATCGTTTCCGTTTGTCCGATACCTGCTCCCTGTTGTCCGATTTGGCGGCGCGGTGCAACCCGGCGCTTGAGGCTGTCATTGAGCACCGCACCGGTGCCGCCGTCGCTGACTTTCTGGTGCCCATTCGGGGACATTCAAGGGATCTCCTCTTGAAGAACGCGTTGACATGCCATCAATCCAATGTATGATTCAAACAAACGTTTTAATGAATCCGTGACCAAACCGTTTCTCCGGTGAGCCACAGACATCCACCCCGACAAGGAGGGGCAGCATGAGCCAAGTTCCCGGCAAGGCCGCAGGCGATACCCGTAGCCGCATCCTCGATGCAGGGGAGCGACTGTTCATGGAGCATGGTTTCGACGGGACGTCGATGCGCATGATCACCAGCCAGGCGGGTGTGAATCTGGCGGCTGTGAACTATCACTTTGGTACCAAGGAGCTGTTGATCCAGGAGGTCTTCCGGCGGCGCCTGACGCATCTCAACCAGTCCCGGTTGGCGGCCCTGGATCAGCTAGAGGCGGAGGCGGCAGGGGCGCCAATCAAGCCAAGCCGCATCGTTGATGCCTTCTTCGGCACGGCCCTGCGTATGGCTGCCGACGTTGAGGGGGGCGGCCATACCTTCATGTGCCTGCTGGGCCGCACCTACACCGAGCCCAACGAGTTCGTGCGTCAGTTTCTGGCTGAGGAATATGCGGAGTGCGTCGAGCGTTTCCTGGCAGCGCTCTACCGCGCGCTGCCCGAGGTGGACCGCAACGAGATCCTGTGGCGCTTCCATTTCATGATGGGGGCCATGTCCTATGCCATCGCCGGTACCGATGCGCTGCAGTTGGTCACCGGAAAATTCGATGACGAGAACCCCTCCCGTCTGGCGCCGCGTCTGATGAGCTTCCTGCTCGGGGGCTTACGTGCGCCGCTGGCCGAGTTCGGGTCCCTCAAGTAAGTCCGTTCGAGTATTCGTTAAAGAAGTCATAAGAGCGCGCTGCAAAGACGGCGCCGAGTAAAAGGAGACAGCTTATGTCGTACTGGTTTCTGGTTTCCCTCCCTCCCCTGGTGGTAGCGCTCGCCTACGGGCGAGCGCCATTTTTTGCCTGGTACGGGGTGGGGCTTGTGTGGGTCGCGGCGTTGGCGTGGCTCGCTGGCTGGTCGGCGCCGGTGGCGGTCGTGGCGCTGGCTGCCCTGGCCGTGGCGGGGGGCGTGTTCGTGGTGCCGGGCATTCGGCGCCGCCTGGTGACGGCGGGCATCTTCAAGGCCTTCCGCAAGGCGCTCCCGTCCATGTCCCAGACCGAGAAGGACGCGCTGGAGGCCGGTACGGTGTGGTGGGAAGGGCAGCTCTTCAGCGGCAAGCCCGACTGGAACACTTTGCTGGCGTACCCGGCCCCGCGCCTCACGCCCGAGGAGCAGCGTTTCCTCGACGTGGAAACCAGTGAGCTATGCCGCCTGACCCGGGACTGGGAATGCACCCAGGCCCAGGACATGCCCGAGGCCGTGTGGCGTTACATCCGCGAAAAGGGCTTCCTGGGCATGATCATTCCCACCGAATACGGCGGCAAGGGCTTCTCTGCCTTCGCCCACTCCCAGGTGATTACCAAGCTGTCCACCCGTTCGTCGGCACCGGCCGTGACGGTGATGGTGCCCAACTCCCTCGGCCCGGCCGAGTTGCTGCTGCATTACGGCACCCCGGAGCAGAAGCAGCACTACCTGCCGAGACTGGCCCGCGGCCAGGAGATCCCGGCTTTTGCCCTGACCAGTCCGTGGGCCGGCTCGGACGCGGCCTCGATCCCCGATGCTGGCGTGGTGTGCATGGGCGTGCATGGCGGGCGCGAGGTGCTGGGCATGCGGGTGAGTTTCGACAAGCGCTACATCACCCTGGCGCCGGTGTGCACCGTGTTCGGCTTGGCCTTCCGTCTGTATGACCCGCAGCACCTGCTCGGCGAGGTGGAGGATCTGGGTATCACCTGCGCCCTGGTGCCCCATGACCACCCGGGTGTGGACATCGGCCGCCGCCACTTCCCCCTCAACGCGGTGTGGATGAACGGGCCGATTCGCGGCAAGGATGTGTTCATGCCTCTGGATTTCATCATCGGTGGGCCGGCGATGGCGGGGCAGGGTTGGCGCATGCTCATGGAGTGCCTGGCGGCAGGCCGCTCCATCTCCCTGCCGGGCTCCAACACCGGCATGCAGAAGATGACCGCCCGGGCTGTGGGGGCCTATGCCCGGGTGCGTTACCAGTTCAAGACGGCGGTGGGCAAGTTCGAGGGGGTGGAGGAGGCGCTGACCCGCATCGGCGCCAACACCTGGCTCAGCGATGCCGCGCGGGTGATGACCGCCGGGGCCATTGACCTGGGCGAGAAGCCCTCGGTGGTGTCAGCCATCGTCAAGTTCCACGTCACCGAGCGGGCCCGCCAGACGGTGAACGACGGCATGGACGTGATCGGTGGCAAGGGCATCTGCCTGGGGCCGCAGAACTTCCTGGGCCGCGCCTATCAGCAGATCCCGGTGGGCATCACCGTGGAGGGCGCCAACATCCTGACCCGCAGCCTGATCCTCTTCGGCCAGGGGGCGATCCGCTGCCATCCCTATGTGCTGAAGGAGATGGATGCTGCCCGCAGCGGCGATCTCAAGTCCTTTGACGAGGCCTTCTGGGGGCATGTGGGCTACACCCTGTCCAATGCCGCCCGGGCCGTCGTGATGGGCCTCACCGGCTCCCATTTTGTTGCCGTGCCCGATGGCAAGGGCGTGGCGCCGGAAACCCGCCGCTACTACCAGCAGCTCACCCGCTTCTCGGCCGCCTTTGCCTTCCTGGCGGACATCTCCATGGGCACCCTGGGTGGTGCGCTGAAGCGCAAGGAGAAGCTCTCGGCACGCCTCGGCGACATCCTGTCCCTGATGTACCTGGCCTCGGCCGCCCTCAAGCGCTATGAGGACGAAGGCCGCCAGGCCGCTGATGCCCCGCTGCTCCACTGGGTGATCTGGGATTGCATGTTCAAGGCCCAGAACGCTTTTGAAGGCGTGATTGCCAATTTCCCCAATCGCCTGTTTGCCACCCTGCTGCGTCGCATCGTGGTCTTCCCCCTCGGCCGGCCCTACTTCGTACCTTCCGACCAGCTGGGGCATGAGGTGGCGACTCTGCTCATCAACCCCTCGGCTACCCGCGACCGCCTGACCTCGGACGTCTATCTGCCGACGGACGTGGAGGAGCCGGTCGGTGCCCTGGAGGCGGCCCTGCACGCCACCATCGAGGCCGAGCCGGTGGAGGCCAAGGTGCGCCGCGCCATCAAGAGCGGCCAGTTCAAGCCCGGCCTGCTGGTGGGCGGTGGTGTCGATGCCCTCTACGACGTGGCGGTGGCCGCCGGCATCATCAGCCGTGACGAACACGCCCTCATCACCCGGCGTGGCGAGCTGCGCGACAAGGTCATCCGGGTGGATGACTTCCCCTACGATTTCGGTTTGCGTCAGGCGCTGGATGGACAGGCTGACGAAGCACGGAAGGCAGCATGACGAGCTCCGACCCCATCTACATCATCGACGGCGCACGCACGCCCTTCCTCAAGGCGCGCAACGCCCCCGGGCCGTTTGCAGCCTCCGATCTGGCGACTGCGGCGGGCAGCGTGCTGCTGTCGCGCCAGCGCTTTGCGCCGGACCAGCTCGACGAGGTCATCCTCGGCTGCGCCAGCCCCTCGCCGGACGAGGTGAACATCGGCCGGGTGGTGGCCCTGCGCATGGGCTGCGGCATCAAGGTGCCGGGCTGGACGGTGATGCGCAACTGCGCCTCGGGCATGCAGGCCCTGGATTCGGCCATGGCCAACATCCACAGCGGCCGCTCGCAGCTGGTGCTGGCGGGGGGCGTGGATGCCCTGTCCCGGGCGCCGCTGTTGTATTCCGACGCGATGGTGCGCTGGTTCGCCGGCTGGATGGGGGCGCGCAGCCTGGGACAGAAGCTGGCCATGGTGCAGAGATTCCGCCCGGGCTACCTGGCCCCGGTGATCGGCATCATGAAGGGCCTGACCGACCCGGTCGTCGGCCTGCTGATGGGGCAGACCGCCGAGAACCTGGCCTGGAAGTACGGCATCAGCCGGGAGGACATGGACGCCTTCGCCGTCGAAAGTCACCGCCGCGTGGCCGCAGCTCAGGACGCCGGCCATTTTGCCGATGAGCTGGTGCCCCTGATCGAGCGCGACGGCACGGTGCATGCCGCCGATGACGGCCTGCGCCGGGATGCCTCGATGGCCGGCATGGCCAAGCTCAAGCCCTTCTTCGACAAGAAATACGGTCGGGTCACCCCGGCCAACAGCTCCCAGATCACCGACGGGGCCACCTGGCTGGTGCTGGCGTCGGCGGCGGCGGTGGAGCGCTTCGGCCTCGAACCCATGGGGCGCATCGTGGACAGCCAGTGGGCCGGCCTGGAGCCGGAGCAGATGGGGCTCGGCCCCGTGCATGCCACCACGCCCATCCTGCAGCGCCATGGCCTGGGCCTGGGGGACCTGGACCTCATCGAGATCAACGAAGCCTTTGCCGCCCAGGTCATCGCCTGTCTGCGTGCCTGGCAGGATGCGGACTACTGCCGCAGCCGCCTGGACTTGCCGGGGGCGCTGGGTGACATCGACCCGGCCCGCCTGAACGTGGACGGCGGGGCCGTGGCTCTCGGTCATCCGGTGGGGGCCAGCGGTGCGCGCATCGTGTTGCATCTGCTCAAGGCCCTGCGCCGCAGCGGCGGCAAGCGCGGCATCGCCACCATCTGCATCGGTGGCGGGCAGGGCGGGGCCATGCTGGTGGAGGCACTGTGATGACGTTCAAACACTGGACACTCGACCGGGACGCCGAAGGTATTGCCTGGGCCATCCTCGACGAGGCTGACGCGTCCGCCAACACTCTGGGCCTGGCCGTGATGGAGGAGCTGGCCGGCATCCTCGATCAGCTCAGTCAGCGTCCGCCCTCCGGCCTGGTGATCCGCTCCGGCAAGGCGGCCGGTTTCATCGCCGGCGCCAACATTGAGGAGTTCACCCGCATCGACTCTGCCCAGGCCGCCCGGGCCCTGGTGCAGCGGGGCTGGACCTTGTTCGAGCGCCTGGCTACGGTGGACTACCCCACGCTGGCCCTGATCCGCGGCCACTGCATGGGGGGTGGGCTGGAGCTTGCCCTGGCCTGCCGCTACCGCATCACGGTGGACGAGCCCGGCACGCGCCTGGCCCTGCCGGAGGTGATGCTGGGGATCTACCCGGCCTGGGGGGGCATGCTGCGCCTGCCGCAATTGATCGGCCCGGCGGCAGCCCTTGACCTGATGCTGACCGGCAAGGGCGTGGATGCCGGCAAGGCCCGGCGGCTGGGTCTGGCCGACGACTGCGTGCCGCCCCGGGTGATGGACAACGCGGCGCGCATCATGCTGCTTTCCGGCCGTGCGCCGCGCCGCCTGCCGCTGCTGCAGCGCCTGCTCAACGGCCCCCTGCGCGGCATCGTGGCCGGCAAGGCGCGCAAGCAGGTCGCGCTCAAGGCCCGCCCGGAACACTACCCGGCCCCCTACGCGATCCTCGATGTGTGGGCCAACTACGCTGGCAACGCGTTGGCGGTGCCCGCCTCGTCTGCGTCCTCTTTGGAGTCCATCCTGCGGTCGCTAACGGCGAAGAACCTGATCCGGGTGTTCTTTCTGCAGGAGCGCCTGAAGGGCTTCGGCAAAGGTGCGGACTTCAAGCCCCGGCGCGTCCATGTGATCGGTGCCGGCGTGATGGGGGGCGACATCGCCACCGAGTGCGCCCTGCGCGGCATGATCGTGACCCTGCAGGATCAGTCCGTCGAACGTATCGCGCCGGCCTTCGCCCGGGCGGCCAAGCGCTTCGAGCGCAAATTCAGGGGCAAGCCGCGGGAGGCGCGTTTTGCCCTCGATCGGCTGATCCCCGATCCGGCCGGCCATGGCGTGGCCCAGGCCGACGTGATCATCGAGGCGATCTTCGAGAATCTGGACGCCAAGCGCGCCCTGTTTGCCGAAATAGAAAGGCGAGCCAAGCCGGACGCGCTGCTGGCGTCCAACACCTCCAGCCTGCGCATTGCCGACATCGCCAGCGCGCTGGCCGATCCGGGCCGGCTGGTGGGCATCCACTTTTTCAACCCGGTGGCGGTAATGCCGCTGGTGGAAGTGGTGCGTAACTCGGGCACCGCAGACGAGGCCGCGAAGCGTGCTGCTGCCTTTGTGCGCCGCCTCGACAAGCTGCCCTTACCGGTGGGGGACGAGCCCGGCTTCCTGGTCAATGCGGTGCTCGGCCCCTACATGTATGAGGCCCTGCGCTGCATGGATGAGGGTGTTGCCCCGGAGACCATCGACGCAGCGTTGACCGGCTTCGGCATGCCCATGGGGCCCATCGAGTTGGTGGATACGGTGGGGCTCGATATTGCCGTGGCCGCCGGCAGGGCTTTGGCCGGTGCCGAGGCCGTGTTGCCCCGTGCCCTGGCCGACCGGGTTGCTGCCGGCCAGCTTGGCAAGAAGACCGGGCAGGGCTTCTATGCCTGGCCTGGCGGCAAGGTGCGCAAGCCTACGGCCGGGGCTGTGCCGGCCGGCCTGGCCGAGCGCATCGTTGCGCCGCTGCTGGCCGCCAGCCAGGCCTGTGTGGATCGCGGCGTGGTGGCCGATGCCGATCTGGCCGATGCGGGCGTTATATTCGGAACCGGTTTTGCCCCCTTCACGGGTGGTCCCCTCAATTTTGTCCGCGGCCAGCAGGCCGCGGGCTAAGCTTGTACTAGGAGTTCGTCATGCCCGATTCCCCCGTCCAGCTTCCTGCCCACAGGATGCCCGTTCTGCGCGTCATGCCCATGCCCCGCGATCTCAACCCCGCCGGCGATGTGTTCGGCGGCTGGATCATGTCCCAGGTGGACATCGCCGGTGCTGTGCCGGCCCGCCAGCGGGCCCGCGGCCGGGTGGCAACCATCTCGGTGAATTCGTTTGTCTTCAAGCAGCCGGTATCGGTGGGCGATATCGTCAGTTTCTACGCGGATATCGTGAAAGTCGGCAAGAGTTCGATCACCGTGGATGTGGAGGTCTACGCCGAGCGCAACCCCGAAGACCCGGTGGTGGTGAAGGTGACCGAGGCGGTCCTGACCTACGTGGCCGTCAATGAAAGAGGCGTCAAGCGGGCTATCCCACCGGAGGTGGCAGCATAAAAACAACAGTTTCAAACGATTGTTGCAAAGCCGCAGGCTTTTGTGGACCTAGAATCGCCGAGGGGATTGGGCAACCCGCGGCCTGTCGAGAAAACGCCCATCTGTGAGGAGACACACCATGAAAATGAAAATGATCGCCCGCTCTATCGCGCTGCTGGCCTTTGCCGCGGTGGCTGGCCAGGCATCGGCAGCTGGTTTTCAGTTGCTTGAGCAGAACGCCAGCGGCATCGGCAACGCCTATGCCGGCTCTGCGGCGGTCGCCGAGAACGCCAGCACCATCTTCTTCAATCCGGCGGGGATGACCCAGCTACAGGCCCGCGAGGCCTCGGTCGGCCTGTCTCTGGTGCGGCCCACCTTCAAGTTCAGCAACCAGGGTTCCAGCACCGGTGCGCTCAGCGGCAGTGGTACCGGTAACGATGCAGGGAGTTGGGCCTTCATTCCCAATGGCTATCTGTCCTGGGGGCTGAGCAAGGATCTTTACGTGGGGGTTGGTTTCGGTGCCCCCTTTGGCTTGGTCACGGAATATGACAACCCCTGGTTGGGCGGTGCCCAGGCCATCAAGTTCGACATCAAGACCTACAACATCAACCCCAGCGTGGCTTACCGCATCAACGACAAGGTTTCGGTGGGGGGCGGCCTGAACTATCAGCGCATGGAAGCCGAGTATGTGCGTCTTGCAACCGTCACCTCGGCAGCGCTCGCTGCCACCCGGGTGACTCTTGATGCCGGGAACAACGCCTGGGGCTGGAACGTGGGGGCGCTATTCACCCTCAGCCCCAGTACCAAGGTCGGGGTGTCCTACCGATCCAAGATTAAGCACGAACTGAAGGGTGACCTGAGCTTCAGCGGCCCGGCGGCGGGCGTCGCTCCGACCCTGACCACCGGCAGCGCCAAGGCCAGCGTGGACCTGCCCGACACCTTCATCCTCTCCGTTGTCCAGAACCTCAACGACAAGTGGGAGATGCTCGGTGATATCTCCTGGACGGGCTGGAGCAGTATTCCCAAAGTGGACATCGTGCGTACCTCCGGGATCCTCAGCGGTGGCACTGTGCAGACCCTCGACACCCACTTCCGTGACACTTGGCGTTATGCCCTTGGGGCGAACTATCGTCTGAGCGACATGGTGAAGCTCAAGTTCGGCGTCGCCTATGACCAGACGCCTGTGCCGGATGCGCAGCATCGTCTGGTGTCCCTGCCCGACAACAACCGCACCTGGTTCTCGGCAGGTGCGCAGATCAAGGTGGCCAAGGGGTCGGTGCTGGATCTGGGCGCGGCCTATCTGAACGTGCCAGAATCCAAAGTCGACAACAACCAGACCCTTCTGGGGCGTGGCCGGGTGACCGGCGCCTACGACGCCCGGGTGTGGATCATGGGTGCCCAGTACTCCATGGCCTTCTGATTCCCTCAACCCCGCCAGGTCGCCTGTGGCGCCTGGCACCTCGCCTGTCCTGTCCTGCCCATGGGTCGCCCAGAAAACCCCCTGCCTGACGCCAAGACACGCATCCTGGATGCGGCCGAGCGCCTGTTCATGGAGAACGGCTATGCCGCCACTTCGGTGCGCATGATCACGGGTGCCGCGGGCGTGCCGGTGGCCTTGGTGAGCTACCACTTCGGTTCGAAGCAGGGGCTCATGGAGGCCGTTTACGAACGTACCCTGGGCAGCCGCGGTGGCAGTCGGGTGAGTTACCTGGACAGGCTGGAGGCGGATGCGGGCGGGCAACCCATTCCGGTTGATGTGCTGGTGGACGCCTTTCTGTCGTCCGCCCTTCGCCTGACCCGCAAGGACAGTGTTCCCGGAGAGGTCTTCAAGCAGCTCATCGGCCGGGCCTTCTATGAGCCCGGCCCGGGCACGGAGGCTTTCTTCCCGGCGGAGTACCGGGAGGCGGTGGATCGCTATCGTCTGGCTTTCATGCGGGCGCTGCCCCATCTCAGTCAGGATGACGTGGTGTGGCGAATGTATTTCTTCGTCGGCATCGTGGCCTATGCCATGGCCGGAAAGGACTTGATGCGGATGACCGAGACCTATGCCCTGGCCGACGCGGGCGAGCCGGAAGCCATCATGGCGCGCCTGCGCCCGTTCGTCGTGGCGGGCTTCCTGGCGGCGCCGGGAAGCCTTTCCACCGGGCTGGCAACGCCCTGATTTTTCAAGCTTGTTGTATCCATGGGAAGCATTGCGCTAAGATTTGAACAGTTGTTCAAAAATGGCCATGGCAGACCCATGGTCGGTGGTCAATAACGAGGGCCCGTCCGCCGGGCCGAGTCAAAGGAGGCACATGTGAGCAGACTGATCATTCGCAAGGTGGCTGTGCTGGGCGCTGGCGTGATGGGGGCGCAGATCGCCGCCCATTGCGCCAACGCCGGCGTGCCAGTCATCCTCTTCGACCTTCCCGCCAAGGAAGGCCCCCCCAGTGCCATTGCCCGCAAGGCAGTCGATGGGCTGAAGAAGCTCGAGCCGGCACCCCTGGCCACCAAGGACCGTGCCCAGTTCATTGATGTGGCCAATTACGGTAGCGATCTGGACAAGCTTCGCGACTGCGACCTCATCATCGAGGCCATTGCCGAGAAGATGGAGTGGAAGCTCGACCTCTACACCAAGGTAGCTCCCTTCATCCGTGCGGATGCGATCTTTGCATCCAACACCTCCGGCCTGTCCATCAACACCCTGTCCGAAGGCATGCCGGCCGAGGCCCGCGCCCGCTTCTGCGGCATCCATTTCTTCAACCCCCCGCGCTACATGGCGCTGGTGGAACTGATCGCCACCCGCACGACCGATCCCGCCAGCCTGGATGCCCTGGAGGCCTGGCTCACCACCCGCCTGGGCAAGAGCATCGTCCGCGCCAAGGACACCCCCAACTTCGTCGCCAACCGGGTGGGTGTGTTCTCCATCCTGGCGGTGATGCACCACACGGCGCGTCTCGGGTTGGGCTTCGACGAAGTGGATGCCCTGACCGGCCCGATCATCGGCCGCCCCAAGAGCGCCACCTATCGCACCGCCGACGTGGTGGGCCTGGACACCCTGGCCCATGTCATCGGCACCATGCAGGCCACCCTGCCGGGCGACCCGTGGCACGCCTTCTACCAGAGCCCCGAGTGGCTCACCGCCCTGATCGCCAAGGGCGTGCTGGGGCAGAAGACCAAGGGCGGCATCTTCCGCAAGGATGGCAAGGCCATCGTCGTGTTCGATCCGGCGAAGCAGGACTACCGCCCGAGCACCGGCGAAGTGGCGCCCGAAGTGCTGGCCATCCTGAAGAACCGCAACCCGGTGGAGAAGTTTGCCCAGCTGCGCGCCAGCAGTCACCCCCAGGCCCGGTTCCTGTGGGCGATCTTCCGCGACGTGTTCCATTACTGCGCCTTCCATCTGGCGGATATCGCCGACAACGCCCGCGACGTGGACTTTGCGATGCGCTGGGGCTTCGGCTGGGCCCAGGGACCTTTCGAGACCTGGCAGGCCGCTGGCTGGCAGGCGATTGCGGCCGCCGTGGAGGCCGACATCAAGGCCGGCGAGACCATGATTGCCGCACCGCTGCCCGCCTGGGTGTTTGACGGGCGCCAGGGCGTGCATGCGCCGGAGGGCTCCTGGAGCGCCACCGACGCCGCCCTCAAGCCCCGGTCCACGCTGCCGGTGTATGGCCGCCAGCTCTACCCCGAGCAGGTGCTCGGCGAAGCCGCCCAGGAGCAGGGCACCACCCTGTGGGAAAACGAAGGGGTGCGTCTGTGGACCCTCCCGGCAAAGGATGCCCGAATCGGCATTCTCTCCTTCAAATCGAAGATGCACGCCATCGGCGACGAGGTGCTGGACGGCGTGCTCGAGGCCGTGGGCCGGGCCGAGCGCGACCTGGACGGTCTGGTGATCTGGCACGAAGCACCCTTCGCCGTCGGTGCCAATCTGGCCCAGGTGGCGGAGGCCTGCAAGGCCGGCCAGTTCGACATGCTTGAGAAGACCGTGGCCAAGTTCCAGCGTGCCTCCATGGCCCTCAAGCACGCCATGGTGCCCACCGTGGCTGCGGTGCAGGGCATGGCCCTGGGCGGTGGCTGCGAGTTCGTCATGCACGCCAGCCACCGGGTGCTGGCGCTGGAGAGTTATGTCGGTCTGGTGGAAGCCGGGGTTGGGCTGATCCCGGCTGGCGGCGGCTGCAAGGAGTTTGCCCTCCAGGCTGCCAGCCTGGCCAGTCGGGCGGCGGGGGGGGACGTGTTCCCCTTCATCCAGAACATGTTCCAGACCATCTCCATGGCCAACGTCTCCAAGAGTGCCTTGCAGGCCGTGGAACTGGGCTTTGCCAAGGCGTCCGACGACATCGTCTTCAACGCCCGCGAGCTCCTGCACGTGGCCCTGCACCGGGCCCGCGCCATTGCGGAATCCGGCTACCAGCCACCGCTGGTCCAGCGCGCCGTGACGGTGGCGGGACGCAATGGCATTGCCACCTGCGAGATGATGCTCATCAACATGAAAGAAGGGGGCTTCATCTCGGCCTCGGACTACCGGGTTGCGAGAGCAGCGGCCACCGCCTTGTGCGGAGGCGAGGTGGAGACCAACGCGAAGGTGTCCGAGCAGTGGATCCTTGACGTGGAGCGGGCTCAGTTCCTGGACCTGCTGAAGACCGAACAGACCCAGCAGCGCATCGTGCATATGCTCGAAACCGGCAAGCCCCTGCGTAACTGAACGGAGACAGACAAGATGAGCAAACAGATTCAGGAAGCCTACATCGTCGCCGCCACCCGCACGCCGGTGGCGAAACGCAACGGCATGTTCCGCAATGTGCGTCCCGACGACATGCTGGCCCATGTGCTGCGTTCGGTCGTGGCCCGGGTACCCGGGCTGGACGCCACCGAGATCGGCGACGTCATCGTCGGATGTGCCATGCCGGAAGCGGAACAGGGCATGAACGTGGCACGTATTGGCGTGCTGTTGGCGGGGCTGCCCAATACGGTGCCCGGCATCACCATCAACCGTTTCTGCTCGTCCGGCCTGCAGGCCGTGGCCGATGCGGCAGCGCGTATCCGCCTGGGCGAGGCCGATGTGATGATCGCGGCCGGCACCGAGAGCATGACCGTGATGCCGCAGATCATGGGCAACAAGATCTCCCTCAACCCGGCTGTCTTCGAGAAGGAGGAAAACCTGGGCATCGCCTTCGGCATGGGGCTGACCGCCGAGAAGGTGGCCCAGCAATGGAAGGTGAGCCGCGAGGAACAGGATGCCTTTGCGGTGCAGTCGAACCAGCGTGCTGCTGCAGCGATTGCCGCCGGCGCCTTCCGTGACGAGATCACCCCTTACACGGTGCGCACCCATGTGCCCGGCGAGGGTGGCACCGTGCGGATGAGCGAGCGGATCTGCGATACCGATGAGGGGCCGCGGGGCGATGCCACCGTGCAGAGCCTTGGGAAGTTGAGGCCCGTGTTCGCGGCGCGTGGCTCGGTGACTGCCGGCAACAGTTCCCAGATGTCCGATGGGGCCGGTGCGGTGCTGCTGATGTCCGAGGCGGCGGTGAAGCGCTATGGCGTCACGCCGATCGCCCGCTTCTGCAGCTACTCGGTGGCCGGTGTACCGCCAGCGATCATGGGCATCGGCCCCGTCGAGGCGATTCCCCGGGCACTCAAGGCCGCCGGTATCGGCAAGGAGGCCCTGGACTGGATCGAGCTCAACGAAGCTTTCGCGGCCCAGGCCATCGCGGTGATGAGGCAGTTGGATCTCGATCCGGCGAAGATCAATCCCCAGGGCGGGGCGATTGCCCTGGGCCATCCCCTGGGTGCCACCGGCGTCATCCGCGCAGCGACCTTGATGAGCGGCTTCCAGCGCACCTCGGCGCGCTACGGCATGATCTCCATGTGCATCGGAACCGGCATGGGCGCAGCGGGGGTCTTCGAGCGCCTCTGAGCAGTCTTCACCCCGCCCCAGCCCATCGTGTGCCACGCCCACGATGGGCTTTTTTGCGTTGGGGCCTTCCCGTCGGCAGGCCTTCAAGGTGAAATGACGGGCGTCCCCCGTGAAGTTGAATGAAAAGGAATCACCCCATGACCTCCCCTGTCTTGCTCGACGTGACCGATGGCGTCGCGACCTTGACCCTCAACCGCCCGGCGGCCCTCAATGCCCTTTCGGTCGACATGATGAAAGCGCTGGCCGACGCCACGGCCAGACTGTCCCACCGGGACGACCTGCGGGTGGTAGTCGTGGCGGGGGCCGGTGAGCATTTCATGGCCGGTGGCGACCTGAAGGACTTTGCCGCCCACCTGCACCTGTCTCCCGAAAGCCGCCTGGCCACCTTCCGGGCCATGGTCGAGCAGTACATCAACCAGAGTGTCGAAGCCTTGCAGGCCTTGCCGGTGCCGGTCGTCGCGCAGGTCCGGGGCGCCTGCGCGGGTTTCGGCCTGTCCCTGGTGCTGGGCTGCGACCTGGTGGTGGCCGCTGACAGTGCGTATTTCACGACGGCCTATGCCAGTATCGCCCTGTCCGGCGATGGCGGCGTGTCCTGGCTTGCGCCGCGCATTCTCGGGCGGCGCAAGGCTTTTGAACTGCTTCTGCTGGCTGACCGCTTCGACGCGGCCGAGGCGCTGCGCCTGGGGGTGGTGAATCGGGTGGTCCCGGCTGCCGAACTCGATGTGGCCGTCGCCGATCTGCTGGCACGCATCCTGCGCGGCCCGGGCCGTACTTACGGGGAGATCAAGGGCCTGCTCAATGCTTCGCCCGACCAGTCGCTGGGGGCACAGCTACAACTTGAGGCCGAGGCCTTTGCCCGTTGTACCTCGCGACCTGACTTCGACGAAGGCATCAATGCCTTCCTGGGCAAGCGCAAGGCACGTTTCAACGGCTGAGGCGATAGGCCAGCAGGCCCAGCCACTCGTGGCTGGCATACCAGCCGGCGTAGGCACTGCTCATCCCGGGGGGGGAGGGCAGGATGTTCGTGTCGGGTTCCCGGTTGAGCAGATGGGCGGTGGGGGCGGGCAGCACAGTGAAGCCCGCCGCCTCGAAGGCTTCGGTCGCGCGCCGCATATGGGCGGCATGGGTGACCAGCACGATGCGCCGATGTCCGCTCGGCTGCAGGACGGAGGCGCAGAAGTCGGCGTTCTCCCGGGTGTCCCGGGAGCGGGATTCCACCCAGCGGACCGGTACGCTGAAATCCTCCTCCAGGCTCACCTTCATCAGCTCCCCTTCCGGCCGGCCTCCCTTGGGGGCCCCGCCACTCACCATCACCGGCAGGCCCGAATGGCGCGCAAGACGCGCGCCGTAGCGAATCCGTTCCAGGCTCAGGGCATTCACCGTCTCGCCGCCGAACTCCGGCGCGTAGCCGCGGGTGCCGCCCGCGAGAATGACGATGGCGTCCGCTTCCGCCAGGCGCCCCGGATCCAGTGGGGGGGCGGTCTCGAGTCCATCCAGCAGGAGCCTGACCGTGACCGGGGTGCAGAGGGCCAGGGCAGCGACCAGGCCAAGGGCGGCCAGGGCCTGTCCGAGCTTGGGGCGGCGAGTCGCCAGCAACAGACCGGCGGCGACCAGAAGCAGGGGGCCGAGGGGCGGAAGAATCAGGCCTGAGAGGAGTTTCTTGAGTAAGAACATGGCGAAAAGGTGTGGCCCGATGAGAGCGTGTGGATAAATCTGCTGCGCGGCCCCGCTTTGCCCCGGCGATGCTCATCGTGCGCTTGGTTTGGCAGCGCTGCCCGGCGTTAACCCGAACCGCTCACTACGATTTCTTCACAAGCGCCGAGGTGCCGCATTGTCGGTGGAGTGGCGCACGGCTATTATCCGGGAAACCGTAGTTGATCGCTTCGACCTTCCTGGAACGCCTCATGTTCACACGCTTCTGCCCGTTTCTTGATGCTTGTCGGCGGGGGGCGTGCACCGCGACCTCGCTGGCGCACCCGGAGGGATGCCTGGCCCTTTCGCTCCAAGCAACATTGGGTTCGTCCAACTGCGGTTTCCAGGCGTGAGCGTCAATCGAATGCCATCCATCAGGGGAACGATCATCGTCAGCAATGGGTTTGGGTCACGCCACAGCGGCACAGCCGCCGGGGAGCACCGTCAGTGATTGAATTGGGCTTGCGGGAGGGGATATGGGCGCTGGTTGCCGTACTCACCCTCTATTTGGTGGTGATTCTCTTTCGACTGGCGATTCCTCGGCGATCAAGCGATTCTTCGGACACCTCGGCGCCACCCAAGACCTTGCTGGCTGAGCCCCCCGCCGCCGAGCCCTTGAAGTCGCCGCCGCCCCCTGAGCCCGACCTGACCTCCAGTCCGGAAGAGGAGGCCGTTTCGAGGGATCTGCTCAATGAACTCGAGATCCAGCAGTTGCGCCGCGATGTGGCCCAGCTACGGACTGAAAGCGACTTCCTGCGCCGGGAACTGGCGGCGACGCGCCGGGATGTGGATGAGTTGCGGGATGCCCGGCAAGCCTCTCGGGAACGGGTGGAGTACGCCCGCCCGGTGTCGCCGCAGCACTCGGAAGCCATGCTGCTGGCCGGGAGGGGATTCGAAGCGTCGCGGATTGCCGAGCATTGCGGTATTTCCGTGGCCGAGGCGGAGTTGGTATGTGCCCTGGCGCGGGCGGAGGAGGGCCGATGAGCAGCGAACAGGAAGGCCGGCGGGATGCTGCGGGAGACGAGGATCCCCGCCGTCAGTTGTGGATTCGGGCTGGCGTTGCTGGAGGGTTGATTGCCGTCCTGCTGGGCGGGCTTGCCCTGTTCGATCACCTGTCGCGACCGCCGCAGCCCGAGGAGGTGGCTTTGCCCACCAAGCCCATCGCGCCAGCGCAGATCAGTGATAACGCGGGGCGCGACGCTCCGCCCGACGTGGTGCGCGCAGGGGAGGTGGGCGCCAGTGACGCTGCGCCTGCGGTTTCTCCGGAAGGTTCTGCGCCACCGCGTTTGCCCGAGTCTGAAGCCGATGGTGGGCGACTTGCTGAAGGTACGCGTCCGCTGGTTCGGCCGGCAGCGCCTGTGGTTCAGGCAGATTCAGCTGTCGCCAAGGTGGCCGGGGAGACCCCTGCGGCGAAGCCTGGTGTGACGGGGGCCGGCCGGCCGGCTACGCCGGTCACAGCCCCGCGCCCGCCCGAGACCGGGGCGTCACCCGCCGTTGCTGCGCCCACGCCGTCGGCTCGTCCCGCGCCCAGTGCACAAACCCCCGCTGCGGTGCCGCCGGTGGCCGCAACCCCTGCTGCGCCGGCCGTGCTCCAGAAGCCTGTCCAGCCGGCAACTGTCGAGTCGGCGCAAGGCTATGTCTTGCAGTTTGGTTTCTTTTCCAGCGTGGCGTCGGCGGAGGCCTTGAAGGCGCGTCTGGCCCAGGCGGGCGTGCCGTCCCAGATTGAAACCCGACTCATCGTCGGTCCCTTTGCGGACCGGCGTGAGGCGCTGGCTGCCCAGGCCCGCCTGCGTGAAAAGGGGGTCGATTCCGGCATGCTGCTGCCCTTGGGGCGTTGAGCCCCGCGGTCAGCGGTTAAGCCGCGATGATGGAGAGGGCGTGACCGGTACGGCAACGCAATGCGAGTACCGGTTTCTGCGCCGGTGCTTCGGTGGCCCAGATGGCCGCCTGATCGCCGAGATTGCGTGCGATTTCGTAGCCGCGCTGCTTCAGCCAGGCCGGATCGAGATGTTCGGCAACCAGACGCGGCTTTTCCGGATGCTGGGGGTGGGCCAGGACGAGACGGAAGATTTCCATGGCGGTCTCCACAGGGATTCGATTGGATGCCAATCTAGCGGCCGAGTGTGACGGTTGTTGGTGGCGGCAGGAAAATCAGGGGGCGAGAGCGGGGGACGGTGGTGGAACCGCCCCGGGGAGCCGGAAGTTCTGGAGGATCCGGGTTGCGTCTTCGGCGCTGATGGGCCGGGAAAAGAGAAATCCCTGCATCTCGTCGCAACCGAGGGTCTCCAGGGCATTCATCTGATCGTCGCGCTCCACGCCTTCGGCGGCAAGCCGTATGTCAAAGCCACGGGCGATGCCTGCAATGGCGCTGACGATGGGGTGATCTTCGGTGCTCTTGATGTTCCGGACAAAACTCCGGTCGATCTTGAGGCGTGTCACGCCACAACGACGCAGATAGGCGAGGGACGAATAGCCGGTACCGAAGTCGTCAATGGCGATGCCGATGCCGAGTTCCCGCAGGCTCTGCATGCGTCGTGAAACCTTGTCGTCCTGTTCGAGGAGCAATCTTTCGGTGATCTCGACTTCAAGGCTGTCGGCGGGTAGGCCGTAGCGCGCCAGGACACGGGAGACAATATCGTCGAGATCCGAGTGGTCGAAGTCCCGGGCGGACAGGTTGGTGGACAGGCGCAGGTTGGGGTAGCGACGACGCCAGGATGAAAACTGGGCGCAGGCGGTGTCCAGTACCCAACGGGTGATTTCGTGGATGATCCCGGCTTCCTCGGCCATCTGGATGAAGCGGGAGGGGGCCACCACGCCGTGGACCGGGTGGCGCCAGCGCACCAGCGCCTCCATGCCGGTAATCGCGCCCCGGGACAGGCTGATCAGGGGCTGGTAATGCAGTTCCAGTTCCTTACGACCGAGCGCTTGGTGGAGCTCCTTTTCAAGGGAAATCCGTGCTCGGTAAGTGGCGTGCATGTCGGGAGAGAAGAAGCTGAAGGCGTTGCCGCCGCTTCCCTTTACCTGGTGCATGGCCACACTGGCGTGCTGGATCAGGTCGTCGGCGCTGTCTCCGTCCTCCGGGTGAAGCGCTGCACCGAGGCTGATGGTGGCGGTGAATTCTCCGTCGACAACCGGGAAAGGGTTGCGGAAGGCCTGCAGGATCTTGTCCGCAATGGCAGTGGCGTCGGCCTTGGTGCCCACGTCGGGGAGCAGGACGAGAAACTCGTCGGATCCGTGGCGGGTCAGGGAGTCGCCCTTGCGCAGGCATTGCCGCAGGCGTGTGGCCACGGCCCGCAACAGGGTGTCCCCTTCACCCTGTCCGTAGGTGTCGTTCACCAGCTTGAAGCGGTCCATGTCGATGAACATGACGGCGATATGGGTCTTGCGCCGTTTGGCCTGGGCGATGGACAAGTTCAGGCGGTCGCAGAAAAGGTCACGGTTGGGGAGATGGGTAAGCGGGTCGTGGAAGCTGTGGTCGCCATGGCCCTGCTCGTGGAGTCGGTAGCCCGGCAGGCTCCGCGCAGCACCGTAGGTCCCGGCGTAGTGGATTGCAGCGCGGGAATCGGTACGGTTGTAGATCCCCATGGCGTTGAGCACGATGCTGACCGGGCCGTGCTCGTCGCTTTCCACATTGCCGAACGGGTTGCGGGTGAGACGTAGCGCCAGATTGCTGGTGGCCCGCGGGCCGGTGCGCCTTTCATTGAACGAAAAGCGTGCCCGTTCGAGATCCTCGGGATAGACGATCTCGGAGAAGTGTTTGCCGAGCAAGGCGCTGCGCGGGTGACCGAGGAGCGACTCGATGCGTTGGTTCAGGTAGCTGAAGCGACCGTCGGCATCAAGGGTGTAGATCAGGTCGAGGGAGTTTTCGACCAGATACCGATGCATCTGCTCGGAGGATTCCAGGCGTTGCCGGGTTTGCCGCCGGCTGCGTTCAGTCTGGCGCTTGGCAAGGGTTTTTGCCACCGAGCGGCGTAACTGTTCGGCGCTGTAGGGTTTGACGAGGAAGTCGGCGGCACCGCGCCGCAGGGCGCCGACGGCGGCTTCGACGGACTGTTCGGCGCTGATCATGATCACCGACTCGCGGCGGTCATGGCTGAGCAGCCAGTCCATCACCGCCAGGCCGGAGGCATCCGGCAGGCGGTAGTCCAGGACGATCAGGTCATAGGCGGCTGCATTGAGGCGTGCAAGTGCTTCGGCAACGGTGCCGCACTCCTCGATCAGTCGGTCGTCCGCTTGCAGGAGAGCGGTGATGGAGCGTGCGAGGGACGGTTCGTCGTCGATGACCAGGATGCGGACAAGAGCCTCGGCTGTTGCACGCCGCTGCCCCTCCGGTGGGAAGGGTTGCCCTTTCCAGGGGATGAGCATTGTGACTCCCTGATGTGGGTCTAGTGTTCTGCAGCCCAATCATGCACTAAATCATACCTACGCCGCCAGCGGCATGAAGATCTGGAATACCGTTCCGGAGCCAAGCTGGCTGCGGCACAGGATGGTACCTCCGTTAGTTGTGACGAGGTCGCGTACCACCGCGAGGCCCACGCCTCCCCCAGGTTTGGTGCTGTTTCTCGGCCCCCCGGCGAAGAGGGTCTGCACACGCTCCGGGGGCATCCCCGGACCATTGTCCACCACCCGGATCTCCAGGCACGGGCTGCCGTTGGCGTTGATGCCGGCCACCGCCGAGACAGTGAGTTTGCCGCCTTCCGGGATTGCCTCGGCCGCGTTCTTGAAGAGGTTCAGGAGCACCTGCTTGAGCGCGTCCGGCGGAATGGCTGCAGCCGGCAGATTGGGTGAGGTGTGCAGTTCGAAGTGTATGCCCCGGCGGGCGAACAGGGCTTCTCCATAGAGGGCACGCAGATCGTGGAGGATCTCGGCGACACCACTGTGAGCCGGACCCGCCGGAAGCGTACCGGTGAAGTCGCTGGTCTTGCGGATCAGAGCGCCAACCCGGTCGAGTTCGTCGCTGAGAAGGTTGAGTTGCTCCTTGAGGGTTGCATCTTCGACCTTCTCGTCGATGATTCCGAGGTAGGTCTTGATGACGGTCAGCGGATTGCTGGCCTCATGGGCGATGCGCCGGGCGTGATCGACATAGCGGCGGCCGACGGTTTCCTCCACCTCACGACGCATGCGCTCTTCCGAGTTCCGTTCGGAGATGCGTACCGTCGCGGCATCGGTGAGGAGCCTGCGCAGGTTGTGGTCAGTCTCGTCGCCCGCATTCTCGTTGCTGGGGCAGGGAAATACGGCCACGCCCGACTCAAGACCGTTGTTCCAGGGTACGCACAGCAGACCGTCGCTGGCCAGCCAGCGGGCCAACTGCCAATCGGCCGCGCAGCGCCCGGGCGGGCGCGGAGACGCCTGAAAGCGGGTCTCGACGTTGTCCCGATAGGCCTCTGCGATGACACTGTTCGGGTCGTCGATGGCGATGCTGATCTGGCTCAAGCCCGGATGGGCAGGGTTGGCGGCTCCGGTCAGATCACCGCCTTCAAGGGGTTTGATGAACAGCACCGGGGCATCAAGCCCGAGCAGAAGCCGGGAGGCGAGGCTGAAGTCCGTCCAGGCCGAGCTGCCCCTGCCGAAACTGCTTCGGGCAAAGGCGCCGAGTGCGGCGCGGGCGATGCCGGAGTCGATACTTCCCGGACTGGTGGCAGCGTTGCCCGCAGGGCCCCAGGGGCGCGAGAGCATGGCGGTCTCGACCGGAAGACCGAGGGCGCCAGCTCGATCCTGAATCGTGCGGGTGGTGTCGGCCAGCAGGCTGACGAGAATCGATCCATCCAGCCGGGTGAGGCGGCAGGCGTTCTCGAGGCTGAGCGGCGCCTGGGTCGTCCGGTAGTTGGCAAGTTCTTCGGCGGCGGCAGTAATGCGAACCAGGGGGTGGGCGGTGACGAGGCTGGCCGCCTCGGCCTGATGCAGCGCAATGGCGTCGGAGATTCCGGCGGGCAGGCCGCAGCGGCTCGCCAGGATGGAGGAAATCTCTGCGTGATCCTCGTTGAAACGTTCCAGTTCGCTGGCCGTCAGGGTGCGCTCATCGGGGATGTCCACCAGCATTTGAAGGTAATCGTCTGCATATTCGATCAGCCACAGCAATCCGATGTCGTGGAGAAGGCCGGCCGAATAGGCCTCGTCAGGAGACACATAGCCGGACTCGCGGGCAATCTGTGAAGAGAGTTCCGCAACGAACTGGCTGTGCAGGCAGTGGTGGCGGTGGACGCCGATGTCGACCCGATGCTGGGCTTGCTGAACGATATGCCGCAAGGCCCAGGCCTGGAGAAGACCGGAGTCGGTATTGTCGATACGTTGCGCGATGGCCTCCAGCAGGGAGGCGGACTCATTCTTTTCGAGGGGGGCGGTCTGCAGCAGTTCGAACACCAGCACCGGATCGAGCGTGATGATGCGTGCCGCCTCTCTCGCTGAAGGGGCTCCGCCGGAAAGCACCCGCAGAAGGGCTGTAGCGGTCTCGCGCAGACCGGGCAGGCGTATGGTGGGCACCACAGCAGGGCGTCGCAACAGGGAGGTTCGAGTGGTTTGCATGAAGGATGCACATATTTCGCAGATCTTGTGCTTTGGATTCTAACCGTGCCCCCCCCATACCCAACTGTGACATAAGTTTGCGAAAGGCCGGCAGCGCAACGCCAATCGTGACTCAGTTCGCAATCACAGGCATGACCAGCAATGCCGCAGCGGGTGCCCAGCGTTTCTATCGTTGATCCCAGCCCAGGCCCCCGGGGGCCGCTAGCCGAACTGGAGGCTGTCGGCGAAGGCCAGGGCTTCGAGATGCGCCCGGTTGATTTGTTCGCTCGAAACGTGCAGATCCGAGGCGAGGCTAGCGAGACTCTTGTCGTCGAAGCTCTCGAGGGCCCGGGCCAGTTTCAGGAACGGCGCGTACACGCCGTCACCGGTCAGCAGGGCGTCGGCAATGGGGCCGGGAAGGTGCATCTCCTCGAGAGCCGCCTGCAGGCTTGCCCCGAGGAGGAGGTGAAGCATGGAGAAGGCGCCGGTGATGAAGAGGTTGTCCAGCTCGCCCTTGTCGAAGAAAGTGGCACCGATCTTCTCCATGAATCGTCCGCGGGCGATGGCGGTCTGCATCAGCGCCGGGGCGGCGGGGTCGCGACTGGCCGAGACGAGCAGGACGGAAAGCCATTTGTTGAGCTTCTCGTAGCCCAGGATGGTGACCGCATGGCGGAAGGACTGGATCTCGCACATCAGTCCGAAACCGGCCGAATTGATGTATCTGAGCAACTTGTAGGACAGTGCCACGTCCTGCTTGAGGACAGTCTCGATTTCCTTCACTTCAGCGTTGCGGCGTACCAGATTCATCAAGCGCACGATCTGGGCGTGGGAGGGCGCCAGCTTGCCGTTGCCCGTGACGCCACGCAGGAAGAACCACCCTGAGGCACCGTCGTAGCCCTGGATGATGGCATTGCGGAAATCCGGCACGTCCGACAGGCCCCAGGCCAGGGCCAGGCCGGGCGGATCGGCCGGCAGGGTCTGACGTTTGGCGTCGATGATCACGAAGCGCCAGGGCACGTTGGCGGGCAGCACGGTGTCGTGCTGATACCAGGTCAGATTCAGGCTGATGCCGGCAGCCTGGAGCTGGGGGATGAGCGACAGGGTGAGCGGGTGGGCGATGGACTGGACCGGGATCTCGACCATGGCGTTTGCGGGTGCGATCCAGTTCAGCAGATCCGGTGTCGGCACCAGCTTGTAGAGGCTGATGAAGACCGGATGGGTGGCCGGCCATACGTCGGCCAGACCGTCCAGGGCCTCCACGGCCTGGGAAACCGACGCCGCATGCACGATCAGCCGGTTGGCAGTGATCTTGTGTTGTTTGTTGATGACCGGTTCGCGGGTGATCAGGGCGGCATTGCTCATGGGCGCAGGGTTCCGGTGTGGAGCTCAGGCGGCTCGGGCGTCGTTCGAGTAGCTGAAGGCGTCGGCAAGAAACGCCTCCGGTGGCAGGCCACAGCGCCCGGTTAGATCGGCTCGGGCGGCTTCGATCATTGCTGGCGAGCCGCAGGCGTAGACCTCATGGCCGGACAGATCGGGCAAATCGGCCATGAGGGCATGATGAGCGAAACCGCTGCGGCCCGTCCAGCCATCACTGGCCGGGGCGTCGGAAAGCACCGGTACGAACTGGAAGCCAGGCAAGCGTGCTTCCCAGCCACGAGCGATGTCGAACTGATAGAGGCCGGTCAGGTCGCGGCTGCCCCAGTAGAGGGTCATGGGGCGCTTCAGACCGGTGGCGATGGCGTTCTCGACGATGCTCTTGATCGGGGCAAAACCGGTGCCGCCCGCCAGCAGAATGACGGGGCGGACGGAGTCTTCACGCAGGCGGAAGCTGCCCAAGGGGCCTTCGAAACGCAGGATGTCCTTTTCCTTGAGCTTTTCGAACACATGGGTGGTGAATTGGCCACCGGGGACCAGCCGGATGTGCAGTTCAAGGTGGTCGGCACCCGTGGGTGCGTTGGCAATCGAGAAGCTGCGGCGTTTGCCGTCGGCGAGAAGGAAGTCGATGTACTGGCCGGCCACGAACTGGAACTTCTCACTGGCGGGCAGCTTGATCTCGAGGACGATCACGTCGGCACCGATGCGGGTCAGTTTCTGCACCCGGCAGGGCAGCTTCTTGACGGGAATGTCCCCGGCGCGGCTGACCTGGCGGACTTCGATGACCAGGTCGGAACGCGGTGTCGCGCAACACAGCAGGGCCATACCGGCATCGCGGTCGGCCGCGGTGAGGGTTGATTCGGAGTAACGGCCCTGATCCACATGGCCCGACACGATCTTGCTCTTGCATACACCGCAGGCCCCGTCGCGGCAGCTATAGGGAAGGAGCAGGCCCTTGGCCAGGGCAGAGGCGAGAATGGTGTCTTCACTGCCGGCTTCGAAATGGAGGCCGCTGGGTTGGAGGGTGACCTGGAACGACATGATGGGTGGCCGTGAGATAATCGAAGGATGAAACGTCGAAAAATGAAGCAGGTGCTGATTGTCGGTAGTGGTGACGTGGCCCGCCGGATCATTCCCTGGCTGGCTGTGCGCTTTCGCGTGACGGCCGTGACAAGGCGGGCCGAGGAGTGTGCTGCACTGCGAACGCTGGGTGCCACGCCCCTTGTTGCCGACCTCGATTTGCCCCACACCCTCCTGCGTCTCGCCGGCATTGCCGACTACGTGCTGCACTGCGCGCCACCACCCGCCGTGGGTATCGATGACCCGCGCACCCGGCGCCTTCTGGCAGCTCTGACGCGTCGCGGGAGTCTACCACGACGGATAAGCTACATAAGTACCACTGGCGTCTACGGCGATTGCGGTGGCGCCTGGCTGGACGAGACGCGGCCCCTGCGTCCGGATTCGGACCGGGCGGGGCGACGGGTGGCAGCGGAGGCGCATTTGCGCCGCTTTGGCATGCGCACCGGCTGCCGCGTCAGCATTCTGCGGGCGCCCGGGATCTACGATACGGAGGCCCGCCTTCCACGGGCCCGGCTGCTCAAGGGGGATCCCGTCCTGGTGGCCGAGGACGACGTCTTCACCAATCACATCCACGCCGACGACCTGGCGCGCCTGTCGGCCCTGGCCCTGTTCCGCGGTCGGCCCAATCGGGCCTATAACGCCACCGACGACAGCACAATGCGCATGGGCGATTACTTTGATCTGGTGGCCGATGCCTGCGGTCTGCCCCGGCCGCCCCGTTTGCCACGGGCCGAACTGGCGGGCCGCCTGTCAGCCATGACGCTTTCCTTCATGTCCGAGTCGCGACGCCTGATGAATGGCCGCATCAAGCGGGAGCTCCGCGTCGGCCTGCGCCATCCGACCGTGGCCGACGCCCTCGCGGCCATGTTGCCCACTGTTTCCTGAAACCTGAATCGAGTCCCACATCATGCTTTACCTCAGCATCAAGGCCCTGCACATCATCTTTGTCACCAGCTGGTTCGCGGGCCTGTTCTATCTGCCGCGTCTGTTTGTCAATCACGCCATGGTTACCGATCCCGCAACCATCGAGCGTCTGGCCCTGATGGAGCACAAGCTGTATCGCTTCATGACGCCCCTGGGCATCCTGGCGGTGATCCTGGGCATGTGGCTGTGGTTCGGCTTCGGCCTGAGCGGCGGCTGGCTGCATGCCAAGACCGCGCTGGTCACCTTCCTCATCGTTTATCACCTGTACTGCGGGCGTCTGATGCGTGCCTTTGCCGAAGGGCGCAATACCCGCAGCCATGTGTGGTACCGCTTCTTCAATGAGGTGCCGGTGCTGGTGTTGTTCGCAGTGGTGTTTCTCGTGGTGCTGAAGCCTTTCTGATTCCTTATTCCGGACGTCTGCCTTGAACTTCTTTTCGCCCTGTCCCCGCGGCCTCGAGCCGCTTCTCGCCGAGGAGCTGAAGGCTCTCGGTGCCGCCGATCCCAAGGTCGTTCCCGGCGGTGTGCATTTCGTCGGCGAGTGGCCCCTGTGCTACCGGGTCAACCTGGAAAGCCGCATCGCCACCCGTGTGCTGTGGCAGATCACCATGGGCCGCTACCGCAGCGAGGAGGACATCTACCGGATCGCCTACGCGCCCACCTGGGCCCGCTGGTTCACCCCCGACCAGACCATCCGGGTCTTTGTGGTGGCCCACAAGTCGCCCCTGCGCAGTCTGGAGTTCGCCACCCTGCGCATCAAGGACGCCGTGTGCGATCACTTCCGCACCGTTGCCGGGCGGCGGCCGGACGTGGATACCCAGTCGCCCGACATGCGCATCCACGCCTTCCTGTCGGCCGATACGGTCACGCTCTATCTGGATACCTCGGGCGATGCACTCTACAAGCGTGGCTTCAAGCAGGCCGCGGTGGAGGCGCCCCTGAAGGAGAACCTGGCGGCCGGCATTCTGCGTCTGACCGGCTGGAAGCCGGGCGAGGAGGCCTTGTGCGACCCCATGTGCGGCAGTGGCACCTTCCTGATCGAAGCAGCCCAGATGGCCCTTGACGTGGCGCCGGGCCTGGGCCGCCATTTTGCCTTCGAGCGCTTCAAAACGTATGAAAGGGATCTCTGGCTGCCCATCCGCCAGGCCGCCGAGGCCCGCCGCAAGGCGCCCCGCAAGCTGGCGATCTACGGCTCCGACATCCTGGAAGCCCAGCAGCGCAAGACCATCGTGAACCTGCGCAGTGCCGGTCTGGAGGGGTGCGTCGAGGTGGGGCGTGGGGATCTGTTGGATCTGCAGGCGCCGGCCGCGTCCGGCGTGCTGATCGCCAACCCGCCCTACGGTGTGCGGCTGTCGGATACGGCGGAGCTGGAGGCCTTCTACCCGAAACTCGGCGATGCCCTGAAGGCCCACTGGACGGGCTGGCGCTGCTACTTCTTCAGCGGCGACCCGGCTCTGCCCAAAGGCGTTCGCCTCAAGGCCAGCAAACGTACCCCGCTCTTCAACGGCGCCATCGAATGCCGGCTGTTCGAATACCAGATGGTCGCCGGCTCAGCCCGCAAACCCAAGCCCTCGGACAATGAAGAGCTGAACGATTGAGGGTGTCGCAGCCAGCCCTCTTAACCGGCCGTGCCGAATGGGGGCAGGAAGCGTAGCGAGCGGTCCAAGGTCGCGATGAGGCGCGCAGCCGTACTTGAGTACGGCGAGCACCGCAGTCGCGAGATTGGAGCGCGCAGTAGCTTCATGCCCCCATTCACACGATGTCGAGGTTCTGGATGCCGGAGAGCATGTCCTTGTCGCCCCGGCGGCTCTTGAGCTTGATCTGCAGGCGCAGGTCGTTCATGGAGTCGGCGTTGCGCAGGGCATCCTCATAGGTAATCATGCCCTTTTCATAGAGATCGAAGAGGCTCTGGTCGAAGGTCTGCATGCCCAGCTCGGAGGAGCGCTTCATGACGTCCTTGATGCCCGGGATCTCGCCCTTGAAGATGAGGTCGGAGATCAGGGGCGAGTTGAGCATGACCTCGACGGCGGGTACCCGGCCCTTGCGGTCGCACATGGGGAGCAGGCGCTGGGAGATGAGGGCGCGCAGATTGAGGGAAAGATCCATCAGCAACTGATGGCGTCGCTCATCAGGGAAGAAGTTGATGATCCGGTCAATGGCCTGGTTGGCGCTGTTGGCGTGCAGGGTGGCCAGGCACAGGTGGCCGGTTTCCGCAAAGGCGATGGCGTAGTCCATGGTCTCCCGGTCGCGGATCTCACCCATCAGGATCACATCCGGCGCCTGCCGCAGTGTGTTTTTGAGGGCCGGTTCCCATGAATCGGTGTCGATGCCGACTTCCCGCTGGGTGACGATGCAGTTCTTGTGGCTATGCACGAACTCGATCGGATCTTCGATGGTGATGATGTGGCCGAATGACTTTTCATTGCGGTAATCCACCATGGCGGCCAGGGACGTGGTCTTGCCGGTACCCGTGCCCCCGACGAAGATCACCAGCCCGCGCTTGGACATGGTGATGTCCTTCAGCACCGGGGGAAGGCCCAGGGACTCGAAGGTCGGGATCTTTTGCGGGATGGTCCGCAGCACCAGCCCGACCTGCCCCTGCTGGATGAAGGCATTGGCCCGGAAGCGCCCGATGCCCGGCGGCGAGATGGCGAAGTTGCACTCTTTGGTGGCTTCGAACTCCTGGGCCTGACGATCGCTCATGATCACCCGGGCCAGCTCCGAGGTGTGGGTGTGGGTGAGCTGCTGGTTGGACTGGGGGACGATCTTGCCGTCGATCTTGATGGCAGGCGGGAAGTTGGTGGTGATGAAAAGATCCGAACCGTTCTTCTGCAGCATCAGCCGCAGGAGATCGTGCATGAACTTGAGTGCCTGATCACGTTCCATGGTGGTTTCCTGTTGCCGGAGCGGGCCGGCAGTCTGATGGGGTCCGTCGGGTCTGCCGGGCTTCAGGCGGGGAAGCTATCCTTGTTCTGGGCACGCAGGCGGGCTTCGGCACCCGAGACGATGTTGCGCCGGACCATGTCGGCCAGGCACTGATCGAGGGTCTGCATCCCGATGTTCTGTCCGGTCTGGATGGCTGAATACATCTGCGCCACCTTGTTTTCGCGGATCAGGTTGCGGATGGCAGGGGTGCCGATCATGATCTCGTGGGCCGCCACCCGGCCGGTGCCATCCTTGGTCTTGAGCAGGGTCTGCGAGATCACCGCGCGCAGGGATTCGGACATCATGGCCCGGACCATATCCTTCTCGTTGGCGGGGAAGACGTCGACGATACGGTCGATGGTCTTGGCGGCCGACGAGGTGTGCAGGGTGCCGAAGACCAAATGGCCGGTTTCGGCCGCCGTGAGGGCCAGGCGGATGGTTTCCAGGTCGCGCATTTCACCCACCAGCACCACGTCCGGATCTTCCCGCAGGGCCGAGCGGAGGGCAGCGTTGAAGGACTGGGTGTCGCGGGAGACTTCACGCTGGTTGATCAGGCAGCGCTTGGATTCGTGAACGAATTCGATGGGATCCTCGATGGTGAGGATGTGGCCGTACTCGTTCTCATTGACGTAATCGACCATCGCCGCAAGGGTGGTGGACTTGCCCGAGCCGGTGGGGCCGGTGACAAGGACGATGCCCCGGGGCTGATTGGCGATCTCCTTGAAGATCTTCGGACAATTGAGCTCCTCAAGGGACATCACCTTGGAGGGAATCACCCGGAACACTGCGGCTGCGCCACGGTTCTGATTGAAGGCGTTGACACGGAATCGCGCCAGGTTGGGTATTTCGAAGGAGAAGTCGGTTTCGAGAAACTCTTCGTACTGCTTGCGCTGGGCGTCGTTCATGATGTCGTACACCATGCCATGGACGTCCTTGTGGGCCAGGGCGGGCAGGTTGATCCGGCGCACGTCGCCGTGTACCCGGATCATCGGCGGCAGGCCTGCGGAAACATGAAGGTCGGACGCCTTGTTCTTGACCGTAAAGGCCAGCAGTTCGGTGATATCCATCGTGGGGGGCTCGCGGCAGGGCTGGGATTGTCGGGCGAAATTCGGGCTCGGAGCCGATGCTATACTCAACGGCACCGACTGCCCAGATCAGAGCTTTGGAAGATTATAAATCAGGCATATCTGCCCGCCTTCAAATCCTTTCTGCGCGCATTGCGCGTGCTGCCGTCGAAGCGGGTCGTGATCCTGCGGAAGTACGTCTTCTCGCCGTCAGCAAGACCTGGCCCGTCGAAAGCCTGCGCGACGCCGCAGCGGGCGGGCAGACGGCTTTTGGCGAAAGTTACGTGCAGGAAGCCGTTGGCAAGATCGAAGCGCTTTCCGATCTGGGGCTGGAGTGGCATTTCATCGGCCCCCTGCAGGGCAACAAGACGCGCCCCGTGGCGAATGCTTTTTCATGGGTGCATTCCGTCGACCGCATCAGGATCGCCCAACGTCTGTCCGAGCAACGGGATGTCTATTTGCCGCCATTGCAGGTGTGCATCCAGGTCAATGTTAGCGGGGAAGAGAGCAAGAGCGGTGTTTCCCCGGAGGCGCTCCCTGAACTTGCCCGTGCGGTGGCGGCACTCCCCCGGCTTGCGCTGCGGGGTCTGATGACCATTCCCGAGCCGAGCCCTGATGTGACGGTGCAGCGTGCGCGTTTTGCGAGCCTGCGTCATCTGCGGGATGCGCTAAACAACGGCGGGATGAGCCTTGATACCCTCTCCATGGGCATGTCCGATGACCTCGAGGCGGCCATTGCCGAAGGGGCAACGATAGTCCGAGTGGGCACTGCGATCTTCGGGTCGCGGGCCTGACTTCTCTCCTTATCCATCCTTGATCTTGGAAATAAATCGATGAAAATCACCTTCCTGGGGGGCGGCAACATGGCCGCGGCCCTGATTGGCGGCATGCTCAAGCAGGGCTTCAAGGCGGCGGAGTTACAGGTGGTCGAGCTCTCCGCAGAAGGTCGGGCAAGGCTCGAGGCGGGTTTCGGCGTGCGGGTCGTGGCGTCCATCGACGATGCGTCCCTGGACTGTGATGTGCTGGTACTGGCGGTCAAGCCCCAACAACTCAGGGACGCGGTGGCGCCCATGGCCGGGCGCCTGGCGTCACAGGTCGTGGTGAGCATCGCAGCCGGGCTGCGTCTGGCGGACATCGGCCGCTGGTTGGGCGGGTACGACGGCCTGGTACGGGCCATGCCCAATACACCCGCGCTGATCGGTGCGGGTATCACCGGGCTGTTTGCCAACGCCGCCGTCAGCGCGGCGGGGCGTGAGGCCGCTGATAAGGTGCTGTCTGCCGTGGGCAGCACGGTATGGGTTGCCGACGAGGCGCAGATCGATAGCGTGACCGCCGTGTCCGGGAGCGGCCCTGCCTACGTGTTCCATTTCATCGAGTGTCTGCAGGCCGCCGGTGAGTCCATGGGCTTTGATGGAGCAACGGCCCGCAAGTTGGCCATCGATACGGTGCTCGGTGCGGCACGGCTGGCCGCGGCCAGTGATGAGTCTCCGGCGGTGCTGCGGGAGCGGGTCACCTCCAAAGGGGGGACCACCGCGGCGGCATTGGCATCTTTCGCTGCCGACGGCTTTCCCGCCGTCGTGGAGCGGGCGGTGCGTGCTGCAGAAGCCCGTGGCCGCGAGCTGGGCGATCAGCTCGGCCGCGACTGAAGGGGGTCGGCATGCTCGCGAGCCTTTTCCTGACCGTTGTCGAGACCCTTGGCGGGCTCCTCTCCGGTGTCCTGTTGGCCCGATTCGTGATGCAGTGGCAACGGATCTCCTTTCGCAACCCCATTGGGCAGTTCGTGGTGGCGACCACCGATTGGCTGGTGTTGCCCCTGCGCCGCTTCATCCCCGGCCTGGGCGGGCTCGACCTGGCCAGCCTGCTGCCGGCCTGGGTGGTGCAGGTGCTGGTCGTCTTTGTGGCTCTCGGGGTGCGCGGGATCATCGGTGTGGCAGACCCGCTGAGCATGCTGGTGGTGATGTGGGGGGTGGGCCTGCTCGAAACCGTGAAGGTCGCCCTGTATCTGCTGATGGGGGTGGTACTGATGTCGGCGGTGCTGTCCTGGGTCAATCCCCATGCGCCGATGGCGGGGGTGATCAATGCGCTCGCAGAACCTTTCCTGCGCCCGTTCCGGCGGGTCATTCCGCTGATCGGTGGTGTGGATCTCACCCCCATCACCCTGCTGCTGTTGCTCCAGGTGCTGCTGAGCGCACTGGCAATGGGCAAGTACATGCTCCTGGGCTTGGCCTGACCCCTATGGGCTGGCTGGCGCAGGCCGCGGACGGCAGCGTGGTCCTGGTGCTGCACATTCAGCCCGGTGCCCGAAAGACCGAGGTGGCAGGTCTTCACGGCGATGCCTTGAAGATCCGGCTTGCTGCGCCGCCCGTGGACGGCAAGGCCAATGCCGCGCTGCTGGCCTTTCTGGCCAAGGCTTGCAGCGTGCCGAAATCCGCGGTCTCGCTGCTCAGCGGTGAAACATCCAGGAGTAAGCGGGTGAGAATCGTCGGCGCCGAAGTGTCGGTGCTGGAGGCGCTGGCCTCAGCCTGACGCTCTCGGGGTGGTTCCCGTACGCTCGACGCGGCTTTCCTTTACCAGTTCGATGAATTTCTGCAGCCCTGCGGAAGGTAGACGGCGGCCGGGGTAATACAGGAAGAAGCCGGCTTCCGTCGGACGCCAGTCGTCCAGCACGGTTTCAAGCCGGCCGGCCGCCAGGCTGGCGCGCGCCGTTTCTTCATAGACATAGGCCAGGCCCAGGCCGTCTTCGGCAGCGCGAAGCATCAGCGGCATTTCTCCCACATCAAGGGGGCCGCTGACGTCCACCTCCATTTTTTCTCCCGCTTTTTCGAACTCCCACCGATATCGCGCCCCACTCGGGAAGCGAATCCCGATGCAGCGATGCCGGCTCAGCTCGTGGGGGTCGGATGGACGGCCTGCCTGGGCCAGGTAGGCGGGCGCACCGACTACCACAAAGCGTTGGGGTGGCCCCAGGGGGATGGCCACCATGTCCCGATCCAGGCTTTCCCCAAAACGCACGCCAGCGTCAAAGCCGCCCTGAATGATGTCCACAAAGGCGTCGTCAGCCACGATCTCCAGGCGCATGCCCGCGTTGGCGAGCAGGAAGCGGTTGGCAAGGGGCGCCAGGACATGCTCGGCAGCATGGCGCGGGGCATTGAAGCGCAGTGTGCCCACCGGCGAGTCCCGGAAGGCGTTGAGTGTCTCAAGGGCGCTGTCGATGTCCAGCAGCGCCGGAGCGAGGCGGTCAAGCAGGCGCTGCCCAGCCTCGGTGGGGGCCACGCTGCGGGTGCTGCGATTGAGCAGCCGCACTCCTAAACGGCCTTCCAGTCCCCGCAGGCTGTGGCTGAGGGCCGACGGTGAGACACCCAGCTCCGTTGCCGCCCGACGGAAACTGCGCAAACGGGCAACGGTGGCAAAAGCCTGCAGGTCGGTGAGGCGGTTGCGATTCATATTAATGAATTTATCTCAATAGCCAATGGTCGATTGTGTGGATTGTTGCATGAGTAGGGGCGGCGTAGCCTGCTTTGCGTTGTCCGCCTTTCAGACTGGAGAATCTCAATGACCGCAGAATCCATGGACCTGGCCGGTAAGGCCATTCTCGTCACCGGTGCCTCGTCGGGCATCGGGGCCGCCACCGCGCTGGCCCTTGGCAGGGCGGGCGCCCGGGTGGCACTGGCCGCGCGGCGCGTCGATGCATGTGCCGAGCTTGCGCGGCAGATCGAGGCAGAAGGGGGCGAAGCGCTGGTGCTCGGAATGGACGTCAGCGTCGAGGTTGAGGTTGGCGCTGCGGTCGCTGCCACCGTGGCCCGCTTCGGACGACTCGACGGTGCCTTCAACAACGCCGGCGTGCTCGGCCCGGCGGGGCCGCTGCACACCCTGGAGACAGCAGACTTCGAGAGTGTGATGCGGACCAACATGTATGGCGTGCTGTGGTCGATGAAGCATGAGATTGCCGCCATGCTGGAAACGGGGGGCGGGGCGATTGTGAATACCGCTTCCATCGTGGCGCAGGTCGCGTTTCCCGGTGTGGCGGCATACACCACCAGCAAGCATGCGGTGCTGGGGCTCACCCGTAGTGCCGCCCTGGACTATTTTCGGCTGGGCATTCGCGTCAATGCGGTGTGCCCCGGGCCGGTGGAAACGCCCATGGCGGAGATCGGGTTCGGTAGCCTCGACGGCCTGCGCACGGCCAGTGCGGGCTTTCCGGCCGGGCGGGCAGGACGTCCGGACGAAATTGCCGGGGTGGTACTGTTCCTGCTGTCGGGGCTGGCCAGTCACGTGAGCGGACAGGGGCTGATGGTGGATGGCGGTTTCACCGTTCAATGAGGGATGGGAACATGAAGCATCGATACCTGGGGCAGGCTGGTGTGGAGGTGTCGGCCATTGGCCTCGGCTGCATGGGCATGAGCGAGTTCTACGGGGCGAGCGATGACGGGGATTCTCTGCGGACGCTCGCCCGGGCCGTGGAGCTGGGGGTGTCGCTCTTCGATACCGCGGATACCTATGGCTTCGGCCACAATGAAAGTCTGCTCGGTCGCTTTCTGGCCGATGGAGGGGCCGCCCGGCGTGCCCGTGTGCGCATTTCCACCAAGTTCGGCATCGTTCGCGAAGCGGGATGCTACGAGCGCCGTATCGACAACTCGCCGGGGTATGTGCGGGCGGCTTGCGAAGCATCCCTGCGCCGTTTGGGTGTCGAGCACATCGACCTGTATTTCTGCCATCGTCGAGATCCCGAGGTGCCCCTGGAGGATATGGTGGGAGCCATGGGGGATCTGGTCACGGCGGGGAAGGTGGGGCAGATCGGGCTGTCGGAGGTGTCCGCCGAGACCTTGCGGCGCGCCCATGCCGTGCATCCGGTGGCGGCAGTGCAGAGCGAGTATTCCCTGTGGTCCCGGGAGCCGGAGGAAGGGGTGCTGGCGGCCTGCGCCGAAATTGGTGCGAGCTTCATCGCCTATAGCCCCCTGGGGCGTGCCTTCCTGACGGGCCGCCTCAAGCTGGATGAGCTGGCCGAGGGCGATTTTCGGCGGGTCAATCCCCGCTTCGAGGCGGGGGCGGCGGCAATCAACCGCCGGTTGGTGGACGGGCTGACGGAGTTTGCGGCGCGGTATCGGGCAAGCAATGCCCAGATTGCCCTGGCCTGGCTGCTGGCAAAGCATCCCCATGTGATTCCCATTCCGGGGACGCGCCGTCCGGATCGCCTGGCGGAGAACATGGCTGCAGCGGATCTGATGCTCTCATCCGCGGCGCTTGCCGAACTGGATGCCCTGTTCCACCCGACGCAGGTGGCCGGGGCGCGCTACCCCGAGGCCGGGATGGCCGGGATCGAGTAGATCCGGGCGGCGGGCAGCCGGGTGTTGAAAAAAGAACGGCGCCCTCCAGGGGAGGGCGCCGTTCCGATGTCCTGCTTTGCCGGGCTGGGGCAGTGTTACTCCATCGCCTCGTACAGCGGCAGGGTCAGGAATTCCGGGTATTCCGGGGTCAGGGACATCTTGTCGAAGATCTCGGCGGCCTGGTCGTAGCTGGCGGTGTCTTCGCCCTGGGCGGTGACCGTGGCCTTCACCTTGGCGAGCTCCTCGGCGATCATCGGACGCACCATCTCGACGGTGACCTTGCGGCCGTCATCCAGGATGCCCTTGGGCGACACGACCCACTGCCACACCTGGGAGCGGGAGATTTCGGCGGTGGCCGCATCTTCCATCAGGTTGTGGATGGGCACGCAGCCGTTGCCGGCCAGCCAGGAGCCCAGGTAGTGGATGCCCACGTTGATGTTGTTGCGCAGGCCGGCTTCGGTGATCGGGGTGGTGGGGCGGAAATCCAGCCACTGCTCCGGGCCGAACTTGCCTTCCACCTGCTTTTCCCACTGGTTGGGCTTTTCACCGAGGACCTTCTGGAACTCTTCGGCGGCGATGGCGACGAGGCCCGGGTGAGCCACCCAGCCGCCGTCGAAGCCGTCGTTAGCGTCGCGGGTCTTGTCGTGACGGATGCCGGCCAGGGCCTTCTCGTTGGCGACCGGGTCGTTCTTGATCGGGATCAGGGCCGACATGCCGCCCATGGCCGGGGCGCCGCGCTTGTGGCAGGCCTGGACAAGGGCCAGGGCGTAGCCGCGCATGAAGGGCACTTCCATGGTGATGGCGCTACGCTGGGCAAGGCAGAAGTCCTTGTTCTTCTTGAACTTCTTGATGCACGAGAAGATGTAGTCCCAGCGCCCGGCATTGAGGCCGGCGGAATGGTTGCGCAGTTCATACAGGATCTCTTCCATCTCGAAGGTGGCGAGGATGGTCTCGATCAGCACGGTGGCCTTGATGGTGCCCTGGGGCAGGCCGATGTGGTCCTGGGCCATCACGAAGATGTCGTTCCACAGGCGGGCTTCCAGGTGGCTCTCCATCTTCGGCAGGTAGAAGAAGGGGCCGGCGCCGCGGGCGATCTGTTCCTTGGCGTTGTGGAAGAAAACCAGGCCGAAGTCGAAGATGCCGCCGGAGACGCGCTGACCATCAACGGTGACGTGCTTCTCGTCCAGATGCCAGCCGCGGGGGCGGATCTGCAGGGTGGCAATCTTGTCGTTGAGCTTGTATTCCTTGCCGGCTTCGTTCTTGAACGAGAGTTCGCGGCGGATGGCCTTGTAGATGTTGACCTGACCCTGGATCTGGTTGTCCCACTTCGGGCTGTTGGAGTCCTCGAAGTCGGTCATGTAGGAGTCAGCGCCCGAGTTGTAGGCGTTGATGATCATCTTGGCCTCGACCGGGCCGGTGATCTCGGTGCGACGACGTTCGAGAGCCTTGGGCAGCGGGGCAACCTTCCAGTCGCCTTCGCGGATGTGCTTGGTCTCGGACAGGAAGTCGGGCATTTCGCCGGCGTCGATACGGGCCTGGCGCTCGACACGCGCCTTCAGCAGTTCCTGGCGACGGGGCTCGAAGGCGCGGTGCAGCTTGGCGACGAACTCGAGGGCCTCCGGGGTGAGGATGGTTTCGTAGCCCGGTTGAAGCGGGGCGTTGATCTGCATGCCGGCGGGGAGGGTGAGGCTCATGGTGGCTCCTGTGAGGGAAGGTTGGAAAACGAAGGGGTTCAGGTGAGGGTTCAGGCGCGCTGGCGCGCCACAAAATCGACGACATCGGTGAGCAGGCTGCCCTGGACGGTAGGGGGCATGTCCAGCTGTTCCAGGGGGTGAGCGCTGCGGTTGATCCAGAAGGTCTGGAAGCCGAACCAGCCCGCGCCGGCGGCATCCCAGCCATTGGAAGAAACAAACAGGATACGCTCGGCAGGGCATTCGAAGGCTGCCGGTGCGAGCGCGTAGGCTTCGGCACTGGTCTTGTATTTGCGCACGGCATCCACCGACAGCACGTGGTCGAAAAGACCGTGCATGCCCGCACTCTTGATGGCCACTTCAAGCATCTCCGGCGTACCGTTGGAGAGGATCGCGGTGGGGACGTTTGCTTCCTTGAGGGCCTGGAGGGCGCCAAGATTTTCCGGGAAGGGGGACAGGCAGGCGTACTGGTTCATCAATTGATTGCAGCGCACCGTGTCCAGTTCAAGCCCCAGTCTCGCGGCGGCAAAGCGCAGCCCATCCCGGGTGATCTCCCAAAAGGGCTTGTAGCGGCCGGACAGACTGCGGATGAAGCTGTATTCGATTTGCTTGCTGCGCCACAGGTCTGCCAGGGCGGCACCTTTGCCGGGGTAGAGCTGCTCGGCCAGCAGGCCGACCGAGTACACGTCGAAGAGCGTGCCGAAGGCATCGAACGCGACAGCCTGGATGCGGGGCGGGTGAGCCATGCTCGGTGACCTTGTGCTTGAACTTGGGGGTTGTGGTTGGCTCCACGGAGGTGCTTCTGCCCGGCTTGTGACCGGGTGGCACCTCTCGGGATCCTGTCTCCTCCACCTTGATGGACTAAAGTTTATTCAACGACTAAAGAAAAAAGAAGCCATAATAAAATCAAATGATTTTTTACTAGAAGTATCAAGTGAGTAATTTCAAGGAAATCGAAGCCTTTGTCAGTGTGGCCGCCAAGGGCAGCCTTTCGGCTGCAGCCCGGGCCGATGGGGTGACGCCGGCGATGATGGGGCGGCGTGTCGACGCCCTTGAGGAGCGTCTGGGGGTCAAGCTCCTGCTGCGGACGACCCGCAAGCTGAGTCTGACCTTTGAAGGCAGTGCCTTTCTTGAGGACTGTCAGCGCATCCTCAATGACTTGGCCAACGCGGAGGCGTCCGTCAGCCTGGGGGGGGTCAAGGCCAGCGGGCATATCAAGGTGTCGGCACCGGCCGGATTCGGGCGGCGCCACGTGGCGCCCCTGATCCGGGATTTTCTGCGCACCCATGCGGACGTCAGCTGCAGTCTGGATCTGAGCGACAGACTCGTCGATCTGGTGAACGAAGGGGTGGATTGCGCCATCCGCATCGGCGAGTTGAGTGACTCGAGCCTCGTGTCCGTGCGTCTGGCCGACAACCGGCGGGTGGTGGTGGCAAGCCCCGAGTATCTGGCGCGCTGCGGCATGCCCGCGACGCCCGACGATCTGACGCGGCACGACTGCCTGTCCCTCGATCCCCAGCGCGGCTGGGTCTTTGCCGATCCCGAGACGCCTGGCAAGACTCGGACGATCAAGGTCTCGGGGCGCTTCGAGTGCAATGATGGAACGGTGCTGCATGAATGGGCGCTGGGCGGCATCGGGATGGCGTGGCGCTCCATGTGGGAGGTCGAGCGGGATCTCGCTTCGGGTGCCCTGGTGTCGGTGCTGGATTCCTTTGCCGCACCACCCACGGGGATCTACGCCCTGTTTCCGCAGAACCGCCGCCTGCCCTTGCGGGTGCGCTTGCTGATCGACCATCTGCGGGGCTGCTTCGGGCGGCCGGACTACTGGCGCGGCGGCGCTTGAAGTGGCACAGGGGTGGCGGTGAAGCCTTCACTCTCCGGTGACCCGATTTCGAACTCGATGTGAATGCGGCTGGATACCTGGTGCCCCAGGATTTCCGCAGGGGTGAAGCGCCAGCCCATGATTGTTCCCGCATAGGCTGCGGCCACCTCGCGCATTTCCTGTTCGCACAGCAGATTGACGTGCATCACCCGGCCATCCGGCCCTATGTCGGCCTCTATCCGGAAGCGGCCGGACGGTGCGCCGGGCAGGGAGGGCCACTCATCGGGGGCGATCTCGGTGAGAAGGGTCGGGAGGCGGGTGAGGGCCTCGACCGGGAACACGGGCAAGGGCTGCGGATCTGCCTCGGGCGGTGGGGCTGCCGGCCGTGCCGGTGCAGGGGGGCGTGCTGTTGCCTGTTGGCGTGATGGGCTTGTGGGGATGGCGTACGCTCGTTGCGTCGGGTGAGGTGTGGCCTCGCCCGTGTGCGGGGAGGGCACCAGTCGCACGTCCAGCTGTCTGGGCATGCTGTTGCTGCCGCCTGGACCGGGATCTTGCGGCCAGGTGATCAGGGCAGCGAGGTGCAGGGCAATCGAAAGACCCGCTGCGATCGGGAGGGAAAGTCCGGGGGCGGGGGGCGGCATCATGGTGTGTCGGAGTCGGGTCAGGGCACTGCTGGGGCCCTGTTGAAGGATAGGCCTGGTGGCCTGCGCCTTCTTGTGCCGCCGGTCTGCGGGAAGACTCCGCTTGTCGCCGAACGCTCGCATTTGACAGGGGGCGGCGGGACCATCAAACATCGGAGGAAAAAACTATGAACAAAGCGCGCGGCTTTTCGTTGATCGAGTTGCTGATAGCGGTGGTGATCATCGGAATCCTGGCTGCGATAGCCATCCCGGCCTACATGGATCATATCGCCCGAGGCAGGATCGCCCAGGGGGTTGAGGCCTTGTCCGAGGCCAAGGTGCGGATGGAGCAGGTGTACAACTCCCGACGGACCTACAAGCCTGATGGCAATTGCCCCGACATGAGTCCCTATTTCGTCGATATTCCTTTCACGGTCGCCCATTCGCCGGCATGTACTGACACCAGCTTCACGCTCGTGATAACCGGCATTTCCGCGAAGGGCACCGCCGGCTACTCGTACTCCATCAACGAAAGTGGCGAAAAGACCTCAACAACGCCCGCTGCCAGCGGCAAGTGCTGGTTGATGAGCAAGAGTCAGACATCGTGCTAACCGCAGCCCATCCGGCCCAGAAGGGCTTCACCGTCCTCGAACTGATGATCGTCATGGTGGTCGGGGCCATCCTGATTTCCGTGGCCTTGCCATCCTTCACCCAGGTCATCCGCAATAATTCCGTCGGCTCTGCTGCGGAGCTCATTCAGAACGCCCTCCGTCAGGCCGAAGGGGAAGCTATCCGGCGCAACGGTGAAGTCGACTTCATGCTTACCGACGGAAGCCCGAGCGCGGCCTCCGTCAGTAGCCTGGTCGCAAAGGCAAATGGGCTGAACTGGGCCATCAGGATGGTCGACAGCACGGCATCGAACCGCTACGTGAATGGCTCCACTACGAGCCAGATGGCAGAGGGCGTGACTTACCAGGGCCCGGCTGGTGTGCGCTTCAATGGTTCCGGTCGGGTTCTGGACCTGACCAGTGCGCCCGTGGGTGGGAAGCAGATCTTCCGGGTTTCCCGGACCAGTGCGGCCGTGGCCTATTGCGTATTTGTAACGCCGGGTGGTGCGGTCAAGATGTGTGATCCGTCGAAGGCCAGCGGTGACCCGCGGGCCTGCCAGCCCATGCTGTCCGCTTCCGATTGTCCGGCCGCTTAGGAGATGTCATGAGAGTCCGCGGTGAACGTGGCTATGTCTTGCTCGAGGCACTGGTGGCTTTGCTCATCTTTTCATTGGGCTTGCTCGGGATGATCGGCTTTCAGGCCGCGTCCACCCGGATTGCCACTGACAGCCGTTTCCGCACCGAGGCTGCCATCCTCGCAGACGAGTTGATTTCCAAGATGTCCGTGGACAAGCGGGCCGTCGTGGTGTCGGAGTATGCCTACAAGTCGCCAGGTGGGGGAGGTGCTGCGGCCCATGCCTGGTTTACCCAGCGCGTGACCAATGGGAGCAAGCTGCCCAACCCCAAGGCCGAGGTGGTCGTGGAAAGTGGCAAGGCCATTGATACCTTTGTGGTCACGGTGACGATTGAGTGGGATCTGCCGAACAGTGGCGGCTCTGGCGTGGCCGCGGACAGAAAGAAGCTGGAGCACGGAGTCTATGTCACCCAAGCAATGCTGTTTTGAGCCTCGTCGGCGTCAGGCCGGCCTGAGCATCGTCGAGATGATGGTGGGCATGGTCATCGGCCTGATCGCGAGTCTGGTGATCATGCAGAGCTTTTCGTCGAGTGAGGCCTATCGTCGAAATATCTCCGGGTCGGGCGATGCACTGCAGTCGGCGGCAATCGCTGCCCAGCGGCTTGATCTGATCATCCAGGAAGGCGGTTCCGGGCTTGCGCGCGGAGGGCAGTGGGTATGGGGGTGCAGGCTCCTAGCGAATTTTTCCGGCAATGTGGTGCTCCCCAGTGCGTCGGCCTATCCCAGTCCCTTTGCCTCCGTGCCCCAGACCCTGCGAGCGGTACCGGCGGCCATCATCGATGGTGGGGCGAAGTCTGATGTCATCATCACGATGGCGGGAGATTCCGCTTCCGGCAACAAGGGCCTGGCCTTTTCGTCGGCTACGGGCGATTCCATGGTGGTGCAGACACCGACGATCGGAATGATTCTGAAAACGTCCGCCGCTGCGGCCGCTTACGATCTGCTTCTTGCGGTGCCGCGCAAGATTGCCGACGATCCGGGCGACTGTCGGGTTGTGCAGGCGGCGAAGACCATGACCGCGCCCGTGGTGACGGCCGATGCCTCCCTTGGCCTCTCGGTTGCCACTTTCAGCAAGCTGGTTCCCCTGAATACGGCGACTTACGGAACGATTGAGTCTTCCATTTACGAGAAGTCGCCGGCTGCTTTCCATCTCGGGCTCAGGGATAACCCCAGTTTCACGATGTTGGGGGTCAATAGTGACAGCGAATTGCTCCAGTACGATCTGCTCAAGCGCTTTGACACTCAGGTTGTCGGGGAGAACATCTTTCTGATCAAGGCGCGCTACGGGCTTGATAACGGCGTTGGTGGTGATATCAACGACAACGCGGTTGATGAATGGGTTTCCCCCTCGGAGTCGGGATGGACTCTGGCCGACCTGATGGATGGCAAGTTGGCGACCCAGCAGCGTATTGGGTATGTCAAGGCGATCCGTATTGCAATGGTGGTGCGCTCATCGCAACCGATCGCCAGCGATGCCCCCATGACCAGCATCAAGCTGTTCCAGGATCTGGCTTCAGCCCGGCAGTTCAGCCGGACCTTGACCTCCGATGAGCAGCGTTACCAGTACCAGGCTTACGAATGGGTGATTCCGCTCCGGAACATGAGAACACCCCCGAATATCTGATTGCGTGTGGATCCCGAATGTCCTCGAAAATGCGACAACTTGGTTCTGGACGGCAACGCGGCGTGGTGCTGGCCGTCGTGCTGGTGGTGCTGGTCGTCATGATGCTCGGCTCGGTGTCCTTGCTGAACTCCGTGGACACCTCCGCCCTGCTGTCCGGGAACATCGGTTTCAAGCGTGATTCGATCAACAGCGCCGGAGGAGGCCTCAACAAGGCCTTCGAAGCCATGAAGTCGGCAAATTTCCGTACCCATCAGGATTCCGTTGCCGGTTGCCCGCCACCTGCGGCCACCGGCACTGCATGCACGGCCGCCGGGGAGTGGGCAAAGCTGAACTTCTATCCGCGCATCCTGGAGACGGATGAAAACGGAATCCCCCTGATCATCAAGAACAAGACCCAGTTCGACGCAAAGTTCAAGATTGCGCCCGTCAAGGCCAACGGAAATGAAACGCGCTTCCTGATCGAGCGCATGTGTGAAACCTATGGCCCGTCCAGCAAGGCAACCTGCGTGCTTTCCACCGACTCACCCCTTGGGGGGGACAAGTGGGCTGACAAGCCGGGCTCGACGGCTTCGCCCGTCTATCGGGTCACGGTCCGCACGGATGGGGTGCGCAATAGCCAGACCTATGTCCAGTGGAATGTGACTTTCCTGGGTGAGTGATACCGAATACCTTCTGGGGATATGACGAAATGAACGCATCCACGACCCGGTCCGAGGTGTTGTCCCCTCGCTGGAAGTCCTTTACAAAGCAGGTGCTCGTTGCGGTAGCGGCATGGCATGCAATGCTGCCGGTGGTCCATTCCGCCGAGACCGCGTTGGCCGATGTGCCCATGACCGCCAGTAACGAGGGGGTGCCGGCCAACGTGATGCTGGCCCTGTCGGTGGAGTTCCCCACGGCCCAGAGCCATGCCAACTTCAGCATCGGTGGGACGGCCGGCATCCCTGCGCTGCCGGCCAATTCGACGTCCGACCCCTACTTTGAGCCCTCCAGAAAGTATCTGGGCTACTTCGATCCCACCCGTTGTTATCTCTACACGGTTTCGGGTACCAGTGGCTACTTCTACACCTCCGATAACCCCCAGGGGGCCAACTACACCTGTTCCGGTGAGTGGTCTGGAAATTACCTCAACTGGGCGACGATGCACGTTATTGATCTGTTTCGCTGGGGGATGACGGGCGGTGCGCGGGATGAGGACCTACCGTCGGATTTTTCTGCCGGCAGTCCCACGGGGCACACCATTCTCAAAAAGGCCTGGTCGAATGGCCAGGGGGGAAAGAGCAACTTCCCGGACAAGTCCCTCAAGTCAGCATACATATCCCAATACACGCCCATTACCCATGACGGAACGAAGAACCTTGTCGGTACCGTATTCAACAAGGGAATCAATATCGAGTTCACCTTCAGTGACAACGATTCTGCGGGTGGAATCAGCGCCGGTAGCTATCAGGTCAGGGTGCAGGTGTGTCGAGGCAACGACACAGCAAAGCACGAGTACGCCGATCAATCGTATTGCCAGAAATACGAGAATGAGGCCAAGACCAAACGTGTCTATAAGCCGGTGGGGCTGATCCAGAAGAACATTGAGCGGATGCGTTTTGGCGCGGTGGGTTATCACAACCTGAACAACCAGACTTATGGCTCCGATACGCAGTTGAAGGCGTGGGATGGGGGGGTTCTGAAGGCCCAGATCCGTGACACGAGGGATGAAATCCTTGAGACCGGAGCTTTCCTTTCTGACCCTTTTCCCTCCGACCGGGGAGGGGATGGGGAGGTTTCCCGGACGGGTGCGATCAACTACCTGAACTTGTTCGGGTACAAGGCAAAGAGCTACAAGCGTTATGACAACGTGAGCGAAATGTACGCTGTTGCCTTGCGCTACCTGCTGGGTCCGTCCGGAATCGGGCACGTACCGAGTTACTCGGTGATACCGTCCGGTGTGACCGCCACCCAGCGGGTGGAAATCAAGGATGACTTTCCCGTCATCACCAACTGGCTTGACCCCGTCCTGCCGGCATCCCATGGGGGGAGTTGCCAGAAGCAGTTCATCATCGGCATCGGAGATACCATCACCTGCGGTGACCAGTGCGACAACAACCTTTCGGGTAGCGGCTACACGATGGATTCCCTGGTCGCAGGGGAGCGCTTTGGCGGCCTGACCGTCAAGGACTGGACGAAGAAGATCACCGGCTACAACTTGTCCAATGACTACATTTCCGGCATGGCCTATGCGGCGAATACGGCAGCGCTGCGCACGGATTTTCCCGAATCCCGTATCAAGACCTTTTGGGTGGATGCTCTGGAGTTTTCCACCATGGCCGACAACAATCAGTACTTCAAGGCGGCCAAGTATGGTGGCTTTACCGACAAGGATGGCGATGGCGTCCCTGATGCCGGCGAGTGGAATGCGCTTGGAGAGGCCTACAAGGGCACTGCACTGCCGGATACTTACTTTCCGGCATCCGATCCCGATCGCCTCTTGTCCGGCTTGAATTCAGCTTTCAATCAGATCAACTCCTTGATTGCCTCGGGAAGCGGCGTGGGTGCGACGGGGTCGGTGATTTCCGACAGCCTGGCTGCGGATGGCTTCTTCCAGACCACCTATAACTCCCTGTATTGGTCTGGTGATCTCAAAGGCCTGAAGATCGATTCGATCGATGTTGATACCGGCGACATCAATACCTCCCAGGTCTGGAGCGCTGCCACAAAACTCGATTCGATGGTGAGCAGCTCCGGTTGGGACTCGGCTCGGAAGGTGGTCACCTTGACGCCCAAGGACGGCACGCTCAAGGGTGTTCCCTTCCGGCTGGCCAATCTGTCGGAAGCCCAGAAGACCGCTTTGGGCTCATCGACAGAACAGGGAAATGTACTGAACTACCTCCGGGGGGATACCACCAACCAATCCACCCTCACCGCACGCAAGGCATATCGTTACCGCGCGTCGGCGCTCGGGGATATCGTGGATTCCGGCGCCCTTTACGTCGGCCCGCCGAACCAGGACTATTCGGATGCCTACAACCCGGGTTATTCCATATTCAAGGCCAACAAGGCGTCGCGCAAACCGGTCGTCTACGTGGGTGCCAATGACGGGATGTTCCATGCTTTCGATGCGCAATTGGTGGCGTCGGGGGGCAAGGAGCTGTTTGCCGTGGTTCCGAACGCAGCTTTTCTTGGCCCAGACGAAAAGCCTGGAGAGAGCGGTCTCAGGGCGCTGAGCGACAAGTCCTATCTGCACCGCTATTACGTGAACGCAACGCCCTTCTCCCGGGACGTGGACTTCAAACGGGCCGGCGGGACGATCGAGTCAAACGCGGCTTCCCACGACTGGAGAACCTTGCTGGTTTTTGGGTTGGGCAAGGGTGGCCGGAGTTACGTAGCCCTCGATATCACCGATACACCGACGACCTCGGCGACCGAAACCGACATTGCCGGCAAGGTGCTTTGGGAGTTCACCCACGAGGACATGGGTTTCAGCTATGGCCGCGCCAGCATCATCAAGACCCGCAAGTGGGGTTGGGTGGTCATCATTGCTGGTGGCTACAACAACGTCCTGGGAACAAGCAAGACCAGTGTTCCGGGCAAGGGCGTGCTGTTTGTGCTTGATCCCAAGACCGGCACTCTCCTGCAGAAGATCCACACCAGTGAGGGCAGCGCAGGAAGTCCCGCGGGGCTCGCGCATATGACCGGATATGTTCTGGACTACGGGGACATGACCGTCGACTATGTCTATGCGGGCGATCTGCTGGGTAACATGTGGCGTTTTGACTTCTCCAGCGCCACCAGCGACGTCCCCAACCCGACCACGCCGATTCTCCACTTGCGGGATTCCCTGGGTAAGGCCCAGCCAGTCACAACCGAACCTCGGGTTGACCCGGGGCCTGATCTGGTTCGTTACCTGTTTGTCGGAACAGGTAAGCTCCTGCATACCAACGACCGGAACAATACGCAGCAGCAGACCTTCTACGCTCTGCGGGATGGTACGGCGTCGGATCCCTATTCGTCGGCTACGGGTGCAGCCAACCCCCTTCCGAGCGGGGTGACCTTCCCGGTGAAGCGGAGCAACATGGTGCAGGTGAACAGCCTGATCGAGGGTGTCGTGCAGGATTCGTCCAAGCCGATGGGCTGGTTCTATGACCTGACCGGCCTCCGGGGCACTCTTGCCGAGCAGGTGGTGATTAATCCGCAAGTCAACGAAGGGGTCGTGTCCTGGATCGGCACCCTGATGAACCAGGACAAGTGCAACCCCGGCGGTGAGAGTGCGGCCTATGCTGTCAAATATGGCTCAGCCAAGACGACGTTTGCCCAGATCGTGAACAACGTCAGGGTGCCGATTGCCTTCGTGACCCAGAGCTCTGGCCTGGTAGGCTCCAAGCTGGTTCGCTATGGTTCTTCGATCCGCTTGCTGGGTTCTGACGGAAAAGCGGGTGGGCCGGGATTCGTGGGTAGTCAGGTTGGCGGCACCAGCGATCCCCGTGTTCTCAATTGGCGGATCGTCGGGCAGTAGGTTGGTGGTCTTCCCCTCGGTCGTGGTTGCATGATGCGAGGGGGGCATGTAAAATAGCGGGCTGTTGTTAGCCGCTGTAGCTCAGTCGGTAGAGCAGCGCATTCGTAATGCGAAGGTCACCAGTTCGATTCCGGTCAGCGGCACCAACCGAAACAAAATGCAAAAGGCCAACCCTCCGGGGTTGGCCTTTTGCATTTTCAGCTAACGATCAGATCGGGGAGGGGGCACAGTGATTTGTTGCCCCTCCATTCCGGCGTAGGGGCAACCGTGATCAGGATCAGGCCGTGAGCTCGAGCAGCTTGCCGAAGGCTCTGGCAAATTGGGCCAGGCCTTCCTGCTGGAGCCGCTCGCCCAGTACATCAAGATCAATCCCCAGCTTGCCAAGTGCGGCGATGTGGGCTGCCGAGGCCTCCACTTCCGCACCGATGCTGTTGCCGATGACCTGGCCGTGGTCGACAAAGGCCGCCAGGGTGGCGTCGGGCAGGGTGTTGACGGTTTCCGGTCCGATGAGGGGTTCGACGTACATCAGGTCGGGGTAGGCCGGGTTCTTGGTGCCGGTACTGGCCCACAGCATGCTCTGGGGGCGGGCGCCACGGGCGGTCAGTGCGGCGAAGCCAGCGCCGTGGAATCGGGCCAGGTAGCGCTGATAGGCCTGACGGGCGAGGGCGACGCCAGCCTTGCCGCGCAGGGCCAGGGCGGCGTCGCTGCCCATGTCCTCGAGCAGCTTGTCCACCAGGGTTTCCCAGCGGGACAGGAACACGCTGGCAACCGAGCGCACCTTGCTCACATCACCACCCCTGGCGGCCAGGGCTTCCAGGCCACGCTGGTAGGCGCCGGCCACGGCATCCACATGGGCAAGGGAAAACATCAGGGTGACGTTGAGGCTGAGCCCTTCGCCGGTCAGGGTTTCAATGGCCCGGATGCCGGCAACGGTGGCGGGGATCTTCACCAGCAGGTTGTCCCGGGCCACGGCGGCGCGCAGGCGGCGGGCCGCGGCGACGGTGCCGGCTTCATCGTCGGCGAGGGCCGGCGAGACTTCGAGGCTCACGTAGCCGGCGTCGCCCTGGCTGGCATCGAATACCGGCCGGATCACGTCGCAGGCGCGCTGGACGTCTTCAATGACCAGGCGCTCGTAGCGCTGCTCGGCGCTCAGGTTCTCGCCGCGCATGGCGTCCAGGGCCGGGCGGTAGTCTTTTCCCTCGGCGATGGCCTTGTGGAAGATCGCCGGGTTGGTGGTCACGCCGGCCACGCCCTGCTCGATATGTCGGGCAAGGTGACCTTCATTGATCAGGGAGCGGGAAAGGTTGTCGAGCCAGATTTGCTGGCCGGCAGCGCGAGCGGCTTGGATCGGATTCATGGACGAATAACCTGGATGCGATGAGGGGTGGAATCAATCTGACATTCTGGCGGAATCAGCCGGGGGATGAAAGGAAGTTTGTCAGTGGGGCGGCCACTGGATCTCGAACTGGCCAGGCTGGCCGGTGGGCCGGGCGGCACCTGCGGCGATCGACGGCAGACGATTGAGGAACTCGGGTTCTCCCTTGATGCTGCCTTTGAAGCTGGGCGTGCGGCCTGGTGCAGCCTCGCCGCTGCCGTTGGCAATCACGTCGCCGGCAAGGGTGCGCAGCGAGTAGCGGAAGTGTCCGTCCCGGGCCGTGAGCTGAATCTCGTAGTCGCCGAACCGGCGCCCGGGGAACAGCGCAGCGCGGGCGCCGCGCCATAACAAGCGGGCTTCACCGCTGCAGGTGCCGGTCGGGGTGCAGTGCCAGACCGGTGCCGCTATGCTCAGGTCACCTTGCCAGCCGGCCCGGGCAACCGGGTTGGGGATCGGCATGAGGGCGGCGTCGGCGGGGGCGTGGAGCGTCAGCTCGGTCACATCCAGCCCCGATATGCCGGCCTCGATGCGTCCGATCGGTGTACCGCTGCTGGAGAAGGTCCAGGCCGCCGCGAGCCGTGCGAGGGCGCCGATGTCGAAATCCCAGGCCACGGGCAACCAGGGTGACAGGCTGCGACCGCTCGCGTCACGGCTCGCCAGGATGCCACGGCCCTGCCACAGGGTGCCTTCGGCGCGTTGCAGGCGCAGGCCCTCGGCGGTGAAGTGGGCCAGCAGACCGTCCACCAGGCTGGCCGGCGCCTTGACCACCAGAAAGCCCAGGCCCAGGGCCAGCAGGAGAAGCAGCTTCCTCAGCATCGCCGCTCAGGGGCTCGTCGGGCTGGCCAGCACCGCATCCACGCTGGCCAGGCGGCCCTGGCGCTGGATTTCCATGCGCAGCACGCGCAGGCCCTGGTCCTTTTGGAGGGTGGCGAGCCAGGCCACCAGCGCGTCGAAGGAGCCCTGTCCCTTCAGGTGCAGGCCTTCGCCGCCGCCCTGCACGCCAATCTCCAGACCGCGGCTCTTCGCCGATGCCTGAACCGCCGCGAGCAGGGCAGGGCCATCGGGGCGGGCTGCTTGCGGTGCGGCGCGCAGGCGGTTGATCTCGGTGGCGGCCTCCTGGACCTGGTTCAGACTGGCTTCGGCGCGTGGCAGCCTGCGGGCCAGGCGCTGCCCTTCGGCGCGGCTCCAGTCGAGCAGGCTGACGGCAGCGCCAATGGCAACGACGGCCGCGGCAATCAGCACCAGGCGCTGCTCCCGCGGGCTGATGGCCTGCCAGCGGCTGTGGAGAGCGGCGATCGGGCCGGATACGGCTTTGCGGGGGGCGTTCATTGCAGGTTCTCCTGGCGCAGCAGCAGGTGTGTGGCGCTGCCTTCCTGGCGCAGGTTGGCGAGCAGGCCGCGGCTGGCCAACAGCCCGACCAGGGCTTCGGCACGGGCGGCGGCGGGGCCGCTCAGGGTCAGGTCGAGGCGGCCGTCCTCGAAGCGCAGGGCGGCGATGCCGTCGGTGGCGTCGGTGCCCAGGGCCTCGGCGGCCTGGGCCAACAGGGCCAGGGCGTCGTCATCGCGGAGCAGGCCATGGCGGGCCCGTTCGGCGTTCAGCTGCTGGCGCATCTGGGCGGCAGGGGCGACCACCGGGGCATTGGGGAAGGCGCTGCGAAAGACCCTTTCGATACGCGATTCGAAACCGCCCAGAACATGTCGCTGCCACAGCACCTCACCCACATTGGAGGCCATCCAGAGGCCCAGTGCGGCCATCGCCAGCAGGGCGGGGGCGCGCAGTCGGCCGATCCACGCCGCACCCTGGTCTCGGCCGGCGAACTCGCCGTGGAGCAGGTTGGCGGCCTGGCGCTCGTTTCCCTGCCACCACAAGTAGGGCGCGGCGGGGCGCAGACTCAGGCCACTTTCGGTGGCCGCGGCAGCGAGGTCGAAAGCCGGGCTCCCCGGGGCGGTATGCAGGTCGATCTGGGCAGGGGCCGCGTTGGCCGCCCGGGCGCTGGCGGCCTGCGCGGCCAGCAGCGGAATCAGGATGTCCCGGTCAAGGGCCAGCCCGGCGCCCGAGCCGGTGCGCAGGATGGCGCCCTCGGCGGACAGGCTGAGATGCCAGCCGGCGTCGTCGGCCGAGGCGGTCTGCAGCTCGGCCACGATCCGGCGGGGTACCCGCCCGATGGCCGCGAACTGGGCCATGA
>WBZV01000135.1_pt1 | contig 50514 bp, 61 predicted proteins | sample 5204221 | NCBI WGS metagenome assembly WBZV01 (sample SAMN12344360, study PRJNA552823) | activated sludge metagenome | biome: Activated sludge suspended growth; feature: Nitrification reactor; material: Wastewater; isolation source: activated sludge from nitrification reactor of wastewater... | reverse complement strand
GAATCAGATCCACGGCCCCGACTTTCGCGCGCGAAAGTCGCCCGACCAGGCCGCCAGGCCCAGCCGGTCAGGGCTCGCCCTGTCCGGCGCCCCAGGGGGACGCCAAGCCCGCGCGGCGGGGGTTCGCGCAGCGATCCCCCAGGAGGCAAGCGCAGCGCGCAGCGCCGCAGGCGCGAAGGCGTCAGGGATTGAAGCCCGCCAGGGGCGAGACTAGACCGGCGCGCCGGTCGACGGCTCGATGCGCAGCACGAAAGCCCGGCCCCAAAGGGGAGACGCCAAGGGGTCAGGCTTGCGCCTCAAGCTGGTCGAGTGCAGCAGCCCTCAACGATTCCAATGCACCCAGGAATCGCTCGGCCGCAACATCCGCTGGCCACGGCTCCCAGGGCCGGCAATCGTAGAGTTCAGCCAGCGGATCGACATCGAGGACCGGATGCACAATCCCCAGGACATCCCGGACCTCATGAACGGGCCAGCCGATGCAATGCACGGCCTCTGAGGCGGCCGCTACCGAGTCGGCCTGTTTGTGGATGATGTGCGCTGCCGGCGTCCAAGCGTGCAGCCCGTACCGCGCGGAAATGGCCGCCATCAGGCGAGACGACACCGCCCGGAAAGACAGGCCCAGCACATCCTTCAAGGGTGAAATGCAGTCGAACCCTAACAATCCCTCTTCCGCGTCATGCAGAAGCTCCAGGAGCGCGTCAGAACGGCTCAAGGGGACATCGGACCACTGCCGGCGTAAAGCGAGGGGAGCGAGTCATCACGGGCCGGCGACGGCACCGGCCAAGGCACCGGGCAAACCGACAGCGCTGGCCAGCGCATCCAGCGAGGTCTGGATCAGCTCGGTCGGTCGCAAGGCCGCGTCCTCGACCGTGGCGAGTGCGGAGCACGTCGCCGTGCCGTCCGGGCCGGTGCGCGTCAGGTGGACGACATTGCGCTGCTTGTACCGCCACTCGTCGCACTTGGACAGGCACTTGCCATCGGGATCGCCGGCCGTCGCGGCGTTGACCGAATCCTGCGCGCCCGTGGCATTGCCGACGTTCGAGGCGATGGTGCCGATCAATATGGCCAGCGGGTTGAGCGACAGCATCACGGAGGGGCCGCGCCCGCTTTTGGTGGCCAGCGGCGCCGGGTTGTCGGCGTAGTCGCCCAAGCGGATTGCGGCCCGGCGCTGAGTCGCCGGCCGCAGCGCCTGAAAGGCGCCGTCCAGCTCGTAGACGACCGTCGCTTGGTCGCGTGAAGCGACCAAGGACAAACCGCGTCGCGCAAGCGCATCGCGCAGCGCACCCGTGAGGCGCGAGCTGGCCAGGGCCTCGACATAGACGCGACGGCCGATGTCGGCCGCCGCATCGAAGGCGCCCGATACGACAACATCGACGGGCGCCGCTGGTTGAGGCGCGGCGATGGGCGCGGACGAGTGGGCCGGGAGCGGGTCAGCGGCCAACGCCGGCATGCAAGCAAGCACGAAAGCGAGTGAAAGTAGCGGCCTCACGACATCACCCCTTATGTGTACCGGCGGCGCCGGACTCGGCTTGGGACGGCATGGCAAGCTCTACGTCAGCGCGCCGGTTGGCGCGCCGGCCTTCTGGTGTGGCATTGGGCGCGACGTAGCAAGTCGCGCAAACCGATACCTTCAGGCGAGCCGCCGGCACGCCGGCCGCTAGGAAGGCAGCGCGAACAGCCGCCGCGCGTTTGGCGGCGAGCGTGCGATTGGTGGCTGTCGAGCCAGACGCATCGGCACCGCCGCGAATGGTGATGTGGCCACCCTGGGCCGCCGCGCGAAGCAGCGGCGCCAAGGCGTCCAGCGCCTCGGCGTCCAGCTCGGCCGAAGCGGAGGCAAACAGGACGGCAAGCTTGTCCGGGACGGAAACGGCCGCCACAAGGGATTGCGCGGCCACAGTGCCGGCGGAAGCGGCGACGCCAGTCGCGGCGGCCACGACGGCGACAGAAGCCGGCGGCGAACGCTCGCCGGCAGGGGCGGCCTGGGCGGCCGCCGGCATGGGAGCAGGAGTAGGGGACTCGGCCAGGCGCTCCAGGACGGCGCGACGATCAACCACGCCCTCCAGGGCCTGCCGGCGGGGGATTGCCGCAGCGGGGCGCGGGTCATTCGCGCTGGCCAGGGTTTTGACCGTGGGGGACGCGCAGGGATTGCAGGGAACGAAATAAGCTTCGCCGGTCTTGGCATCGCGCACCTGGGCCAAACCCGTCATGGTGGGGTAGCCCATCAGCGGCATGCGCGCAGGCGCGGCCGGCGGGGCGGTAGTGCAGGCGCTCGCGGCCAAAGCCATCACGGGAGTAAAGAACCACAAGGCAAGTCGAGGCGAGGCGGGGGGCAGCGCCCGGCGGCCAGCGCGCGTGATTTCCAAACGGGCACGGCCCTGGTCGGGACGGGAGCGGACATAGCGCCGTGCCAGCAGGGCACGAATCGCCAGAACATGGCGATGCACGCGCGCGAGGTCGGCCGACAGGCGGCAGCCGGCGGCCGCCTCGGCCAAGCGCTGCGCGCCCGAGACCGGCCCGCCCAGCAGAGCGCGCAAGACCGCCGCCTCGGTTGCGGAAAGGGCAGGGGAGGTCTTCATGGTGTGTCAGCCCTTGACCAGTGTCTTGAAGGTGGCGCCCGGCGTGAAGCGCGGCCGCACGGTGGGCGGAATGGAAATGGTCTCGCCGGTCTTCGGGTTGCGCCCAGCACGGGCGGCGACATTGGCTTTCTCGAAAGTACCGAAGCCGCTCAACTTCACGGCGTCGCCACTGGCCACAGTGCCCTGCACTTGGCTGATGAAACTATCGAGAAAACGCCCGACAGCGGCTTTCGAGGATTCGGTGTCGGCGGCTATAGCGTCGATCAGGTCTTGACGGTTCATGCGTCGTTTTCCTTTGTGGTTGGTGAAAGAAGGATGATCTTCGCGGAGAGTTGCACAAGGGTTTGTGCGGTGATGCCGTCGAAGTATTCGGTGGCCACCAGGTGAGTGCTGGCCGTGCGGGGAAACTCCTGCGGCCGGTCATCGACCGCAACCCAGCAGCAGATGTCGTGTTCGTCCACCAGCGCGAGGATTTCGTCTTCGCGGGTAGCGTCAGGCATGTTCGGCGTGGTGCCGATGACGCGCCAGCGTAGCTCCGGCGAGAAGAAGGCGCGCAACTCATCCAGGGTGTGGGTGTCGCGCCAGTTGGAAGCGATCACCACGTCAACCAAAGGCTGCTCGCGCAGCCAGCGTTCCAGGGACGGCAGGTAGATCAGCGTGCCGGCCTGCGCCGGGTGCAGCACGCCGTCGATATCAAGCATCAGCACTGGCCCGCGCGGTGGCCGCAGCAGGCGGCCGTTCGGCGTGCCCTGGGCGCTTTCGCGCGCGAAAGCGGCCTGGGATTCGTTGTCTGGCTGGCGACGGCGCAGAAGGCGGAAGAGGGTGGCTAGCACAGCGGCTACCCCTGCATGGCCGGTAGCGCCGGCATAGGTTCGTCGCCTGCCTTCCAGACCCACGAGACCAACTTGCTGCCGGCCACCAGCTCGTCGACGGCTGCCAAGTAGTCGTCACTGGCGCCAGGAGGCACCACGTACATGGCGGTGGGTTCCGGCTCGGTGTCCGAGGCCACCGCGCACGCCAGCGGCCGCGTGGACGGCAAGTTGTAGCGCATGCCCTTCATGAAGCGCCGGTTCTGCTGGGTCAGCGCATCGAGGACCAGTTTTTCGTAGGTGCTCTCGAACGGAATCCAGTGTTCGGTGACGCACATCAGCGCGGTCTCTTCGAGCGAAGCCACGCCCGTGGCCCCAATACTGAAGGTGCCGATCATCATCAGGTGCGACCCTTCCAAGGCGTCCCACAAGCCCAGCTCGATCTCGAATCGCTTGAGCAAGCGCTTGTGGATGTCGTCATTCATCATGAAATGACAGTCGGGCAGATGCTTGAGCACGATCTTGTGGCCATAGCGCGCCTGGGCCAGCTCTTTGACCTCGCCAATGACCAGCATCAGGCGCCGCGCGCCTTTCTCGGGTGCGGCGATGCGCATCATCTGCGCCAGGCGGCGCTGGGTGATGTCGGCCTTCTTCTCGGCATTGAACGACTCGGGGATGTAGAGCATGCCGGCCAGGCTCACGCCCTTGGCCGTCTTATCCTCGGCCGCCTGAAGCAGATACTTGCGGATGACGTACCAGCTCCGCTTGCCGGCCATGGTGGGCGCCCAGCGGTTAAACCCCGCTTCCTCCCACAAGTAATGCAGCGTGCCGCGCAAAGTGAGCTTGTTGCCATCGGTCTTGACGCTATCGGTCTCTTTGCCGCTGGGCGCCGGAGCGGAACGGCTGGCACCCTTGGACAGCGAGAAGTCGAACTTCAGCGCGGTTGTCCCTTCGTCGGGGTTCTCCTGGATCGCAGTCCCTATGACTTGCCCCAGCCCGGAAAGCTCGGGCGGCGGCTCGTAGGAGTCACATGCCGGGGCATGATCGCCACCAGAATTCGGCATGCGTTTGATGAAATACTTGTCCTCGACCTTGGCTACGTACATTTCGATACCAGGGTGGCGGCACAAGCAAAGCGGCCGCTGCTTGGCGGCGTAGATGGCGGCCAGCGCCTCCGGCAAAGCCGGATCATCGGAATGAATGGATTGGTTGCCGATCTGGTAGATAGCCATACTGCTTCCCCTTATCGGCCCATGTCGCGGCCCATGTCGCGCGCTGCATCGCGGGCCGGCTCCTTGCCCTGCTCATAGACTTGGCTCTTGTCGTTGCCGTGCTGGATGGCAACCTTCTCGCCGGCCTGCACGTCGCGGTCCAACTGGCCCTTCTCGTAGCGCACGGCCACCATGTCGGACATCTTCACCAAGGCGTGATGCGAGGACGTGGCCACGACTTCCCCCTTCACGTCCTGTTTGAGTTCGCCCGCCTCGCGCACCATGAGGCCGCGATGGTTGGCGGCCAAGTCAGTGACGCGCTTGGACTCGTCAAGCGTGACGTTTCCCTGGGGGACATGGCCTTGATGAAGCTGCCCGGACAGTTCCGCACGGGCATTGAAATAGGACAACTCGCGGTCGTTTTGCGTGGTCTGCGGCCCCCAGCTCTGCTTGATCTCTTGCAGGTGCTTGTAGGCGCCATCCAGCTCGGGATGGCGCTCCAGGGCCTCTTTCTTTGGCAGTTGATCGAACGCTTGCGCACGCTGATAGGCAGGGCTCTGCTCGAAGCGCGCCAAGTCGGCGCGCGCCGCATCGAGCTTGGCGGCCAACTCTTCCCGATCTGCCAGCAGCGGCCGCATACTGCGTTCCGCCTCTGGCCGTTGAACCTCGGCATAGGCGCGCTTCAGGTCTTCATCGTTGCCACCGATCCATTTGCCGTATTCCCGGACACCCGCCTTTTCCGTGTAGCTGGTCTGTCCAGGCACCGAGGCGGATTCACGGCCGGTAAGCCCGCGCTCGCTACGGATCAATGACGGCTGGTCTTCAGCCTTGGCGTCGCGGAAGGCTTTGGCAGCCTCGTAGACATTGTTGGTTTCCGTGATGACCTTGCCATCCGATACCGTGCGGACGGTGTAGGTCACGTTGTCCCGCACACCTTCGCGCTGCTTGGCCAGCGCATGGATGTCTTCCAGGGCGGAAACGTGGTCGCGCCGCTCGGCATGCGTCCACTGCCGGCTGCGTTCTTGCTCCAGGGCACGCGCAGCCTCGGGCGCATGCTGCCATTCGCCACGCTCGTGCCGGTTCTCGTAGATCGGCCGCTGCTGGGCGTCGTACAGGCGTACCGAATCGACGAGTTTTTCACGCTCCAGGGTGGCGACGGTCTGCGCCACGCCGGCATAGGCGCCGTCATGCTGCTCGCGGTTGACGAAGCGGCCGGTGCCGCGCTCGGCAACTTGTTCCTCGAAGCGCAGGCGCGCGCGCGTCATCGACGTTTCGGCCGAAACGGCCATGACGCGTGCCTCGACCTCATAGCCACCTTCCTTGAGCCGCACGGCCAGGTCGCGGATGTTTTCGGGGCTGCGCATCGTGCCGTCGACCACCAGATTGCGGTGGTTCTCGGCGGCCGCAATCGTGAGCCGGGTCGCCCACTCGCCGGCTTCCTTCTGTGTGCGGTCGGCCGCGTGCTGCGGATCGTCTCGGGAGAGCTGCTTGTAGCGCGGGTTTTCTTCGCGCATCCGGTCGGCGTCGATCACGACGGCGCCACCCTGGTCGCGCAGCTCGCGCGCAGCCTCGGCGGCCAGCACCGACTTGCCGGAGCCGGGCTGGCCTCCAAGCAAGATCGCCTTGGGCTTGTCCTGGGCTTGAGTCTCAGCCAGCGCGTCACGTTCCACGCCCTTGTAGGCCGTCTCCATCCCGTACTTGGAAATATCCGAAGCCATGGCCCCTCCCGCTTACTGCTGGTAGAGTTCGCGCGCCCGGGGACCGTACCGTTCAATCACGGTCTCGATGGCGGCAGCATCGTTCGGGTCCAGCCCGTCGCGCAGGGCGCGCAGGGCGCGCTTGTCGGCCTCGATGCTTGCCACCACGGCGTCATCAGGAATGGGTTTCTCGTGCTCCAGCGCCAGCGCTTCGGAATAGTGGGCGATGATCGCGCCCAGCACGTCGCATGCCACTTCGTAGCGCACGCCGGTTCGGTTGAAAAGTTCGGACATTGATATACCTCCCATGCAGCGCGCTTTCGCGCGCGAAAGTTCAGTGGTTCTCCAGGACGCGCTCACGCTCCATCTGCATGTCGCGCCCGCGATCGCGGGCAGGTTCCTTGCCCTGCTCATAGACTTGGCTCTTGTCGTGGCCGTGCTGGATCGCCAGGCGATCCCCGACGTGCACCGCGCGGTCGAGGTTTTCGCGTTCGTAGCGGACGGCGATCATGTCGCCGACTTTCAGCATGACGTGATGGGACGAGACGGCCACCACGTCGCCCCGATACTGGCCACCCAACGCCCCGGCATCCCGCACCATCAACCCGCGATAGACGGCCGCATGCTCGATGACCCGCCGCGATTCCTCCATTGACACGCCATCGCCCACAGCGCGGCCGGTGTGCAGCTCCTTGGCGATCTCGGCACGAAGGAAATTCACGTCCTGGCCAGCCCGCTGCGCATCCGCGAGCATCTTGTAGGCGCCGTCCAGCTCGGGGTGCTTGGCCAGCGCCTCGCGCCAGGGCAGTTTCTCGAAAGCCGTGGCGCGTTCGACCGTCGTGATTTCGTAGAACACCTCACGTATCGGAGCGAAGTCGCCTCGCACAGACTGTTTGGCGGCCTCGTTCCAGACTTGCTTGTCGACCCTGCTGTAATCCAGGTGATAACCGCTTTCCTTGGCAAGCTGCCCAAGAAACTCGCGCGTCGCCCGCCCATTGCCCTCGCGAAAGGGGTGCATTTCATTGAGGCCCGCGTACACCTCGGCTATCTTGTCCGCGAACTGTGTTTTGTCGGTTCCGCGCAGGTAACCAGCCTCTTTGATGGTGGCGGCAACCTCGGCGGCCTTGGTCGGGATGTCTTCCTTGAAGGTGAACAGGGTTCTGTCGCCCGCTGGCCCCTTGGCGATGTCCACGGTTCGGACCTCGCCGGCCCACTCATAAACATCCTTGAAGACTTGCCGATGGATGGCTTGCAGATGCGCCAGGTCGTAATTGCCCTTCACCGGGTGCTCGCGCAACTCCTGAATGCGGATCGCGGTAGCCCCGCGCTCGAACCGTTGCAATTCCGCCAGGTCTCGAAGCTCGGCTTTGTTCTTGAGGACATGAGTGCCGGGGTATGTGTACCCCTCTTGCTGGTCGGTCATGACCCTGCACCCTTGCGTGCGCGCTCCAGGTAGAGCGCCACCGCCTCGTCGGACGTGAGCGCGCCCGCAGCAACGGCTTCTTGAATCTCAAGATCAGCCGCGTCCACGTTCATGCCTTCGAGAGCCAGCGAGGCGTTGGCCAAGGCGAATTGCTCCCGGCGAAGCTGCACCGGATCGTCAGCAGCCGGCGGCCGCAAGGGGTCCAGAAGATTAAGGTCAATTGTCATGACGGGCTCCAGTTCGGCAAGGGTTCCGGTATGCCAAGGATATCACGTATTGCTTTCAGACTGACAGCAACACAGAAACAAGAAAGCCGGGGCGACAATGGTTTTAAGGCTGTTTGTCGCACTAACTCAAGAATGCTCCAGCGTGCGCAGAACGGGCCGCAAGGCGGTCGCCGTAGCCTCAATCACCCGCTGGATTTCCTGCAAGTAGCCATCCACTCGCACTTTCATGCCTTCCCACTCGTTCTTGGTTTTCACCAACTCATCGAGCGGCCCATTGCCGTACTGCTTGCTGTCGATGCAGCGGTGGATGGTCAGCAGGCGCATTTCCATGTTGCGCAAGGCGTACTCGCAACGCGCGAGCTGCTGCCCGTCGATAGGCGTATGGCAATAGCGGACGTTCTCAACGTCACGGACAAAGCCCTCGAAGTCCTTGCGGTGGTCGCCCAGCAGGGCCACGAAGGATTCCATCAGACGGGTTTCGCGTTCTCTCATGTTCATGGTGTGCCTCGATTAATGATGGGTGGAAAAAGCTAGTCGCAGGCGCCGGCATGGCCACAGCGCCTGCATTTCGGGCCACGGCTCTTGCGGGCCTGGGCGCGCCCCTCGATGATGGCGAGGTAGCGCGCGATCAATTGTTCGCAGTAGGCGTCGTCGCGCAGCTCAACTCGAATGGCCTTGCGCTTGCGCGTGGTCCGGCTGTTGATGACGGCGTAGCCAAACGCAGCGGTGGGCAGGCCATTGCGGCGAAGAAGCCACCCCTGCAAGGAAAGCTGCGCGATGTCGGTCTCGTAGACACGGTGGGCATCGCGATTCTTGTTTTCGAGGGGTACATGCAGCCCGTCCGGGAGGCGATACACCTGGTCAGGTCGGCCAATGACCCGATAAGGATGGTCAGCCCGCAGGTTTCGTTCGACTTGCGCAACCCGGCCAGCCTTCAGTTCATCGGGCAACCAATCCTGGGAGAAACCGCGCCAGACGAGGAACGTCCACGCGGCCAGCGCCAAGGCCAGACCGAACAGGATGAAGCTGGCCAGGTTGGTCATCGCGGCATCCCCAGCAGACGCACGAGGCCATTGAGTAGCGAGCGGATCGCAGCGGCGAGCAAGCCATGGCGGGACAGGAAGCGCGCGACGGTCGGCGACAGCGTGTAGTACGCGCGCACGAACAGGCGCCCCGGCGCCGCCGGCATCAGTACGCGGTCGCGCCAAGCGCGCAAGAAGCACGTTTCGGGCGCATCAGGCCCGTAGACGGCCGAGGCTATGAAGCATCGCCGATCCATGGCGGCCCGCGTATGACCCTCGACCTCGAAGCGCAGATGCTCGAACGACCCGGCGGCCGCCTTCGCGCGTACATCCAACGGCCGGGCATCACCGTGCTCGCGGTCGAAGAGAACCTTTTGCTCGCAGTAGACGGTCCCCACGATGTCCGTGATGGTGTGGTATTTCCTCATGGCCTGATCCGCCTCTTCGTAGCAGTTACGGGCGGCAAGGCGCACTCAAGCCCGTGGTAGATCACCAACGCCCCAGCCATGAAGACCAGCGCAGCGGATATATGGAACAGCTCCGCAAGGGCGGAGGCACGAACAAGCCACAGGCCGCCGATGCAGCACGCGAGCACCAAGGCTAGAAATGTGAAGTACCAAGCGACACCGCCGAACCGCATTTCGTTACTCCCCGGACTTTCGCACGCGAAAGTCGCGCGGCTTGGCCAGCATCCAGCGGTAGATACCCAAGAGGCTGGTCGCGGTAAACGCGACCTGCATGAAGATCAGGCCGGGCGCGTTCGTGAGAATGCCAAATAGAATCCAGCAGACGTTCGATGCCAGGAAGGCGACAAAACCCCAGCCGGACCTAGCGTTGTTCAAAGCCAAGAGCCAGGCGCCAAGAACACCGAAGGCGCAGCCAATCCATTGGAAGTACCAATCCATCGCCGTCACACCAACGTCATGCGGCCGGCCTCCAGGGCGCGGATGCGCATCGGCAGAGTCGGGTACGCGGTCAAGAAAGAGATCCACCGATGCCACGGTCGAGAGGGGTAAATCTCGTGCAGCTCGTGCAGCGCCGCCAAGGTGTCGGCCTTACCGACCCGCGCGGCGGCGCCAGCATCGGCGCGATACTCGAAGTACCGGCGCAGGGCCAGGAAGATCAGGAAGCCGGCAATGAAAACGGTGTTGTTGTTCGTGCCGTAGCTGCCGAGGGTGAAGCACGAGGCGTATGCGAAGGTTCCCAAGATGTGGCGCTCCGCAACATGGGTTTCCTCATGCGCAATGACCCCTCGCAGCCCTGGATCGCTCAGGCGGCGCACCAGTCCCGAGGTCAGATAAACGCGGGAGTGATGCAAGCCAAGGCCGACCGTGTTGGCTTGCCGGTCGGCGTGGTCGTACAGATAGACCGGCGTCCCGGTCGGCATGGACGCGAGCACGGCGGCCAAACGCTGCCGCAATGGCGCGTCCGTCGAGACCATGGGCGCAAGAAACCGAGCGGCCAACGGCGCCGAGGCATAGAAGCCAAACAGGAAGATCAGGCCGGCGACCGTCTGCATGAAGGGTTTGTAGGCGGGATCAGGGGAGAGCCGCGTGGCCACCCACAAGATGCCGCCGCCTACTTCCATGAAGAAGAGGACCAGGACAATCCGCCTGAACCAGTGGGACGGAATCATCAGCGCCGGCAGTCATCGCATTGGAGCGAAGTGGCGATAGAGCGGTAAGGGCTGTAATCGGTGCCGGTGCGCCAATCGTTGTGCATGCCGACGGGTTCGGGAGCCGTGGCGCACCCGGCAAGAGTGGCCGCAAGCAAGAGAGCCAGGAGTGACTTCATTTCTTCTTCCTTTCTTCATTCAAATTGATAGCGTCCACCAGCTCACGGCAAACGGAATGCGCCCGCTGGCGAGACACGCCGGCATGACGGGCTGCGACAGATTGACGGAAGCCGAGAACCAAAACTTCTTCTGCGATCCGGTAAGATTCGGGCGAAAGGTCGAGCCGTTTTGCTGCTTTCACAAAGACAGCACGCGATACTTTGCCACAGGCGTTGAGGACCGACTTGTAGGAATTGGCCATTGCGTTGCAAACTAAAGGGATTCGGCGTAATTTGTCAACATGACATTTAGCCATTTTCACGCCATAAACATGGAGTAGAAGCATGAAAAAACTAACTTTGTTTGCTTTCATTATGACAGCACTAAGCACGTCGGCCAACGCCCAAGCAGGCCCCGCAAAGGGCGGTGTTTGTGGCACCAACTACTTCGCTGGCTACGACACGAAGTTCGACTGCGAGCACCTGGGGAAAGTGACGGTCAAGCAGATTTATGAGAAGGGGTGGCGTATCGTGTCCATGAACCAACAGAAGGAAAGTGGCACCTGGACCTATCTCATAATCGAGGAACAGAGGTAGAACATGAACAACTGGAGAAAACGGCTGCTGTATGCGGCCCCCATCCCGATAGCGTTCTTGCTGTCGGACCATACGGTGGCCAGCTTCGTGATGATGATGGTAGGCGGGTCGATCATCTGGATACCCTATTGGCTTGCTTGCTGGTTGAGCGAGGGGTTTAGCGACCTCCCGCCCACCACTGGAGGTCAGCTCTACCAAACGATGGACATCAATCCAGCCACTGGCGAATACACGCCCGTTCTCAAAGATCGGAACGGCCAGATCGTTCTGTACTGAGCGAGTCATGGGGGCACGAGACCCCCATGATTTAGCGCTTCGTCCCGGAGTTGATGCTAGGCGAAGCACTGGTTTCTCTCTTCATGTTGTCGGTGAGCTTTTCACCGTCCGCTGTGCCGTCACCGCCGGTCAGCTTGTCCCACGCCTTCAGGGCGGAGTCCTTGATGTCGCGGCCCTCCATGTCCTCGACCACGCCCATCGGGTTGGCGCGCCCCTCTCCAACCTTCTTGTCCGGGCTGGCCCAAGCATGCACGTTGTCATCCAGGGCGCCAGCGCGAGCAGGGATGCTGCCCTTGTTCTTCGGATCAAGCTGCCCTTCAACCGCACCGCGCGATTGCCGAACAATCCCCGGAGCGCTCGTATTCGTGGCAACGGCCGCGGTACTGCCGGCACCTGTCGCCGCCGCCTTGCGCTTGTGTTTTGCGCGAATATCGTTCGTAAGTTCTTTGCGTTCTTTCTCCGATACGCCTTGCAGCCCAGCTTTGTCTGTCGGCAAGGTTTCGCCCGCGAAAGTATTGGTATTCAGCGTCTGAGCCGCGTTCACCATGCCTTTCTCGGCCACATAGTCCTGAACCATCGACATGATGGTCGGTGTTTCCTGACTGTAGAAACGGGCTGCACTCATACCATTGCGTGCAGCGACAGCCGACATAAAGGACGGATCGGCCATCAGGTCACGGTGGTGAGTAAAGCTATTGGACTCGCTGCGGTTGGCGCGGTCGCCTGTGCCGTACTCGGTGCGATCCGATACATCGCGGATTTGAGAGCGCTCATCGACGTTGGACAACACCGCATCGCGCCCGGTACGGCTGGTCTGCTGAGATTGCGCACCCGTGCTGTCTTGTGCGGTGCGCTGACCACTGACTTGAAAGGTGCGTTCGGAGCGGGCGCTTTCGTCGCGGGTGTGCTGGTCAGCCACGCTACGATCCCGGCCCTGCGCAGCCCCATATGTCTTGTTGGACTGAAGTCCAAGGCCAGCGCTTATACGGCTCACGAGCCCACCTGGAGAGGAACCACCTGTGTTTGCGGCGCGGAATTTGTCTTTGGCTTGATTGACCTGCGCCTCAGTGCCACCGCCACCGCGAATCCCGTTTTCAATACGCTTTTCAGAGCCACGCGAATCGGCAGGGCCGGCGCCGCCGGCACCGACCGCAGGCGCCGCACCAGACGGGCGACCAATACCAAGATTCATACCAAGGCTGTCGTTGGCTCCCGCCTGCATGTGGAAATTGGCGTTGTCCCTATGGGTTTTACCCAAGGACTGGCCGCCAGTGTGCGCACCGCCGTATCCACCCTGCTCCGAGGTAGATGCAGCAACACCAGACTGTTGATAAGCACCTCTTGTTCGATCCGCACCAACAATGCTGTTCCCTGTCGATACATCGCCATGACGATCCGAGAGCTGATCGCCAGCCGACGAAATGTCGGTGCGGTGCGCCTCCTGGTTGCGCCCCGCCTCGTAACGATGATCCATACCCATCTGTTGGAGCATGCGGTTGTGAAGCTGGCTCATGCCCACGGCGCCATTAGGTGCGATGGTGGCCATCCCGCCTGAGCCGGTGCCGATCATGGCCCCACCGCCAGACAAGGCCATGTTGCTGTCGTACTTGTGCATCGAGGTGGTGTTAATGCTCGCCGTATCCATCCCGACTTGGCCAGAGCTGTGATTGCCGCTGGCCGCTTGCCCGCCAATCTGTGTGGCAAGGCCGGAGAAACTGGCCGTCATCTTGTCGGCGATGGACATGAAGCCGCCCTGCCCCATCTTGATGATTGCCGCTGCCAGGAAGGGAACCAGGATGACCATGTAGCCGATCATTGCCTGTTCGTCGGTCAAGGTCGCGTCGAAGACATCGGAAAGCTGAAAGGGAATGCCTGCGCCTGTGGCCAACTCAAGCGCTCGCATCTTGTAACGCAGGTGCATCATCGACAGATGGTTGATGACAGCGAATAGAACGGGCCACATGCCGATCCAAGCCAGAGACATCATGTAGCCACCTAGTACCTGCTTGGACCCCTGGGCAGAGACCATCACCATGATGACTACGATGATTGGGAACATGGCGTACAAGATGGCCTCCAGCCAGTTACGCATATGCGGGATGGTTTCTTGCGCAAGGATACTGATTGAAGCATTGGCACCGGCCGCTTGGCGCGCCGCTTGAGCGGAGGACATCATGGCGTTCACTTCCGCCACACGCGCCGGATCATTCAGCAGCGCTGGCAACTCGGCGCCGGCCTCCTTCCAGATGTTGTTGAACATCGACTGCCGCAGCGCGGTCGACGCATTGGAAGAGTTGTTGAGAATCCAGTCGTAGGACGTGCCAATGGCGGACACGAACATGCTTTCGGCAATGGCATCGGTCGAAGCCCGTGAGAACGCCTGTTTGCCGTAGAAGATTTGCGCCTTGGCCACAGCATCCGCGACGCGATCTTTGAGTACCTGGGCTGCATCCGTGCAAGGCGCGGTTTGCGGTTCCGGGGTCAGGGTGTCGTAGGTAACGAAGCGCGCGGGACTGGTGTTCGTGAAGATCGTGTTCCATGTGTCGGTGCCGCCGACGATCTCTTGAGCACTAATAACACCGTCCTTGATGTCATAGATCGTGCACTCCTTGACGAACTGCATCAGATCGGAACGCAATTGCGGATCGCGGACCGTGGCGTTATTGACGTTCCTCAGTATTCGATGCCCAAAGCCCACATCCCCTTTTTGCAAGCCCAATTCTTCAGGCACACCGAAGACGGTTTCGTAAGTCCGCGTCAGAAAACCAAAGGCCAGATTGGTGGTTTGCCCAACAATCGCCAACGCGAAGGGTACGTTGTCCACCACGCGCGGCGGCTCCAGCCCGGTCTTATCGGTCAGTCCAACGCGGACAATGGGGAGGTTCAAGATGCTGACGAAGACCAGGGCCTGGATGAACCATTTAGCCATTTCGAGTTGCTTGTTGCCCGCGTAGGCGAACATGCCGATGCCGATAGCGAAGAGGAAGACCATCTTCATCAGGCCCCCGAAGCCAGCGCCGGCCATGATCGAGGCAACTGCATTGAAGACGTAGTACAGCGTCTCAACGTTCCAGTATGTTTGAATTTCGATGTCGATCATCGCCGGGCCTCTTAGTGAAGGCTCTTGCCGAAGGCGAGAGAGTTACGAAGCGTTTGCGACAGGTTTGCGTTTAGGGCGCGCTCCATGTAATGCACCTCTTGAGCAATGCTGTAGGTACTGATGGTCTGCGTGTAGGCCGTAGCGAGGACGCTGCGCGCGTCGTTGCGCAACTTCGACAGCTCATCGTGGAAGCGCTTGAGTTCCTCGTTGATGGCCGGGTCACCGGCAGTGGTCATGTACTTACCCAGGGCGGCATTCAGATCGGCAACCGCGCGCTGGATGTACACCTCCGCATACTTGGCGGCAATCAGGTCTTGGTAGCGATTCACAAGGTTGTCGGCAAGACCCGTGTTGTTGAGCGTGGTCGAGACCGCGAGCATCTTGTAGATGGGCAGATCGGTAACATTGAGAAACTTCCAAAGCTCTTCGGGGTTCGGATGGGCAGTACGGTCGGCAATGCGATTCGTGATGTCCCACATTTTGGTGCGCACCATGTAGCGGAAGGTGCGCGTCTCCTTCGCCGACTGGCCATCAGTTGGGCGGAGGCACCCATCTTCATCAAGGGTGTCGCAACGATAGATGGGCAGCTTGAGTGTGGGAGCCGTGTCTTGCGACCCCACGAGCTGCTGAACGGTGATGTCCTTCTTGGGCAGAAAGATGGGTGGCTTGGGGCCGTTGGTGGTATCGAAAATGCTGGTGCCCACCATAGACATCAGGATCATGCGCTGCTCGTCGTCGATTCCATCCAGCTTCTTCAGAGCGCGCCAAACGACGTTCCCTCGTGGTAGCGAGTCACGAGACTCGGGATTGGAAGAAGCGGCTTGGTTGATGGCTTGGTTGGCCTTGGTTTCAGAATTCTTGGCGTTGGTCCAAGCATCGGTGATGTTCTCGTAGGCATTGGTGAAGACCCCCCAATTCATCGCCGAGTTTTGACGGCCCTTTTCCCAGGCAGCCGGCGCGGTCGCATTGACAACCCCTTTGGCAGCCTCGCAAGAGTCGATATTGAGTCGATTAACTTGGTTGGCAGTAGCTTGGAGCGCCTGCATCACGTTGTCGCATGTCGGGCAAAGATTCTGAAGTGCGAGTTTGAAGCCGTAACCCAGTGCATTGGAACCGATGTTCTTCAACATGGCGACAAACTGATCTTTGTTGATGAATGAGAAGCCGCCCATGAAGAGGTCGATGCCACCGCAACCAGCATTCCAACTCGGAGGCGTAATCGACGCCATGCTGTAGGTGCGATTGGGCATCCGCATGAACATGCTGCCCCCCGTATACATATTCATGGTTTGGCCCTGGAGTGCGGCCGGGCTGGACACGTTGCCATTGGCATTCACACCATCGAACAGTTCCTGCATGGTGATCGCGCTGGCTTGGGTGGTCAGAGTACAAGCCAGAACAACAGCGGTGATTTTCTTCAATCGCATAGCTGCCTCCTTAGAATTGTTCGCCGGGCTTGGTGCCGGTCAATACAAAAATGCGGTTCACGATTTCAGTTAAGGCCATCATTCCGAAGCCGATTGGCGCGTGGTCCCCGGTCGCCTTGGAGCCAATAAACAAGGCGGGAACCTTCTCAACCCCCCAAGCGGCCGCCTGAGCGCGGCCGTCGCGGAACTGCGGAAAGTCGGGAAGGCCAGCACCATCGACCGAGACAGGCAGAACCTCAATGCCGTACTTTTCAGCCAGCATGCGGATGGTGGGAGCCATCGCGTGGCAATAAGGGCAATCGGAGCGGAAGAAGAAGATCAGGCCGTGCTCCTTGGCCAACTGCTGTAGATGACGCTCTTGGTCTTGGTCCCGGCGCTCGTCGAAGAGTTTGATGGCAGCGTTGTTTGCGGGCCGCTTCAAGGTGTAGTCAAGATCGGGGTTTTGCCACACCACCCGCCGCCAGTTGTCCGCAAAAACCGACCCTTTGTCTTGCACAATCTGCCACAGCTCCAGGTAGTCGCGCAGGTTCTTCTCGGTGGGGCTCATCACGGCGATGTCTTCACGGCGCTTCAGCTCCACGCGCATCTGCTCGGCTGTCTTGATGTCTTTGATTTCGATTCGACGGGGAGCGGGTGACTTCGCCGGTTCTTGCGACCGCACCGGCGCCGGCATCGCTGCCGGCTTGGTCGCCGCATCTTCCTGGTCGCAATACCAGTTGAACTTGTTGCTGTCGCACGTCCAGGTCGACGGGTAATCAAGGGCACTTTGAGCGTGTGCCGCAGCGCCGATCATGAGGGAAAAGGCGATAAGCGATTGCCGAACCATGGCTTACTCCCCTACCCCGTCAGGCAGCGATGGGCCACCATCAAGGCAATAGTTCATCTGCGTGGTGAGAGTGGCGTCGGTGCGCCCCTTGGGCGTATCCACGTCTTTCTTCGTGTAGATGACTTCGAGGCGCTTGCAGTCGGCGCGGCCTAGGTTTTGAATGACCTTGGCTGTTACCAGCAACGGCCCAGTGCTCCGGAACTGGCGGGTGAAGTGTTCATCGACCTGACCAGTGAGCACGCCAGCAGCGGAGCCGGACTTGATGGCCTGCACCATCAAGTCGTGGGGTTTCGTGTAGATACGGCCCTGGGCCTGACTTTCGCACGCGAAAGCCATACTGAGGACGGACAAGAGGATGGCGACGGGTTTCATGGTCAGTCCTGTTCGTAGTAGTTCTTGACTTGATCGGAGACGCTTTGCCCCGTGCGGTTGATGCTGCCAGCCAAGTCGGCTTCCTTCGGCACGATCTTCTGAATAAACTCGGAAAGATCCATTGCAGCGAAATTCAGCGATTGAAGTTGATGCTCGTTGAAGCCACCACATTGGTTCATAGGGAGGCCAAGTTGGGCACGCCCTTGGCGATTGACTAGCTTGGCCAATAGGGAGTTGAAGCAGCAATGCGTCTCCTTCTTCTCTAAGCACGTACCTATGATCTTCATCTTCTTGGAACATCGAGTTCCCAAGTGAACGCATAGGTTCTCACCCCGTTTGAGACTCATCACTTGTTCGCTTTGATCGCATTTCAGCCACTCCGTGACGATCATGATCGCTATCTGAAACGCGAAACTGTATGGATCAAAGGCAACGAATTGGAATCCGTTTGCAAACGTAAAACTGAATTGAAAACCATAAAAGGAGAACATTGGATTGAACACACCATCACCCAACCCCGTTGCCCAACTATTCATAGCCCCCAACCCTTTACCAAGCAATGAGCCATCAACAGAGCTATAAAGAGAGTCATAGACGTACTGAGAGCCTAGCCGGGCAGCTTCCTTTGATCCCTCACCAACAACAGTCATGCCAGCTCCGAGCATTGCATGATTGCTGAAGGCTGCACCTCCACCAGACGAGCCGCAGCAGCTCTTGAGTACAGTCCCCCCCAGAACCTTGATTGAGCACTCTTCCTTGTAGCCTTTGAATATCTCAACGGTTCCACCGTTAACCCCGTACACACCAGCCTCTCGTGAGGCCTCCATCATTGCGGCTGCCTTGCCTAAGTCTTGGTCTGGCTGACGGTCCGTAGAGAAGCACCCAGCTCCGCCGTCCTGGCAGAACGACGAGGATTCACAGACCTCGTGCGTCGTCGTGCTTGGAGGAGTCTTTTCACAGCGAAAAATTTCTTCGGTAATCGCGCATTTGCCGTCAACGGCCTTTTGTACGCAGGTCGTGCTATAAGACTCGCAATTGTCATGGGCGCGCTGACCACAATCATGATCGGTATCATTGGTTAGGCAACCAAACTCCTTGCGCCACTGCCAGCAACCGCGGTAGACCGGCAGACCGTCGAAATAGCGTGTCTCGCCCTGCTGCGCACACCACTTTCTGTTTTCTTCGCAATCCGGCCAAGGCTTCCGCCCTAAATCGGAGCGCGCTTCTTTGTCAGCACACTGGTTGTCCCAGAACTCGACTACCGTTGGCACCTTGTCTGCATAGGCTTGGTACTCACTCCACCCCTGAGACCAAATCGCCTTAGCCTTCGTGATGGTCTGAAAGCCGTTCTCATCAGTAGTCATGTTGCTGCATTCATGGAATGCATCCGGGTTTATAAAACCCTCGGGGCAAGTCCAGACATCAACAGGCTTCTTTACGTGACAGGTTGCATCCGCCGGGACCATACCAGCCCCCTGCGAAGGAACTTTCTCTGTCCCTGGAATGGCGTTTGGGCCGCTGACAGTGAAGGCCGGGCAGTAATAATTCCAATTGACTTGGATGCTCAAAGTGCTATCGCACTCCGAGAAATCCGTCTTGCGCGCGGTCGTGCAGGTTTCGGTGACGTATTCGCCGGGGTTGTTCTGCGTCACCGTGCGACAAACCTGACCCGTTCCGCTGGCCGGCGCAGAGCCTGGGTTCTTGATGACCGGATCGCTGCCGGTGATGATCGGGTCGGTCTTCGAAAGCGGGACGATGGGCCGCTCGGAGGGATTCTTGGCCAGGAAATTGACGGCATCGCATTCCTGCTGGTCGTAGGCATTGCCGGCGACGTAGGTTTGGCATGCGGTCAGCTTGTTGGTCCCGGCCGTGCCCAGCAAACCCTTGCCGCCGCTGTAGTGGCCGGACTCCGGGGCGCTGGTGTTGTACTTGGGGACATTGGCCGCGCCCGAGGCGCTGGTGACAGTACCGCCGGCCCCGCCCTTTCCGGTGTTGCCGAAGGTCTTGCCTTGATTGAACGCCTCGGCCGGCGTCATGTCGGCGTGGGCGGCCCCGGCCAAGGCGGACAGGGCGAACAAGAGAATAGGTAGAGCCTTCATATCATCGACCCCTCAATTGACGTAGATAACGGCTGGCCAAGGGCTCGAACTCTGGCGCGCGGCGCGTCAGTTCGTCCAGGGCGTAATCGAGCGTCACGTCGCCGGAAACGGCGGCGTAGGTGTTCGGCAGGGCGCAGCCATCCGCGTCGAGCTGGTCGATGGCGTCGGGCTTGGTCAGAACCACGGTGGGTACGGCCGAAACCTTGTACTTGTCGAAGGCGTTGGGATTGACCAGGACATTGCCGCCCTGCTCGCCCAAGTCGTGGATCGCCTTGGCGGTGTCCTTGTACGAATTGTTCTTGAACCCGCGCAGGACAACGGCACCGCCGACCCGGTGAGCGCTGGCCACCAGACGCGTCAGCGACTCGGCAGGCATCGAGAAGGACGCGAAAATCAGGAGGTCATCCGACTTGCGGGCGATGGCCTTCGACTCGTACCGCTTGGCCAGGGCCTCGATGTCCACCTGTCCCGGCGCCGGGGTCGGAATGTTGGGGAAAACATTCGGCGCGCCACTAAGGGACGGATCGGCGAACATGGCCTTGCGCTCGGCCTCAATGCGGGCCTGTTCGCTTGTCAGGCGCTCGGCGCTAGGCATGCCGTTCTTCTTGGGCTTGAGCGCGGGGTTGCCAGGAGCAAACATTTCCTTGCGCTCGGCTTCAATACGCGCCCGCTCTTGCGCGAGAGAGCCGGAATCGGGCTTCTGCGCGCCGCTGGGCGTAGCGAAGGCGGCCAGCAGGAGTGCAAACAGGAGTGAGGATTTCATCAGAACACCCCCACGCCGAGGCAGCAGTTCTTTTTGCGGAAGATCATGTAGCTGAAATCCTCCCCGGCATATGGATAGCTCTTGCCGGCGCCCCAAATCGCAGTGCTGCGGCCGTAGGGTTGGCAGCAGCGGCCGTTGATCTTGTCCGTCTGCGGCACGGGGTAAAGCATGTTGTATTTGTATTGGGTCTTGTCCATCACCGGCTGCGGATAGACACCGCAAAGGCCGTCGCCGCCGGACGTGCCCCACATCAGGAATTCGCGGTGTAGCTTCGCAGTCATGCGCTGCACCAGGAGCGAGCTGGCTTGAACGTGGGAGACATGCGCCTGCACATGGCCATTGAAGGGGTACATGCCGCCATTGCAGCCGGCGCACCAATAGAGCAGGTTCGAGCCGAAGCCGGCGGTGGCCAGCACGCAATCGCCCGCGCATGCCGCCTGGGCAATGGGGTTGCCGAACAGGAAGGTCTCGGGGTTGAGCAACATGGTCAGCTCGTCGTCGTTCCATAAAGGATCAACCTCGGTGATGTAGGCGACATCGAGCGAGCCGGTTTCCATGCAGGGATGGTCAAGGACGACTTCGAGCCAATAGAGGATCGGGTCGACGTACCAATGCACCTGATAGCTCGATTGCATGGTCAAGTCCTGCTGCCGGCGAACCTCGCCTTCCGGCGCCCGGATACCGGGGTCGAGCTGGATGCCGCCCAGCGAGACGAAGCAATACGGCGTGCGGGTCACGTCGACACGGCGCACGGGCTCCCAAAAGCCGGTCTTGATGCCGATGATCGGCGGATTGGAGCACGCGCAAAGCATGCCGCTGGGGTTGGAAGTGTCCTCCTGCCCCATGGACATCATCGCGGTGCCGCCCATCGTGATGGGGAACATGCAGGACCAGCAGATATCGGTGATGGGGTTGGCGAACTTGCCTTGGCAGACACCCGCGAGACTTTCGCGCGCGAAAGTGGCGGTGAGCAGCAGAAGTGCGACGTAGAGCCAGCGTTTCATTTCAACTCCTTCGCGGGGATTTCTTCGAGTAGCAGAGCCTTGCCCTCTTGGCGGATCAGGGACGGCACGGCCCGGATGCCAAATCGCTTGCTCAAGGTGCCGTGCTGGTCATAGAACACCTGGGTTTTCCAGCTACGGGTCATGTCCAGCCAGGAACCGGCGACGAGGATGGGCTTGATGCGCTTCTGTTGCTTCTGCACGAGCAGACGCACGGCCTCGCGCTGGGCGGGGTCGCGGCCGTCGAAGAAGACGAGGGTCTTGGACAGGCCCGTGATTTCGAGGGGATTGATGCGCGCGCCCGCTGGCACCACAACCTGCCCCTCGTCGGTGGTGACGGCCTTGGGGTAGTAGACGGTCGGATCAATGAGGCGCTGCGCGCGCTCGGTGACGGTGGTGATCCCGTCGACGGGCTGCATGTTCTTCACGCTGCTCATGGACCGGCGCACGGCTTCTTGCTGGAGCTTCTTCAGCTCGCCGGTTCGCTCCTTTTCCTGGAGCTTCTTCATAATCATCGTGAGCGCACTTTCTTCAGCAATTGGGTAGGTCTGCCCGAGGGTGCCGAAGTGCGCGGCCTGGGCCGCCGGAATAATCAGGGCGACAGCGGCCGTGATGGCCAGCTTAGAAGATCGCATAGGCCCTCCCGATCACGGCCGCTGCCTTGATGTTGCCGGACAGCGAGTAGCGGGAATCAAGGCTATCGACGCTGGGCGTAGCCACGAAGTATTCCCCCGCCGGGATTGCACCAGCTCCAGCGGGCGCGAGCGGCACCCCGGCGCGCGACTTAGGCTTGGCCAGCCCGATGTAGTGGTCATTAACCCAAAACGCCGCGCCTTCGCGCTTCACGGTGTCGCCGGGGATGCCCTCAACGCGCTTGATGAACGTGGTGCCGGCGGGATACGTGGCGCCGCCATGCCAGCGGTAAGCGATCAGGTCGCCCTTCTTGAAGGCGCCGCCCTTGTGCACCACGTAGAGGGTGCCGGGCAGGCTGGAAGTCATATTGATCGTGAAGTCGAGATAGGGAGTCGAGGCCCACGCGAGCGCAGCCGCCGCGAAGAAACCACCACACATCCCCCAATAAAGGCGCTTGGCGTTCATCATTTCATCCTTTGGCGCACCAAGTCGGTGTAGTCGGCAGCGGTGCCGCCCAGCAGGGCCGCCTTGTTGACGAGGACGCAGCCGCATTCCTGTCCCACTGCGTCGATGGTGGTGGAGAGCTTGACGGCGAATTCAGCCGTCATCTTTTCGAGGCCGGCGCGCTGATCGTCGGTCAAAGAGCCGGCGCCAAGAATCTTCATGGCGCGCTCTTGGTCTTCTTCGACCAGCTTTTGCAGATCAACCGTGGCCAGGCGCGGCGGCATGCGCTGGCTCGCCATGTAGGCAATGGGCGCGAGGGCGGCAAGGGTAAAGAGGGTCGAAGCGAGCGCCGTGGTCAGGATGTCGCGCACGCGCGAAGGCGCGGCCGGCGCCGGTTGAAGGGCCTCGGCGATGGGGGTTTCATTAGGCAAGTTGTCCTCTCCTTTGCAGCATGATCGTCAGAGCCTCCATGGTCGAATAACCCTGGTTGAGCAATGACTCGCATTCGTTGAAGTCGGTGGCGTTGGTGCTCGCCATCAGTAGGGAAAACGGGTCGGGAATGTGGCGCACCACGGAGTCGCCGTTGGGCGAGGCGATCAGCATTTCGGAGAAGCGGCCGCGTTCGGTTCGTAGTGACAACAGCATCCGTTTGACGGCCGGACTGAAGTTCACCATGCCGTCCTCGATCAGCTTCTCCAGGTTCTTCTTGTCCTGGCGCAGAAAGAGTTTCCAGTCGGCGTTGGAGTAGGCGGCCTGGCTGGCGTCGTTCTTGAAGGCATCTTCGATACCCTGGGTGCCGACGCAGAAAATCCCGTTGTACTTACGGGCGCGCCGGTAGCCCTCTTCGATGAATTCGGCCGTTTCCTTGTCGGCACCCAGGAGCTGCCACGCTTCGTCAACCAGACAAATCTTCTTGCGGTCGCGGGACAGGTACATGTCGTGGGCAATGCGACTGGTGAGCACAAAGAGCACCACGCGGCGCAGCTCGGGGGCATTCTTCAGCTCTTCCAGCTCCAGGCCGATCATGTCGCCGTCGAGCGAGATATTGGCTGGCCCGTTGAAATACTCGCCGTAGATGCCTTCGGTCGTGAAAGGCTGAAGCTGTTTGGCCAGTTCGTAGGCCACACGCTCTACTCCGCCGGACTCGTTCTTGATTTTGTCGAGCAGGAAGTCGCGGATTTTGGTCGGGGTGGTCTCGGGGCCGTAGTCTTTCCAGACGGCTGTAATCGCCTCGGCGATCAGCGAGTATTGAAACTCGGTGAGCGGCGCATTCGGGCTTGCCATGCGGCCGATCATAGGCTTGAGCAGACGCATTTCCGCCTTGAAGTCGAGTTCGTTGTCCGTCCCAACCCAAGAGAAGGGGTTGATGCAGAGCGGGTTCTTGGCGAAGGGCGTGAATTCGATGAAGGTGCCCTTCTGGAGCCGGATCAGGTTCTGGTAACTGCGGCCCACGTCGATGACCCACACCCGCGCGCCGATGCCACGGTAGGCACTGACGATCTCGTTCATGGCAACCGATTTGCCGGAGCCGGACACGCCGGCCACGAAGACGTTGTAGTTGCCCTGCTGATTCGAGTAGAAGTCCAAGAAGGTCGGCGAACCGCGCCGGCCGAAGAAGAGCATTACCGGGTCGCCGGCCCCCTTCCACTCGCCAATGATCGGCGCCATGTCGACGGCATTGACGGTGGTCTTGGTGGTAATGAGGCGCAACTTCTTGAGGTCGTCGCGAGCCGTCTCGGTCAGAGTCATGGGCAGGCTGGAATACAGCGTAGCCAGTTGCAGCAGCTTGAGCGGGGTGATGGTGAAGCGTTCGTTGCGCCAGACGTTGAGGGCAATCTGACTGGCCCGGTTGATCTGTGACGTGGGCGCGATCAACAGCAGGGTGTGGTACATCTCGCACATGCTCCCGCCGTTGTTGAGCTGGTGCATCACGATGTCCCAATCCTGTGCCTGGGTGGCCAGCTCGGGCTGGTACTCGGCCATCTTGGACTTGGCATTCATCTTGGCCCGCGCGCTCTTGAGCTGGGCCTTGCTGTCCACGATGTTGGGGTCCAAAGTGAAGACGCCACCCGTGACGACAAACGGGCATGGGTACTGCAAGCCGTCATCGAAGAAGCTGCCGATGATGTTCGCCATTTCCCACAGCTCTTTCTTCTGCGGGTATTGAAGGACGCCGAAGCCGCGCATGGAAATGCGCTCGTCTTCTTCGTCCTCGGTAGCCGGCGGCATGCCGAAAAGGATCTCGTCGGCCTTGACGCGGACATGCTGACCGAAGTCGGTGAGCTGATGCTTGAGCGGCCTGCCCTCGTCGTAGCCCAGCGCCGGGAACGGCTGGCCGTTGAACATGACTTCGGGGTTCAGGATGGGCCACAGGAAGTCGATGAGCCCATCCGCATTCATGGTGTAGGCCGGCAGATTGGCCGTGCGCAGCGAGGCGCGGATGGTCTCGCGCAGCTCGGTCATTTCTTCAACGAGCTTCGCATCCTTGTACGATCCGGCCTTGGTGACGGAAATCATCAGCCGGATGTTCTTAATCATGAAGTTGTCGTTGGGGAACAGCGGCCGCCCGGACGTGCGCCGGATGTAGTTGATGCGGCGCTCGGCCAGCTCCAGAAAGAACGGGCTGGTGTCGCCGCGATCTACGGCGATGTGGCGCTGATCCTTGTAGGCTTGGTATTGCTGGTCGAGAATGGGACTACCGAACAAGCACCACTGCACCCCGAAGTGCGGCGGGATCGGTGTGAAGAGCGTGGCTAGGCGGTTGGCCATCTCGTCATCGGCCCCGGTTTGCGCCAACACCTCGAAGGCAAAGGCCACCGAGTTGTCGTTGTAGAACAGCTCGCGCTCCGGGTCGAATTGGTCATAGCGCAGGATGTTGTGCAGGCCGTAGACCTTGGTGAGTTCATTGGCTGCATCAAGCGGCGCCGGGTTCTTGCCGACATCGGACGTATTGCCAAGCACGGTTTGATCCCAAAACCGGGAGGCCGCGCCTTTCAGTTGTTCCATCATGGTTTTTTGCATCGGTGTTCCTTCGAGGTTTTACTGAACGGTGCCGGTCTGGACGGCTTCGGCGGGCGGCGTAACGAGAGGGCTTCTGACCCCGACGCGCGAAGCGAGGCGCGTCAGGCGGGCATAGCGCGTTTGGATTTCGCGGTGAAGTGACACGAGGTCGGCTTCCCGCGCCTCACGCATCCATCCATCCGCGTCTTTCAAGTGGTCAAGCCCGAGGACGTAGCGTTGCCACAGCGCGCCCAGCTCGATGCCCAGCGTGGCCGCTTCCGCTCGCTCGCGGAGTACGCGATGGAAGGCGCGCACCAAGCCATCGGTGTCACGCTTCCCGGCACTGCTTGCGGTATCCGACATGGCTCCCTCCCCACGGGCGCTTATTCGTTTTCAGGGTTTTCAGGAATGACGTCGTTGGGCTTGAGTAGGCCGTTCAGGAACTGGGCCGCGGCTTCTGGCGTCGGCCGCTGCTGCATCGTGCCGTTGGCAACCATGCCGTTCTCCGACGTGCTGGGCAGCCCGTAGGCACCTTGGCTGTTGGCGCGAGGGCCATTGGCGGCCGTCGGTGCCCCCGGCTGGCCGGCGCCCTGCTGGAAGACCGGGGCACGCACGGGTCGGTAAGTGTCCTGGATGCGGCGGCGGTTGTGCTCGACCAGCCACCGTCCCGAGTCGACCGGCAGATAGACATAGCTCTGGTCGTGCAGGTCGCCGTCCGAGTCTTCCCAGGGCGCGAACCACACGCGCAGCACGCGCGGGGCGCTGCGGATCGGCGTACCACTGAAGATCGGTTTGGTCAGCACGCCATTACCCTCTTTCGCGCGCGAAAGATCGGCTGGTACGGCCTCAGCCTCGCCATGACGATTCACCCGCTGGCCGGGAAGGTTCTTCTGCTGTGCGTTGGCATAGATGCCCGTCATGGACTCGCACAGAATGCCGTCAGGCGCCTTGCACGCGAATTCGCTCTTCGCGTCGTAGCCCGACATGCTGGTGCACCCGGAAAGGGCGAGCACGCCCAGCGCCGCAAGGATGGTCGGTCTCATTGCTTGCCCCCCAACCATTGGTCGATCTTGTCGGCGGGCGCCGCGCCGGGCAGCGTGCGGCCATCAAGGGCAATCAAGGTCGGCGTGCCGACCACACCCAGCTTGGAACCCAGCACCAAGTTGTCGTTGATGGGGTTGTTGCACGCCTGAAGGGTGGGCGTCACACCAGCCATCATCAGTGCAGACCATGCCTTGGGCTTGTCGGGTGCGCACCAGACGGCGATGGCCTTGGTTTTGGCCTCGGGGTGGAGGGTTTCGAGCGGGTAGAGGAACGTATAGATGGTCACGTTGTTGAGGCGCACCAGCTCGCGCTCAAGCCTCTTGCAGTAGGTGCAGTCCGGGTCGGAGAACACGGCCACGGTGCGGCTACCATCGCCCTTGACGGTCTTGATGGCGTTGGCCAGGTGCTGACTCGGGAATTCGACCTTCTTGGTCTCGACCTTGCGCGCTGCCGTAATGTCGACCTGCTCTTTCATGTCGAACAGATGGCCGAAGAGGAAATAGCGCCCGGACTCGTCGGTGTAGGCGATGTTCTCGCCCATCACCACTTCGTAGAGGCCCGCGATTTGTGACTTGCGGATTTCTTTGAAGGTCGTGTTGGGGTACATGCCCTTGAACTTCTCAACGACCTGAGAAGGGGCCGCGTCCTGGGCGATGGCGGCCGTGGCGAATGCGGCCAGCAGGGCCACGGACAAAGCGCGTTTAATCATCTTCATACCTCCTGGAGTTCGATCCGGTGCGTTTCAAAAGACCGCGATAGTCTTCGCGGACATCGGCCTTGCCGGTGTAGACGGCGCCCTTGGTCACAAGCAGCTCGATGGTTCGTCCACCATCGGTCTCAATGACGGGAAAGAGCTTGTCGGCGGCCTTCAAGTAGTACTGCGCGAGCATCGTGCCGGCTTGCCCGACACCGCCGCCGATAGCGGCTTGCCCCACTCTGTCGGGGTCGATGGTCTGCGTAGTGCCGAGGCCGCTGGTGTTGGTGGTGGTGGCGGATTGCTGAAAGGCGCGCCCGATACCGGACAGCGCGCCGGCAAACAGGGCGTTGGCCAGGAGTTGGCCTTGCTTGGTGACAAGCCGCCCGCGCAAGCCGGCCTTGCCGTCTTCGCCGATGGCTTGGCCCTTGATGGCCATTTCCACGGTTTCGCCGTTGCCCAGCACACAAGACAGCGTTTCAAGGCGGATCATCGACCGCTCGGACGACAGATCGCCCCAGGCGGCGCCGATGACACGGCAATCCTTGATGTCCAGCTTGTACTTGCTCGGCAGGTTGGCGGGGTCCAGGACATGGAAGGCTACGGGTAGCGGGTTGCCCTGTGCCTGGCCGCCGGTGGGCGCGTCGATCCCGTTGAGCATGGCGACCCGCACAAAGGAGCCCGCCGGGATGAACTCGATCTGCCGGCGTGAATCGGTGCCCTGGGTGGTGCCGTACTTCTTGGCTTTCTCGTCGACCGGGAAACCCACCACTTCGGTATTGCCGCCCGGCGAGCCAGCGTTGAGTGCGCTGTTGCCCTTGCCGATGGTGCCGAACTGGATGATTTCGAGCTGGCGTTTCGGCGGCTCGATGACCTGATTCAGCGGGACGTTGAGGGGCGCGCCCGTGGCAGTGGCACCAGCCGGACGCGGGCCGGTGGGCGGCGCCAAGACCCGCTGCCCGGCGTTGCCTTGGCCCGCGGTCTGAACCGGTAAGGGTTGCTGCAACACAGCGCTATTGGCGGGCGGCCGGCTGGAATCCGTGGGGCTGGGCAGTTTGGTCTTGCCCGACTTGAGGTCTTCCAGCTCTTTGGTCTGCTTCTTGATGAGGTCGTCTTGCTGGCGAAGTTGGTTCTTCACTTCGCTGATGAGCGTTTCGTTGCTCTTCTCCCGCGCAGCCTGCTGGGCGCGCCAAGCGTCGCGGTCCTCAAGCGAACCGGGGGCCGTGATGGTGACGGTCTTGGGCTTCTCGCGGTAACTCGCGGGCGTGGAATCGAAGAGGAACATGCCAGCGCCCATGAGACCAAGGATGCCGGCGGCGGCCCCCCCGATCAGCATGTACTGGCGCTTGCGGATGTGGGCGTTGGGATCACTCATTTTCTTTGCGCTCCCGAACAAGGAAAATGTCGGTGCGATCGCCTGCCGGCAGAGTGTGGTGCTCAATGGAAACGGCCCGCACGCCACGGCGATACAGCTCTTGCTCGACCAATAACATGTCGGACGGGGTGACATTGGTCAGGCGGTACTTCTCGCCCACCAAGTCGCCTTCAAGGTATTTGGTCAGCAGGACCAGACGGCCCTCTTTCCACAAGGGCACTTCCTTGTTGACGGCGATGCTTTCGACGGTTTCTTGCAGCGCCGGGTCCGCCATGACCAGCACCAGGTCTTTGATCTTGCGCTGGTAGGACACGGCGCGGCCATCGGCCGTGGTCCGTGGTGCGGCACTGATCGGGCCACCCTTTTCGCCCGGCGGCCGCAGGATGATTTCCTCGCCGGAAACCGGGCGCGGCATCAGAATGATCTTGTAGGTCGCACCCTTGTCATCGGACACGAACAAGGTGACGGTACCAACGCTCGGGGTGTCGCTCGCCAACGTGAAGTAGAGGGCGCCCAGGGCCTCATCCTTCACGACGGAAATGACATCCTTCTGCGACGGCACCACACTGGCGATGCGCCGGCCTTCGACGGCCAGCCGGTTTTGCTCCTTCGCCGAAATGTTGACCTGAACGTGGTTGCGGTCAGCCCCTTCGATGACTTGGGTGGCGTGCGCGTTAAGACTGGCCAGCAGCGCGAGTAGCAGAATCGGCCTTGACGATTTCTTCAATTTTTGAAACATAGAGACGCCCCGAAGATGTGACGGTGAATTCAACCAAGTAGTCCTTGTCGCGCTCGCTGGTGAGCTTGTCGGCGATGTAGGTTTTGAGCTTGCCGCTGACCTTCACGCGCATGTCGCGCTCGGACACTTCCTCTTTGCGCGGCACCCAAATGGTGGTGACGCGCTCCTGCTTGATCCGCATGGCGGCCGAGTCCAACGCGGTTTTGAGCACCGCGTAGCCATCGGGGTGAGCCATCTTCAAGATCAACTTGTTGTTGTATTCCGCCGTTTCCGGGGTGACGGTCAGGATCGAACCCAACACGTAGCCGGCCATGTCGGCCAAGTAATCCTTGCTGGCGTAGTTCGCCCCGATCTCGTAGGGCCGGCGGACTTCCGGCGGCACGATCCGGGTGGTATCCCGGAACACCACGTAGCTCAGGAGGAACAGGCCGCCGAACAAAGTGCAGGCCAGCACCAGATTCATCAGGCGGTGAAAGCGGACTTGGGACTTGAGCGCGTCGCGCTCGTTGTGTGCCTTTTCAGGTGTCATGGCGGGCTACCCATTGAGTTCGCGGATGTGGGAACCTGGCAGTTCCTTCGGTTCGGGAAAGCCAGTGAACCAATAGAGAAGATGGGTGGCCATGCCCGGATGCTGGCCCGCCTTTAGCTTGTTGTAGAGGTAGCCCAGCAGCAGGCCGAAGAAGACCCCGGAAATCGGGAACTCCGTGGCCACACCGACGAGCATCCCCAGGATGCCGATGGCGGCTACATCCAGCTCCCAAAACAGAAACTTGCCGGCGTCGTCCAATCGGCGCGGGATGTAGTGAGACAGATCCGTTTGTGACATGACCACCCTCCCCGCTTAGATGACGGCCGTGAAGCTGGCGTTGACGATGCCGACCACGATGCCGATACCGATGGCAAGCACGAGGGCGCCGAAGAACCAGCTCCAGTCCTTGCGCACGGCCGCAACGACCGAGCCCACGGCGACGGCGACCAAGGCCGCGAGCTTGCCCAAGTTGCCCTTGACCCAGCTCTCGAACTTGGTGGCGGCGGCCTCGAACTCCGTACCGTCCGTTGCGTAGGCGCTCTGAACCGCCATCAGAAGGGCCAGAATCAGCCCGACGTAGAGGAAAGCTTTGAGCCACTGGCGCGACTCTTCGCGCATGGACACCGCATTGGCGTTTGCAACAATCATCGAAAACTCCTTCTCATGAGATTTCCCCTGAATCTCCCGGATGGGCCTTGCGCGGGGCACGCAAAGAGGGTGTAGCCGTCACTTCTCGACAGGGACGGGCTTGCATTCGTACTTGATCTTGGGCTTGACCCGCTTCTTCGGTTTCTTCTTGGGGGTCGGCTTGGGTGCCTCGACTTTCGCGGGCGAAAGTTCAGTGGGCGGCTGAATCGACTGCGGCTGCGGCATGACCACGGGAGCTGGGGCCGGCGGCGGTGGAGGGGGAACGTGCAAATGTTTGATCGAGCGCTCGGGGCAGTCCGCGCCATTGCAGAAGATGTATTTCGCATCGCGCGGCACGCCGAACTGCGTCACGTCAGACAGGCGATCCACTGGGCTGGGTTGATTCAGGGTCTGCGCCTGGGCACTTGCGCCGATGGAAGCGAACGCGGCAACGATCAGTAAACGGGCCGTGTGGGCCATTTCAATCCCCTTGGTAACTGGCAACTTGTGCCGATGCAGTTGAATGTTCTTGGGCCTGCCGGCGGTAGCCCTCGTAGTAGCGCTGCACGTCCATGACGTACTCGACTTGCGCGGCAACGTTCTTGGAAGCGGGACCGGCGTAGTAGCAGCCCACCGCCTTCCAGGTGGCCCCAAAGCGCTGAATGCAATCAGCCAGCACCCAGGCGCCGACCTTCTGGCTGGTGCAGGCATCGAAGAGGTGTTCACGTCGGATGCCGTACTGCGACAGCACGGGTAGGTGGACTGTGTTGATCTGCATCACACCCAAGGCGCGGTTTCCGTCGGGAAGCTTCGGGCCGACCGCACCCGTCCAGCCGCGCGACTCTTTCCAGGCAATGGCTTTCAGCAGAAGCGGGTCGATGTCGTACCACTGGCCCGCCTCTTCCCAGCATGTCGCGGAAGCGGCAACAGGCACCAGCAGAGCTGCAGCAGCGATCAGTGCGCGCGAAGAGAAGTGGCGTGAGACGTATTCCATTGGGCAATTCTAGCAGTCAATTTGATGTCACAGTGAAAGCACGATAACAAAAAAATCCTAGAGCGAAAAGGCATCGGCCGTTGGTTTGTCAGCACTACGGCAATGGTGAATCGCAGTTTTTTCACGCCCGACGCCAGGGCGGCGCCATCACTTTCCAACGGCATGTTATGCCGATGGAAAGGGCTGCATGATACCATGCACAGGAAAAATAACTTCCGTCAAACGGAAGTTATTGGTTAGCCAATGAGTATAATTGCAGCGCCTCAACAGCGAGCAGGCGGCGATTCGGACACGGTAGCAGCGGATTTCTGTCAAAATTTGCCCGTTGCCTCGTCGGCGAGGGGCGACCCCTACCCTGCCCGCCGTTGGCGCGGTGTCTTTACACGGCGGGTTGTCCCGGACAACAGCCAAGTGACCATCGGGATCGGCGCGATCCCCCGGACCAGTAGGTGGAAAAGTGGGAATTAGAGTTTTTCTGGCGGACGATCACCGGCTGCTCGTCGCCGGCTTCCGCGATGTATTGAAGGATTACGGCATTGACGTGGTGGAAGTGGCCTATAGCCTAGACGGGCTGATAGACCGCTACATGGAAGTCAAGCCGGATGTGCTCGTCATTGATGTGCGATTCGACACACGCATTGCGGGAGAAAATGGGCTCGATGCCTGTGAGGAATTACTGGCCCGCGACCACTCGGCCAAGATCATCGTGTTCAGCCAGTTCGACGATCAGTACATCATTGAGAAGTCCTACAAGCTCGGCGTGCTGGCGTTCGTGCGCAAGGACGAGAGCACGGAAGTGCTGCACGAGGCGATCAAGACCGTAGCGGAAGGGAGGGAATACTTTTCCCCTGAGATTGCGCAGCTTCTGGCTTGGTCGGCAGTGAAGGATCGCAATCCGAACAAGTTGCTCGATGAGAAGGAAATGCGCGCCTTCGCCATGACGGCGGACGGGGCCTCGCTCATCGAGATTGCGGCCGCAATGGGTTTGTCGACCAAGACGGTGGGAACGCTCATGAAGAGCGTGAAGACGAAGCTCAGTGTTGAGAACCCGGCCGACATTACCAAGCTGGCGATCCGCTACGGCGTCACGACCACCGACCCGAAAACGAGAAGCTGACCCGCGTGCCGGGCCGCTTGGGGTTGGCGGTATCCGCGCACTGAACCTTCAGCTTTCCGCCCAAGGCACGGGCGCGCTCGCGCATGTCGATCAGCCCAATGCCGGCGCTGTCCTCGGTCTTTGGGGACGCCTTGAGCCCCACCCCGTCATCGGTCACTTCGACTTTGTAAATACCAAGCGCCTTGCTGTACTGCACCGAGACGCGAACCTGGTTGGCGCTCGCGTGCTTAATGGCGTTGAAGAGCGCTTCGCGGATGATTTTGTAGGCACTCACAGCCACCGCCTCGGGCAGCTCGGGGCGCTTGGGCAGGTTGTGGTCGAGGATGATCGCCGGCTTGTCGCAAACACTCGTGTAGTGGGCAACCATGGATTCCAGCGCGGCGGTAAAGCCGATGGAGTCGATCACTTCGATTCGGGTGTTCTTGATGATGTCGCGCATTTGCGCATAGGCGTCGGACACCATGTTTTGAGCGTTGGCCAGCAAGGCAGCGGCCCGCTCGTTGTCCTGGATCAGCGGTTTGAGCTGCTTCAGGACGTTGCGGCTCAAGAGCAACTGAGGGTTGACCTCATCATGCAGCCGGCGTGCGAGCGTGCGCCGTTCCTCGTCGATCCGCCGGTTCGACTCGGCGAGCACGCGGCGCGTCTCTTCGTGCGAGACATCCACGCGCGCCATGCCGTAGCTCGCTGTCAGGTAGAGCACATACAGGAAGAAGACCAGCATCAGGCCGGCCGCCATGCTGGAAATCATGTTGGCGCGGGTGATGTAGGGGAGTGCGAGGATCAGCAGGGCCGCCCACACCCATAGGAAATACTTGGCGGCCCGATTGCCCTTGGCCGCCAAGAAAAGGCTGACGGCAAACACCGTCAGCACGAAGGCGCAGCTCGTGTAGTAGATGATGGTCAGGTCCACGCCGAGGGTTCCATGACGGCCGACGGTCAGCGCATCTTGTTGAGTGCCGATTCACCCGTGTCGCCTACCGCGATGCCCAGCTCAGCGGCTTGGTTGGAGGCCGCCACCACCTTGGCCTTTCGCATGTCGTCGAAGGTGTTGACGCCGGTCACGATGGCGCAGACCTCGCCGGTCTTGTTGCAGGTTTCGACGTTGATGTAGCCGCAGCCGAGAATGCCCTTCGGGGCTTTCATTACCAGTAGCGGCCGCTTCAGCTCGAACTGAAGATATTCGATGTAATCTTGAATGGCGCCAGCGTCCATGAGGGTTTCCTTTCCTGTAGTGGTTGAAAAATCAGTCTTTGCGCTTGCTGTTCTGGATCATTTCCGAAATCGCGTCGTTGGCCATCGTGGCCCGGAAGCTCTCGATGAAATGGGCGACCGCCTCCGGATGTTGCTTGTCCAGCTTGGAAATGTCGATATTGATGCAGATGAAGCCGATCAACCCATAAACGTCGTGGAAGATCGGGATCGTGGACGACTTGACCGCCCGACCGTCCTTGAGGGATAGGTCGTAGCTGATGAACGATCCGCCACGGCCCTGCCCCTGGCCTTCGCCGTAGCTGTAATTCCTGATGAGCTGGATGCCGAAGTTGGTGTTGGTATCACCCAGGCGCCGGCCGGAAATCGGGTTTTGCACGGCGATGATCGAGCGTAGCGGGTTGCGCGTGTCATGCAAGACGATCTCGATGGGCGTGCCGGCGAAGGTCTGACCCATGGCATTTACGATGTCACGATACGACTGGAAAATCCGGTCCTTCTCCCGATCTACCTCCCCCAGCGCCGCGTAGTCGGGTTGCTGGGAAAGCAGAAGGTACTTGGCCTTGGTGGGGCCATCGAGCATCAAGGTGACATTGTTGGAGTTGCCGAGGTAGATCAGATCGGCGATGGCGCGCGGCGACGGGTGTTCGGTGAGGTGATCGACCGCCTTGGTGAAGCGTTCTCGATCCAGGTAGAGGGCGCCAGCCTTGTCGGCCCGAATGGGGTACAGATCGTCATAGGCGGCCAGTGCGCGCCCTGGCAGCACCTTCGGGTCGGGGTTAGCCTGGGCGCGGTAGCCCAGGACGTAGATGCTATTAACCCGGCCCTTAAATAGCCTGTCTATGCAGCATAGGCGGCCAGGGGGTGGCGGAAGTAAGACTGGACGCGCCCGGGCATCTGGGCGAGGCGTTTCATGATCCGCATCGCCTTCTGCATCAGGTCGCTGTCGTTGTCGCTGGCAGGCTCCAGGCGCAGGGACGTCTTGAAGTCGTGGTTCAGGTACTCGTCAGGGTTGGATTCAGGGGCGTAGGGCGGCAGGTAGAACAGTTCGATCTTGTCCTTGAGGGGCTCCGCCCACTCGCGGACAATTTTGGCGTGATGAACCCGCAGGTTGTCGACGATCAGGAAGATCTTGGTCGTTGCATCCTGAAGAAGGTGCGCCAGAAATTCGATGAAGCGCTCGGCATTGATCGTGCCTTCGACGATCTGGAAGCTGATCTCACCGCGGTTGGTGATGGCCGAGATCATCGACAGCTTGCCCCAGCGAGCCGGCATCTCCAGCACCGGGGTGCGCCCGGCGGGTGCAAAGCCGCGGATCCAGTGGGCATCTTCCTTGACCGCCGTCTCGTCGGCCCAGTAGATCGCGGCCCCTTCGGCCTTGGCGCGGGCGGCAATCGCGGGATAGGTCTCGCGCAGCCACTTCTCAATCTGTTCGGGGCGCTGCTCAAGGGCGCGCTTGACCGGACGTTGCGCGGTATAGCCCCAGCGGGCGAGGTATTTCCCCACCAGCCGGTCGGATAGCTCGACGCCGAACTGGGCCTTGATCAGCGCCTGAATCGCCCGCCGCGTCCACAGCGCAAAGGGCAGCGACATCTGCGCCGGCAGCGCGCCGACGATGCGTTGGCGAATCCACACTTCCTGCGCCATCGTCATCTTCCGACACATTCCGGGCTGGCGCCCGCGGGTCTTCTCCACCAAAGCGCGGACGCCTGCCACACGGGCTTTTCTCAGCCAGCCCTCCACCGTCCGGACGTGCACGCCGGCAATCACCGCCAACTCAGCCGCCTTCATGCCCGACTGCGTGCGCAGGCGAATCACCATCTTCCGGAGCGTCTCCCGGCCTTCGGCCCCAAGTTTGCGTGCGTCGATTTTGTCCATGCCTTAATCATAGCACTTGAGGTGTATTTAAGGGCCGGGTTAATAATTGCAGCGATGAGCAAGCCCGGCACAAAGACCGTCGCCAGCCGTTTCCAGTTAATAGCAAGAATCGATGTCGCACGCACAATAAGTCCTCCCGGCCGCACCTTTATCCGCTACATGATATTGGGATTAGGGTGGACCGGGGTATACCCCGTTTCAGAGGGTTGTGCGGTAGTTAGCGTTTGCGCTTCTTCAGGTCCGTCTCGATGAGTCCTATCACGTAGGTATTGGCTGGGGTGGCCAGCTCGTCACACAGCTCCATCATGCGCTCATGCAGGGCGGGTTCCATCCGCAACGACACCGTTCTTCGATCACCGTAGATATGGGTGCGCCGTCGTTTTTTCCCTCGGCCCTCGGCCGTCGTGTCGGCGTCGTTAGGGTCGGTCATGGTTTGGCATCTGTTCTCGTCAAAGGCGTCCTTTTCACAAGTCTAAACCGACTTGGAGGCAGGCGAAAATTGGTTGAGCGGTGGCAACTTTCGCGCGCGAAAGTTGACATTGTGCCGCAATTACCGCGTCACGTCAGCGTTTTTGTCCTGCGCGGGCGCGGCGTGTACATGACGACGGAGTGTTTCGACGGCACTTGTCTTGTCCTGCTTGGCCGCCACCGCTTGAGCGGCCACGTCTTTGTTGTTGGTATAGATGCGCAGCTCGTGGCTTGCGCGTGTAGCACCCACGTAAAAGCTGCGATCCCCGAAAACCTTGGCCATATTATCGAGCGCGCGCGCCTGTTTGAACTCGCTCTCCGTCTCCGGTGCCCGAATGTGGAAGATGGCGCGGTGCTGCGTGGCGCCCTGGGAGGCATGCACCGTGGAGGCGTAGGCGTGGTCCCAATGCTTGTTCCGGCTTAGATCGACCTGGTGCAAGCTCACATCCTTGCCCTGGCGCAGCTCCAAGGTGACGCGCTCGCCGGCCACGGCCGAAACCCGCGCGATCTCCCCATTCTTGAACTCGCCTTCGTTGCGCGTGATTCGGATCAGATCGCCCTGGGCCAGCTCGCGGGTATCGCTGTCGTAGACCTCGATCTTGTTGTGCTTCTTCGGCTGCCAGGCGATGGTAGAGCCATCTTCCTTCTTAAGCACCACGGTGCCGGCCGGCGCATCCACGGCGGCCACCCGCATGTATTCGCCCTTCTTGGCGTCGATCTGCTGGTAGTCGCGCCCGAAGCGCACCACGTCGCCGGCTTGGTAATACTGGGCTTCCTTCTGCATGGCGCGCGTCCAACCCTTGGAAACCAGAATTTCGCGGGTATCCTCGCTGCGGGACAGCTCCCCTTGGGCCTTGAGCCCTTCGCGCACGCCGGCATTGATGGCGCGCCGATCCTCGTTGTAGGCGGTAATCACGATGGTACGCTCGCGTTCGGCCTTGCCCAGCTTGAGGATGTCATCCACGACGGCGCCAATGAGTTGGCCCGAGTCGCCCTTGACCTCGCGGACCATGCCGGTCTTGTCCATGAAGGCAAAGGCCCTGGCATTGTTGGCCAGCGCCACTTGGGTCAGGCGCTGGCCGGGCTGCAAGCCATCGCGCCCGGTGATGACATCAACGGCCTGCTTCAAGTCCGGTGTCTTCTGCCGGTTGATTTCGGTCATATAGGCGGTCTCGATCCCGTCTTTCTGCGCCAGCTCGAAGGGCTTGCCAGCCTCGACGCCCTGGAGCTGAAGAGTGTCGCCCAAATAGACCACCTTGGCGCCGGCCTTCTCGGCCATGTGGTCGAGCTGGGCCTTCTGGCGCTGCGACAGGAAAGAGGATTCATCGACGATCCAGACCTCGGCCTTGCGCACGAAGTCCGGGGCGTACTGTTTCGCAAACTCGATGTCCTTCTGTAGCTGTCGCTCCTTGATCTGGAACATCGAGACAGTATCGGTAGCAATCCCCGTCTCCCGGGCGAGAACCTTACTTGCCGCCCCGGTCGGGGCCATACCGCGAACGGTGTAACCCTGCTCCTGGGCCAGCTCGCGCAGTGACTTGAGCATGGTGGTCTTGCCAGTACCGGCGAGGCCCTGGACGGCCACATAACGGTCTTGGCTGGTCAGCACCTTGCTGATGGCGTCCTTCTGGCCGTCGCTGTACTTGAAGCCCTGCCGGCCTTCGGCCTGGGCGATGCGTGCCGCCACCGCCTCGGGCTCCATCATCCGGGGGGTCTGGCCCTTTTGTGCGCGAACCTGGTCCAGCGCCCACATTTCACTACCCAACATCTTCTTGGTGGTGTAGCCGCCGTCCGGCAGCTTCACGAGGTCGCCATCCTGCTCTAGCTTGTCGAAGGCACGTTGCACTGCGGATGCGGAGACACGGCCGGCACCGTGCTCGATGGCGGCCGCCATCAAGTCGTTCTTGGAGACTACCGCCTCGCGCTCGATCAGGTGAGCGGCGGCAAACTCCATCGCCTGGCGCCCGGACAGTTTGTCGTCACGAATCACGCCGCCCTGGGCGCGCTGGGCATCGGCCTTAGCCTGGATGGCATCGAAGTCGATGCCCACCTCCTTGGCCCTCGCCTTCCAGTCGGCGATCAGCGCATCATGGTCAACGTCGACCTTGCGGGCACGGGTCTTGAGGGTGGCGTCTTCCTTCTGCTGCGCGCTGGCGTCGTCGATGTCCACGCCCTTGGCCTTCAAGGCCGCCCCGATCTCGGCCCGGCGCTGACTGAAGTGCTCTATCTGCTCGCGCGTGATGCCGGCGATCTCGAAGTTGCCCTTCTCGTCGGTTCTGCGGATGTCGTAGCCCAGGGCTTGCAAGCGGTCGGCCAGCTCGGAGGTATAGATGGCGCCGATGACGCGCTGCGCGTTGTAGATTTCCTCATTAGTCAGAGAGCGCCACTGTCCATCCTCCCGCTTGGTGGCATTCATGATGACCGCGTGGGTATGCGTCTGCGGGTCCAGTTCTCGGCTGGTGTTGTGGCGGAACATGGCCACGGTGAGATTACCCGTCTTCACCGCCTCGGTCTTGCCGCCCTCAGTCTGCCGGGTCTGCGCCAGTTCGCGCTCGATATAGCCCAGCGCCTTCTTCACGGCCGCCTCATGGGCTTCGCGCACGTCGCGGGTGCCGTGGATCTCGCCCACCAACGAGACGCTCTTGGGCGCGGAGAACGTCATGTCGGTGCCGGGCCGATGCTCGCGTTCCTTCTCGCCTGTTTCTTCGTTTCGCACCCACTTGCCCAACTCCTGACCTTCGACCTTACCCTCCAACAGTGCGAAGAAGGCGGCCCGGTCGATCTGGCCAGACAACCCAAGATGCTCGGCGCCATTGCCGAACCACTCGGAGTGCTCCAAGCCCTGATCCTGGGTGTAGTAGTTGTCCTTCGAGAAGTAATGCAACGCCTGCCCAGCGCTGCCGACGTTGTTAAGGCTAATCATCCGTTCATCCCCCGCGCAACGATACGCGATAGGTGCGCGTCAGCGGCGGGTAACACACACCCACCTCGGCGCACCCCTGGGCCTTGGCGATCACCTGTACGGCGTCCCCAGCCCCTTCGACAGCCACCCGCACCACGACCTGGTGAGCGTAGTAGGCGACCGGAACATCCAGGGCGCGGTCATGCTTTACCCGTGGCTCCGGCATCGCCACGCTTACGATGCGCCCTGCTGCGTCTTTGGTGGAAAACGAAAACCGCTCGCGGTACAGGTAGTAGCCCGGCGCGATGGTATAGGCGATTTCCACCATGCCCGGCGCCACCTGCCTGGCCGACGCCCGGAAGGCTTCCTCGGGCGGCAACAGGCCCGCCTGACCAACGGCGGAAACGGAAAAGGCCGCCAACGCGGCGGCCAGGATGAAACGACGTTTGCTTGCGATCATGGGCGACCTCCTACAGGGCATCGGCGAGTGGATTGGGCTTCGGCGGCTGGGCTGGTGCGGCAGGCTCTGGCGCCGGTTTCGCGTGCGAAAGTTCTTCCGCGCGTCCGACAATTTCCCCCGTTTCCTTGGCCACTACCGCGCCGCCGGGTTGAACCACGACTTCCTGTATTACGTCCTCCATGGAATCATCATCCAGCAGGTCGCCGGCTGGGGTCGCCGCCGTTTGGAGCGGAATGGCCGGCTTCGGCTTGAACGAAATACCAAAGCCGTCGCGTTCGCGGAAGCCCTCAGCGACCTTTGCGGTCGGCACATAGTCATAGCGCACCTTCGCAATCGGATAATCGCCCGGCACCACGAGATAGCCGGTCATGTCCGGCAGCGTCAGAATCTCGGAAGTCAGCACGATGTCGCGCATGGAGCGGCGGGCGAAAATGCTCACGCCGTCGCGCTGGGCGTTGAGGCCGTAGCTCAACGTTTCTTCCTTCTCGTCGACTTCGGCCTGTCCCATCAGCTCGGCGAGAAGCTTGGCGGCGGCGCCATCGGTTACGCGCAGCAGCAGCTTGGTCTGACACCCGGAAATGATCGTCTTCGCCAAGTCGTGCCCATAGATTTCGTAGAGCTGGCTGAAATCCTGAACGCCCAACACAACGCACAAGCCGTACTTCCGCGTGTTGGTCAGCGCGAGCTTGAGAATGTCGAGCTTCTGCAAGGTCGGCAGCTCGTCGATGAAGAACCAAAGCCGTTCCCGGTGAATCGCCTCCAGGTCGAGCACAGCCTTGATTGCCGTGTCGATCCACAAAGACAGAACCGGCTTAAGGGCCTCGCGCATCGCTTCGCGCGCGGTGATGAACATCCATGAATCGGAGTCATCATGCACCCAGCGGCGAATGGAGAACGATTCACCCTCGTCATGCAGGAAGCGGAATGCCTCCAATTGGTTCTGCACGGTCATCTTGAGGGACATCCCGGTTCGCTCGGTTGTCGGGTCCACATACGTCGCCCCCGCCGTTCCCTGCAAGAGCGCATGCAGCGCATCCAGGTTGCTCTTGGCAATCGAGTTGTACAGCTCCCTATTGCTGCGCCGGTTCTCCCGCCCGAGAACGCGATACACGTCCTTGAGCACCATCCGGCCAGCGGCCGCCCAAAACGGATCGGCCTCGGCCGGGTCCGGAATCAGGCCGTTGGCCAGATTGTCGAAGTGGTAGTCCTTTTCGATTTCATTCCAGATGTTCCAGTTCGGACTTCTGGCGTCGAGCGGGTTCATCAGGATGTCCTTACCCTCGCGGTAGAACGCCTGTGTGAATTCGCCGGTCGGATCATAGACAATTGCCCGCTTGCCCTGCGCGCGTACCTGCTTCATGAGCGCGAAGAACTGTTGCGACTTACCCGTACCCTGGGCGCCTCCAATCAAGGTGTGCAGCGTTTCCGACTTGCGCCGCATCGGCACGCCGGCAAGCTCATAGGGGCTGCAATCGTCGCGCGACTTCATCACCTTCTTCAGCTCTGGGCCATCCACCAAGGAAGCGCCGCGCAACTGCTTGTCGCTCATCTTGCCCTTGCCGTAGCCCCACCAGTAGAGGCTGACAAGGAACACAAACCCGATGGAGGTCAGGGCACCGAACAGGATGCCGTTACGCATGGTGCGCAGCGCATCGTCGGCCAGGTCTTCGGTGAGTACCGCAACCTCTTTGACTTCCCGCATTCGCGGCTGCCCCTCGACGTTCAGCTCCATCTTGCCCGCCGTCATGAAAAGCGCCTCGCGCGTCTTGGCCAGCCAATTGCGCTCAAGACCATACTTCGCCGCCGGGTCGGCGACAGTGTAGAAGTACGTCCCGGCAACGCCAATGCCAAGCACGAGCGCTAATAGAACCACAGTCCAGACGGCGACCAGGAACAGCCGCGCTTGGTGCATCCAGATTTCCGCACCACGCGAGAAACTGCCCATGCTTCCCTTCTCTTCGCGTTTTGCCATCCTAAGCTCCTTTCAGCTTCTTCAACTTGGCCCGCGCCGCGTTCTGTGCGTCGTAGAGGGCCTGGGTATCGCGCGCCTCAACGATGGCGATCAGCATCGCTTCGCAGGTATAGACCGCCAACTGCAAGTCATCTGAAACACCGCCCCCGGCAGCGGGCGCGGACACGGCGCGCGCTTCGGCGAAAAGCGCCCGGATGCGCTCTTCGGCGTCGCGGATGTTTTCAGCTATTACGCCTTGCACCAGCGTCTGGCGAAGATACTCGGAAAGGCTGATTCCGTGCTCGTTCGCCTTCCGCTTGTAGAAGGTCTCTGTATCATCGTCGAGGCGCAGGGTTATCGGTTTTGTCGACCCCTTGCCCGTCCCTTTCTGTCTTGGCATTCGTTCGTCCTGACAACGGTTTAGGCCATTATAGCATCTTCGGTGTATGCGCGGTGTCTCTTCGGTGTATGCGCGTTAAAAGCCGCGCCACCGCGCGGGTTTTAACGCCGGCAACCATGTTGCGTGGTGTGTGACAGTTCTTCCGGGGCGCGGGGCTTGCCCTGCGAGCTGGAAGAACTGTGCATTTCCGACCCTCAAGGCCCTAGTGGAGAAAACCGGCCATTTGGTAGAATGGCGCAGATCGACGGTCGCGTGAGGCCGTGACGATCAGGGCGGTTTCCCACCAATCCCATTTCAACGAGGTGAGTCATGAGTGAAGCAAATGCGACGAGTAAGCCGGGCCGCAAGGCCGGATCGCTCGACGAGGAAATCCAGAAGGCAGCGGAGAAGCTGCGCCGTCTCCAGGAACGGCAACGGGACCAACAGCGCAAGGAACGCGAGCGCAACCAGAAGGCGGTGCTGGAACTCATCAAGGCGGAACGGCTTGATGTGGTTCCCGCCGACCAGTGGAAGGCAGCACTGCCGAAGATCAAGGCGCTTCTCGTCGAAGATGTGGCGAAGCCGGCAGAACCGGCGAAGCCAGTTCAAAAGACGCAGCCGGAGCCGGTGACGGCCGAGGCCAGCCAATGAGCGTTTTCCACAAATCCATAGGCCGCATTGCCCTCGACCGGGGATACCCAAATATCCCAAAGGGAGAGGGTCGCGCACGGTGTTCCACAAGAGGCTTCTTGTGGAACACCGGAAGGGCGCGAGGGCCTGTGGAGCTTGTGGGAAACGCGGCACTTGTAGGAGAGACGGCCCGGAGTCCAGAGGCGCGCCTTTGGTCGGCCCCCTCACGGGGAGACGAAACGGGTGTGGTTGGTTGTTGACGCACCAAGGGGAAGAACGGTGAAGGCAGCGGGTGAGTGTTTTCCACAAATCACCAGGCCCCGTAGCCGTTGCCCGCGATACCTCAATATCGCAAGAGGCAACGGTCGCGCCCGCTTTCCACATGATACCTCTTGTGGGAAAGCGGATCAGCGCGAGGGCCTGTTGAGCTTGTGGGAAACGCGGCGGCGGACGGAGGCACGGTCTAGCGCCCGGAGGGCGCAAGCGAAAGGGATGCGCAAGGCTGCGCAGCAGTCCCCGCAAAGCGGGGATGAGCGCGAATGCGCGAACCTGGAGAAGCCCGGTCGGCCCGCAAAGCGGGACGATTCGCCCAGCAACAGACGGTGAAGACGATGGAGCCAAACATCGGAAGCCAGAAGCTGCACAAGCACCTGACGATCCACGGACGCGCGGAAATGGACGGTTGGGCGATTAACGCGGACGGTACGGATATCTGGCTCACGAACCCCTACGGCATTGATGTGGGGTTCTACGCCAACGACGCGGAAGGATGCGCCCGCATCCTGGAGCGCATTTCAACTGACAATCACGAAAAGGAATGGGGCACGCTGTAGCGCCGCCATTCAGAAACAAAGGCAACCGACTCACGCTACGGAACGGGCGCGGTTGCGTGAAAATGAAAGGCGAAGGCAGCGGACGAAGGGAGCTGGCTTCGCCTTTCGCACTCCCCGGCCATGCGTGACGCGGCACAAGCGCGGAACGATTAGGCAGGACGGGGAAGCGGGAGAAGGCGTAGGCGTACCGAAGCAAAGCGAGGGGAGCCGACCGACGCCATCCCGACTTTCGCGCGCGAAAGCTGCGCCTTACCGGCCGCCAAGCGGACGGGCCGGGACGGTCGCCGAACGGCGGCAGCGGGCAGCGCGGCGGCGCGGCGGCACAAAGCAAGTCGGCGAGGTCGGCCGCCGATCAGGCGGACAGTGGAGAGCCTAGGAGCGATAGCGGATAGGCGATCAACGAGCCAAAGCCAGACCGCGCATTGCGCGGGCGGTGTCAGGCGAGCAACAACTAGAAGAGGTGAGACAAACCGGAGCGGGCAAGGATGGCGGCCGAGCGAAAGCGAGGCGCCATCCTTGCCAGGGAAGCGTAGCAGCTTTCGGTCAGAGTACCCGGCAAGGCCGGCACATGAAGACCGGGAGCGTAGCGAAGCAGGAAAACCGGATTGGCGCGGGCGGGCTGAAAGGCCGGCCGTGTCAATCCGGTGATTTCTTGGGGAAGTGCCGCGCAAGGAACTTGCGCATAGTCTTCTCGGAAACGTCGAAGTGTTTCGCCAGGCGCGGCGCCGTTAGACCCAGGGTGTAAAGCTCGCCAACGCGCTCGCGCTGTGGGTCGAGCTTCAAGCGTCCGGTGCTTCCCTTCGGGCGACCGAGGACGCGCCCCTCATTACGGGCGCGCTGCAAGCCCTCGCGCGTGCGCATGCGGATGAAATCCAGCTCGATCATGGAGGCTATCGAGAAGGCGACCGCCTGAATTTGGGAATTGAGGCCGCCGTCCATGACGGTGGCCGTCTTCGTGACAATCAGCGTCACCCGACGTTCGGCCGCAGCTTCGAGGATTGAAAACACCTGGATGGGCGAAGAGCCCAGCCGGGTGAATTCAGGCGTAAGAATGAAGTCGCCCGGCTGGGCCTTATTCAGAAGCAGATCGCCGATGGCGCGCTTGCGCCAGGATTGGTCGCGGCTGACGGTCTCATCGACCAGCACGAGCGGCGAATAGCCGTGCGTGTTGGCGTAGTCGAGCAGTCCCAGGCGTTGCGAAGCAACGTCCTGGGAGTCGCGCGACACGCGAAGGTAGCCAAAGTAGGTTGGCATCCGGCACGAGGCTCAGGAACGGAAGAAGAGAAAGTAGGCGAGCGGCAAGGCGCCCGCGACTCCCAGCAATGGACACGCGGAGCGTGCAAAGCTGGCGAGTAGCCAAGAGGCGACGAGCCGCGAAATTGCCAAGCCCATGAGGTGCCCGAAAAACCAGCCCGCGAGCAAAGCGAGCGAACCGAGCCCGACGTTCAAGGCGAAGCCGTCGAACGAGGCAGCGGCAAGACCCTGCGCGCGGTCCATCAGCGAAGAAGACATGATCGCGGCTGATGGATTAGCGCGGGCGCGTAGCGTCGCGCAGTGGTTGCGCAAGGCGCGCTTCGACGAAGCGAAGCAGCGCGGCGCGCTCGTCGGCCGATAGGCCGCTGGTCAGACAGAACTCGAACAGCTCAAGGGCTGCTTCTCTGTGCTCGACGGGCAGGGATTCGAGCATGGCCAGGTTGCACATGTAGTCGGGGTGGGCGAAGGCTGCGACGAACTGGAGCAGCAGAAGGCCCACCTCGGAAGAGCGGTTTTTTTCGACCAGGTGAAGGGCTGGCCTCAACGGCTCGGGAAAATCGCTCAGAAGGGCCGTATTCGAGCCGTAGATCGCGCGCGGTTCACTCAAGATGCACCCCCGGTAATGAAAACGTCGATGGGGCGTTATTTTACCAGTATCGCCGGTAGGTTTAATGTACTTTCCCGACATGAAAAGGCGACCGTGAAAACGGTCGTTAAACCTACCGGGTTTTTCGGCCGCCCAGCCGGAAAACCGAAAAGACGTAAAGTTGATCCCATGGATGGGAATGACACACCCGGCCGGTCGGCCGGGTGGCCGGTTGCGCGTCAGAGCAGCCCGCGTTGGGCGAAAGACACATTGGCCCCGCCGGCCACGACGATGTGATCGAGCACCCGCACGTCGACCAGCGCGAGCGCATTCTTCAGCATCTGGGTCAGCGACTCGTCGGCCCGCGAAGGCTCGGCCACGCCGGACGGATGGTTATGCGCGAAGATCGCAGCGGCGGCGTTGAGGCGCAACGCGGTCTTGACCACTTCGCGGGGATAGACCGAGGTCTGCGTCAGCGTGCCCCGGAACAGCTCGATGTACTCGATGACGCGGTTCTGCGCGTCAAGGAAGATCGCGGCGAACACTTCATGCTCCAGGGCACCGAGGCGCAGCGAAAAATAGGCGTTGGCGTCGGACGGCGCCGAAATCAGGCCGTTGCGCATCACCTTCTCGTCAAGGATGGCCAGGGCGGCCTCGATGACGTTCTCGGCGGTCGCCAGTTGGAACTGGCCGTTGTCGTCGATGGTGAAAAGGTCAATGTGCGAAGCGGTCATTTGTCGGACTCCAGGAAGTGGGCGGGATTGCCTACTTCCTCTGGATCGGTTCGCAGCGCAGCGGTCAAGGGTGAAACGGCCAGAGGCCGCAAGCGCCCGTAAGGGCGCGCAGCCCTTGACGGCGAGAACGAACTGATACCCTTGGAAGTGACAGGCAATCCCAAACCTCTGCACACCACGGACGCCCCTCGTGCAGTTGTTCAGCTTTCGCGCGCGAAAGCTCACTTCAGGCGAAGCCCAGGGCGCCGCCGCGTCAGACGGCGACGAAGTGGCCACCAAGAGGGCCGGCAATGATGCAGGGGCGGCGGTAGGGACGGCGGGCGCAGTAGCGCAGGACTTCGCGGAGCTGGTCGGCGCGGACGCGAGAGCAGGGAGGAAGGGGCGCATTCATGTGGATCTCCTTTGGCGGGTGGCGGACCGATCTGGCCGCCTCGCAAAGTCGCCGCAGGCGGCCGGACCGAAGGGCGCCGGCAGGGTTTCGGCGCGGTGCAGGGCGACGTGACAGGATGACCGATCGCCAGGGCGCAACCGAGGCCGCAGCCCGACCGTAGGGAGGGACCGGGCGAAGGGGCGCGCGAAGCGGCGCCGGAGGCGCCCCGCAGCGAGCGGACGAACTGGCACCCAAGCCCTGCCCTGCCCGCTCGCGGGCAGGTCTCTAGCGCCGCTGCCGGCGAGGCCAACGAAGGTGATGGGCGGCCAGAACGGGAAGCCGCGAAAGGACGCATGGCGCCACCACCCGGCGGACAGTGCCGACGAGGACGGCCGGCGGCTTCGAGCGGTAGCCGCGATCACGCGACAGGCAGGGCGAAGACGGCCAAGCTGGCGAGGCGGGAAGCGCCCGGAGGGCGCAAGCGAAAGGGATGTGCAAGGCTGCGCAGCAGTCCCCGCGTAGCGGGGATGAGCGCGAATGCGCGAACCTGGAGCAGCCCGGTCGGCCCGCAAAGCGGGACGATTCGCCCAGGAGGCAAGGAACGCACACAGGAAGCCACGCAAGAGGGAAGGAAGGCCGAACAACAGCCGCAGCAGCAGCGCCAAGGGAGAAACCCCGGCCAGGTGGCGCGCGGCAGCGCGCCCGCCAGCGCCGGGTATTTTGGCGGGCCGACAGGCCCGCACCCCCAGCCCGCCGAAGGCGGGCCGCTGGTAGCAGGAAACGGCGCGGCAGCGCTGCGCGCCCGTCACGGCAGCACCTGGAGCTCGTCCACGACGTAGAGGGTCTGAATGCATCGGGGATCGTGGTCCACCACGCGCCGGCCGGCGCGGTTGGTGCGGTAGGTCACAGGCTTGTCATCGTGCGCCCAAACGGAACCGTATTCAGGATTGACGCGATCCACGATCACCCGCTTGCCCACGTCACGGGACGCAGATGGGTGTGAAGCGGCGATAATTTCGCAGCGTACACCGGGCCTAAAGGCGGACATATCGACGGCGGCCCGTGCCGGCGTCGGCGCGGGCGTAGCGGCCGGCGCCGGTCGGACGGCGCGGGCCAGCGCGGCCTGGGCATCCTCCAGTTCCAGGGCGAGCCGGACCAGAATCGACAAGTGATAGGAAATATGGGCGGTCTTGAGGTCCAGCGCGCAGCGCAGGGCCTCAAGCGGGCGCCCACCGCCAGACATGAGAATATCGCAGCGGGAAAGGGCGGCCAGCCCGCGCGCGCGCAGATCGTTGTAACGGGCAATGTCGCGCTGAAGCTCGGCTTGGTTCGAGTCGATTAGCTTGGCCAGGTAGTCCACACGCGCAGCGGGTGCCACCGGCGCGCGCCGCGCGGAATGCGGGTCCAGGTCGTACCAGTTCGAGCGGATGCCCACGTGTTCCGCCTCGGGATAGCGCGCGATCAGCGCCGCGAAGGCGGCCGGCGCGACGGCCGCCACCAGGGCGGCGGCTTCATCGTCGATAGCTTTGTTCTTGGCGTCGTCCTCGGCCGACATGGCGTCGCCCTCCCCTACCCGTCCAGCCGGGCCAGGAGGGGCACGGCGCCATAGTTCCACCAGTCCATGACGCGGTGCAGGGTCTCGTCACGCTCGGCCGCCGTCGCGGTACTGAAAAGGTTGTGCTGCCGGATCACGCGGCCGGCGGTGAAGGCGCGCAGGATGTCGAGAGGCGAAGCCGCGCCATCCTGGGCGCGCAGCGCCTCGCGCAAGAGCGGATCGGGCACGAAGGCCGGCGGGAACGGCCGGCCCAGCTCGCCGGCCGCCGTCGCGGCCTGCTCGATGTCCTGCATGGTCCAGCGCGTCAAGATGCGGTCCAGCAAGGCCGCACGGCCGGCGCGCACGGTCTCGCGGAGCGCGGCCGCGCGCTTCTCCAGCAGCTCGGCATCGGCGAGCGCGGCGGCCAGGTGGTCGCGGTCTTTGCGGATCGGGTCGCCTACCGCCGGTAGCAGGTCAACCCAAGGCATGAAATTCGGTTGCATCATCGTTCCCCTTTAGAGCGCGCCCCAATGGCAGGGGCGCTACCGTTCTTAGAAGGTCATCGCAAGTTGACCGACGCCATTGGATGCACCGACAGCCGGCGCCGTGTCCGCGTCCGCGCGGACAAAGGAAAGCTGGGCGACGTTCACGCCGGTACCGGACTCGGCAAAGCTGCCAGCGGGCAGGTTCTCCCACTTCCCGCCAAGCTGCTCGACGAGCGGGCGAAGCTGTGCGTGTTGCCGGGGGCCGTTCGCGCAGAGAGCCACCAGGCGACCGCGAGGATTGAGGAATGTAATCGCGTGCTTAATGTGGGCAATGTCGGCGCCGTTGGCAAACGGCGGATTCATGAGGACGAAATCAAAAGTGCCAATGTCGGCGGGCGTCAGTTCCAGAAAGTCGCGGTTGATAACCTCCACCTCCTGGGGAACATCGGTTGTCGGCTCGGAAAACGCAGCGCGTAGCCCGTCGGACAGCCGGCGGTCGATCTCGACGGCGACGATGTGCATAGGCCGGCCGGTAGCGCGCAGGGCCGCCACCAAGCGACCGGTGCCGCCTTCCGGCTCCAAAATGCGGGCGCCATCGAAAATCCCGGCTTCCTCAACCATGAGCGCGGCGCGCGGGGTCGGCGTGGGGAAGAGTTGCGGAGCGCTCACAACCTGCACGCCCCCGGCCTTGAGCTGGTCGCGCATGGCCTGGAAGGCTGCGGCCGGGGTCTCGGCCGCAGCCTTAGCGGCTTCGTTCTGCGCGGTGCCGGTCTCGCAAGCGGCGCAGTCGATGGCCTGATGGCCGGCGACGTTGGGCTTGCTGCACGTCGTCGCGGTGGTCTGGTAGCCGCAGGGCTCCACGGCCACCGGCACACGCTCCAGCTTCACCGGCTCGGCCGGCACGGCCGCCGGCGGATCGACGCGCTTGGCGTCGGTGATGAAAACATTGGGGTAGGAATGGCGCTTGTTGAAGTCCGATTCCTTCGGCATGCAGTAGCAGCCCATGCAGGTGCGGACGCGATGCGCGCCGGCCGCGTCCGTGGCCTTGATCTTGTTGGTGCCTTTGTAGTCCTTGGGCACGCGGTCATATTCGGCCTTGGTCATATGGGCGAAACCTTCGCCCGGATAGTTCACCAAGGGCGGCAGCTTGGTGGCCTTCTCGACCAGGGCGGCCTGTTCGGCGGTCGGGGCTTGGTATTCCTTGATTTCCTCGATGCCGCGCACGCGCACATAGCGCGCGTTGGTGGTGACGCTCACGGGCTTGCCGTCCTTCTTGTTGACGCGGACCACAATCAGCCATTCGTTATCAATCAGGACGCGGCCGCCGGGCTGAATGTCCTGGCCCTCGGCCTTCAAGCCGCCTTGCTCGTCCAGCATGGCGCGTTCGTAGGCGATGCGGTTTTCGTAGTGCTCCAGCCAGCGGCGCGCCCATGCAATCGTGCGCTCATGGGCAGGGATTGCGATGTCGCGGGCCTGCGCGGCGTCGATGATGCCGCCATCGAGGGCGGACCAAAGAGACATGGCGCCTTCGTACTGCGAAGCCGGCGGGTTGCGCGGATAGTCGGCCAGACTGAAGCAGGGGGAAATGTGGTCATAGTTGGCGATGGCCTTGGCTTGGTCGAGCGTCAGGCTCTCGGCGCGCCAGTGCTTCAGGAACTGTTCCGCCTCGGCAATCGCGCGCTCCTGTTTGCGCTTGTCGGCCTCCAGGCCCTTGATGCGGCGATGCCGAACGGCCGGCAATTCCTTGTATTTCGCATGGCGCAGGGCGCCGGCTGCACGGTGCTTCCAGTATTCCGCCGTTTCCCACATCTGCACGGCGCGGCGCATGCCGTTCTCGATCCGCTCGGCATCCTTGCGGGCGCGGCGCTCGCTGTGGTGCCCCACCAGGATCGGCTGCCCGAAGGGGATGCCGTCAGCAATGGCGGAAACAGCCTTGCGGGCCGACTCGGCATCACTGGCGCGCCTGTCGCTGTAGTCGCCGAAACGGTCGGCGCGTTCCTCGGCACGCTCAACCAAGCTCGTATCCTCGTCGCCAATCTTGCCGCACAGCTCAAGCAACAGGTCTTCGCGGGCCGGCGTCCACATCGGCGCCACGAAAAGCTCTTGACGGGGTGCCCACTTGAAGCCGGCCGCCTTCACACGCTCATAGGTCGCGCTGTCCAGGCGCGAAGAGCTGTAAAGGCGCAGCTTGTTATCATCAGGCGAATAGGTGGCGGTCATGGTCTGCATGTCGGTCTTCCTTGTGAAACGGGTTGAAGATGGTCTAAACGGCCGGGGTCTGGTCTGCTCACCGTCACCCCTGCCGGGGCATCACTTCATCACTGAAGCAATGCCGTTATTCTACCCATCAAACTATTGACAGTCAATAGTTTTGTGAAGAAAAACCCATCTTTTTTTGCCCTCCAGGTCTTGCGCTTTCCCCCTGCTGACCGGAACCTGGAGCCCT
>WBZV01000134.1_pt1 | contig 50526 bp, 44 predicted proteins | sample 5204221 | NCBI WGS metagenome assembly WBZV01 (sample SAMN12344360, study PRJNA552823) | activated sludge metagenome | biome: Activated sludge suspended growth; feature: Nitrification reactor; material: Wastewater; isolation source: activated sludge from nitrification reactor of wastewater... | reverse complement strand
GCAGAAATTCTACCGACGATTGCTCACCCGCAGGGTGAGCCGGGAGAGCTCCGACAGGCTTCGACATGCCTCACGCTATCAATCAGATAGCTCCGGCCGGCAAGAGCTAAACCGCCGGATTTAGGTTGATGCACCGTCTGGCTGCGGGCCTGGTGTCTCCTCAGCCGGGATCCGCACCCGGGTCCTTTCGGACCCTATGCGGAATTTGCAACTGGGGATCGCAAGAAAAGCTGTGCGAACGGTTTGGCAGTAGTATATACTAAAAGATGTCAAAAATGTCGATTATACTCTTTTTAAGAGTATTTGCTGTTCGCTGGGGCGAGTATACGGGGCTGGTGGATTTGTACAACCTTCTGATAACGCTCCAACCGGCATGAGCCACCGTCGCCTCAGGCCAGCGCCGCAACATTAACCCATCGGTGATCACGGAGATCCGCGCTTTATCGCGCGACGGGCAACAAGAGAGCCGAAATGCCACGCGAGATTCGCCAGATCATTCTTTCCAAAGAGGAGTTTTCCGGGGCGATAAAGTCCTACAGGAGAGCGGCGCAGGATGCGCTTCCCCAGGGGGATATTGAATCGTACTGCGTCAGCCCAGCCGGAACCGTGCAAATCAATATGAAAACCTATTTTGGCGGTAGTCAGCAGAACATAACCATAGATTTGAATAGCAATCATATAGTTAAAATATTAGTACGATTTTGCATCGAAAATAACATTATGATTCCAAAGAATTCAGATAAGAAGTTTCAGCTTCAAGAAAGCGAGGTTTTCTTAGTGATAACGATGGATATGTAATTCTTTTTCGGCCTTAGACATTTTCGAATGGGGCCGAAACGCCTCGCATTACTTAGCGGGCAGGACAGGCGGCAAGGTGCCACGCCGGCACGGCCGAGGCACCGAGCCTTCTAGCCTAAAGCCCTGTCGACAAGGCTTCGAACAGCTGGTCGTATCGGCCCTTGGTGGGGCGGATCGACCAGCGTGGTGAACCATCGGTCCGCCGGTGTCCGCCCCAGCCGATGATTCCATCGCACCGCGCGGAGCAGGTCTGCCGCGGGCCCTGGCAGGCGGGCCGGGCTGGGAAAGCCATTGAGCATCCCCCAGAGTCCCGTCCAGCAGCGCGCGACCGCCCAGGGATTGTAACCGCCGCCGCCCAGGACCAGCAGTCGAGCCGAAAGAGCTTTCAGCGCCGCGACCGACGCCCACAGGGCGCCATTGGACAAGGCGAGTTTTGTCGTCGGGTCGTCCGCCAGGGCGTCCGCGCCGCATTGAACAACAATAGCGCAGGGATTGAATTGCCGCAGCAGGGGCACAATCGCCTTCTCGACGAGGAAGGCCAACTCGCTGTCGTTAAAGCCCTCCGGCACCGGCAGGTTACGGGCGACGCCGCCGGCGCGATCATCCCCGCCGCCGAAGCCGGTGGCCGCGCCGTTCCGACGCATCGGCCAGCGCCCATCCTCGTGGAGGGAGATCGTCAGAACCCTCGGTTCATCGTGAAACGCCTGCTGGACGCCGTCGCCGAAATGGGCGTCGAAATCCACATAGGCGATCCGCGGCAGTCCCTGATCGAGGAAAGCCAGGATCGCGAGCGCGGGATCATTGAAAATGCAATAGCCGCTCGCCCGTGCAGGCTGCCCGTGATGGGTTCCGCCGGCCGGATTGTAGACGATTCCGCCGTGGCGCAGCCGCCGGGCCGCCTCGAGGGAAGCGCCGCAGGCCATCGCTGGGCGGCGGAAGACCTCGCCGTAAACCGGGTTGCCGTTGACACCCAGATTGAACCGCTGGCGGTCCTCCTCGGTGGCGTGCTGGCGGGTTTCCGCTCGGTGCACAGCCGCCACGTAATCCGCTGTATGGAAGCGCAGGAGTTCGGCAATGCTCGCCGGTCTTGCCTCGACGTAGCAACCTGGCCGCAGCCAACCGAGCGTCCGGCAAAGGTCGATCGTCAGCGAGACGCGGGGGATGGCAAGGGGGTGGCCCGACGCATGTCGTGAGGTCCAGAAAATCTCACTGGCGATCATGATCGGAGGCGCCGCCGCCATCGCGTTCGGTTCGTTCACGGCTTCCTTCGCAGCGGGTTGTGCTCTTCGTGCCGCCATGCCGGGCGGCCCGTCAGCAATTTGTTAATCCTCACGTGGTTCGATGCTGCCGTGATCATCGGCGGAGCAAGACCAATGTGCGAAAGGGTCATGGAGCGTATCCCCTCGCTGACCGCGGAAGAGAGGGTTCAGCTGCGACAGAACTGCCAGCGTGCGATCGCCCGATCGCCCGACCCTCTGGTCGTCCAGGAGGCCAAGCGTGTCCTCGACAGACTGGATTCCGTCGAGCAGCGCGAAGCGCGTGTGCTGGCGCGCCTTCCTGTCTCGCGTCGCATCGAATATGCATTTCGCCGATTGCCGGCAAGCCAGCATGAGCGTCACGCGATTCAATCCCTGCTTGAGCAGACGATCACGCACCGCCTTGCCGCGTCGAACGAACATGGCAGAGGCTCCTGGCACCGCCACATTGATGAGATGTGCCGGACGCGTCACCACCTGCTGCGCCTTGCCGACCAGCGGCGGCAAGAGGAACAGGCCTGTGAAGAACCGACGTCCTGGGTTTCTCCGCTGGTCGAGATCGATTCCGACAAGGGCACCCTTCGATTGCGCCCCGAGGCCATCACCGCGTTCGCCAGCCTGGGTTACGTCGATACGCCGGCGGCCTGAGGATCGATTGCCCAATCGTCGGAGATCGCGGCCGCCAACAGCCCGACGCCCGACCGCTGCGGGCCGTCTCGTTACCCTCCGAAGCTGAGTTGGCGGCCCGCCCGGCCGCTTGCTTCAACCCGGTCGAACAACCATAGTAGAGCCATGCGCATTGCCGACCGGCTCGCTCACGTCTTCAGCACCGCGCCCGCCGGAAGCGGGATCGGCCGGCGCTGCTGCGAATGGCCGGGGTGCGATCAGGAGGGAAGCTACCGGGCACCGCGCTCGCGCCTGCAAATGACCCAGTACCGGTGGTTTTGTCTCCAGCATGTGCGCGAATACAATTCCGCCTGGAATTACTATGCCGGGATGAGCGATGACGAGGTCGAGGCCGACATCCGGCGCGACACGGTTTGGCAGCGGCCGACATGGCGGTTTGCCGCCACCGCCGGCCGCGGCGCCTGGCAGGCGACCGGTCCCACGGACCGTTTCGGCGTGTTCGGCGAGAGCCCACAGCCTCGCCGCTTCGAGCCAGCCGCCGAAGAAAAGGCACTCCGCGTTCTGGAACTCAAGGCCCCGGTCTCTGTCGCTGCCGTCAAGCTGCGGTACAAGGAACTCGTCAAGCGTCATCACCCCGACGCCAACGGCGGAGACAAAGCCGCGGAGGAGCGGTTCAAGCAGATCAACGAAGCCTACCGTACGGTGATGGGATCGCTCTCCCCTTGAGGATCACAGTACGCATCGACACGTTATGTGTGGTAGGCGGGACGATCATCCCAGATTCCGCGCTCGGCGACTTGAGGGCGATCACGCGAAGGGCAACAGATGACAGTGCATCACGCCTCGCACGAGGGTACGGGCCGCGTGCTCAACGCCCCTGACATCAAAGTCTCCATCCGGCAGACGTTCAGTATCGATAGCGACCTTGAGGTCCCCGCCTTCAGTATCGCCGATGATCACGTTCCGGATGTCGATGAGGCCTATCAGTTCGACCACGATACCACGCTGGCGATCGTGGCTGGATTCGCTTACAACCGCAGGGTGCTTGTCCAGGGGTACCACGGGACGGGCAAATCGACCCACATCGAACAAGTGGCGGCCCGACTGAACTGGCCGTGCATCCGGGTTAATCTCGACAGCCACATCAGCCGCATCGACCTGGTCGGCAAGGATGCGATCGTCGTGCGCGAGGGTACCCAGGTTACGGAATTCCGCGAAGGCATTCTGCCGTGGGCACTGCAGCGGCCGAGCGCGCTGGTGTTCGACGAGTACGACGCCGGCCGGCCGGACGTGATGTTCGTTATCCAGCGTGTGCTCGAGGTTGAAGGCAAGCTGACGCTGCTCGATCAGAACAAGGTGCTTCGTCCACACCCGTGGTTTCGCCTGTTCGCGACCACGAACACGGTCGGACTCGGCGATACCACGGGCCTCTACCACGGCACCCAGCAGATCAACCAGGGCCAGATGGACCGCTGGAACATCGTGGCGACGTTGAACTACCTTCCGCACGATGACGAGGTCGAGATCGTCCTGGCGAAGGCGCCGCAGTACCAGGGCAAGGAGGCGCGCGAGAAGGTTTCGGCAATGGTCGAGCTGGCGGCCCTGACCCGGGCCGGCTTTGTCAACGGCGATATTTCGACCGTGATGTCGCCGCGCACGGTGATTACCTGGGCTGAAAACGCGCAGATTTTCGGTAACATCGGTGTCGCCTTCCGATTGACCTTTTTGAACAAGTGCGACGAAGTCGAGCGGCCGACGGTCGCTGAATATTATCAGCGCTGCTTCGGCGAGGACTTGCCGGATTCGGCGCTGCGCACGGTTGTCCGCTGACGTGGCCGGCAAAAACAGCGAGGATGGAAGCCAGTTATTGAAGCGAGTCACCGCGGCGGCGTTGCGCGCCGTCGCGGGGCGCGCGGATGTGGGCATAACCTACGGCGGCAATGAGGCGGATGTTCGTGGCAATCGCGTCCGCCTGCCGAGCCCGGCGACTCGTGCCGGCGCACAGGATGTTGCCCGGTTGCGCGGTTCGGCCGATGCCTTGGCTCTGCTGCTCCGCTACCATGATCCCGCCCTCCACAGGAAGCGCTCGCCCGTGGGCCAGCCGGCGCGGGCCGTTTTCGATGCCGTGGAGCAGGTCCGTGTCCAGACCCTGGGTGCCCGCCGCCTGAGCGGTGTGGCCGATAATCTGCGGGCGATGGTGGAGCATACCTGCCGCACCAAGGGGTACGCCAAGGTGGAGGGTCGGGATGAGGCGCTGGTGGGCGACGCGCTGGCAATGCTGGTGCGCGAGCGGCTGACCGGTGCCCGGACGCCGTCGGTGGCGGCGCCGCTCGTCGATCCGTGGCGATCGGTGCTTGCCGAGCGGTGTGATGTGGCTCTGCGGCGCATGGCGGAGTCGATCGGCGACCAGGCTTCGTTCGCCGAAGGTGCGATCCAGATGCTCCACGCTCTTGAGCTGATCAGCGATGATGACGCGTCGCTCGATCAGGATAGCGATGAGCAAAGTGAAGAAGGCTCGCAAGAGCAGAAAAGTGACGAGGATAGCCGCCCCCAGTCCACCGACGGCGGTTCCGACTCCGGCATGACTTCGGCCAGCGGCGCGCAGATCCAAGACGGCCAGATAACGCCGGAGAAGTCGCTCGACGAAGATGGCGCGTCCGGCGAAGGTGCCGCCTCGCCAGCGGGACCGTCGCGGCGCAATCGCCGGCCCGAGATGCCAAGTTCTCCCGGTAATCTCTATCGTCCCTATACCACGACCTACGACGAGGTGGTTGGGGCAGAGAGTCTGTGCGACACGGATGAATTGACGCGCCTGCGCCATCAACTTGACCAGCAACTCAGCAGCCTCGAGGGCGTTGTGACACGGCTGGCGAACAGGTTGCAGCGTCGCCTGCTGGCGAAGCAAACCCGCGCCTGGCAGTTCGATCTTGACGACGGCCTGCTTGACGCCGGCAGGCTTGCGCGGGTGGTCGTCGATCCGGTGCACCCGCTCAGCTTCAAGGTCGAGAAGGAGACGGAGTTCCGCGACACCATCGTCAGCCTGTTGATCGACAACTCAGGCTCGATGCGCGGCCGGCCGATTTCGGTAGCGGCGATGAGCGCGGATATCCTGGCGCGCACCTTGGAGCGGTGCGGGGTGAAGGTCGAGATCCTCGGATTCACGACGCGCGCCTGGAAAGGAGGGATGTCGCGGGAACGGTGGGTCGCCGAAGGCCGGCCGAAGCTTCCCGGCCGCCTGAACGACCTGCGGCACATTGTCTACAAATCCGCAGACCAGCCCTGGCGCAGGTCGCGGCGCAATCTGGGCCTGATGCTGCGCGAGGGACTGCTGAAAGAGAATATCGATGGGGAAGCGCTGCTATGGGCGCACAATCGTCTGCTTGGCAGGCCCGAGCATCGGCGCGTTCTCATGGTCATTTCCGACGGCGCACCCGTGGACGACGCGACGTTGTCCGCCAACCCCGGCAATTATCTGGAGCGCCACCTGCGCGATGTCATCGAGTGGATCGAGACCCGCTCCCAGGTGGAACTCACCGCCATTGGCATCGGTCACGACGTCACGCGCTACTATCGTCGCGCCGTCACGCTCGTCGACGCGGAGGAACTGGGCGGGACGATGATGCAGAACCTGGCGGATCTGTTCGACGAAGATGCGCCAGCGCCGCGCCAGCAGCCAAGCCAGCGCCCGACAGGCCGGATCGCAGGCCGCGCCCGCTAAGGGCACGGCCGACCCGCCCGAGGGCGGACCGGCCGACTGGCGTTGAGTGTCAGAACAAGGCGGGGGTCGCGAAGTTGTAGCCGATCCCGATGCCGAAGAACCACGGGTTGACGGTGAGGTTGTCGTTGCTGTTGCCGCCGATGTGCGTGTTCGTCGGATAGAGGAACCACTTCTTGACGTCCAGGACGGCGACCCAGCGGCTGTCCGGGATTTTGACGTTAAGCCCGAAGTTGACAAGGCCGCCCCATGTGTCGTCAACCTCGACGTGGGAGCCGATATGGGACTGATCTTCCCAGAACTTGGCATAGGTCAGACCGGCGCCAACGAACGGAGACACCATCTCCTTGCTGAAGAAGTGGTATTGACCGATGAGACTGAGCGGCAACACCCACTGGTCGGTGAGCTTCTGCGTTTTCCCGCCCACCTGCAGGTCAACGCGCGCCCATGGCACCGCCAGAACGGTTTGCGCAGCGATGTTTTCGGTGAAGAAGTAGGTCAGGTTCAGCGCCGGATTTGCTGTCGTCGAGCCGCTGTTGAAGTTGGTGCCGCCGCCTGTGCCAAGGCTGTCGATGCTGCCGCTGGCATCCGGGGAGAAACCCGCAACGAGACCTTGGACAAGAAAATCACCTGCTTCGTAAGCCTGGGCCGAACCGGAGTTGCAAGCTACGGCGGTCGCCAGGGCACAACCCAGCGCCATCGCTTTTGTTTTCATTTGTCGTTCTCTCTTCCTCGTTTGGCGCGCGTTCCCTGCCCTGCTTGCCGAAAGAAGGAAGTTGGGACACGCCTTTATCAACCCATTCCCATAAAAAATTTATGGTTGTTGCGTCAATGATCGGTCGTGGCCGCTGCGAAAACGATCACATTTGTGTGTTATTGGGGCAACGGCTGCTGCCGTCCTTGACCGGGGCCTAGAGCCGCGCTGCAAGCGCCGAATCGCCGCGCCTCCGTCAGGTTTGCCGCCGTCGGCACGGATCCCTACCCGAGATTGGCGTGCAGGAAGGCAAGTGTCCGCTCCCAGGCGAGGGCCGCGTCGGCTTCGTCATATCGGGCGCCCGTGGGATTGGCGAAGGCGTGATCGGCATCATACCAGTAGACGGTGAGCGACTTTCCTGCCTGCTTCATTTCCCGTTCGAAGCCCTCGACCATGGGCCGGTTGATCGTCGCGTCGCGCGTGGCAAAATGTCCGAGCACCGGTCCTTTCAATCGGGCGAGGCGTTCGGCCGGCTGCTCCACTCGGCCGTAGTAGATCACGGTCGCCTCAACCGGTGTCGCGATTGACGTGTTCAGCGACCAGCCGCCGCCCAGACACCAGCCGATCGTGCCGACAGCGCCGCTCGCTTCCGGCCGGGCGCGTAGCCAGTCCACCCAGGAGACGAGCGTGTCGGTCGCGGCGGCGGGTTCGAGGGACTGCATGAGTTGCTTTGCGTCATCGGGGTTGCTTGCCGCACGACCTTGGTAGAGATCGACGGCCAAGGCTGCGTATCCCTGGTTGGCGCACTCGGCGGCGACGGCCTTGATCTGATCGTTCAGCCCCCACCACTCATGGATCAGGAGGAGCGAGGGGGCGGGCTTCGTCGCCGGCGAAGCCAATGCCGCCCTGACCGGGCGGCCGCCAATGGTGGTCAGGCTCACCTCTTTGAGTTCAGCCGCAGCCGCCCGAACCAAAGCCGGATCGGCGAGGATGGTGGCGAGGGGCGTAGCGGCAGCAATTCCCGCTATCACATCGCGGCGGCTTGGCTGCATCGTCGTCTTCCCTTTCTTTTGACCCGATGTCGGCGACTTGGGCATCCGCAAGGGAACTTGAAAGAGGCGGAACGCGCGCTCTTGCAATACAAAACAGTTCGTTCAATCGGAATGGATCGGGGGCCCCGCCGGATGCGCATCTCTCTGTTGGTTTTCCTGCTGGCCCTCGCTGGGGCGTGCTGCTGCGTCCGCCCAGCGGTAGCCGCGGCCATCGAGGTGCGCGCCAGGCCCGTTGTTCTGGACACGAGCGATCCCGGACGGACCCGCGTTGGTCGGCTGGAGTGGCGAGGAGGGGTGGAACTCACCTCGCCGGATCCGCGGTTCGGGGGACTGTCGTCGCTCCGGGTCATGCCGGATGGTAGTCGGTTTGTCGCGATCTCGGACGGAGGCTGGCGAGTCGAGGGCCGCCTGCAATACGACCCGGAGGGCTTGCTTGCCGGCATTCGGTCGGCGACTCTGGTCCCGTTGCTGGCGCGCAACGGACGACCGCTACCCGACATCAGCAGGGAGGAGAGCGACGCCGAATCTCTGGTTCTGGAACCCGATGGCAGCCTGATAGTGGGATTTGAGGCCAACCACCGCATCGTCTCTTATCCTGCGGACGGCCGGAAGCCGTCCATTGTCCCCGCGCCACCCGGCTTGCAGGATGCGCCGGCAAACTCCGGACTGGAAGGCCTGCTCCGCTTGAAGGACGGCAGGTTGCTGGCGATAACGGAAGGCTTGGCCGTCGACGGCGGCGTGCGCGGTTGGATCGGCAATGGCAGGGCGGGCGGCTGGCAACCCGTGGTCTGGCGCACCTCCGGCGGGTTCGTGCCGACGGACGCAGCCCGGCTGCCCTCCGGCGACGTGCTCGTTCTGGAACGCCGCTTCCCGCCCGTGGGCGCCCGAGTGAGACGGCTGTCCGCAGAATCGATCGTTCCCGGTGCCGTCCTCGACGGTCTTGAAATCGCTCGACTGGAAGGTGCGCTGAACGTCGATAACATGGAGGGTATCGATGCCCAGCGCGGCGCCTCCGGCGAAACTTTGGTCTGGATAATTTCTGACGATAACTACAGCTTCCTGCAACGCACTTTGTTATTGCACTTTCGCCTGCTCGACTGAGTCGGGACGTCTCCATCCTTAACGGCGCGTTTGGCGGTTTTCCGCGCCTTCCCCGAACGAGTTTGCCCGGTCACGCGCATGAGATCCCATCGTCAAACGTCCGACGTTCCCGAGCGAACTGGTGATCTCGGCACCTTGCGCGCGCTGTTGCCGTACCTTTGGCCAGCGGGAGAAACCGCTCTCCGCGCGCGTGTCGTTGCCGCCGTGCTGTTCCTCGTCGCCGCGAAGGGCGTCAACGTCTTCGTTCCTGTCTTGTACAAGTTCGTGGTCGACGGCCTGGCGGCTGATCAGTTCGGTAAGATCGTAGCGGTGCCGGTCTTTATGGTCGTCGCTTACGGTGTGGCGCGCATGCTGTCGCAGGCGTTCGGCGAGCTTCGCGACGCGGTGTTCGCCCGGGTGGCGCAACGCGCGATCCGCACGGCCGGGCTGAAGACATTCGAACACCTGCACGCCCTGTCCCTGCGCTTCCACCTCGACCGGCGAACCGGCGCCGTCAGCCGGGCCATCGAGCGTGGAACCAAGGGCATAGACTTTCTGCTCGCCTTCATGTTGTTCAACGTTCTGCCGACGCTGCTGGAGATCGTCCTTGTCTGCGGCATTCTGTGGGCGCTGTTCGGCGTCTGGTATGCGCTGATCACCTTCGTCTGCATTGCCGGGTACATCGTCTTCACGGTCTGGGTCACCGAGTGGCGGACCAAATTCCGCCGCCAGATGAACGAGATCGACTCGGAAGCGCACACCAAGGCAATCGACAGCCTGCTGAACTACGAGACGGTCAAGTACTTCGGCAACGAGGCCCACGAGGGCCGGCGGTTCGATGCGGCGCTCCGCCGTTACGAAACGGCCGCGGTGCGCAGCAAGGTCAGTCTCAGCCTGCTCAACGTCGGCCAGGGCTCGATCATCGCCGTCGGCCTGATCGCCCTGATGCTGATGGCGGCGCAAGGCGTGAGCGAAGGCTCGATGACCGTCGGCGATTTTGTGATGGTCAATTCGTACCTCATTCAGCTGTACCTGCCGCTGAATTTTCTCGGTTTTGTCTATCGCGAAATCCGCCAGTCCCTGACCGACATGGAGCAGATGTTTCAACTCCTGCAGACGGGCGCGGAAATCACCGACCGCTCGGGGGCGCAGCCGATCAGGCTAGAGGGGGGGCGCATCGCCTTCGACGATGTCTCCTTTTCCTATGATCGCAGGCGCACCGTTCTGCACCGCGTCACCTTCTCGGTGCCGCCGGGCTCGACGCTGGCCATCGTCGGGCCGAGCGGGTCGGGCAAATCGACGATCGCGCGGCTGCTCTATCGCTTCTACGACGTCAGCGGCGGCGCCGTGACCATCGATGGCCAGGACTTGCGGGAGGTGACCCAGGCGAGCGTCCGTGCCGCGATCGGCATCGTCCCGCAGGACACCGTCCTGTTCAACGACACGATCCTCTACAACATCGCCTATGGCCGGCCGGGTGCCACCGATGCCGAGGTGGAGCAGGCGGCACGTCTGGCTCGAATTCACGATTTCGTCGCGACCCTGCCGGACGGCTACCGGACCCTGGTCGGCGAACGCGGACTGAAGCTCTCCGGAGGAGAGAAGCAACGCGTTGCGATCGCCCGGACGATCCTCAAGGCGCCAGGGATCTTGCTCTTCGACGAAGCGACCAGCGCGCTGGATACTCAGACCGAGAAGGAAATCCAGGCGAGCCTGCGGGAAGTTTCGGCGGGGCGGACAACGCTGATCATCGCGCACCGTCTGTCCACCGTCGTCGATGCCGACCAGATCGTGGTGCTGGAAGGGGGTCACATCATCGAGCGCGGCCGGCACGCCGACCTGCTGCGATCCGGCGGAGCCTACGCCGCCATGTGGGCGAAGCAACAGCAAACGGAGCACGCTCGAGAGGCGTTGCAGCAGGCGGAGGCAGCGGAGGACAGATCGTTGCAGGCCACAGCGGCACAATCATGAATAATCCCCTACTTACCCAGCACATAGAGGAAAAAAAGCTTGTTCACCGGCACATAACCAGATAATGTTCCTTCATACGGGAACAGATCGCGCCGGGCATCCGCCGATGAACACAGTCAAACCAGACCTGCGAGAGATGCGGCGATTGCTGCATGGGCATCAGTGGTCGGAGCTGGCCGAATGGGGCGAGGCGGTGCGCGCCCTCGCCGATCTCAGCGACGAGCAGATCGATTTTCTCGCCACCCCCGACGGCGCCAACGGTGATGCCGCGTTCAGCACCGGGCGGATCAATGAAAATGCTGCCGTGGTCGCCCCTGGGGCCGACCCGGATGCGGACCGCGCCGACTTCGCCGACGAGAGGATCCCTATAGGCGCTTGATCTCGATGTTGTACTTCCGCAGCGCGTAACCGACCTGGCGCGGCGTGAGGCCGAGCAGGCGCGCGGCTTTCGCCTGCACCCAGCCCGCCTTTTCCATGACGCGGATCAACCGGTCGCGCTGCGGGAGCGCGTCGAGATCCCCGAGGTCGTCGAGGGCGCGCCAATCGGCCAGGCTATCGGAGCTGTCTCCCGACGAGAGGCCGGGGTTGACGATCGAGCCGCCAGCGCCGCATCCGCCTTCATTATGGCAGCCGCCCCCGGACACGCCGTCGCCGACCGGCGACGTCGAAGAGCTGCCGCCATAGGCCGGCTGAGGCGAAAGCATCATCGTCTGGCACCGGTTCGTCTGGCAGGGAACATCGATTTCGTCGATGACGTCGCCCTTGGTCATCGTCGCGACGCGGTGCACGCAGTTTTCCAGTTCGCGAACATTGCCGGGAAAGCTGCAGCCCGCCAGCACCGTAAGCGCGCGCTCGGAAAAGCGCAGGCTTCGCTCGTTTTCCTTGTTGAAGGCGTCGAGAAAGTGCAAAGCGAGCATCGGGATGTCCTCCCGGCGCTCCCGCAAGGAAGGGATGAACACCGGCACGACATTGATCCGATAGTAGAGGTCGGCGCGAAATTCCCCCTTGGCCACCATCTCCTCCAGGTTGCGGTTGGTGGCGCAAACCAGGCGGACATCGACCTTGATCGTCTTGGTCCCTCCGACCCTCTCGAATTCGCGCTCCTGCAGAACCCGCAACAGCTTGGCCTGGAAGGCACCCGAAACGTCCCCGATCTCATCGAGAAACAATGTTCCGCCGTCCGCCAGCTCGAAGCGGCCGCGGCGGTCCTGTGTGGCTCCGGTAAACGACCCCTTTTCATGGCCAAACAGTTCGGATTCGAGCAGCGAGTCCGGCAGGGCGGCGCAATTCACTTTGACAAACGGTTTGTCCTTGCGCTGCGACAGGGTGTGGACGGCGTGAGCGATCAACTCCTTGCCGGTGCCACTCTCGCCGCGCAGCACGACCGTCGAGCGCGTCGGAGCGACAAGGTGAATCTGTGCGAACACTTCCTGCATCGGCTTGGAATGACCGACGACGTTGTCGATGCTGCCGGGGATCAAATCCCGTCTGCCGAAGGAGCGCGAATGCCCGGTCCTGGGCAAAGGGCTGGAACCGAGACGGCCAGACGCCGGATGGGGGTGCTGGTGAAGCTTGACGGTCTGAGCGATCAGGTTCGCCACCATGGTGAGAAAGCGGATGTCTTCGCCAAAGTTGATGTCGTTTGGCTCACTCCAAACCCGGGCAACCGCCAGGACCCCGAATGGCCGGCCCACCGTCTTGATCGGGACGGCGACGAACGACACCCGCTCGTCGTCGAGCGCGCCCGACGCGCCGACGTAATCCGCCAGGAGGGGATGCTCGGCGACGTTCTCACTGACGAAGGGCATCTGCCCCGACAAAATGCGCGTCGCCAGTTCTTCGGGAAGGTCCGCCTCACCGGCTTCGATAGCGCGCGATGACAAGCATGCGGCTGCGGCCACCGACAGAGCGCCCGCCTCATCGACGATGGCGACCACACCGCGACGCATTTCCAGGTACGAGGACATCAGGTTGAGGACGGCGCGCAGCGATCCTTCGAGATTGGTCGTCGCCGTTAAGATCTTGCTGATCTCATAGATTCCGACCAGCGCCAGGGAGGCCGCTGCGGAACGCTCAATGGAGCCAGGCATTGGACGCATGGAAGCGGATCTTATCATGTTCATGGCGAAACCCGGCTGTAATCAAAATGGAAAAACGCTTCAGCGACGTTTCAGGCCTCTCAAAAGGAAGCAGCGGCCCTAACACCGCCTGCGGACTGCTCAGGCACTACCGCCCGTCCACATCAGCAATTGAAAAGCGCAGGCCCATTTTGTGCTTTTCGGTGTAAAAACGGCTCCGTCGTAAGGTAGAGCAATAAACATGCCAATGTGCTGCCGGTGGCTCTGCCAATAAAATCAAGATATTGGTTATTGCTTCCATTCTTTGCCGAATGGCCGGTTGCCAGTTTCTCGGGCAAGGATCCCGCTCATGCCCAACATCTTGGCAGCCGACACCCCCGTCTCAGAACCAATCCTCCCAGAACTCTGCATCGATGGGCCGTCCCTCCCTCCAGCGAACGATGGCAGAGGCGGTCTGCTTGGCCAGTTCGTCGACCAAGTCATCCAGGTAAATGGGGTTCCAATGCGCTGAATAACCCGTACCGTCGAAGCTGCGAGCCGACTGCGCAAACGCGGCAAGCCGTATGCCCTTGGCGTCGTAGACTTGAACGCGCACACGAAGCCGAGGGGCCCCGGCACCAGACCCCACGGCGAACCGCAGCGTCTCTGAACCATCGCCGATACGATGGACGTGACCAGTCACCAAAACCGCGTCCGCCGGCAAGAGGGCCGGCGGGGCCGTTACCACGTTTTCGAAAGCGCCGGTCTCTTGAAGATCGAGGGCCAGGGTACGACGGAACCGACGGACTTCGCGCTGATGATCGGCGTCATCGGCATTCATGGAGCCGATGACGACTGTGGAAATTTCTGCGGGAGCCGATTCCTGCTGCTGCAAGGACAGAGAGTACGAGCACCCCCCACAGCTCAGCGCGGAAATCAGGGCCATAACCAGAACCCGCTGCGTGCGGTTGCCCATGGCCATCTACCTTAATGGGGCAAATAAGAAAAAAAATAACCCACTTGGGATCAGCCGACAAGGGGTTCGCCGCGCTGACGCCGTTCGGCTATCCCCGTAGCCGATAGGAGATGTCCGCACCCTTCTTCTTCAGTTGGGCAGCAACCCATCTGCCGCCAGCGTCATAGGCGACCCACCCGTCGGTGACGCCTGTGACTTGGTATCGCGTCGCCTGAATCGAAGTCTTGCCTGACTGAAGATCCATCTTGTCTGTCGATAGCAATTGCTGAGGTTTGACGCGCCCGCGCTGCGGATCGATCAGCTGAGATTGTTGCGCGATTTCGGGGGTCCAATAGCTGCCGACCATGATGTCCGCCGGCGCCGTTTCAGTCCCCTTGCGGTTGACAACCCGGAATGCGCCGGCTTCCGCCCGGCCCGTCACGAAGAATTCGCTGTCGTCGTCGGTGGTCTTGCTGTCAAAGGCTTGTAGAAGCCCACCTTTCCAGCGCTCGGTCCCGTCGTGCCGATAGACGAACGCGGTGACGCCGAGCACCCGCACGGTGATGTCGATGATTGTCCGCACCGAGAATTCGCCCGATTTGCCCTGGAACTCGACCCGGTGGGTGCCGATGACGTCGTGGTTGCGAATGACATCAAACAGGATCGGAGGCGGATTTGGACCAGGCAGATGAGGCCGCGGGCCGGCCGCTTGCGCCAGGGCCTTGCCGCCGTTGAGCAGCAACGACGAGTTCGCCGCAACGGCCGCCGCGGCGAGGCCTCGAAGGAGACGGCGTCGGCCGAGGCGCGTCTGCAGGAAAGGACCGGGCGGTTGGTGGAAAAGCATAACGGTCCCAGCTCAGAACCGGAAGAAGCTGCGCTTTACGTAGCGATGAACCAAAGACAAGTCGAGCTTTGATCTGGTCGTCGCAACACTCCTTGGCGCATGCTAGAGTGATCGCACTGGCAGCGGCGGTGGGGCATCAGAACAGAGGGCGAGGACCCGCGAGGAACCTATGAAGATCAAAGTCGAGAAGCCGACGCCGGCGGATGTCGCCGCTTTCGCCGATTGTGCAACGTGGAGCAAGGAACCGTCCGTATTCGATTGGGAATATGACTCGATGGAGGTCTGCTATTTGCTCCGGGGCGACGTTCGAGTAACCACATCGGACGGCGACGTTGCTGAGTTTGGCGCTGGCGACATGGTCACCTTTCCCGCGGGACTGAAGTGCACTTGGGAGGTTCGAGCACCCGTCCATAAGCACTATCGATTCGGATGAGCGGATGACCTCAACGAAGGATGGCTTGCCGCCGGTGCCGGAGCACGGCGGCGAAATCGATGCGGCGGCAGAGTTCTTCGGCATCACTCGCGACCGCTGGCTCGACCTGTCCACCGGGGTAAACCCCAACGCCTATCCGCTCCCTGATTTGGCAAACGAGTACTGGATGCGGTTGCCCGACACATCGCTGTACGCCTGGTTGAAGGAGGCGGCGGCCGCTTACTACGGCGTGTCCGATCCGGGGCAGGTGGTTCCGGCGCCCGGGACTCAGTCGCTCATTCAGTTGCTGCCGCGATTGCTGCCGCACAAGCGCGTGGCCGTCATATCCCCGACGTATCGGGAGCACGCGCTCAGTTGGCGGACCGCAGGGCATCGCGTCGCGGAAATCACCGGCATCGAGGACCTGACCGATGACGTCGAGGTTCTCGTCGTCGCAAATCCGAATAATCCCACCGGGCGGATCTATACGCCGGACATGCTGCTGCGATGTGCCGAAGGGCGCTTGATCGTTGTCGACGAGGCTTTCGCCGACGTTTACCCGGAAGTGAGCCTCGCCCGGCACGTTGGCCGCAATGACCTGCTGATCCTGCGCTCCTTCGGAAAGTTCTTCGGGCTTGCCGGACTGCGGCTGGGCTTTGCCTTGGCGGGTGAAGCCATGGCCGAAGAGTTGCGCCGGGGGCTGGGGCCTTGGGCGGTGAGTGGGCCGGCGGCGGCCATCGGCGCCGTGGCGCTGGCCGATGAACCCTGGGTTCGCACCACCCGCGTTCGCCTGACCGCTGCAGCCGGGCGGCTCGATGGCCTGCTGCTGCGCGCGGGGCTGCGTATTGTGGGCGGGACGGCGTTGTTCCGCCTGGTTGAGCATTCACGCTGTGCTTCGCTGTTTGAAGCACTGGCGCAGGCCGCGATTTTGGTCCGTCGATTTTCGGACGATCCGACGCGGCTCCGCTTTGGCATCCCCGGCGACGACGCGTCCTTCGAACGACTGGAGGGTGCACTGGCGCAATGGCGGACGCAGCCTGCCCCCCCCCGGGCCAGCACTCCATCGCCGCAGCGGCGTCCGGCTGAGCAGGTCGGCGGATGACTGGCCGCGGTCCTCGGACCCGTCGTGATGGGTGACGGGCTTGGAGAGCTGGCCCTGCGCGCCTTCACCACTTTTTTCGCGACCGTCGGGCCGATCGACGTGGCGGCCTTCTATGCCGTGCTGACCGCCAGTGTCGGCTCCGCCCAGCGGCGCGTCACCGCGGTCAAAGGTACGGCAGTGGCCACCGGCCTGCTCCTGGTGTTCATTCTTTTTGGCGAGGTGCTCCTGCGCTGGCTCGGGATCACCCTGGCGGCGATGCGCACCGCGGGCGGCATTCTGCTCATGCTGCTGGCGATCGACATGGTCTTTGCGCGACCGTCCAACATGTCTTCGCCCACCCAGGCGGAAGCGCTGGAAGCCGGCGGACGCGCCGATATTTCCGTGTTCCCCCTGGCGACACCGCTGATCGCCGGGCCGGCGGCGCTCGGGGCGGCCGTTCTCCTCGCGGCGGAGGCGGGGCAGCACGGCATTCTCGCGGAGTTGGTGGTGGTTGCGGCGCTGCTGGCGGTCATGACGACTCAGCTGGCGTTGCTGCTTGTCGCCGGTCGACTGCACGCAGTTCTTGGTGTCACCGGCCAGAACGTGATTTCGCGCGTCGTCGGAATCCTGCTCGCGGCGCTGGCCGTTCAGTTCGTCTTCGACGGCGTGCGGGCGATCTGGCCACCGGCACCACCTGCGGCGAGCCTCGCGGCGGCGCCGATCTCGCCCTGAGCTCCGGGGAATGGATCAGCGGTCCGGTAGCAGGTGGCCTCGCCCAGTGTCGGGTAGCAGTGCAGCGCCGTCTCGACGATAACCTCGTCTTCGACGCAGTAGGTCAAGCCGTGATTCTTGCGGACGAACGAGCAATCCTTGCCACTGATCAGCGAATAGACATGATCGATGGGCGTTTTGTCGGTCGCGGCCACGGAGCCGGCGCCAAGGACCGCCACGCAGCCGCCGGGCAGCGCCGTCAGCGGCACGGCAGCGAGGACCAGGAAACGCCGAAGGAGGGCGCGGGCTGGGAAGCGAAAGGGACTCATCGAGCGTTCCCCGTTGTCGTCGGCGCAGCATCACCGGAAACATTTTAAATCCGGCTTAACGCGAGGATGGCGGACCTTTCCGGGCAGTTGTCCCGCCTGTGAAACCTCCTCCGGCGGCGAAGCACACAAATCGGTCTTGACCGTAGAGCCGGTTGAAGGTCAATTCCGTCGATCGCACCGTTGCACCCGTTCCGGATGCTTCGGTCGGTGAGGCGGACGCAGACCGCAGAAGACAACAGGCCGTGGTAGCTCAGGGGCAGAGCACGTCCTTGGTAAGGACGGGGTCGGTGGTTCGATTCCACTCCACGGCACCATTTTCTGCGTTGTCATCGGGTCACCCCCCTTCAAACCGATCCGGGGTGATGCAGCGGTAACATCCGGTGCTCCGATCTTTCCCGCCACGACGAGTGCTGAGGGGGATGCCGGACGTGAACATTGCCAATCTGCTGGCGCGGGCCGGCCGCGCACATGGCGGGCGACCTGCCGTTGCCGTCGGATCGGAGGTGATCGCCGATTACGCAACGCTCGCGCTCCGCGCCTCGGCGATCGCTGGCGCCCTGGGCGAGAAATTCGGGCTCGCTCCCGGCGACCGTGTGGCGCTGCTGATGCGCAACTGCGCCGCCTACATCGAGGCGCTCTTTGCATGCTGGTGGGGCGGCTTCGTCGCCGTTCCGGTAAATGCGAAGCTCCACCCCGACGAAGTCGCTTTCATTCTCGAACACTCCGGTGCTTCCGTCTGCTTCATCACCGCGGACCTTGCCGGGGCTGTTCCGCCGAATCCGGGCGGATCATCTCCGCTGCGCGCCGTCATCCCCGTCGAGGGTGCTGACTATGCCAGGCTTGCCGCGGCGGGTGCCGTGCCGGTCGCCGCGCGTGCCCCGGACGAGACAGCGTGGCTGTTCTACACCAGCGGCACCACCGGCCGCCCGAAGGGCGCGATGCTCAGCCACCGCAACCTTCTGGCGATGACCACGAGCTACTTCATTGACGTCGACCGGATCGATCCCGGCGACTCGATCCTGCATCCCGCGCCGCTCTCGCATGGCTCCGGCATGTACGTGCTGCCGCACGTCGCGGCAGCGGCGAAGCAGGTCATTCCGCCCAGCGGTGGCTGCGAGCCGGACGAGATCTTTGCGCTGATCGAGGCGCATCCGGGCGCGGCGTTCTTCGCTGCGCCGACCATCGTCCGCCGGCTGGTCGAGAGCCCCGCGGCCGGTTGTGCCGATACCCGGAACCTGAAGACGATCGTCTATGGCGGCGGCCCGATGTACGTCGAGGATTGCAAGCGGGCGATGGCGTTGTTTGGCAACAAGCTGGTGCAGATCTACGGTCAGGGCGAGAGCCCGATGACGATCACGGCGCTGAGCAGGGCGTGCCACGCCGAGACCGGCCATCCGCGGTACGAACAGAGGTTGGCCTCGGTCGGCACGCCGCAGACCGTGGTCGAGGTCGCGACGGCTGACGCCGAGGACCGGTTGCTGCCGGCAGGGGAGGTCGGCGAGGTGCTGGTCCGGGGGGATCCGGTGATGAGCGGCTACTGGCGCGACCCAAAGGCAACGGCGGAGACGCTCCGTGGCGGCTGGCTGCACACCGGCGATGTCGGGGCCTTCGACGCGGACGGATTTCTCACCCTCAAGGACCGGTCCAAGGACCTGATCATCAGCGGCGGCAGCAACATCTACCCGCGGGAGGTGGAGGAGATCCTGTTGCGTCACGGGGGTGTGGCAGAGGTCTCGGTGATCGGCGAGCCGGATCGCGACTGGGGTGAGGCGGTCGTCGCCTTCGTGGTCGCGAAGACCGCGACGCCCGTTGACGAAGAGGCGCTCGACGCCCTTTGCTTGGCGCACCTTGCGCGCTTCAAGCGTCCGAAGCGGTACGTGTTCATCGAAAGCCTGCCCAAGAACAACTACGGCAAGGTGCTGAAGACCGAACTGCGTCGCCGACTTGCGACCGAGAGGGAGGAACACTGACGATGGCTGGCCGGTTGCAGGACAAGGTCGCGTTCATCACCGGTTGCGGCTCGGTCGGCCCAGGCTGGGGCAACGGCAAGGCGATCTCGGTGTTGTTCGCGCGCGAAGGCGCCCGCGTCTTCGGGATCGACGTCAGCCGCGACGCGGCGCTGGAGACGCAGAAGATCATCCAGGACGAGGGAGGCGACTGCCAGGTTTCCGTTGCCGACATCGCCCGCTCCGAGCAGGTCAGAGAGGCCGTCCAGGCCTGCGTCGGGACCTTCGGCCGCATCGATATCCTCGTCAACAACGTCGGCATTGCGCGGGTCGGCGGACCGGCGGAGCTGGACGAGGCGACGTGGGACGAAGTCATGCGCGTGAACCTGAAGAGCGTCTATCTCACCTGCCGGGAGGTGCTGCCGATCATGGAGCGTCAGGGGAAGGGTGCCGTCGTCAACAATGCGTCGATCGCCGCCTGGGGATGGTGCGGCGTGAACTACGGCCTCTATGGCGCCAGCAAGGGGGCGATGATCTCGATGACCCGCAGCATCGCCGTCCAGTACGCGCCAAAGGGGATCCGGGCGAACTGCGTCTGCCCCGGGCTGATGAACACGCCGCTGGTACACAAAGCGCTGACGACGGTGTACGGCGAGGAAGGGGACATCGACACGCTGATCCGGACACGCGACGCACAGTGCCCGATGGGCCATATGGGCGACGCCTGGGATACCGCCTACGCCGCTCTCTATCTCGCCTCCGACGAAGCCGGGTACGTCACCGGCGTGGCGCTCAACATCGATGGCGGGATGAGCCTCCGGTTCGCCTGACGGCCGCGACCTGCGCCAGCGGCCGACCCCGGAGAGAGGTCACTCCGTTCGGGAGGGACGCCGAGGTTTGCGACCCAGGCGGCGTGTCCTTCTCCTGCGGGAGGCAGTCGACCTCTTGCCCGGTCCCCGGAGGACCGGCAACCTTGACGCCAAAGGGATCGAGCCGGCAGCAGCTTCCCCCTGCTCGATCTTGATCGGAACGGCGGCCTTGAGCTGCAGATCGCGCTTTGGCAACGGGATTTCGATCCCGTGCTGGAGCAGCGTCGCGTGGATGGCCCAGCAGTAGGCGGCGTAGGCTCCCATCGGCCGGTGAATGGCTTCCGTCGTCAACCACACGACAAGCTCGAACTCGAGCCGGCTTTCGCCGAAGCGGACCATCCACAATTGCGTCTTGCGATCGCCGTCCTCCTTGAGAGTGTATGGCACCTGGTCCGCGGCCTCGACCAGGATGGCGCGCAGGAAATCGCAATCGGTGCCATAGGCGACGCCAAAGGGGATCCGCATCCGGGCATGGGGATCGAGCATGGTCCAGTTCGTCACCCGACCGTTGACGAACTCGGAATTTGGAACCACCACGTCGATGTTGAGCGGCGTTGTGATCGTCGTATTCCGGATGTTGATCTGGCGAACCGTGCCGGCGACCCCGTCGGGGAGATCGACGAAGTCGCCCACCTTCAGGCTTTTTTCCGACAGCAGGATGAGGCCGGCGACGAAATTGTTGAAGATTGCCTGGAGGCCGAAACCAATGCCGACGCCGACGGCGCCGGTGAACACGGCAAATGCGGTGAGATCGATCCCCATCATGCCCAGGGCAACGAACACCGCGGCGGTCACCAACATCACCTTCAGCAGGCGCGAGAACAGCAGCTGCACCGAGTGATTAAGGCCCGAGTGGGCCAAAACCCGCGCTTCGAGCAGGCGCGCGGTCCATGTGGCGAGCCACAGCAGCAGCGCCAGCCAGAGCAGCCCGGTGAGAGCGGTCAGCGGCGATATGCGGAAGCTGCCGATCGTCACCGTGAAGTTGCTGAACAGATCAGCGGCTCTCTGGAACACGCCCTTGCTGCCGCTCTCGGCGAAATAGCGCAGGGCGCCGGGATGATACGGCAGGAAGGTGTTGTGGACGACGTTTTCCGGAACGGTGGCGGCCGCGGCCGGGTCGGCATCGACCAGCTCCTGGTGGTGCGAAAAAACGGCGTCGACGATGGCGTAGGCGAGATCATCCGGAAGGTCCTTACTGGCCACGGCGAAGTTGTAGAGGCCGACGGTCTGGTAGGGAGCCAGCAGCGAGGGATAGCTGCCGGGCGGCAGGACGGCGGCCGTCAGCTCGGGGAAAGCAAGGCGTAGCTTGAGCAGTTCCTCCCGCGTCGGCGATACGTAGGCGATCTTCCCCTTGGCGGCGAGCTCGGTGATCGCGGCGAAAGGAACGTTGCCCGCGACCGCGAGCACGTCGATGTTCCCCCGCTCCAGTTTGGTGACGGCATCGTTCCAATCGCCGTGAACAAATGTCGCATCGATGCCCAATGTGGCAAGAAATCGCGGGACATAGAGGGCGGCCGTGCCGGCTTGCGGTCCTGCGCCGATCCGCTTTCCGGCGAGGTCGGCCAGGGAGCGGATCGGCGATTCTTCCAGCGCTATGAACTGGAACGCACTTTCATACATCGGAAACAAGGCCCGAATGTTCCGGTATCGCTTTCCCCGGGTCCAGTCACCGGAACCATTCCAGGCCTCAAGCGCGACGCCGAGCGTAACGAAGCCGAGTTGCGCGCCGCCGCTCTCAATCTCGGCAATGGTTTCCGTCGACCCCTCGGACGCGACCGGCAGCACGGGCAGCCTGAGGACGTCGGTGAGCAGCTTCGCCAAGCCCTTGCCATACTCGTAATAAGTACCGCCCGGCGACCCGGTGGCGATGACAACCGGCCGTGGCGAAAGGTCCGGCGCCGCCACCAGCGACGTCGCGGCGGCCAGTGCGGCAACAAGCACGGTCAGGATCGCGAGAGCCCGTGACACCATCATCGCGTCCCTTCGTTCGGGAGCGTTTTGCCAGTGTCCGCGCACCCGTGAGTTCAGCTTAGGAAGCGGTGGGCACTGCGAAGTTCGCGGAAAGTTTATCATAGCTTGCGGAATGGCGGACATCCGGCTGTATCGAGGACCGAACACGCGGGTAGGGAGTCAGTTGGCATTACCGAATGATGATCCGGCGGCGATCGAAGGTGCGACGAATTCGCAACACTTTTTTGCACGGAACGCCAGCCGGCCTTGCATCTGAGGGGTCGCGCCCACAGTTCCCGGTCGCAGCCAGCCACCCTCAGCGTCCCGTGCAATGGGGCAGGGTGAGACAAGAAAAAATGGCTGAAGCTGTTTGCGGGTTGGCACGGACTGGTGTTGAAAGCACGAACTGGAGACATCGATGGAACGCGGTTATCAGAAGCCCGAGGGCCGGCATCTCGCTGACCTGGCACTTGAGGCGGTGTGGGTCGCTGATGAGCAGGGCCAGCTTGATGAGGATCACGCACAGGCGCTCTCACGCCTTGGCATTGGTTCGGGCGTCTGGCGATTCAGCAGACCGAACTAGACGGCGGTAGAGGCCGGGTTTCGATCTCACCGACTCTCGGAGCAGGATATGGGACTTGAGATCGGTGGGGTACTGGGGCTTGTCATCATCGCGTTGGACGTATGGGCCATCGTGAACATCATTGGCAGCGGGAGTTCAGCAGTCAGCAAGATCCTTTGGACCCTTGCGATTTTTCTGCTTCCCGTCGTCGGCCTGATCGCGTGGTTTTTGGCCGGCCCCAGAAAAAAAACAGTTGGCTGAAGCTTCGCGACGGAACAATTCGCTGAGCGGCACATTCGACGGGCATGAGATTGGCCAACGACGCCGAATACAAAGACGCCCTGAGCCGCGCCAACGCCCTGCGGGCAGCTGGCGCCTCGGCGGAAGGTGAATGCGAGCTCGCCGAACTGGAGGCCGCGATCAGCAGTTATGAAGCCGAGGGCGAGGGTTTAGGTGGCGAGACCAAGGGCCGCCCGCAGCGAAGCCTATAATTTTGTCCGCGCAAACAAGCCTCACGGCACCAGTCAGCCAATGGCCCACTATCCAAGGCGTAAAAATGACAAGATCGCTATGACGACAACAATAACGCCGATAATATAGAAGGATATGGGACTTGAGATTGGTGGGATACTGGGGCTTGTCATCATCGCGTTGGACGTATGGGCCATCGTGAACATCATCGGCAGCGGGAGTTCGGCAGTCGGTAAGATCTTTTGGACCCTTGCGATTTTTCTGCTGCCCGTCGTCGGCCTGATCGCGTGGTTTTTGGCCGGCCCCAGAAGAAAACCGGCTCGTTGAAGCTTCGCGACGGAACAAGTCGCTGAGCGGCACGGTTGGCATTGCCTGTAATCTGATCTGCGGGCCCCGCCCTGTCCGCGAGCTCGCGGCCGGCGATCTGACCGCGGAGCCGAAGGGCGACTCTCTACTCCGCTATCGGGGGCGAAAGTGTGCCGGACTGGTGACACTGGACGAAGCGGTGGATCGTTGTTGGTCACGTCTCCCCCTCCATGGCCGACCATGTCATATCCCACGCCGCATACGGTCACCGACGGCGGCCTGAGCAAATCGTCAACGAGCCCCGGGGCGAAGCAGCTTCCCTTCGCCCCAGCGGCTTATCTGCGACCAGCGCGCCGAGTATGATATGGGCGGGTCCTCAAACGACGGGCCGCCCATATCAGCCTTCGGGTGAGATCACCGTGGACGAGATTGCCATGCCGCCAGATGGATCCGATGGTTCTTCGGAAATTCCCCCGAGCTTCGTTGGCGACGATGGCGTCTGGCGGCAGGTCCTGCGCCGGCACGATTCCGGCCATCGTGGGCGCGCGCTGTTTCTCGATCGGGACGGGACCATCGTCGAGGAGATTGGGCACCTTCGCCGGCCGCAAGACGTGCGTCTAGTTCCCGGCGCCGCCAGTCTGATCGCCGCCGCCAATCGGGTCAACGTCCCGGTGATTATCGTCTCCAATCAATCCGGGATCGGGCGCAGGCTGTTCAACTGGGGAGACTTCAGCGCCGTCCAGCACCGGATGCTCGAATTGCTGGCCGTGGAACACGCGAGCATCGACGCGGTGTTCGCTTGCCCGCACCACCCCGAGGCGGCGGAGCCATGGCGACATGCCAGTCATCCGGCCCGCAAACCCAATCCGCTCATGCTGCAGGACGCGGCGCGTCTGCTTTCAGTTTCGCTCAGCAAATCCTGGATCGTGGGGGACCGCGCCAGCGATCTTGCCGCCGGTCGCAACGCCGGCCTGCGGGGCGGCCTGCTGCTGCTCTCCCAAACGATCGACCAACCCGGGGAACTGAGGGGCGCCCAGGTTCTGGCCGGAGCGCGGTTTCGCGTGTTCGTCACGCCGTCGCTGGCGACCATCCTCCGGTTTGCGCCGTTGCTCGGCCGCTGATCCCTCGCTGCTCAAGAACGGCCCGGGGTGCCCTCAAACCCTTCCGTAATGCACGTAGTCGGTCCATGTCCGCTCGACGCGGCGCAGAGCCTGACAGACGCCCTCGATCTCGATGCTGCCCACCTCCACGTCGCTCAGCTGGGCTGCGATGCGCTGTTCCAGGGCGCGGATATCGTCAACAATCGCCAGGGCCTTGTCGGTGAGGCAGATGCAGACCGAGCGGCGATCATGGGCCGAGCGGGCCTGTTCCACGTACCCCATCTCGGCCAGCTTCTTGATGTTATAGGACACGTTCGAGCCCTGATAATATCCGCGCTCGACCAGATCGCGGATCGCAATCTGTTCGTGGCCGATGTTGGCCAGCAGCAGCGCCTGCACGCTGTTGATGTCTCGGATTCCCAGCCGGTTCAGCTCGGCGCGCAGGAGATCGAGGAAACGCCGGTGCAGCCGCTCGATAAGCCGCGTCAGTTCCAGGTACTCTTTCTTCACGGGCCGCGCTCCTCGTCATCTTCGCGGGTTCGGAGTCGCGTCAGATAACCATAAAATCGATAATCTACGGTTAACGGCCCGCACACGTCATCGAAACGACCGGGAACCAAAACCGCCGACCGCCCTCCCGAGCTGCTTTCCGCAGCTGCGATCGGGCGCGGCCGGGCGGATCGCTCAGCCGCCGAACAGGGCAAGGCGAAGGCTCCACAGCTGTTCGAAGAGCGACTGGAGAGATCCGCCATCTGCGCTGATGATGAGGGTCGTCGCCAAGGCGCACCCGCCGGTTATTAACGAGTCCTCGATAACTGCCGCTCCAATCCGCGGCCCGGGACGACCGCCAAACAGTTGGGCGATCTTCATTTCTTCCTCCTGCTCACTAACCCCCTTTCCAAGCCCTGAAGATACCACAACTTAAGATATGTGCATAAACCTTTAACTACTACTAATATTAGAACAAAAATGCTTAAAATCTGCAGCAGGCTTTCGCACCCGCCTTTTTGCCTTGTCGATCGTCCTCGGAAGGCGCGCTTGACGTCGCCCCCGTGCCCTCTACTTTGGTTCCCGTGAACGGAATGACCGTCGGTCTCATCGGCTGGAGTCTGAGAATGAAGCTGTTGCGATGGGGTGCGGCCGGCGACGAACGTCCCGGCGTGCTTGACGAGAATGGGCGCATTCGGGACCTGTCAGGCCATATCCCCGACGTTCGCGGAGAATGTCTTGATCCCGAGCGCCTGCGGCGGCTCGCCGCCATCGATCCGGCCACGCTGCCGCTCGTTGAGGGATCGCCGCGGCTCGGCCCGCCGGTCTCCGGGATCGGCAAAATTCTGGGTATCGGCCTGAATTACCGCAGCCATGCGGAGGAGACCGGGGCCACCCCCGGCGGCGAGCCGCTGGTCTTCTCGAAGGCGATCACCGCTCTCAGTGGCCCGAACGATCCGGTCGTCATTCCGCGCAACTCGACGAAGACCGACTGGGAGGTGGAACTGGCGGTGATCATCGGTTTGCGGACCCGCTACGTGGACGAACGTCGGGCGCTGGAGCACGTCGCCGGGTACGGTGTCATTAACGATGTCTCGGAGCGCTCCTTCCAGAAGGAGCGGGGCGGGCAGTTCGTGAAAGGCAAGAGTTCCGACAGCTTTGCCCCCATAGGCCCCTGGCTGGTGACGCGCGACGAAGTGCCGGACCCGCAGCGCCTGAACCTCTGGCTCGACGTCAACGGCGTTCGCCGACAGACAGGCAATACCTCTGACATGATCTTTCCGGTGGCCTACCTCGTCAGCCACTTGAGCCAGTTCCTGACCCTCATGCCGGGAGACGTCATCGCCACCGGCACTCCCTCCGGCGTGGGGGCCGGCTGCAAGCCGCCCGAATTCCTCAAGCCCGGCGATGTGATCGAACTGGGGGTGGAGGGGCTCGGCCGTCAGCGCCAAGACGTGATCGCCTGCTCGCCCGACTCTTAGAGCGCGCACTGTCGAGGCTTACCCCTTTCAAGGAGACATCGCCGGCAATGCTGATCGCGCAGATCTCGGACACCCACCTGCGGGCGGCGGGCGACCCCATGCAGGGATACATCGATACGGCTCGGGCGCTCGCGGACTGTGTTGCTCACGTCAACGGTCTGAAGCCGCAACCGGATGTCGCGATCGTCACCGGAGACCTGACGGACCGGGGCACGCCAGAGGACTATGCGCTCCTTCGCCAAATGCTGGATGACCTGGCGATGCCGTATTACGTCATTCCAGGAAACCACGACAATCGCGACCGGCTACGATCCGCGTTCAGCGATCTGGGCTACCTGCCGACGAATGGCGAATTTCTGCAGTATGCCATCGAGTCGTGGCCTCTGCGGCTGATCGGCCTGGATACCGTGTTGCCGGGAGAGTGCAGTGGCGGCCTGTGCGCGGTGCGGCGCGAATGGTTGGCGGCGCGGCTGGCGGAACAGCCGCAGCGGCCGACGATCCTGTTCATGCACCACCCGCCGTTTCCTTCCGGCATCGGCTTTCTCGACAGACCAGCCTTCGACGGGGCCGAGCAGGTCAGGTCGTTGATCGCCAGCCATCCGCAAATCCGGCAGATCGCGTGCGGCCATATTCATCGGGCGATTCACGTCAACTGGGCGGGAACGTGCGCCGCCATAGCACCGTCCACGGTCTACCAGATGAACCTCGCCTTCGAGCCAGGCAGTGGCTTCGAGCTGACCGGCGATCCCCCCGCGATCACCCTTTACCGATGGTCCGACGGCGTGGGCCCGGTCGGCTATATCAGCCTGATCAAAGCCGCGCCGGCACCGGCTAGCTGACTCGCGCTTCTCGCGTCTCAAGTCAGCAATCGCTGCCACCATCCGCGTCGCGGCATTTCATCGCCGGGATCCGAGCCCTCGCCGACCCTGATCACCTCCGTGCGACGCGCTTCCTCGGCCAAGCGCTCCTCTTCCTCCCGATGGGCGCGATCGGCTTCCGCGTCGGAGTCCGGGGAAGCCACCTGCGCAGGAAGCGGGAGGTCGCCACAGACCGCCGGGAATGGCTCTGCCGACGGCTCGAAGGTTCCGTCCTCGCCATTAGCCGCCCAGAGCTGCGGACGCTCCTCGTCCGTTGCCGGTGAGAGTTCCGGGCCGGCCGTGGCCAGATCATCGACCGTGACAGCAAGGCCATCCATCACCTCGGCCATCGGTCCGTCGGAGTCGACAAGGGCACTGACCTCAACCTCTTCGATCTCCGCCGACGGCTGACCGGCTTCTTCCGGTGGTGCCGGCTGCTTGGCCCTGCGTCGTGGACTGCGACGCCGCCGCCGTTTGACCTCATCGCCGGCCCCCGCTGCATCGTGGTGTTCCTCGCCCGCCTCCCCGGTGTCCGGACCCGCAGCGCCAACCCCGTGCTCGACATCGTCCGCTGACGACGGCACAGGCTCGGCCTCTCCAACGGCCCAGACCGGCGCACCATCGTCATCCATCACGGCACTTGCCAACGCGTCGGCGGTGAGGTCTTCGTCTGTCTCCGCTTCGCCTTCCGCATCGATGGACGGCAACGAGGATTGCGCGTCGCCGTCCTCGGCAAAGGCCTCGGGTGCCGATCCCGGCCGCCCTCTCCGCCGACCTCCGCGCTTGCCCCTGCGACGCTTCTTGCGGTTGGGTTGCTCGCCCCCCTCCTCTGCCGTGACCTCCGCGTCGCGATTTGCTTCATCAGCATCGGCAACCGTTTCACTGTCCACGGCACTTTCTTCAGTCTCTTCGACGTCGGCAGCCTCGTTCCGCCCGTTGGCCAAGAGCGCTTCGTCGTCATCACGCCGGCGCCGTCGCGGCCGGCGGCGACGCCCGCGGCTCACCGCCGTATCGTCGCGATCGGCAACCACCTCTCCGCTATCCGCGGCTTCTGCCTCCGTCGCCCCTTCGTCGCCCTCGGTGGCTTCCTCGGTCAGTTGCGCGTCATAAGGCTTCAGCCGGGAGAGGCGGTAATCGGGGGGCACAAGTGTCGCATCCTCCAGCACCGTCACCGCCATGCCGTAGCGATCCTCGATCATCTGCAGCGAACGGCGCTTCTGGTTCAGGACGTAGGACGCGACTGTGGGAGGAACGGTGATGGCGGCCTCGCTGGCCCGCCGCTTGAGGCCCTCTTCTTCCAGCTTGCGCAGGATGGCGAGTGCCGTCGACTCCGTGGTGCGCCGCAGACCATTTCCGCCACAGGCGGTGCACACTTCAAACGAGGTTTCAATCAGGCTCGGGCGCAGACGTTGCCGCGACAGTTCGAGGAGCCCGAAAGAACTGATCCGGCCGAGCTGGACGCGCGCCCGGTCGGTTTTCATCGCCTCTTTCACCCGGCGCTCAACCTGACCCTGATTTCGGGCGTTTTCCATATCGATGAAGTCGATGACGATGAGCCCGGCCAGATCGCGCAGCCGGAGTTGCCGTGCAATCTCGTCCGCCGCTTCCAGGTTGGTGCGAAGGGCAGTCTCTTCGATGTTTCGTTCGCGCGTCGAGCGTCCCGAGTTTACGTCGATCGCGACCAACGCCTCGGTGGGGTTGATCACGATGTAGCCGCCCGAACGAAGTTGCACCGTCGGCTGATGCATCAGGGCCAGCTGATCCTCGATGTTATACTTGTGGAACAGCGGGACCTCTCCATCTTCGTAAAGCTTGACGCGCTTCGCGTGGCTAGTGATGAACAGCTTCATGAAGTCTTTCGAGACCCGGTATTCCTCGTCGCCCTGAACGACGATCTCCTCGATGTCGCGGTCATAGAGATCGCGAATGGATCGCTTGATAAGGCTCGCCTCTTCATAGACAAGCGTGGGCGCCGTGGATCCCAATGTCGTCTCACGGATGCTGCTCCACAGCCGAATCAAGTATTCATAATCGCGCTTGATCTCCGTCTTGCTGCGGCCTGCTCCAGCGGTTCGAACGATAACCGCCATACCCTCGGGAACTTCCAGCTCGGCCAGCATCTTCTTGAGACGCTTGCGATCGGTCGCCAAGGCGATCTTGCGCGAAATGCCGCCGCCGCGGGCCGTATTCGGCATCAATACGCAATAGCGGCCGGCCAGAGACAGGTACGTGGTCAGCGCCGCCCCTTTGTTGCCGCGCTCTTCCTTGGTCACCTGCACCAGCATGATCTGCCGGCGCTTGATCACCTCCTGAATCTTGTAAAGGCGGCTGGGAGGCCGGGAGCGCCTTCGCTCCACCTCCTCGTCGTCGTCCCCGAAGACCTCTCCTACGGCGTCGTCGCCCTCATCTCGCTCGCCGGTCTCGGCCGCCTGCTCGGCCAGCAGCCTTTCCCGATCCGCCACCGGGATTTGGTAATAATCGGGGTGGATCTCATTGAAAGCGAGGAAACCGTGGCGGTTTCCGCCGTAATCGACGAAGGCCGCCTGCAACGAAGGCTCGACCCGTGTCACCTTCGCAAGATAGATATTGCCCTTGAGCTGGCGGCGAGAGGCGACCTCGACATCGTAATCTTCAACCCGATTTCCGTCGACCACCACGACCCGGGTTTCCTCCGGGTGCGAGGCATCGATAAGCATTGTTCTGCTTGGCATCTGCGAAACTCCATCGCGCCGCCGCAAGCCCCGGTCGGGAGCTCCTGAAGCAGCGGCGGCGGCGTATTAGTGTGCCGTACGCGCATGCGACCGCGACCCCGACGCTGCCGGAAGGCGTATCGTCGATGGCGAGCGCGCGCGCTGATTTCAACGGCATGCAAAAGCTCTGTGTGTACTTGAGCAAAGGCCGTGCCTCATGCTCGATCGTTTCTTTCAGTCTCACAGCGCGTGCCGCTGATGTGCCGCGACAACGCACTCCTTGGGGAAAACGCCCCACCGCATCCCATCCCTAAGATAAAGCGCTCAATACCCTTCGACAATTGCAATCTTTTTCAGGTAGACTTTAAAGCAACGGGCCAAACCCCTTGAAACCCTTAGCGATGACGCCCCATAAGCCAGCTTGCGGCTATTCGCGAGACGACTCGACGAACGTTCTGGGTGATGTCCCTTATCCGTCAGGCGGGAGGGTTGTCCCCGCGCCACTGGCGGCTGAGGCCGAATTGCCGGGCGCCTTCCGCCTGACAGCCTTTCGGCTGTTGCTGCTGCTTTTCTTCGCCGCAGCACTGATGGTGCAGGCGGTCCCTTCGTTCGCCCTGCCGGTCGTCTCTGACGTTGCCATCGGCGAACACAAGACGACGACGAAGATCATTCTGACGCTGAACGAACCCGTCGAGTTCAAGACATTTACGTTGGCCAATCCCGACCGCGTCGTGATCGACCTGCCCGTGGTCCGCTGGTCGCAGCGACACGAACCCGCCACAGCCGGCGGTGGGCTCATCACCAAGATTCGGCATGGCCGCCTGACCCCTGGATCGTCGCGGCTCGTGTTGGATTGCCGCCGACCGGTAGCGGTCCGCGAGACCGGCTTGGAGCAAGTGCGGGCCGGAACTTATCGCCTCGTTCTCGACATTGCCGAAGGGAGCTTGGCCGGAACTGACAAGACCTCCGGGAAGGCCGAAGCAGGAGAGACGACCGTGGCTGCCTCGACGGTCAACGTCGGCGGGGTCGCCATGCAGCCCGTAATCGGCAGTACCGGGCTTCCGATCGGCGATATCGGGGAGTCAGCCCCCGCCGCCATCGCGGTCGCCCTGGGACGACCGAAGCCGCGACCCTCGGGACCCCGGGTCGCAATGCCGAGTTGGGTGGTTGCTGTCGATCCTGGCCACGGGGGCCAGGATCCGGGCGCGATCTCGCTGAACGGGGCGTACGAGAAGGACATCACCCTGGCAACGGCCCGCGCCTTGCGCGACGAACTGAAGAAGCTCCGCCGCTACCGCGTTCTGCTGACGCGGGGCCGTGACGTCTTCATCCGCCTGCGTGACCGAATCGCGATCGCGCGCGCGGCCGGCGCCGACCTCTTCGTTTCCCTTCATGCCGATAAGGTCGAGCGACCGGAGGTGCGCGGCCTGTCCATCTACACACTTTCCGAGCGCGCGTCCGACGCCGAGGCCGCGGCACTCGCGGAAAAGGAGAACAGGGTTGATCTGCTGGGCGGCGTCAAGCTCATCGGAGAAAATCCCGACGTCGCCGATATCCTGATCGACCTGGTCCAGCGCGACAATATGAACCAGTCGGCGCAGATCGCAGCGCTCCTGGTCCGCGAGCTCAGCGCCGAGACTCTGCTCCTGCCGAGAACCCACCGGTTCGCCGGTTTCGCCGTGCTGAAATCGCCCGATGTCCCCTCGGCGCTCATCGAACTCGGTTATCTGTCGAATCCCACCGACGAACGCCTGCTGAGGGACAGCAAGCATCGGCGCCGGCTGGCCGGCGCGATCGCGCGCGCCATCGACGCCTACTTCGTCCGATACGAAGCGCGCAATCGTCACTAAACTCGAATCGACGCGTGTCGCCGGCGGCCGAAAAATAAAAATTAGTGACCGACCGTATTTCGCTGTGACGATCCTGTGATTATCTTGGACCAAAAGGCTTCGGGTAGGGTTGGGGCATGGTTCGCTTCGTCACGGCGCTTGGCAGCGTGCTTTTGCTGCTGGTGGCGCTCCTTGTCGCCGGCGGTGCGTTTCTCTATTTCCGCTATAATCAGGATCTGCCGGACATTCAGCAGCTCGCCACCTACGAGCCGCCGGTCACGACACGCGTTTATGCGGGCGACGGCCGCCTGCTCGCCGAATACGCCGCAGAGAAAAGAGTGTTCGTGCCGATTGGCTCGATTCCGCCACGCGTCATCGGCGCATTCCTCTCTGCCGAGGACAAGAATTTCTACGACCACCCCGGCATCGATACCAACGGCGTGCTGCGCGCCATCGCAACGAACATCGGCAACTTCGGGAGCGACCGCCGGCTCGTCGGTGCTTCGACCATCCCCCAGCAGGTCGCCAAGAACTTTCTGCTCACGAGCGATGTAACGATAGAAAGAAAAATAAAAGAAGCCATTCTTGCTTTTCGGATGAACAAGGCACTCAGCAAAGATAGGATTTTAGAGCTTTATCTTAACGAAATTTATCTTGGCAGCGGCTCTTATGGAGTAGCAGCGGCTGCATTGAACTACTTCGACAAGAGTCTTGAAGACTTGACGATCGAGGAGGCTGCGACGCTGGCGGCATTGCCCAAGGCGCCCAACAATTATGATCCCATCCGTCAACCCGCGGCAGCGAAGGCGCGGCGGGACTGGGTCATCGGCCGCATGCTCGAAGATGGCACCATCACGCCGGAGGAAGCGGACAGGGCGCGAGACGCTCCTCTGGTGACGCGCCGCCGGCAACTCGCCGAACCTGTCCGCGCCGATTACTTCGCCGAAGAAGTGCGACGTGACCTGATCCGCCGATACGGCGAAACGGCCCTATACAAGGGTGGATTGGTCGTTCATGCGACGATCGATCCCCGGATGCAGGAAATTGCCGACGCGGCCCTTCGCCGGGGCCTGGAAGCTTTCGACCGAAGGCAGGGCTGGAGGGGGCCTGTCGCGCGCATCGCCCTTGAGCAGGACGGCAAGTCGAAGGGCGTGCCGGACGATTGGCCCGCGCAACTCGCCGCAATCACCCCACCGGCCGGGCTGGGAGACTGGCGCTTGGCCATGATCCTTCAGAACGGCGATGGCGATGCCAGGATCGGCCTCGCGGATGGCCAGATCGGACGCATCCCCGCGGCGGAAATGCGCTGGCTCCGGCAGGGGGCAAAGGCCGCGCGCGCGGGAGATGTCATCGTCGTCTCCGACGCCGGGAAGAACGGCTGGGCGCCTCGGCAGATTCCCCTCATCCAGGGAGCGCTGGTGGCCATCGACCCGCACACCGGCCGCGTCCTGGCGCTCAGCGGTGGCTGGGATTACCAGCAGAGCCAGTTCAATCGGGCGACACAAGCGTTTCGCCAACCTGGCTCGGCATTCAAACCCATCGTCTATCTGTGCGCGATGGAAGAGGGGTACACGCCCTCCTCCATCATCCGGGACGCCCCCTTGACGGTGAGCCAGGGTGGCGGCCTGCCAGCGTGGCGCCCGATGAACTACTCGGATCGGTTCTACGGTCCGACGACGTTGCGCGTCGGCCTGGAGCAGTCCCGCAACGTGGTAGCGGCGCGACTCGCCCTGGACGTCGGCATGGACAAGGTGGCCGATTGCGCCAATCGCATGGGCGTTTTCGATGACATGCCGCGTTACCCCGCCTACTCGCTGGGCGCAGGCGAGACAACGCTGCTTCGACTGACGAACGCGTATGCGATGATCGATAATGGCGGACGGCGCCTTGACGCCACACTCATAGACCGGGTTCAGGATCGCTACGGCGTCGTCGTTTATCGACATGACGAGCGGGCCTGCCTCGGCTGTTCCGACGTGCCTTGGGAGGGTCAGTCGGCTCCCGACCCGATCGATCTGCGCCACGGCGTCACGGACCCGGAGAGCGCCTTTCAGGTGGTGTCGATGATGGAGGGGGTCATTGCCCGCGGAACCGGCCAGAGGGCGCAGATCGAGGGTCGCCCGATGGCTGGCAAGACCGGCACAAGCAACGATGCGCGCGACGTGTGGTTCGTGGGATTTGCTCCGGACCTGGTGGCGGGCGTCTTCGTCGGATACGACGATCCGGCGTCGCTCGGAGACCACGCGGCCGGGGGGATCATCGCGGCGCCGATCTTTGCCGATTTCATGGAGAAGGCTTTGCAGAATTCGCCGGCGGTCCCCTTCCGGACCCCGCCGGGCGTGCGCCTGGTGCGCGTTGATGCCACGACGGGGCGCCCCGCCCGTGCCAACAATCCCCGCGTGATTCTGGAGGCTTTCAAGCCCGGAACGGCCCCCTTTTCCGGTACCGACGCGGCCGGGCGATCGGCTTCCCAAGGGGCGGCAAGTCGCAGCCGCTCCGCTCCCGCACCCGATATCGGCACCGGCGGCCTGTACTGACCGACCCTAAGCGGATTCCAGGCGAATTCGCCTGGGATCCCGATCAGCGGCCGGAACCGGGGCCCACCCGGAAGACACTCCGGAAAGTCTCCGCGAAACGGCTGAAAGCCCCGTTGCGCCCCTGCGAAGCCCCTCATATATAACGCGCCGAGACCAAGATCGGGGCACATCTGATCGCAACGACCACCAGGGGGTCCTTCGCGACGCCAGGCTGGGTCGCGCGGACCTGCCGCAAGATGAGGTGACTGGAATGAGCAAGGTTATTGGCATTGACCTCGGCACCACGAATTCGTGCGTGGCAGTGATGGAAGGCAAGGACGTCCGCGTCATCGAGAACACGGAGGGCGCGCGGACGACACCTTCGATCGTGGCTTTTACCGACGCCGGCGAACGTCTGGTCGGTCAACCGGCCAAGCGGCAGGCGGTCACCAATCCCGAGAACACGCTTTTCGCGATCAAGAGGCTGATCGGCCGGCGTTATAACGACCCGGTCACCGAGAAGGACAAGGGCATGGTGCCCTACCGTATCGTCGATGGCTCCGGCGGCGATGCCTGGGTTGAAGCGCAGGGCAAGAAGTACAGCCCCAGCCAGGTTTCCGCCTTCATCCTGCAAAAAATGAAAGAAACCGCCGAAAACTTCCTCGGCGAGGAAGTAAAGCAGGCGGTCATTACCGTCCCGGCCTACTTCAACGACAGCCAGCGTCAGGCGACGAAGGATGCCGGCAAGATCGCCGGCCTTGAGGTGCTGCGCATCATCAACGAGCCGACCGCCGCCGCTCTCGCCTACGGGCTGGAGAAGAAAGGCGCGGGAACGATCGCCGTTTACGACCTTGGTGGCGGCACCTTCGATATCTCCATCCTCGAGATCGGCGACGGTGTTTTTGAGGTTAAATCGACCAACGGCGATACCTTCCTCGGCGGCGAGGACTTCGACAAACGCATTCTCGACTACCTCGCGGACGAGTTTAAGAAAGAACAGGGCATCGACCTGCGCTCGGATCGACTGGCCCTGCAGCGTCTGAAAGAGGCCGCGGAGAAGGCGAAGATCGAGCTGTCTTCGACGATGCAGACCGAGGTGAACCTGCCGTTCATCACCGCCGATGCGGCCGGGCCGAAGCACCTGAACATCAAGTTGACACGGGCCAAACTGGAAGCGCTGGTCGAGGACCTGATCGACAAGACCATCGCCCCATGCCGCAATGCGCTGAAGGATGCCGGGCTGTCAGCGGCCGAAATCAACGAGGTGGTCCTGGTCGGCGGCATGACCCGCATGCCGAAGGTCATCGAGAAGGTCAAGCAGTTCTTCGGCCGCGAGCCGCACAAGGGTGTCAATCCGGACGAGGTGGTTGCCATCGGTGCCGCCATTCAGGCCGGGGTGCTGAAGGGCGAGGTCAAGGACGTCCTGCTGCTCGACGTCACCCCCCTGTCGCTCGGCATCGAGACGCTGGGCGGTGTCTTCACGCGGCTGATCGACCGCAACACCACCATCCCGACGCGCAAGAGCCAGACATTCTCCACAGCCGACGACAACCAGACGGCTGTCACCATTCGCGTTTTCCAGGGCGAACGCGAGATGGCGGCGGACAACAAGCTGCTCGGCCAGTTCGACCTGGTTGGCATTCCCCCGGCGCCCCGTGGCATGCCGCAGATCGAGGTGACGTTCGATATCGACGCCAACGGCATCGTCAATGTTCAGGCGAAGGACAAGGCCACCGGCAAGGAGCAGCAGATCCGCATCCAGGCCTCGGGCGGTTTGAACGATGCCGACATCCAGCGCATGGTGAAGGAAGCAGAACTTCACGCTGCCGATGACAAACGTCGCCGCGAGAAGGTTGAGGCGCGCAACCACGCCGACGCGATGATCCACTCCACCGAAAAGGACTTGAAGGAGTACGGCGACAAGATCGGCGCGGCCGACAAGGAAGCCATCGAGCGGGCCGTCGCCGACCTGAAGGGTGTCCTCGACGGCGAGGATCCCTCGGCCATCCAGTCGAAGACGGAAGTCCTGGGTCAGGCCCGCATGAAACTGGGCGAGGCCATGTACCGCGCTTCGCAGGGTCAAGAGCCCGGTGGAACACCCGGTGGTGGTGCATCGGGCGCCGGCGATCAGGGTGAAAAAGTGGTTGACGCCGAGTTCGAGGAAGTGGATCCCGAGCAGAACAAGAAGGCCAGCTAGCGGAAAAACGGTTTGCGGGTTCCGGCATCGCTCAAAGGCCGGAACCCGCATTGAACAAGGGTTCTACTCGCCGTGGATGACGGATCGATGTCGAAGGAAGACTATTACCGCATTCTCGGCGTCGAGCGCGACGCAACGAAGGATGACCTGAAAAAGGCCTACCGCAAGCTCGCGCTTCAATATCACCCGGACCGAAATCCCGGAGACCGGGAAGCCGAGCGGCGTTTCAAGGATCTCAACGAAGCCTACGAGGTCCTCAAAGACGATCAGAAGCGCGCCGCCTACGATCGCTTCGGCCATGCGGCCTTCGAACATGGCTTTGGCGGGGATGGCGGTTTCGGGCCCGGCTTCGGGACGGGCTTCGCCGACATCTTCGAGGAGATGTTCGGCGACTTTGTCGGCGGTCGCCGTGGTGGCGGCCGGCAAAGCGGGCGGGGCTCCGATCTCCGCTACAACCTCGAGATCTCCTTGGAGCAAGCCTTTGCCGGTTCCAAGACGACGGTGCGCGTACCAACGGGCGTGAAGTGTGACGCCTGCAAGGGATCCGGCGCTGCGGGAGGCGCCGCGCCAGAGACGTGCGCGACCTGCCGAGGCGCCGGCCGGGTGCGCTCGCAGTCGGGCTTCTTTACCGTCGAGCGGACCTGTCCGTCGTGCGGTGGGGCCGGACAGACGATCCGCGATCCCTGCCGATCCTGCAGTGGGGCCGGACGCGTGCAGCGCGAAAAGGCGCTCCAAGTCACGATTCCCGCCGGGGTCGAGGACAGCACCCGCATTCGGCTGGCGGGCGAAGGGGAAGCCGGGGTTCGCGGCGGGGCTCCGGGGGATCTTTACATCTTCGTCAGCATCGCCTCGCATCGCTTCTTCCAGCGCGACGGAGCGGACATCCATTGTCGCGTACCCCTGCCGATGACCACCGCAGCACTCGGCGGCAGCATCGAGGTGCCGACCGTCAATGGCGAACGCACGCGCATCAGCATTCCCTCGGGCACGCAGAGTGGCGAGACCTTCCGATTGCGTGGGAAGGGCATGACCATCCTGCGACACCAGGCTCGGGGCGACATGTACGTCGAGGCGGTCGTGGAAACGCCGGTGAACCTCAGCGAGAAGCAGCGGAAGCTGCTCCAGGAGTTCGCCGATGCCGGCACCGAAGAAAAGACAAGCCCCGAAAGCCACGGTTTCTTCGCCAAGGTGAAGGAGCTGTGGCAGGATCTGCGCGAGTAGTCCGATGCGGATCGGCATTATCGGCTGCGCGGGGCGAATGGGGCGGATGTTGCTTCGCACGGTGCTCGACTCTCCGGGCGCTCAGCTTGCCGGCGGGATCGAGCGGCCCGGTCACCCTGCGCTTGGCGACGATCTGGGCGTTCTCACCGGCACGGAACCCGTCGGAGTGTGCGTTACCGACGATGCCGCCGCATTGTTCGAGACATCGGACGCCGTCATCGATTTTTCCACGCCGGCGGCGAGCCTCGTGCACGCGCCGCTGGCGGCTGTTCACCACACGGCGCTCGTCGTCGGCACCACCGGGCTCGCGGCCAATCATCGGACGGCACTGGCCCGGGCGTCTGAGGCCTCTCCAGTCGTCGTTGCGGCAAACATGAGCGTCGGTGTCAACCTGCTGCTCGGCCTGACACGACGCGTTGCCGAGGTGCTGGGGCCCGAGTACGACATCGAGATCGTCGAGATGCACCACCGGCACAAGGTGGACGCGCCGTCGGGCACCGCGCTGGCGCTGGGCGAGGCTGCCGCCGCCGGCCGCGGCAGCGCGCTCGAGGACGCGGCGATACGGGTTCGCGATGGCCATACTGGGGCGCGGCCCGCCGGTGCCATAGGCTTTGCCACGCTGCGCGGAGGCGACGTGGTCGGCGAGCATACGGTGATTTTTGCTGGCGACGGCGAGCGGCTGGAACTGACGCACAAAGCGACGTCGCGATCCGTCTTCGCGACCGGCGCGGTTCGCGCCGCGCTGTGGTGCGAAGGCCGAGTGCCGGGCCTCTATACCATGCGTGACGTTCTGGGCCTCTGAGGGCATCGATGTTCGCCCGCAGGTCCGAGAAGGCGCTCAGGCCACGGATCGACGCACCCCCTATCACCAAGCATGGGTGGCCAGCGCCGGGGCGAGAAAACGAATCTCGCGCGCCCCTTGATCGAAGTGTTCAAACGACTGGCGCCACGAAGCTCCCGGCCAGCGATACTCGACTTCGCGCCGGGCCGGCCGATAGACGGCGGTGTAAAGGGTGCCGAAGCCGCGCCCATAGGCCGTGGCGTAGAGGGGGGACTGCAGGAACCGCTCGGCGAAAGCGTCCGCGGATGGGAGTCCTTCCGCCAGAAACGCGGCAAGCGCATGCTCCCGCTCCAGGGTCGCTGTGGCCCTGGCGTGGTGGTGCCACTCGATGGTGCCCTGGTGGTTGGTTGCGATCGGCTTTCTGAGGATCACCGGCGGCCGGTCGGGCGCCAGTTCCGCAGTGAAGTAGACGCCCGAGGCGTCAAGCACGGTGACGTTGTAGGACATGTGGGTAGGGATGCGTCGGAGTGCCGCCACCGCTTCGGCAGCGCTGGCGCAGGTTTCCAGCAGATAGCGCAGGACAACGGGGATGCCGAACCCGTCGCCCACACATTGCCGACCGCCGAAGGTGAGGCTGACCGCCAGCTTGTCCTCGTTCATTCCGTCGAGACAGCCCCACAGGCAGTCACTCATGGCGATCACCCGCCGACCGCCCCAGCACGTGTTCAGAATAAGACCGTCGCACAGGTAGGGGCTGTAGTCGTAATTGCGGATCAGAACCGGCTCACCGTCGGTCCACACCGCCTGCGAACAGCCCGACAGAAACGCCGGGGGGCGATAAAGGGAAAGAAAGCGGGCCGCGAGCTTGGAACCGCCGGCGAGGGCACACAGCCGCTCGTACGTCGGTACGATCTCCGGCATATAGGTCCGCAGCATGGACAACGCCCGGGCATACGGAGGCCGGGCGGCCATGCCTTCCGACACGAACCAGCCGCGGTAGGCAGGCCATAGGCGGCGAAACAAGGCCGCCAAGACGGGGCCTGGAAGGTCCTCGGCGTGGGCTTCAAAAACGAGCTTCATCAAGCCTCTAAAGTAACTTGAAGGCTCCTGGAACAGGCACGGTGGCTGGCGGCCGGATGTCCTGCGGCGAGATGGCCGCATAGTTTGCGCGGATGCCGTCGATCCAGCGGCGCGCGCGATCATTGAGGGTGAAGCCACGCGTCATCAGCCGCCCCCGGGTGATCAGGATGCCCAGATCAGCCCCCTCATAGCGATAGTCTCCGGGTCCGCTGATGCGAAGGAACAGGGCTTCCCGTTCGCTGGCGACAGCACGGCGATGATAGTCGAAACGGGAAAAGCAGATCGTGCCATCCTCGTTCAGATGCCAGATCCCGCTTTGCGGCGCATGCGTCAGCAGATCGACGGATGTCTCGGTGTGCTTGATGACCATCTGGCTCCAGCTGTCGATATTCTCCGGATCCGCCCAGCGGTTATTCAATTCCTGGATATCGAGTTCGAACTCGACACCCGAAAATTCCAGGAGGTGAAACAGGAACAGCGGCGCGTCCGCATGGGCGAACGCTGCATGATTGGTCATCGAGCTGGCTCCGGTGATGCGCGGATTGAGCTCGCCCAGGTAAACCTCGCCATCGTCGAGGTCGACCAGGAAGTCCAACTCGAAATAGCCTCGATATCCCTCCTTGCGGAGCTGCTCGCCAAATTGGAAGGTCAGGTCGCGCGCGTGCTGACGGATTGAATCGGTAAACGCGGTCGCGAAGATTTCGTTCCCGCACCAGCCGCCGCGATAGGGTGTGAGCTCCTTGAAGCCTACCAGTTCAGTCATCAGCGGCCCCACGATCGTCCCATTCTTGGTCGCGCACGCCTCGATGGCCGAGCCGCGGCAGCGGATCCGTTTCATGATCTTCACCTCCCCGGCATCGATGATCTCGTGCTCGTGGCGGTTCCAGTCCTGCTCGGTTGAGATGAAGAATGTCGTGTGGCCGGAATCCCCAAAGGCGGTTTGCAGGACCAAATCCGGGCCGAGGTCGCGCGCGACCTTCCGCAGTTCGTCGTAGCTGGCAACGCGCGCGAGGACGTTTGGAACGCTCTTCACGCCCGCCTTGTCACCGATCCGGACCGTATTGATCTTGTTGTCGACGCGGGTCCGCAGTTTTGCGCGCGGAAACCAGATCTTGAGGCCAGCGTCCTGGCACAGGGCTTCGGTCACTTCGTCGAACATCAGAAACACGGCTTTCGGGTGAGGGCCGTGCGCGTGGATGTAGTCAAGCACCTCCGCGTGTTGCAGCAGGTAATTGTTGATGTCCTCGATGCAGGAGAAGTCGGCGTGCGGCGCTTCGCTGGGCACGAAGGTGTTGGGATGGCGGCCGTCGTAACAGTCGATATAGTTGATAAACTTGAAGTTCCTGCACCACTCATCCATCCCGAGCAGGTTGAAGTTGGTGGCGCTGATAAAAAAGATTGGGGTTTCGCTGCGGTGAAAATAGCGCCGGATGTCCGATAACCCCTTCAGCGGCCTTGCTGCCCTGCTCATCTGTTTGTTTTCCCTTCCGGCATGGGCGGCAAGCCGGCCGTTTGTGATCGTTCAGGCGCGCTCGCGCGACAATGCCGGCCTCACCACAGCGGACTCTTCCCCGGCTCGGCTCGCGCGACGGGCCGGGATGGCAAGCGGCCCCAGGCTGTCGAGGTACGTCGCATCAAAGTCCCCCTTTTGGTACACGCCGAAATCCGTGCGGCGGTCGCGAAAGCTCTTGAGCGTCTGGCCAAGACCGAGGAGGCCAACGGCACGATCGCGGCGGACCCGGTCAAGGTCGATTTCGACCGGCATCACCTCCTCGCTGCTGCCCGCCGCGTAGACCACATGACCCGAGGGATCGACGATTGTCGAACGCCCGATACCGCCGTCACCGACCCCATTGATGTCGAACACATAGCATTGGTTCATCGCGGCGGTGGCACGCACGATCGAGAGCTCGACGTCGCGGTCGATGGTGTCGGTCAGCGACGGATGCAGGATCACTTCGGCCCCCATCGCCGCCAGGGTCCGGGAGGTCTCGGGGAACCACATGTCGTAACAGATCGAGATGCCGAAGCGCCCCACCGAAGGAACGTCGAAAACCAGGAAGTCGGCGCCTGCTTCGACGCTGGTTTCATAAGGCTCGAAGGGAAACATCTTGCGGTAGTGTCCGACCACCTCTCCGCAGGGGCTGATCACGCTCGCCGTGTTGTAAATCTTGTCCTCCGCCACTTCGAACATCGAGCCGGGAACAAGCCAGATGTCGTAGCGCCGGGCGAGCTCGCAGAACCCGATCAACGCGGGACTCGGCAGCGGGTGGGCAAAGCGCGGAGACGGTCCGTACGCACACAGCTCGCTGAACAACACCATTTGCACCCAGGGAAACCGGTGCATCACGACCGCGAGCCGGTTTGCCATGGCGGTGATATTGCTCTCGGTTGCCGATACCCGCATCTGAATTCCGGCAATGGCAAATGGCGTCATGCAGGCTTGATTCCCATCAGTCGTTGGCTCGTACAGCCCTGTGCACCAGCCCCAGTTGGTTTGCTTCAGGCCATCACCGGCGATGCCACCGCCGCAAGCGTGTCTTCCAGCACGGCGAGGCCTTCCTCCAGCACGCTGTCGGGGATGGTGAGAGGCGTCATGATGCGGATGACGTTGCCGAAGATCCCGCAAGAGAGCAGCAACAACCCCCGGCGGGCCGCTTCCGCCACGATCGCCTTAGCCGCTTCCGGCGACGGATTGCGGCGCGCCGTCCCGTCGAACATCTCGATCGCGACCATGAGACCCAAACCGCGCACATCGCCGATCTCGGGATGACGGGCGGCAAGCGCGCCCAGCCGGCCTCGCAGGCGCTCGCCGAGCAGCGTGCTCCGATCGAGAAGTCCCTCATCCTCGATGACGTCCAGCACCGCCAGCGCCGCGGCGCAAGCGACCGGGCTGCCGGCATATGTGCCGCCGAGGCCCCCCGGCGCGACCGCATCCATCACATCGGCACGGCCGACAATGGCGGAAATCGGGAACCCGCCGCCCAGCCCCTTCGCCAGCGTCAGGATGTCGGGCACCACGCCGGCATGCTCGACGGCGAACATCCTCCCGGTGCGACCGATGCCCGTCTGGATTTCGTCCGCGATTAGCAGCATGCCGTGCCGGTCGCAGAGCGCGCGCAGCCTCTGCAGGAACTCGGCGGGAGCCGGGTAGTAGCCGCCCTCCCCCTGCACCGGTTCGACCAGGATCGCCGCGACCCGCGCGGGCTCGATGTCGTTCCGGAACACCGTTTCCAGACCGGCCATCGCGTCCTCGACACTGATCCCGTGCAAGGGACAAGGGAATGGCGCGTGATAGATCTCGCCCGGGAAAGGCCCGAAGCCGATCTTGTAGGGATCGACCTTGCCGGTGAGTGCGAGGGCCATCATCGTCCGACCATGAAAGGCGCCGGTAAACGAGATCACACCCGGTCGTCCGGTCGCGCCGCGAGCGATTTTCACGGCGTTTTCGATCGCTTCCGCCCCGGTGGACATGAGGAACGTCTTCTTTGGTGCGCCGCCCGGGGCAAGCGCGTTCAGCCGTTCGGCGAGCGCGACATAGGGCTCGTACGCGATCACCTGAAAGCAGGTATGCGTGAAGCGTTCGAGCTGCCTCGTCGCGGCTTCGATGACCCGGGGATGGCAATGGCCGGTGTTGAGCACGGCGATGCCGCCGCAGAAGTCGATGTAACGGCGCCCCTCCACGTCCCACAGTTCCGCGTTAAGGGCGCGATCCACGATCAGCGCGTGCGATTGGGACACCCCGCGCGGAATGGCGGCTTGCCGGCGGGAAAGAAGGTCGGCACTTACTCTTGTCGAACTTTCCATGGTCATGCCTTAGTCAGAAAGTCGGGAGACACGAAATCTGCAGGCCGTTCACGCCTCGAACAGGCGCTTGCGCCAGAACGCGCGACGGGGCGCGCGGACGCCAGCCGCGCCGGAGCCGCGCAGTCTTTCCGTCCGCCGCCGTTGCCACTCAAGCACCAGCAGCAGCAGCGTCGCGACGACAACCAGCACGGTCGCCGCCGCGGCAATGGTCGGACTGATGTTGTCGCGAATTCCGCTGAACATCTTGCGCGGCAAGGTCTGCTGTTCGGGGCTGGCGAGGAACAGGGTGATCACGACCTCGTCGAACGAGGTGGCAAACGCGAACAGCGCGCCGGACACAACCCCTGGCCCGACGATCGGCAGAGTAACCTTGAAAAAGGCGCGCACCGGATCGACGCCGAGGCTGGCGGCGGCGCGAACCAGATTGTAGTCGAAGCCTTGGAGCGTCGCGGTCACCGTGGTGATCACGAACGGTACGCCGAGCATTGCGTGCGCAAGAATGAGCCCGACATAGCTTCCGGATAAACCGATCGGTGCAAAGAACAGGTAGATGGCCACGCCGGAAATCACGACGGGGACCACCATCGGCGAAATTAGCACGCTGACGAGAAGAGCTTTGCCCGGAAAACTCGTCCGCGTCAGACCGATCGAGGCCAGAGTACCGAGAACCACCGCGAGCAGGGTGGCAAGCGGCGAGATGATCAGGCTGTTCTTCAGCGCGTCGGTCCAGGTGGCCGAGCCGAAGAACTCATCGTACCAGCGCAGCGAGAACCCCGACATCGGATAAAGCAGGAAGGAATCCGCGTTGAAGGACAGCGGCATGATCACCAGGACGGGAATGATCAGAAAGAGCAGGATCAAGGCGCAGAGGACCCGCAGTGCGACGTACCAGATCCGCTCGAGGGTGGACGAATAGGGCTGTATGGCCATCTGCCGCTCCAGCGCCTAACGGGGTGCGATCTGCTTGGCGCGCGCCGGCCCGAAATAGCGCGCATAGAAGACGTAGAGGATCAGTGTTGCCACCAGCAGCACCGCCGAGAGTGCCGCCGCCATGCCCCAATTGATCGTCTCGTTGGTGTAGAAGGCCACAAAGTAGCTGGCCATCTGTTCCCTGGGGCTCCCGAGGAGCGCCGGCGTGATGTAGTAGCCCATGGACAGGATGAAGACGAGCAGCCCGCCCGCGCCGACACCGGGCAGGGTCTGTGGAAAATAGACTTTCCAGAAGCTCTTGAACGGCGGACAGCCGAGCGACACCGCCGCCCGCATGTACGATGGAGGCACGCTCTTCATGACGGCGTAAAGCGGCAGGACGACGAACGGCAACAGAATGTGCACCATCGCGATGTAAACGCCGAAACGGTTGAAGACGAGCTGCAAGGGCTCATTAATGAGGCCGAGCGCGATCAACCCTTTGTTGATCGGCCCCTCGTTTTGCAGCAGCACGATCCAGGCGGCGACGCGCACCAGCACGCTCGTCCAGAACGGCAACAGGACGAGGATCATCAAAAGGTTGCTGGTTCCGGTCGATACCTGGGTGAGCAGGTACGAAAGCGGATAACCTAGCAACAGGCACCAGAAGGTGACAACGATGCTCATCCACAGCGTCCGGATCAGGATGTCGACGTAAATCGACTGGTCCGCCGGCGCCCGCACGATGCCGCCGTCGTCCCCTACCCGCAGATCGAGTGCCGACAAGAGATAGAAGGGCGTCACCGAACTCCCGTTGCGCGCGACAATGCGCCAGATCTCGACTTCTCCCCAGCGCGGTTCGACCGCCAGGATCGCCTCTTTCGCCGACTGGCCCGGCTGAATGTCGAGCTTGCGCGCGGTGTTGATCAGCAGCGAGCGGAAGCCTGACATCTCCATGTTCAGCCGCTTCGCGGCGCCCGCCAAGACCGGCGATCGCGGATTTTCCGAGAGATCCGCCGCAAGGGCGTCAAAGACAGCCTCGTCGGGCAGGCTGTTTCCGCCCCAGTTGCCCAGGGCCTGGGTGGTGCGCGGGAGGGCCGTGACCACTTCCGGATTGTCAACGCTGCGATATAGCAGGGAGCCGATCGGCCAAACGAAGGTCAGCAACAGGAAGACGGCGAGCGGTGCGATCAGCGCGGCGTACCTGAGCTTGGTGAGCCGCTCGGCACGCCGCAGCCGGCGTTTCAGCGACACACCTCCGCTCGCCTCCATCGCCATGCTCACGTTGCCCGCCCTTCTCCGAAAGCCACTGCGCGCCGCCAATCAACCCTGGCGGAGCCGCTACTTTGCTGCCCAGGCATTGAAGCGCTGCTCAAGTTCCTCGCCGTGCTCAACCCAGAACTGAGTGTTGCTGGCCAGAGCGCCCTCCAGGTTCTTCGGTGTCGTCGGCAGTTCTGCGGCACGCTTGGGATCGAGGCCCTCGACCGCCTTCAGGTTCGTCGGACCGTAGGTGATCTCGGAGGAATACACCTGCTGCTGCCCGGGGCGGCTGGCAAAGGCGATGAACTTGTAGGCCTCCTGCAGCTTGGGCGTCCCCATCGGGATCGCCCAGTGATCGGCATCGTAAATCGAGCCGTTCCAGACGATCTTCAGATTCTTCCCCTCACTCTGCGCCGTGGCGATGCGGCCGTTATAGGCAGAACTCATAACGAGATCTCCCGCGGCCAGCATTTGCGGGGGCTGGGCACCTGCTTCCCACCATTGAATGTGCGGCTTGATCTGGTCGAGCTTCTTGAACGCCCGTTCAACGCCTTCCTTCGTGGCAAGGGTGGCATAAACGTCGGCCGGCTTGACGCCATCTGCGAGGAGCGCGATCTCCAGCGTAAACTTCGCCCCCTTGCGCAACCCGCGCTTGCCCGGAAACGCCTTTACGTCCCAGAAATCCTGCCACGACGACGGCGGCGTTTTCAGCTTATCGCCGTCATAGGCCAGCACCGTGGACCAGACGAAGGTGCCGACGCCGCAGTCGCTCACCGCTTTCGGCAGAAAATCCTTCTTGTCGCCGATCTTGGCGTAATCCAGTTGCTCGTAGATCCCCTCCTCACATCCCCGGTACAGCTCGGCCGATTCCACCTCGACAACGTCCCAGGTCACGTTGTGGGTCTCGACCATCGCTTTGATCTTTGCCTGTTCCCCGTTGTACTCGCCCGCGATCACCTTGATCCCGGTTTCCTTGGTGAACGGGGCGTAATAGGCCTTGTCCTGCGCTTTCTGCACCGCCCCGCCGAACGAAATAACCGTCAGGTCATCGGCCCTGACCTGAACTGAAAAGAGCGCCGCGGCCGACAGGGTGAGGGCGAGAGTTCCGAGCGTCTTGGGGAGGTACATCGTCAGTGGCCTTTCCTGAAAACCAAGCGGCGGGCGCAGGGGAGGTTATGCGGCGGTGTTGGTGAGAGCAGGCAATATGCTCCTCACTCCGGTCCCGGGGCGAACGCACGGACATGGTCGGCGGAAACGCCGATCATCATCGCGTCGCCGGGCTTGAGCTTGTCGTGGACTTCAGAGATCGGCACCTTCGCCATGAAGTTGGCGTTGTTCGCCACCTGCATGCGGATGCGCACATGGTCGCCGAGGTAGATCAATTCTTCGATCGCTGCGGAAAAGCGGTTTTCGGCGCCCGCCGATGCGCCGTTCAGATGCACCCGTTCCGGCCGGATCGACAGCATGGCCGGGCTGCCCGGCGCTCCCACATCTCCCATTCTCGCTTCGATCCGGCTGCCGTCTTCCAGCCGGACACGACAGCGGCCGTCGCCCGCGCGCTCGACCTGGCCGCTGAGCGCATTGTTCTCGCCGATAAAGCTGGCGACGAAGGCATTCGCCGGCTCCTCGTATAGCTTCGTCGGCGCGTCACATTGCTGGATGATGCCGTGGTTGAACACCGCGATCCGGTCGGACATCGTCAGCGCCTCGCCCTGGTCATGCGTGACGTAAACAATCGTCACCCCGAGCCGTTCGTGAATGTGCCTGATCTCGAGCTGCATGTGCTCGCGCAGCTGTTTGTCCAGCGCTCCCAACGGCTCGTCCATCAGCACCAGGGACGGCTCGAAGACAAGGGCGCGCGCCAGCGCGATGCGCTGTTGCTGGCCGCCGGAAAGCTGCTGCGGATAGCGTCCGCCGAATGCTTCCATCCGCACCATGGCCAGCGCCGCCTCCACCTTGCGCTCGATCTCGTCGCGCGGCAGCTTGCGCGCCGCCAGCGGAAACCGCAGGTTGTCGGCGACCGTCATGTGCGGAAACAGCGCATAGTTCTGGAACACCATGCCGATGTTGCGCTGATGCGGTGGAACCCGGTTGATGACCTTGCCATCAAGCAGGATCTCGCCGGATGTCGGCGTTTCGAATCCCGCCAGCATCATCAGGCAGGTGGTTTTTCCTGACCCCGACGGTCCCAGGAGCGTGAGAAATTCACCGCGCCTGACGTCGATCGTCAGATTTTTGACGATCAGCGTTTCCCCGTCATAGGTCTTCTGCACGCCACGAAAGCTGATCAGCGGATCAGAACCATTCCGCATCGGCTCCTCCCATAAGCGTCCCGGGCACATTGCCCCTTGAGGAGGCACTGCGCCTTTTACGGTCGCCGCGGCGGCTTTGCTGCCCTCGTTCCCGGCCCGCGATGTTCGCTTTGCCGAGGGACCCTGCTTTTCTTGTTCATCAAGAGCAGCGGCAACGTCTGACGCATCCTAGCAGTGCTTTGGCTTGGAACATAGACCCAATTCTGAAATATTGAGGGAGCCACTGAACAAACTTTGGGCGTCGGCGTTGGCGCCGCGATGCCTGTCCCGTGGCGAGGCCTGAGCACCAGATCACCGATGGGACCAACGCGCGGATGCCGAACAGGACAATGAAGGGAGCGCTGGTCGGCGATCTGGTTCTGGAAATGATGGCGCTGCATGGGGACATCCAGGCCCCGCTCCATCACCGGATTTACGCGGCGCTTCGCCAGTCGATCCTGCAGAACAGAATTCCCGTCGGCACCAAGCTTCCGTCCACCCGCGATCTGGCCGGAATCGTGGGTGTGGGCCGCAATACCGTGCTGCGCGCCTACGAGCAGCTCGTGATGGAGGGGTATGTCCAGGGCCAGACCGGTGCCGGCACTTTCGTTGCCGATACCCTGATCGACGTGCTGCCCCGCGCGCCGCGCCCCGCATTCTCGCAGGCGGTCGCGGATGGATCGACGCTGTCAACGCGCGGCGAGCGGCTCGCACACCATCGCGCCAGCGCGACCGTTCAGAGCGGCGCGTTCGTGCCGGGAATTCCCGATGTCGAGTTGTTTCCGCACCAGATCTGGCGGCGACTCGTGGGGAAATACCTGCGCCGCAACCATGCCCCGCTGCTGCAGTATGCGGTTGGCGCCCACCCTCGGCTCACCCGTAGCCTTGCAGAGTACCTGCGCGCGACGCGCTATCTCGACTGCGATGCCGGGCAGATCCTGATCCTGAACGGCTCGCACGAGGCGCTCGATCTCTGCGCCCGGATGCTGGCCGATGCGGGTGACGACGTGCTGATGGAGGATCCCGGCTACTGGGGCGCGCGCAACGTCTTTCGGGCGGCAGGCCTCAAACTGCATCCGGTGCCGGTGGACGAGGAAGGGATGGCGCCAACGAGGGCCGACTGGTCGCGCTCGCCCCGGCTCGTCTTTCTCTCGCCGTCGAACCAGTATCCCACCGGCGCCGCGCTCAGTCTGCCGCGTCGCCGCAGCATCCTCGAAGAGGCAGCCCGTTGCGGCGCATGGGTCATCGAGGACGACTACGACAACGAACTGCGGTACCATAAGCGCCCGCTGGCGCCGCTCTTCGGCCTGTCCACCGCAAACCGCGTCATCTACCTCGGCACCTTCTCCAAGGTGATGTTTCCGGGGCTTCGGATCGCCTACCTCGTCGTTCCCCCCGATCTGGTCGATCCCCTCGCCGCCGGTCTGGCCGAGCTTTACCGGGCGGGGCGACTGGCCGAGCAGGCGGCCCTCGCCGACTTCATCACGGACGGTCACCTCGCCTCCCACATTCGGAAGATGCGGGTCGTCTACCTGGAGCGGCAGGCGGTGTTACGCGATGCGATGGGCGCGCTGCTGGGCGATCGGCTGACGGTCTGCGGTGGAAGCGCGGGAATTCATCTGCTGTATCTGTTCAACGAAATGGTCGACGACGAGGCTGTGGCGCGTGATGCGCTCGCCGAGGGCGTCGTGGCCCGACCGCTATCGCACTACTATCTGGAGGGGACAAATCGGCGCCGAGGCCTGATGCTCGGCTACGCCGGCGTTCCGGTCGAGGGAATCCGCCCGGCGGCCGAGCACCTGGCGGGCGTCATCGAACAACACCTCAAGGCCGCCGCCCGAAAAAGACGCCGCGGTTTCAGGTGACGCCCGACGGAACATCCGCCCGCGCGAGCTGGACCAGTTGATCGCCTGGCGCGGCCGGCCGGCGCTGATCATCAGCGACAATGGCAGCGGGCTGACCTCAATGCGATCCCTGCGCTGGGCCGAAGAGCGGGGCATCGAATGGCACTACATCGCTCCGGGCAAGCCGGCGCAGAACGCCTTTGCCGGACCCGGATCGACACGGAAGGCTGGGAGCAGGTCAACAGCCATACGGTCCAGGCGCAGCGCGCCAGTCGGCTGCGGCCGGGCTATCAAAAGCTCTCCGCGTCGGAAGGTCGAGAACCACTTCGCCATCGATCTCGAAGGCGATCTTGCCGGAATCCTGACGCTGGCGTCGAAGGGCAAGACGCCCTCCGGCCAGGGCGTCAAAAACCAACTCGTTGATTTTATTGATGTAATAAAGTTGGTTGCGGGGGCTCGCAATCAACGATTATTGCGGATCGCCGAAA